>Ga0207707_10003990_pt1 | contig 13100 bp, 8 predicted proteins | sample KBSC83BmetaG_FD_184336 | JGI IMG/M metagenome (GOLD analysis project Ga0207707, IMG submission 184336) | Corn rhizosphere microbial communities from Kellogg Biological Station, Michigan, USA - KBS C8-3B metaG (SPAdes) (version 2) | ecosystem: Host-associated > Plants > Roots > Rhizosphere ... | reverse complement strand
GGCCCTTTCCATATGAACACGCTAAGAAACCCGATACGAATTTGCACTGCCCTTCTGGCAATTTACACGCTTATTTTTCCCTCACTCGCACTGGCCTCAGGTTCGAGCGCGCCGGTCGCAAAATCGCTATCGGAAGAGCAAAAGATATTGCACGTCCTGAATCGGCTCGGATTTGGCGCCAGGCCGGGCGATGTTGAAAAGGTCAAAAAGATCGGCATCGATAAGTATATCGAGCAGCAGCTAAATCCGGCATCGATCGACGATGCGGTTGCCGAGAACAAGGTCAAGGGCCTCGAGATATTCAGTATGTCCACCGCCGAGCTCTTTGAAAAATATCCGAATCCGGGTGCGTTGCTGCGTCAGCTCAACGGCGGTAAAAAGGCCCAGGCCGACGCGCAGGCAAAAGCCGGCGACAAGGCCGGCAATCAGCAGGACACCGCCGCCGTGACCGCCGACCAGCAGCGCGAGCGGCGGCAGGAACTGAACGAGCTTTATCGAAAATACGACCTGCGGCCGGCGGGTCAGATCTTGCCTCAGATCGTCGCAAACCGCGTCCTGCGAGCAGTGTATTCCGAGCGGCAGCTTCAGGAGGTAATGGTCGATTTCTGGCAGAACCACTTTAATGTGTTTTCCGGCAAGAACGCCGTCCGATGGTACATCCCGAGTTACGAGCGTGACGTTTTGAGAAAGAACGCACTCGGTAATTTTAAGGACCTGCTGACCGCGACCGCGATGCACCCGGCGATGTTGTTCTATCTGGATAATTTCCAATCAGTTTCGCCGAACGCCCCGGCACCGGGAGGCAATCGCGCCGCCAACAATCAGGCGCTTGCCGAGCGCATAATGCGAAACGGCGGCCAGATCCCGCCGCGAATGCGCGATCGTATGCGGCAGCGAGGCATTACCGATGAGCAGATCGATCAGCGGCTTCGACAGATACGCGACAACCCGCAGCCGAAGCAGGCCCAAAAGCAGGAGCGCGGCATTAACGAAAATTACGCTCGCGAGTTGATGGAGCTGCACACGCTCGGTGTCGACGGCGGTTACACCCAAAAGGACATAATCGAAGTCGCCAAGGCCTTTACCGGCTGGACGATAGCCGATCCAACCGGTTATCGCAAGGCCGCTGCGCGCGAGATCACCGGCCAGGAAGATAGAAAGCTTGACCGTCTTCAGCGCATGCCGGGAATTGCCGATGACCTGGAGAGCGGACAATTTTATTTCAACGACCGCTGGCATGAAAAAGGACCGAAATACGTTCTCGGCCAAAAGATCGACGAGGGCGGCATCAAGGATGGACTGAAGGTCCTCGATATTCTGGTCAACAGCCAGGCAACGGCAAAGTTTATCGCAAAGGAGCTGTGCGTAAAATTTGTCTCGGACAACCCGAGCGATGCGCTGGTCGGACGCGTGGCGGACGCGTTTCACAGATCGGGCGGCGATATAAAAACGACATTGAGAACGATCTTTACAGACAAAGAGTTCTTTGCTCCCGAAAACTATCGGGCCAAGATCAAGACGCCGTTCGAGCTGGCGGTTTCGTCGATCCGAGCGCTCGGAGCGGACACGAACGGCAGCCCGGCGATGCTTGCCATGTTGAACAAACTCGGTGAGGTGCCCTATGGCTATCAGGCACCGACGGGTTATCCGGACAAGGCGGAAGATTGGGTCAACACGGGTGCACTGCTGGAAAGGATGAATTTTGCGATCGCCGTCGCCAGCAATCGGATTCCAGGAACAAGCGTTAATCTCAAAGGTTTGGACGGCAAGGACAAAGACCAGACGCTCAATAATGCGATCGGGTCGATCCTCGGCGGCGAGATCGCGGACGCGACCAAATCGACCTTGAAGAAACAGATCGACCAGCCGCTGCCGGATGTAAAACCAGCGAATGAGATGGTCGATAACGAAATGGCATCGTCTGATGCCGCCAGTGCCGGCAAGGGCAAAGGTGCGAACCGCCAGGTCCGATTGCTGCCGGCCTCGGGCGACCCGGAAGTGATCAAGGTCGTAAGCCTTGTTCTCGGCAGCCCGGATTTTCAGCGACAGTAAGCAAACCGGAAACATTTGCCCGAGGCCAGGCTTGATCTGCCTCGGGCATTTTTGCGCGCTGCCGCGCGATGAAATGCTGTCTGGATCGGATGATTGACCTTTCAGCCTTAACGCATTAACGTATCTCTGTTCCCTGTCGGATCGTTACCTCTATTGAACGCAACGCAAAACACAACGATCACTCGCATCGGCCCTAAACGGGGCTTTTTTAGCATTGACGTTGCCGAGATATGGAGCTATCGAGAGCTGCTCTATTTTCTGACATGGCGCGACATCAAGATCAGGTACAAGCAGACAGCGATCGGCGTGACGTGGGCGGTCTTGCAGCCGGTCTTGACGACCGTGATCTTTGCCCTGCTGTTCAGTCGATTCGCCGGTTTTACAACCACGGTTCCATATCCGCTCTTCGCGTTGAGCGGGCTGCTGATCTGGCTCTTTGTTCACACGGCTGTCTCAATGGCGAGCACGAGCTTTGTCAATAACTCGCAGCTCGTGACAAAGGTTTACTTTCCCCGCCTCATCGTGCCGGTCGCGGACACGGTCGCGAGCTTGTTCGATCTGGTTTTTGGTCTCGCGATCCTTGCAATGCTTATGATCTACTACCGGAGCATGCCATCGATCACGATCGTGCTTGCGCCGGTTTTCATTTTCCTCGCATTTTTGCAGGCTGCCGCATTCGGGACTCTCTTCGCGGCGCTAAACATCAATTACCGCGATGTCAAATTTGCCCTGCCGTTCATCCTGCAGGTTTGGATGATAGCCTCGCCCGTCTTTTACCCGGCGAGCGTGATCGATGAAAAGTGGCGACTGGTGTTTGCGATCAATCCTCTGGTAGGCATTCTCGAAGGTTTCCGGAGCTCCGTTTTTGGCACGCCTTTCGATTGGCAGCTGATCGGCGTGTCGGTCGCTTCGCTGATCGTCCTCTCAGCGGTCTCATTCTTTATTTTCGGACATCTCGAGGAAGATTTTGCCGACGTGATCTAGCTGACGATGAGCGTTGTAAAAGTCGAAAATATTTCAAAGCTTTTTCGCATCAACGATGCGCGGACACGCTCCGTTCGTGACGCAGTAACTCGACTTGTGAAAGGTAAGACTCAGGACGAGGGAATGCGAGAGATATGGGCGCTGCGCGATGTCGGGTTCTCGATCGAGCAGGGCGACACGCTCGGCGTTCTTGGCCGAAACGGCGCGGGCAAGTCGACGCTGCTCAAGATCCTTTCGCGGATCACAAAACCGACCAGCGGCTCGGCGGAGATTCGCGGCCGAGTGGGCAGCTTGCTCGAGGTCGGCACTGGTTTTCACAGCGAGTTGTCGGGCCGTGAAAATGTCTATCTCAACGGCGCCATCCTCGGGATGAAACGGGCCGAGATCGATAAGAAGTTTGACGAGATAGTGGCGTTCTCGGAGGTCGAAGATTTTCTGGACACGCCGGTCAAACATTTTTCAAGCGGGATGTATATGCGGCTCGCATTCTCGGTCGCCGCGCACCTTGAACCTGAAGTGTTGATGGTCGACGAGGTCCTGGCCGTCGGCGATGCGGTGTTTCAGAATAAGTGCCTAGGAAAGATGGATGCAGTCAGCCGGTCGGGCCGGACGGTCTTGTTTGTGAGTCACAACCTCGGGAGCCTCGCGCAGATATGCAACAAGGGGCTATTGCTCCACAAGGGCCAGATGCATTACTTCGGCAATATCCGCGATACGATCGAGGCCTATGTGAAGCTTTCGGGTCAGGAAAGCCAATTCTCGATCGCGCGGCCCGAGTCACCGACCGAGGTCTTCATCACCGGCGTGCGAGTCGTCAATGACAAAGGCGAACCGACGAACGAGGTGCCGCACGATGAAGGTTTTCGGTTGACGATCGACGTTGGCGTAAATCAATTTCGCCGCGGAGCAACGCTTTGCATTGCGCTGTTAAATAAGTACAAACGTCGCGTGTTTACCGAGCACAAGCTGCTCGCAAAACTGTTTGACGGTAAGCAGGGCGAGTACACAGCGAGTTTTCGAGTGCCCGACAATTTTATCGCGCCGAATAGTTATTCATTTATGGTGCAGATCTTTAACGCGAACGGCGAGGTGCCGCAGGACCTTTTCGACATATGTCCGTTTGAGGTAATAGACGCCGGATCGAAGCTCGCGGCATACAGAGACCATGGCTACGTCATGTCGCAAGGCGAGTGGTCCGTCGAGCCGAAGTGATGGCTAACTGCCGCGACCGATTGCGAATAGCTTTACTAAAACAAGCCCTGCGATAAATCCGCCGATATGCGCCGAGTAGGCCACGCCGCCGTCCTCGGCTGAAGAGAAGAATCCGAGTCCGACCTGCATCACGATCCAGATACCGATCGCGACATATGCCGGCACGGTCGTAAAGAAATTGAAGATCACCGCTCGGACCTCACGTCGTGGAAACATCAGGATATACCCGCCCAGCACCCCGGAGATCGCACCCGAAGCTCCGAGCATTGGGATAACCGAATTCGGCGACATCAGCACCTGTGCCAACGCCGCCGCAAAACCGCACAGCAAGTAAAAAATCAAATAGCGGATATGGCCGAGCAGGTCTTCGACGTTGTCGCCAAATATCCAAAGGAAGAGCATGTTTCCGGCGATGTGGGCAAAACCGCCGTGCATGAACATCGACGTGAGGAAATTGAAATAAACGGAGACGGGTGACTGGTAAAGAACGATCCGCCCAACATGGCCAAGCGAATCGTGCACCATTTGCACGCCGCTGATGTCAACACCGCTCGTGACCTCGCGCGGCACTAGCGAGAACGCGTAAGTAAACGCATCATTTCCGCCAAATCCCTGAAACAATGCGAAGACCAATACGTTCAGGCCGATGATCGCATAATTTACGTACGGCGTTAACGTCCGGTCCGAATTGTCATCTCCGATCGGAAACATTTATTTACCCTCCTTGTCTGTTATGAGTTCCAACTTTAGTCGACCAAGATGGCCAACTAAAGTTGGAACTCCGAACCTATGCCGAAACGATCGCCGGTTCGCCGATGACCTCTTCGAGCTCGGCCTCCTCGCGGCGCCACTCTTCGTTTCTGAACGCACCTTCCCATTTTGCGACCACAACAGTCGCAAGGCAATTGCCGATCACGTTGATCGCCGTGCGGGCCATGTCCATCAGTTCGTCGACACCGATGATCAGTAAGACGCCCTCGACCGGCAGCCTGAAGGTAGCCACGGTGCCCAGCAAGATGACCAGCGAAGCTCTCGGCACCCCGGCCACGCCCTTTGAAGTGAGCATCAGGATGGCGACCATTAATATCTGATCACCAAAGCCCATTTGGACTCCGGCAGCCTGCGCAATGAAGACCGAAGCAAGCGAAAGGTAAAGCGTCGTTCCGTCAAGATTAAAGCTATAGCCCGTCGGCAGGACAAAGCCTACTATCCGGCGAGGGACGCCAAGCCTGGCAAGGTTTTCCATCGCTTTTGGCAGAGCCGATTCGCTCGAGGTGGTCGCAAAGGCGATCGTGGCCGGATTCTTTACGGCGTCGATAAAGTCCTTTAACGGAACGCGGAAGATGAGCGCGATCGGAAGCAGGACGATCCCCGCAAAGACGATCAAAGACCCATACAGGGTAAGCACAAGCCAACCGAGGTTTGCCAGGACAGCCAGACCCTTTTCGTTGTGCGCAACCGTGTATGCCATCGCGGCGCCAACACCGACCGGTGCAAATTTCATAATGTATTCGGTAAACCGAAACATTATGTCGGCGAGCGACTGACACCATCCAAGCATCGGCTTTGCCTTGTCGCCTATCGCGGTCGCCGCGAGAGCAAAGATCACCGAGAAGATCACGATCTGCAGCACGTCGCCTTCGGCCATTGCCTGGATGATCGATGTCGGCGAAAGATGCGAGATGATGTCGGCAAAGGTCTTCGGCTTAGCAGGCGGATCTGCTGCGGTCAGACCTTTTGCCGCTGCGGCTGCCGCTTCAGATGCTTTCTGCGCGGCCAGCGCGGACTGTTGATCTGCCTCATCGAGATTTGGCGGTGTTTGCGACCGCAGCTCCGCGGCACGCTGCGCGGCATCGTCAGCTTCCTTGGAAAGTGATGTTGCCTTTTGCGCGAGCGTCGCTTTGTCTTCGGTTGCCTGCACGCCGGCGAGCGAGACACCGACGCCAGGTTTTACGATATTTACGGCGGCAAGCCCGATGAAGAGCGCGAGCGTCGTAACGATCTCAAAATAGATCAGCGATTTTGCGCCAATGCGTCCGACCTGTTTGATGTCACCTGTGCCTGCGATGCCGACGACAAGGGTCGCGAAGATAAGCGGAGCAATGATCGTCTTGATCAGGTTAAGAAAGAGCACTGAGAGCGATCGGATAAAGGCCAGCACGGTCGGCATCTCTATTCCAAAGACTTTGTGATCTGGCGATGACAAGTCGATCTCGCGGACCAGCCAGCCGATAAAGATCCCGAGCACAAGGCCGATGATAATTTTCCAGGTCAGAGATACTTTTGGTAACTTCATAAACTTCTTAGTTCGGGCCAGAAATTATTTAAGACGCTCGCAACAAAACGTTTCACAACATGCCAAGGTGTTCTTTCGGAGAGCGATACGCGGATTTTTGAGAGTTTAGCAGACAAACATCGCATTTGGTAAATTTACAGATGTATGTTCGAGTCCATCCATTTCGAATCCCGCGGCCGAGCGACTACCAATGCGTCAAAGCCCGAGGTGCTCGACCGACTGCGCGAGATCGTCGGTGCCGACAACGTCATCGTTGACCCCGACAGGGTCGAGCCCTACGGCGCCGACGCGGTCAAGGAGAAGTTTCCGCCCGAGGCCGTTGTATTTCCCGAGTCGACCGAGCAGGTCTCGGCTATTCTCAAGCTTGCCAACGAGTTTCTGTTTCCGGTGACCGCTCGCGGCGGCGGCGTTGGCTACACGGGCGGTGCTGTGCCGATCGACGGCGGCATCGTCATCGGTACCGACCGGATGAAGAAGATCATTGAGGTCAACGTCGACGACCTTTACATGATCTGCCAGCCGGGCCTAACGACATTTGAGGTGCAGCAGGCCGCCGCGGAAGTTGGCCTGTTGTACGCTCCCGATCCGGCCTCGTACAAGGATTCATACATCGGCGGCAATATCGCGGAGAATGCGGGCGGCATGCGAACGCCGAAATATGGCGTGACGAAGCATCACGTGCTCGGCCTCGAGGTCGTGACCGCCACCGGGGAGGTCATCCGAACCGGCGGCCGAACGGTCAAGAACGTTGTCGGCTTTGACCTCACGGGATTGATGTGCGGCTCGGAAGGAATGCTCGGCATCATCACCGAGGCAACGCTCAAGCTCCTGCCGATGCCCGAGGCGACATCGACCGTTCGCGCGAATTTTCGCTCGATGGAAGATGCTTGCCGCGTGCTCACCAAATTCACGCCACGCGGTCTGCTCCCGATGGCGATGGAGGTCATCGACAAATACTGCATCGAGGCCGTCGAGGAGCACTACGCTTTCGGACTATCGCGCGATGCCAATGCTATCCTCCTCGTCGCCGTTGACGGCTCTCGCGAAGAGGTCGAAAGAAACGCACACACGGTCGAAAAGATCATCGCTGAGAACGGCGGCTTTGACGTTGTCCGCGCCCGATCGAAAGAGGAGGAAGACAAGCTCTGGGACGTACGCCGCGCTATTTCGCCGAGCCTGATGAAGTACGGCACGCTCAAGATCAACGAAGACGTCGTCGTTCCGCGTTCACGAGTTCCAGAATTAGTGTCGAAGATCGAAGAAATAGGCCGGCGTCACAACGTATTCGTCGCTAATTTTGGCCACGCCGGGGACGGCAATATTCATGTTAATTTCGTCGTCGATCGCGACAATGCGGATGAGGTCGCTCGTGCGAGACAGTGTGTCTCAGAGACATTCAAGCTGTCTGTCGCGCTCGGCGGAACCATCTCAGGCGAGCACGGCATCGGTTATGTCAAAGCGCCTTATCTCGACTATGCCGTCGATAAGCCGACGCTTGAAATAATGAAAGCAATTAAGAAGCTGTTTGATCCGAACGGCATTCTCAACCCAGGCAAGATGTTTGTTTGATCAAGCGCTTCGTTTCTGCGCTTTGAGTTCTTTTTCCGAAAGCGATTCGGCCTCGTAGAACACATTCTTTATCCGCGGATATTTTTCGCGTATTCCGCGTTCGATCCGACGGACCGCCCGTCGAAGCTCGGCCGCCGAGATACCTTCCTTGAATTTGAGTTCCAGTGTTGCCGCGACATCGTCCGGTCCGATATAGATCGTCAGTATTTTGATAGCTTTCTCGACGTCACTTTCAGATTCGGCTATCTCACGAATGCCGTCGACCATCGCAGGTGCGACAGCCTCGCCGATCAGTAGACTCTTTGATTCGCCGCCGAGAAACCACGCGACAGAACAAAGCAGAGCGCCGATCGCCACCGAGGCGATGCCGTCAAAATACGGCATGCCGAACTCATGCCCAAGGAAGATCCCAACGAAGGCAATGACAAGACCCGCCAATGCGGCCGAATCTTCGAGCAGCACGACAAAGCTTGTCGGGTCCTTGCTTTCCTGCATGGCCTTGATAACGGGGCGGCCGCGACGCACTTTGTCGAAGGCTCGCCAGCCGAAATACCACGAGATGCCCTCGAAAACTGCGGACGCGGCCAGAACGACATAGCTCCATTCAACATTTTCGACCGGCTTTGGTGCAAGGATATGGTCGATACCTTCATAGATCGAAAGACCGCCGCCGACGGCGAAAATGCTGAACGCAACGACCAGTGCCCAGAAATACATCTCGCGTCCGTGGCCGAAGGGGTGCTCGTCATCGGCCGGCTTGCGGCTTTTGTGGATGCCGAGCAGCAAAAGCAGCTCGTTTCCGGTGTCGACGATCGAGTGAAAACCCTCTGACAACATCGCCGAGCTGCCGGTAAAGTAAGCAGCGACGAATTTCGTCACGGCGATCAACAGATTGCCGATCAGCGCAGCGATGATGGCCGCTATCGATTCGTTTCCCGCTTGTCGCTTGGCTTTGGCCATTAGCTCCATTGAGCCAAATTCGGTGGCTGGGTGCAATAAATAGTTCGCGGCCATGCCGCCATATTCTTACGAAACGCCCTTCGCCGGGTCCCAGGTTCCCTGCAATTTTCTGAGCAGAAGGATCTGGCCGATATGATAGGCGTTATGGATGTTCTGCTGCGCCAGCGGCGACCGCCACGGCACAGTGTATTGCGCGTTCACCTGAGTCTCGAGTTTGTCATCGGGCATTGCACCGAGCGTGTCTCGCCATTCGTCCATGACGGCATAGAGCCTTTCAAGCGTGGCATCCCAACTCTTTAGCTCTGATCGGAATGTCGTGTCGTTATCGACATCTTGCGGCTCGTTAAGCTCGCCGCGATATCGCTGTAACCAACGTTCGTTCCAAAAGATGAGATGATTTACCGTCTCGCGGATCGAATTTCCGGTGGCCGCCGGCGACTGATCGGCCTGTTCAGCGGTAACACCGTCGAGAACTGCCTTTAACGACACAAACCAATCACTCTCGTCGTAGCATGCTGTAAATTGTTCCAATAAAACGTCTTTTGCTGACATACTGTCTCCTTTCGGCACGTCCTTGCACCGATCTTGTCTCACCTGTGTCTCGGCACTGTCTCACGCCTGGCTCATGTAGGTAAACCACTGATATCGCATTATTTACAGCCAGATTTTGTAAGTGTCTCGCGTTTTTTGTAAAATTTATTTTTTGCGGTCATTTGTGGCGGAATTAACGCCGTTCGTGGCGCAAATGACGTACAAACGACGTCGATCTGACGCACAAACGATGCTGTCTCAGAAATGTTTGTGCCACGGCCCAGAGGATTACGAGAGACTAGTGATCAGGGACAACAGACCTCGGCTTTCTTTTCAAAGAGTCATTGCACGGCCGAACAGATGTTCTGCCGTCCGATATGATTATATCACAACTGTCAAGAGGCGTTGTTCCGGGCGTGGTCTGAGGAAAGAGCTTACCAGCCGCGGTGGATCTGCCATTGCTCGATCAGCAAACCATCTTCGATGACGTTGTAGAAGGCGTGCTGCGCGGCGGTCAGGCATGAGTGGTTTGCAAGAATGCGGAGCCGGTCGCCGACCTTTATTCGATCGAAGGCCGCATTATCGCCGGCTGCTATCTCGCCGTGCTCTTGCGACATTCCGCTGACGCGCAGGCCGGTTTCGTTGCCTTCAAGATCGAGGACATGGCCATAGCCGCAAGCCGGGTCGAGATGCGTCGGGCCGCGGTCTTTCGAGAGGGCGATCGCACCAGCATCGACGACAAGCTTTCGGGGCGAAGCATCTTTATGAATAACCGCGGTAAGGACCGTCAGAGCAGTGTCATCAAACGAGCAACTGCCGAGCGTCGCCTGATAACCGTCAAAGAAAATGTAGTTTCCGGGCCTGATCTCATCGATGCCATCAAGATGATCTACATGCGTCATGGTCGGCGTAGAGCCGATGCTGACGCACGGCACTTCGATGCCGTCGCTTCGCAGCCGCTCGGCCAGCCCAACCATTACGTCGCGCTCGTGATGAGCGATTTTCAGGATCTGCTCTTTTGTGCGGACATCATACGAATGTCCCGCATGAGTGAGAACGCCCGCGAAATTTAGGTTCGCGGCGTCCGTGATCTGCCGTGGAATATTGACCGTCGCAGCCGAATTAGGCTCAACGCCGACGCGATGTGTGCCGCAATCGATTTTTAGAAAAACATCGAACTTTTCGCCGGCGTCGCCTGCTGCCTTGTTCAGCTCGTCGACCGTCGCAGGGTCGTCCGTGAGTAAATTGAGCCTTACGCCACCATGCTTTATCTCAACGGCATCGGCGAACTTTCCCTTCTCGATCGGCACCGCATAAGTGATATCTGTAAATCCGTGTTTCGCAAACGCCCGAGCCTCTTCAAGCGTGGAAACCGTGATCGCGCCGTCGTGGCCCTCAGTCTGTATCCGCGCAACCTCGATGCATTTATGGGTCTTGATGTGTGGGCGGAGGCGGACGTTATTGCGGTGCGCGGTTTCGCTCATTCGCGCGGCATTCCGCGTGACTCGATCGAGGTCGAGGAGGAGACTTGGCGTTCTCATCGTATCGGAGGAGGATAGCATGAGTTCAAAGCAGCTTCTTCGCCTTCTTGACTACATTCTCCACGGTAAATCCGTAGTCGCGAAAGACGTCTTCGGCCGGGGCCGAGGCGCCGAAGCGATCGACTGAGAGGGTGTCGCCGTCGGGGCCGACGTACTTTGCCCAGCCGAGTGAGACGCCGGCTTCGATCGAGAGGCGGGCGCGGATGCGCGCGGGCAAGACAGACTCTTTGTACTTTGTCGTTTGCTCGTCAAAGAAGGCCCAGCACGGCATCGAGACGACGCGCGTTGGGATGCCCTGAGCGTTCAGTTTTTCGCGCGCCTGCATGGCGAGACCGACTTCTGAGCCGGTCGCGATGAGAATGAGTTTTGGCGTTACGACACGGCCCTGTTTGTTTTCTGCTTCGGCTAAAACATAAGCGCCTTTATGAAGGCCGCGGGCATCGGCGAATTTTTTGCGATCGATAACGGCGACTTTTTGACGTGAAAGCGCAAACGCCGTCGGGCAATTTGCCCGGTTGAGGGCCGCACGCCATGCCTCGCGTACTTCGTGAGCGTCGCACGGGCGAATTACGGCAAGATTTGGTATCGCTCGCAACGCCGCGAGATGCTCGACCGACTGGTGCGTTGGGCCGTCTTCGCCGAGGCCGATCGAGTCGTGCGTGTAAACAAAGATGACCTGGATATGCGACAGAGCAGCCAAGCGGATCGCCGGTCGCATATAGTCTGAAAACGTCATGAACGTGCCGCCAAACGGGATCAGGCTGCCGTAGAGGGCCATGCCGTTCATCGTCGAGCCCATGGCGTGTTCGCGGATACCGAAATGGATATTGCGATTGGCGTAGCGGCCGGGCTCAAAATCGAGCGACGATTTGATGTAGGTATTGTTCGACGGCGTCAGGTCACCGGAGCCGCCAATAAGCTGCGGAATGGCATCGGCGATGGTGTTGATCACCTCGCCGCTGTACGCACGCGTGGCCTTTGCCTCGACGTTGTCGAATTTGGGAAGAGACTTTTCCCATCCCGCCGGAAGCTGACCGGTGCGTGTCTCCTTGAGTGTCCTTCCGAGATCAGGAAATTCCTTTTCGTAGCGTTTGACGAGCTCCTTCCATTCTTTTTCGAGCCGGGCACCATTCGGCACGGCCTCACGAAAATGCGCCAGAGCCTGTTTCGGAACGTAAAACTGTTTGTCAGGCGGCCAATCGAGGTTCTTCTTCGTTTGCGCGACAGCCTCAGGCCCGGGGGCGTCAGAGTGGGCCTTGTGCGTGCCCTGTGACGGCATTCCGTAACCAATGATCGTCTTAACACGGATCAGTTTTGGCTTGCCACTCGTCGAGACTCTAGCTTGCGCGATTGCATATTCGATAGCCGAGAGATCGTTGCCGTCCTCAACGACGGAAACTTCCCATTGGGCGGCCTCAAAGCGCTCCGTAACATCGTCCGAAAACGCCAGCGATGTCGGACCGTCTATCGTCACCTGATTGTCGTCGTAAAGATAAATGAGGTTGTCGAGCTTTAGATGGCCGGCGAGCGAGGCCGATTCGTAACTGACGCCTTCCATCAGGTCGCCGTCCGAGCATATGCAATAGATAAAATGGTCGATGACTGGAAAACCCTCATGATTAAAGATCGCTTGTAAGTGCTTTTCAGCCATGCCCATTCCGACGCCGTTCGCAAATCCCTGTCCGAGTGGGCCGGTTGTGATCTCGACGCCGGGCGTAAGGATATTTTCCGGATGTCCCGGCGTCTTTGAATGAAGCTGGCGAAAGCGTTTTATCTCATCGAGCGACAGGTCATATCCCGTCAGATAAAGCAGGCTGTAGAGCAGCATGGAGCCGTGACCGGCGGAGAGCAAGAACCGATCGCGATTGAACCATTTCGGGTTCTTCGGATTGAACCGTAAGAACTTTGTCCACAATACATACGCGGCCGGGGCCATGCCGAGCGGCAATCCCGGA
>Ga0207707_10003986_pt1 | contig 13108 bp, 19 predicted proteins | sample KBSC83BmetaG_FD_184336 | JGI IMG/M metagenome (GOLD analysis project Ga0207707, IMG submission 184336) | Corn rhizosphere microbial communities from Kellogg Biological Station, Michigan, USA - KBS C8-3B metaG (SPAdes) (version 2) | ecosystem: Host-associated > Plants > Roots > Rhizosphere ... | reverse complement strand
GATTTGATTTCAGTTGGATAGGCGGGGGTTCGATTCCGCCCCTGGGCACCAGCACTTTCTACCCACAAAATGTCGGTGGTTCGATTTCCGCAATCAATTGCCGACTTCGAAGATTTTTTTGTGCGCTCGCTCCGAGAAGTATCTGAGTGTCGAAAGATCGTCGGTGACAATGCTATTTGTGGATGCAGGCTGGATTGTCATCTGCATGATCGCGCTGAACTCAATCAAGACAAGAACCGCTCCATATGAAGAACGCGGCAGCCGTAGCTCTCGGAAAAGCGGGGTCTCCTACCCCTGCCGCCGCCGCACGTCGCAATGGCGACAGGGGTAGGAGACCCCGCAAGTCATAACCAATGCCCGCGTCCGTGCGTTACTTGCACGAACCGACCGTGTGTGGCGCACCGTCGGAAATGCCGACGAAAACCTTGGTGCCGCCCTGGCATCGGCTTCTACACTGTGCAACCGCCTCGTCGCAGCGGGCGTTCCAGGACGCCTGATCCGAGGCGGGAATCTTCGCCCGCACATTCGTGCGGCAGACCGATCCGGCGGCGGAGCACGAAGCTACTTCCGCAGCGTGCGCCGAGACGACGGCAATGACGGCCGACAGGGCGAGGCCCGCTACGGGCGCGATTAACTTGGTCATGGTACCCCCCAGCTTACGAGACGCATCCACTGTGCTCCGTGCCAGCCCCCACAAGTGGCTTCGATGGCCGCCGTTATCGCGCGGCTTTTCTGAACGGGATCGGCCACTCCGAGGGTGGCCTTTCTCTTTTCTCCGGCAGACTGTGATAGCAACGCGGGTTACTTGCACTCCTCGATAGGATAGGACTGGCCGCCTCCCGCACCCTCATACACGCCGATGAAGACCTTGTTGCCTGCCTTGCAACGCGCGACGCATCGCGGAATCTCGGCATTGCACTTGGCGGCATATGACGCCGCCTGCGCCCCCTGACCGGCGGCCCATGTGCGGCACTTACCAGCCTGCTGCGTGCATGAGACGGCGTGCGCCGAAGAAACGGCAAAGAAAGCAAATGCGAGCCACGCGACGGGCGCGATCAACTTCTTCACGGTAGCCCCCCAATTGGATACGACGCATCCGTCCGACAAACGGTGCGAGCAGTAACATGCCGTCCATCCCTGGATGCGTCAAATCGTCTGCACTGGGCTCCGTAGCAGTCCACACCCACTTGGGTAGCGAGGTGGGCAGCTCATTTCTTCCTCGGAAAAACCATGTGTCACGTCAACAGGATAGGCGCTCTGTGTGGGTCCGCCCCTGTCGTGAATTGAACCAGGCTATCGTTTCCATTCCCACCCGCCGATGTGCGCCCCATCTCCACTGCCCAGTCCACTGCTGTGGAAGGGACCTTTAGGGACCTGAAGGGAGGTTGAGGGCAACTGAGGGATGGGCTGCGAGTAGTCGGGGCCATTCGAGCGGCTGGTGGGGCCTTTCAAGCGGTCAGGATCCCCGTGGTACTGGAGGTCCACGGGCTGGGACGGCTGGGACGGATTACGCAAGTATGTGCACGGCGTATCGTAGCGTGGGGGCATCCCAGCCACGTGGGGCGCCCGGCCTAATCCAGGGCATAGACTTTCTTGCTTAAGAGCCTCGCCAAATTTTGATTGGGCTGTAGTGTCCGCAGGAGACGGGGCTCCGCTATTGCCGGCATTGGCCGTCTGATTAGCGGGGGCGTTCACCGAACTGGTTACTCCGTCTCCCATTTTTCTTCTCCCTTTCCAGCGTGGTACGTCGGTCGGATTGCCCGCGCCTGCTTCATGCCGACGCTCGGGGTGCCTATGACGGCGCCGCCCATGAAGGCACACGCAAATCCGTCCTTCCGTGATATGCCGCACTGACATCATCGCTCCAACGACGGCGCTGGAGCCGAGCCCGTAACGCGTCAACAACATCCGAAACCATGTTGTGATCCGCTCTCTTCATGACGGAACGCATATTGCTGGCTAACCCGCCTACAACAAGGTGGGGGAAAACAACCGCTTACGTTGTGACCTGCTATTATGGCAGCTCACCTGAGTGATCCAGCAATGGTCGCTCGCAACTTTACGAGGAATAATGTCCCAGTATTTCAAAGTCGGCGATCTTGTCAGGAAGCGTGCCGGTTATGAGTATCCTGGCATTATCGTTTCAGTTTTCACGACGCGAGCCGGCGCAGTGCGTTACGTAGTGGAGGCCGATCATCCCGGATTTGCGGGGATGCTCCATATTTTCAATGGGGAGCAACTGGAGCCTCGAGCCTGACTGTCTCTATCGCAACGCTTCATCGCGCGCCTCTTCACGTTCGCTGACGGCCAGCCGCCAGCGTGTCAAGCGGCCCAAATATTTTTGTTTGTCAGCGATTGTTTAAGTCCGGTTCGGCTGGTTAGCTCGATCGTCCTGTGGGAGTGACCAATGCGCCGGATCGGTTCGGCTATCTTCATTTGCGCTCTATGGACTGTTAGTGCTCACGGCGCGGAACATTGCGGCAAACCGTCGACGGCAGGTATAAAACGTTGTGAGCAGGTCGTCACAAGCAAAGTCGATCCGACGACTAACTGGCAGACGATCACCTACATCGATGGCAACAAGGAAATTGTGGACCTATCGGTCACCTTTTCCCGCAAACTGGGTGAGCCGATCTACGCGGATGCGCTTGTCGGCGGCAGCATGATGATGCTCTCGCCAGAGCTATCACAAGATGGTCGGCGCGATCTCATTATTCGCCTGTTGCAGAACGCGGACGAAGGACAGTCAGAGTTCATTCCGGCGGGCAGATACGAGTGGACCTCATTTAAAACCGCGACGGGCTACACCATCCGGGCAAGCATAAAGAAGCGCTAGCATCCGTGCTACTTGCATGAACCGGTCGGATGCCGCGCGCCGTCGTCAAACTGGCTCCGTGGCGGCCCACACCCCTGAAATATCGAATACTTGGGGAGGGTTAGACGTCCAGGCAAGGCATGAGCCGGCTGATGACAGGCTTCGACAGGAATCCGGAGGATCAGCTTGCCAGGCAGAAGGGGCGCACAACCGCAGGCCGCAGGAGTGCCGGCGGTGAAACGCGAAGCTGCGGAGCCGGTCTTGTTGCGGGCCAGAATGAAACCTCTGCGTTGCCGGATTCGAGTCGCATTCTGACCCATGTCGCGGCCGAGGCTCGGTGACGGGGCGGGCGCAACACCGGGAGTTTTCATGTCCGGGCCTTTGCGATTTCGCTTTGCGGCCGTTCTCGTTCTCACAGCTCTTTCGACGTCGTCTGCATCTTCGAATCCTTTCACCGCATTGTTCGGTGTCACTTCCCCGGAAACCCCTCCGCCCGCTCCGGCCAAGGAGGAGTGCCTGCCGCAGCCCGGCAAGCCGGCTGACGGTCAGCACTGGGTCTATCATTTGGAAGGCCGCCGCAAATGCTGGTTCCTGGTTCCCGAGGAAACCGCGGCAGTGAAGAAGCCCGTTCGTCGTCGTACCGCAGAGTCGCGGCCCGCCGCGGCCGAGGAGAACGAGGCCGCGTTGCGGAAGCGGAAGGAGGTCGCGGATGCGCATGCGGAGTTGCGACCCGCCGTCCCGACTGCGGAAACGCCGCAGCCGATGCCGCCAGCCCCCGCCTTGAGGGCGGTCGATGCCGCTCCCGTCCCGGCTACAGGGGCAGCGGCGCTCGTGCCGTCGCCCCCCGTCCTCGTCAAACCCGACAAGCTCACGCCCGACAGTCCCGATCCGCGCCAGGATAGCGTGCAAGGAAACGTGCAAGGAAACGTGCAAGGAAACGTCAGAGGCAACATGGAGACGCTGTTTGCGGCCACGCCGGCCGACAGCGCCACGGCTGCGGTCTCCGAGCCTCCGGCGACGCCTGTCGCCAAGGCGGGCGAGGAGGGGCGATGGTGGACGGCAACGTGGATCGGCCCGCTGCTGATGGTGCTGGGGGGTGCGTTCCTCCTGGGCTCAAGTTACCCTCGTCGAAGGGTCGTGCCGGTTGGCCAAGCTTCAGGGGAAGATTGGCCGGACTTGCTCGGCTCGGAATTCGATTCACAAACCCCTCCGCACGATCTCGGTCATCCACAGGCAATGCCGCGTCGACCGCGGCCATCGCCACCGAACCCGCAGAGGAGGTCGAGACCGCTCGGCCAGAGAATTCAAGCTTGAGTGTTGACCACCCCGACTGCAACTAGAGCTTTTTCCGTTCCGATTGAATCGGAACGGGACTCAAGATTCTTGTTTTGACGCGTTTTCTTCACGCGAACCGGTTTCCACTTCGCTGGAAGACGTTCCAGCCACTCTCGGCGGGTCTCGACAGACGCTTCCTGATCGAGGCCGGCGGTCCGGGTGCCCGGTTCGCGAGGTTCGGCGAGCGTTCTCCCCCGGCCTTTGCCCTTCGACCAACGCATATCCGCCAGCGCACGTTGGCACATCTTCTGCCAATCGCCGACGCCGGGCGGCCTTTTTCTCGCCCTGACAGGAACAAACCGTTCAACGAAATCCTAACGCACAGCGCGACGGCAAGAAGAGGAAGCAACGCAAATGTTGTCGAATGAATGCGCCGTCTATCTTCCTGAAGAACTCTCCCTTCTCGGTGAACTCCTCGATCAGGTGGTGCAGTCGTTGCCGCCGAATTTGCGGACGCCCTACAACCGGGTCGCGATCGCGAGAAACATCCTGGCTTGTGCCTGCACGGGTGAGAGAAACCCGGACCTCCTGAAGCGGGCAGCGTTGATGGATTCGACGGTCGCAATGGCAGCGTGACGGCGCCTGTCAGGCCTCCCTGCGCGTGCAACGGATTCATCATGGTCCAGGAGGCTTGTGCCTCCCTTCGGTCCAACCCGGGTGGCGGCCTGCTTCGAGAGCCCACAAGAATTGCTGATAGAGGTGCCGATGCTTTACTCACAAGGCCCGTTCGCGAAGCAGGAGCGACAGAAGGCCGAACCAGCTTCGTCTTCGAGATCAGCGCGTGACCGTCTGGACGAACGGTTCGATCAACGCGCCGACGCGCGGCGGGGGACGGCATCGATCCATTCCATTCATTCCTACGGCCGCACGGACGATCAGGTGGCCAGAGAGCGCCCGCCGAAGAAACGGCGAATATTCCGCGCCTTCACCCGGTTTCTCGTTACGATCCTTATCGGCGTCGGGGGCACGCTTGCCTGGCAGGCCTATGGTGAGGTCGCCAAGGAGATGGTGGCCGTTCAGGCGCCAGCACTGAGCGGGTTGCTGTCCGTTTTGCCGACGAAGCCGCCGGCCGTCGCTGCGTTCGCCAGCCCGGCGCAGCAGTCCGGCGTTTCTGCTTCCAGTCTCGATGCCCTGCGACGCAGTGTAGAGCAACTCGCCGCCAGGCAGGAACAGATGGCCCAGAACGTTGCGATGCTGCGCGCGGTCGGGGAGGACATCAGACAGAAGATGTCGTTCACGCCTGCGTCCGTGCCCGTGGTCCTGACCCAGCCTGCGGCGGCTCCCGCTGCGCCGGCCAAACCCGCACACAGGGCACCTCTCTCACTCATGCGCTGATTGTGCGGCTTCAAAGCGCCTGACGGTTATCCCAGCACGAGATCGACCGTGTGTTTGGCGATCCGCCGAAGCTCGGCCTCGTCGCCGAAGGCGCGCTCGAGCACGGCCAGGCCGCGCGTCACGGTGGCGATGTGCAGGGCGGCGATCTCGGGGTCGCCCTTGAACTCGCCGCGACCGGCGCCCTCGGACAAGGCTTTCTGAACAAGAGCAGTGATGCGCGTCATCAGGTCCGCAAACGCCTGGCGCGCGTTCTCGTCCAGCCCTTCGCCTTCGACCGGCGACAGCTCCATCAGTCCCCGCGTGGTCGGGCATCCGCGCGGCGGCGAGCCGGAACGGAAATTCCTGATGGTCAGATCGAAAAACGCCGTCAGGCGCTTTCGCAAGCTGCCTGAGCCGAGCGTCTTTTGCAGCGCGCTGAGATATTCGCCCGCATAGCGCTCGTAGGCGCAGAGAAACAGCGCTTCCTTGCTGCCAAAGGCATTGTAGAGACTGCCGCGCTGGACGCCCGCGTCGCGCGCAATGTCCGAGAGCGACGTTCCCCGCACCCCCTTGCGCCAGAACTGATCGAACGCGATGCGCAGGACGTCGTCGTGGTCAAACTCTCGCGGCCTCACCTGTCCTCCGTCCGCCATGGCTTCGCCCTGGCTCCCGCCTCCAGCCAAAAATATTTGACATGGCGTCAAGAATACGGGCATAGTTTTTAGACGACGTGTCAAGAACTATGGGGTTGATCGCCCGTTCCGTCAACGGGGGCTACCCATTGGAAAACCGCTTGCCCATCAGGGCTGAACGCAAGGATTCAGCGATGCCCCTCATTCACATCTCGCTGCGCGCCGGCAAGCCGGAAGCGTATCGGCAGGCGATCTTCGACGGGCTCTACCGCGCGATGCGCGAAACGCTCAGCGTCCCCGAGGACGATCAGTTCATGACCATCACCGAGCATGACGCCGCGAACTTCCGCACCGGCGATGGCTACGGCATCGCCCGCAGCGCCGATGTCGTGTACATCCAGATCACGGTGTTCAGCAGCCGCACCCCGGAGCACAAGAAGGCGCTGTTCCGGCGGATCGCGGAGCTGCTCGGCGAAAATCCCGGCATCCGATCGGAAGACGTGTTCGTGAATGTTCTCGATGCTGCGAAGGAGAATTGGTCCGTCGGCCACGGCCTCGCGCAATTCGCCTGAGGCGATGGCGTAAAATGGCTTGCGCCGGTCGCGCGCTGCGCGTTCTGCGCAGCCGCGCGCCGTTGCCGAAGCTACTCGGCAAAGTCGAGGTCGAACCGGTTGAAACCGATCGATTTGCTGGCGAATTTGAGCGTCTTGCCCGACAGCGGCGCCAATGGGCCTGAAGCGAATTTGAAGATGGCCCTTCCGGATGCGGTCGTGCCGACCGGCTTGCCGTCCTTCATGACGACAGATCCGGTACCCTCGGCCATTTGGGTGACGGCAAAGCCGCCGGCGATGCGGTGGACTCCGCCGGCCATCAGGAACGTTCCCTGCGGGCCATCCCATTCACTGATGTGGGTCGCGGAGTAGACCGCCCCCTTCAGGAGGCCTTCCACGCCGACGCAGGAAAACTGGTAGTTCAGCAGGCCGTGGCCGGCGCGGTCGCCGACCGGCTCGGGATTTGCGGTACCGACGACATTGCATTCATAGCGCCCGATGCTGTCGGCCTGGGCGGCGCCCGCTGCTCCAATCAGCGCAAGCGCAGAACAGGCAAGCATTGCGACCAGATGCTTCGTCATGGGACATCCTCCTGTGGTTGTTTCGATGCAGCGTACTGCCGATGGAAACATTGCCGATTGATCGGGATCAATTCGTCCGACGGCGGATCACGCAACAGCGCGTGCATGGCATCGGCAGACCCGTGTTGGTGGCGATGCGACGATCACGCCAAGGCAAAATTCAGGAAGGAATTGAAGGAGGCCGATGTGCGGTCCAAATCCCGGAGCTGTACAGGTGATCGCGAAGGTCGCCGCCTGCTCCTGGGCGACGGTCAAGGCGCTGCTGCTGATGCAGATCGCCGATCGCAGGATGTCGAAGCTCGATCTCGACCGTGCACGCGTCAATTTCGAGGAGCTCGAATGGCGAACCGCAAAGCGCGTGCTCGAATTCCACAAGGCGCGCCGCAACAGGCTCGCCCAGGCGCCGCTGCCCGGTGCGCCAAGCCAGTCCGTCAGGCTGCAAGCAGCGGCGGGGTAGACTTCCGCCGGGGACTCAGGGCTCAGCCTGCCGAGGCATTGCAGCGGTGATGCGCGCTCGTCCCCGCCGCGCAACCATGGCAATCGGATCGGCAACCCTGTATGAATCGCCCGACACGCCGCGGAAAATTCCAGGAGCCAGCCTTGGCCCTCACGCTCCATGACAAGATCTGGAATGAGCATGTCGTGCACCAAGAGGCGGACGGCACCTGCCTGCTCTATGTCGACCGCCACCTCGTCGATGAAGTCGACAGCCCGCAGGCATTCGCCGCGCTGCGCGAATCCGGGCTGCCCGTGAAATCTCCGGAAAGGACGCTTCTCGTCGTCGACCACAACGTGCCGACCTCGGACCGCAGCAGGCCGAACCCTGACCCCGCGAGCGCCGCGCAGATCGCCTACTTCGCCGAAAATGCCAAACTGTTCGGCCTCGAATATTATGACGAGCTCGACGCCCGCCAGGGTATCTGCCATGTCGTCGGCGCCGAGCAGGGTTTTGTATTGCCCGGCACCACGATCGTGTGCGGCGACAGCCACACCTCGACCCACGGCGCCTTCGGTGCGCTGGCGCTTGGTATCGGCACCTCCGAAACCGAGCATGTGCTGGTGACGCAGACGCTGATCCAGCGCAAGCCGAAGAACATGCGCGCCGTCATCGATGGCCGGCTGCCGCCGGGCGTCACGGCCAAGGACCTGATCCTGGCGATCATTGGCGAGATCGGCGCGGCCGGCGCCACCGGCCACGCGCTTGAATTCGGCGGCGCGGCCGTGCGCGCGCTTTCCATGGAAGGCCGTATGACGATCTGCAACATGTCGGTCGAGGCAGGGGCGCGAACCGGCATCATCGCGCCCGACGAAATGACGTTTAGATATCTCAGGGGCCGGCCCAAATCGCCCAAAGGCGCGCTGTGGGACGCCGCGATGCGTTATTGGGAAACGTTGCGCTCCGGGGAGGCCGCCGAATACGACCGCGAATTGCGACTCGATGCAGGAGCGCTGCCTCCGCTCGTCACCTGGGGTACGAATCCGGAGCAGGTCACATCGATCACCGGAAGCATCCCGCGGCTGGAGGAGATTGCGGACGAAAGCAAGCGCGAGGCCGCGAGGCGCGCGCTCGCCTATATGGGGCTCCGCGGCGGCGAGAAAATCACCGATGTCGCCATCGATCGCGTCTTCATCGGCTCATGCGCCAATGCGCGCATCGAGGATTTGCGCGAGGCGGCGCGCATGGTGGAGGGCAGGACCGTCCATCTCAACGTCTCCGCGATGGTCGTGCCCGGCTCTGGCCTGGTGAAGCAGCAGGCCGAGGCCGAGGGGCTCGACAGGATATTTCTTGAAGCCGGCTTCGACTGGCGCGAGCCGGGCTGCTCCATGTGCCTTGCGATGAATCCGGACAAGCTCAATCCGGGCGAGCGCTGCGCTTCAACGTCGAACCGCAATTTCGAGGGCCGGCAGGGCTACAAGGGCCGCACGCATCTGGTGTCGCCGGCCATGGCGGCTGCCGCCGCGATCACCGGAAGATTTGTCGATGTGCGGCAGTGGCCCGCTGCGTCGCCGATCGCGTAAATTGCCTGAAGTTGATGACGCCGCGCATTCGTTCGGGCCGCAAGGGCCGCTCCGCGCCGGCATGTGCGCGCTGTCTCGAACATCGGCACAAGACCCAAATCTTCAAGCGCGTCGTCCTGAAGCGCGTCGTCCTCGCGTCGCCGGCTGCACGGACGTGAAGCGCCCGCTACCCCGGATGGACTAGTCAACAAGCTCCGGCGAAAAGACGCAATTCCACCCGCTTTGCCACGGTTCATTCGAAACGCGACTTTGGGCCGTGGTTGGAGGAGCTTCGCAGCAAGCCATGACAAACCATGACGTACCTCTGGTCGAGCCGCAGATGAAGCACCGGCAGCGCCGGTGCCCGAAATGTGCGGCGTGCTCCCGTCTCACGCATTCAATTCTCGATTCCCGGCGCGGCAAGATGGTCCGGCTGTACCGGTGTGCGGGCTGCGGCGAGTGCCTTTGGGACGATGGCTCAACACTGTTCGGGGAAGGATTCAACGGCTTGGGTAGGTTCGGGGAGTAACTTGGGTAGGCTCGGGGAGTAAGCGGAGCGCCCATCACCTTGAGAGACGTTCGAAACTGTCGGGTCGAAATACCCCTCAGGCCCGAGGGGTATGGCCTGACGATCCGTGGCTGACCAAAGACGTCCAGCTTCCGGAGCGCGGAGTCGGCAAAGGAGCGAGTACGATGAGAGTGCAGAACGCAGCGGCGAGACCCTTCGATATCAGTCAGGTTGAAGGTGAGATCCAGGAGGCAGTTCACCAAAGATCCCCGCGCATCCAGGCGGTCGTCCCGCCACCGGGAACTCCGACGCCGCCGGTCCCGGAATATGTCAGCCATCGAGAGGACGTGACCGAGATCGGAAAGCTCTCGGCCGAGGCCATCGTCAGGGAATACGAAGTGACCGCCAGGGAGATCGAGGCGATGGGCGAAGTGGTGAAGGAAATGTTGCAACGCTGTGAGCAGCTCACCACGTCCGCCTCCTCCATGCTCAAGGAAATCAAGACGACGGCGTCGAACTATCGCAAGGAAGGCAAGCGCATCTTCAACGAAATCGAATCGTGCTCGAGTGCAACGGAAGAAGTCCGCCGGCTGTGCGAGGCCTTCCGGGACAAGATCGCAACCAAGAGGGGCGAGCCGGTGACATGATCGCCTACCGGGCGGTGCCGTACCTCGTGGTGCTGGCGCCGCCCGCCATCGTGCTGCTCTCCATCCTGATGGGGGGCTGCACGATGACAAGGCCCACGAACGGACTGATCGACCGGGCGCATTTCCATTCCGACCCGAACAGCCGGGCCGGCGAAGAGCTGATCATGGAGCTCGATCGGCGCGCAGCGCGCGAAGAGATTCGGCGCATCATGGGGAGCCGCAGCGATGATCTGTGATTCCTGCAGGCGCGATGTCGATTACGCCAGAAGTTCGTTCTGGCATGGGGAGGCCCGGATTTGCCGGGAGTGTTTTGCTCACTGGAGCGATCCCGATAACGATGAGCTCGCTTCGGCGGATGCCGCGAGCGTTGGAAACTATGTGCGGCTCCGGCATGGTCTTCCGCCGCTCGCGGCAGCATTCGCGATCCTGTTGCTGGCCGCCGCGTCCGCGGCCCATGCCTCCCGCCACTGCCTCGACTATGCCGAAGCGGCGAGGACATGGAAGGCGCAGATGCTGGTGAAAGACAGGGACGGATGCTGGACCTATGACCATCATCCGCCGCGCGTGGAAGTGCCGGTCTCGATGCCGGCAATCGTGCTGTCGCGCCGCGAGCCGATGCCGGCGGACCGGTGGGCCGACGCGGATGTGCTTCAGGTCGAACTGCGCCAGCCGGAGCCGGAGAATGTTTCTCGGGGCGAGACGCTGTCGGCGCCGGATCCCTTCGTAAGCGCGGGTCAATTTGCGCTGTTCATCTCGCTCGTGCTCGCAACTGTGTCCGTGGTGGAGGTCGCGACGATGCGGCACGAAACCAGCGCCCGGCATCGCCGGGCGCTGGGCCGCAACTAGAGCCTCTTCCGTTCCGATCGAATCGGAACGGGGCTCCAGTCTCTTGTTTTGACGCGTTTTCTTCACGCGAACCGGTTTCCACTTCGCTGGAAAACGCTCTGGAGGATACGCGGTCGACGCTCTCAGCGCTCCGGCACGTGATCGATCAACAGGGGAAGATCGCCCGCCCCGCCCAGCGCCTGATCGAAGACCCGGTTGTTCAGCGCCCATATCGCGGCTTGCGTCCGATTGCTCGCGCCGATCTTCCTGAAGATGGCCTTTACATGAGCCTTTACGGTCGGCTCCGCGATCTTGAAAAATCTCGCGACATGCTTGTTAGAGTCTCCCAGAACGATGCGTTCAAGAATGGCAATCTCGCGAGCGGACAACCTCGTTCCCACGGGCTCGTCTGTCGCCTGCCAGGGAATCTCGTTTGCAAGCGGGGGGGACGGTCGCTCTTCCGCCTTTGGCTGAATTTCGAGCGGCCACAGTCGCGCGTCGATGAGAATCAGCTTTCCGTTGACCACCGCTTGCAACGTGCTGACGAGAGCGTCGGGACTGACTGAATTGAAGAGAGCGGCGTTTGCTCCGTCTTCCAGCGCGCCGGCGAGCAAGCGGGGATTACTGTCATCGGCAACGGCCACGATGAAAGCCAGCGGATACTGGCTCTTGATCTTGCCGCAGATCGCCACCTCGTTCTCGCCCACTCCGACGATGAACAGAACAGGCCTGTCGTTGGGGATATCGAGGAGGTCTTCCAAGTCGATCGCGCAACCGTGTGGGCGGAAGCGGGTTTTCGAAAGTATTAGCCGCAAGCCCTCGCGGAAGAGGCCATCGCTTTGGAGTATATACGTGGGTACAGTGGACTCACTCGACATACGATGGCAGCCGCTCCGATGACGACTTTACGCATTCTTCAGTAGCCTGCCCGGCAGTCCCTTCGGACTACTCCAAGGAAAACTGTAACATATTTCGTAATAACCTAAGACAAATTTGGACAGAAAATCGGACAATTATGCTGCCCTAAATTGGAACTTTCGCGAGACTTCGTGCCGGACTGCAGCGGGACGTTTGCCGCTTCCTCGCCGGAGCAGGCTTTGCCGGAAGGACCGCTTGATCCTCTTGGGAAAATTTTCCTTGGGTATCGCAGGGACTAGTCCGAATTTGCCCCCATGCATCCGTGAGACCGGTGCCGGCACATCCTCGAGCCGGACTGGCCATGCCGGATGTCGCGACAGATGCCAACTCTGCATCATCTGGTGTCGTCAATCGCGGGTCGTCGCGTCGCGATGACCGGAAAATCCGTCGATGTGCTGCAGTCGCCGCTCGCCCGGCGCTGCCTTCTTCGCAATAGGGGAATCAGATACGCCTCGGCCATGGCGAGAGCAGGGGCCGAAGGGAAGGCGACCGAACAGCCGTCGGCGCTGTTCGAGGCCGGCCTGCGGCATTTCCGGGCCGGCCGGCTGGCGCAGGCGGAGGAAAAATGCGCTCAGGCGCTCGCCGCGGATCCGCGGCATGCGGACGCGCTGCATCTTCTCGGGCTGATCCATGCGCAGAACGACCAGCTCGATCTCGCGCTCGAATGCATCGCGCAGGCGATCCGGTGCAACCAGGCCAATCCCGATTATTTTTCCAGTCTCGGTGCGCTGCTGGCGCGCCGCGACCGTCTCGACGAGGCCTTCAAGAGCTACGACCTCGCGCTCAAGCTGAAGCCTGATTTCGTCGAGGTCTGGATCGCGCTTGGCGATCTCCTGCAGCGACAGCAGGGTTTTCAGCAAGCGCTGCGTGCTTACGAGCATGTGCTGACGCTCGATGCAGGCCATGCCGGGGCGGCGGAGAAGGCCGCGCGGCTGTTGCGTGCGCAGCAGCACTTCGAGGAGGCCGTGACGGCCCATCGCCGTT
>Ga0207707_10003985_pt1 | contig 13110 bp, 12 predicted proteins | sample KBSC83BmetaG_FD_184336 | JGI IMG/M metagenome (GOLD analysis project Ga0207707, IMG submission 184336) | Corn rhizosphere microbial communities from Kellogg Biological Station, Michigan, USA - KBS C8-3B metaG (SPAdes) (version 2) | ecosystem: Host-associated > Plants > Roots > Rhizosphere ... | reverse complement strand
AACGCGAAGAGCTCGTCGCCGTCGTCGATGCGTCGGCCGAGGTCCTGCAGCGCGACGACGACGTCGTCGAGCGCCTTCTTTTCCTTGCCGAGCGCCTGCGCGCGCTCGGGGTTGTCCCAGATCTTCGGGTCCTCGAGCTCGCGCGCGACTTCCTCGCGACGCGCCGACTTCACATCGAAGTCAAAGATACCTCCGCAGCTCGGCCGTGCGCGTGCGCAGGTCGGCGAGCGTGCTGGCGATGCGGTTGATGTCCTCGGCTTCCATGGCTCGTGCGTCGTGTCGGCGGTGAATCGTCGATTATACGTCGCGACGCCCGGCGTCGCACTGCCTTGCAGCCGCGCGCGGCGTAGAATCCGGCGATCGTCATCCCGCCGCCGGGAGCGCACCATGCCCACTTTTTTCGTCAACAAGAACCGCGTCGATATCAGCAAGGACGTACCGGGCGATACCCCGCTCCTGTGGATCCTGCGCGACGATCTCAGCCTTACCGGCACCAAGTACGGCTGCGGGCTCGCGCTGTGCGGCGCGTGCACCGTCTACGTCGAGGGCAAGCCGGTGCGCTCGTGCCAGACGCCTTTGTCGTCGCTGAAGCAAGGCAGCGACATCACGACGATCGAGGGCCTTGCCACGCGCGAGGCGAAGGCGGTGCAATCGGCGTGGGAGAAGCTCGACGTGCCGCAATGCGGCTACTGCCAGTCGGGCCAGGTGATGTCGGCGACCGCGCTCCTCGCCAGGAACAAGCGCCCCACCGACGCCGACATCGACGCGGCGATGGCCGGCAACATCTGCCGCTGCGCCACGTACGTGCGCATCCGCGCCGCGATCCACGAAGCCGCGAAGAGCCTCGCGTAAGGAGCCGCCATGAACCCCTCGCGCATGTTCGCCCACCTCGCCGCTGATGCGTCGCCACCGCTGCACGGCAACGGCGACGGCCTCACCCGCCGCACGTTCCTCAAGGTCAGCGCAGGTGCCGGGCTCACGCTCGCCGTCTACAGCGGCCCTGCGGCGGCGCAGTCAGCCGCGGGCAAGCCGGCCGATCCCAACGCGTTCGTCCGCATCGGCGACGACAACACCGTCACCGTCATCGTCAAGCACCTCGAGATGGGCCAGGGCACGTTCACCGGGCTGCCGACGCTGGTCGCCGAGGAGCTCGATGCCGCGTGGTCGCAGGTGCGCGCCGAAGGCGCGCCGGCCGACGCGAGCCGCTACAACAACCTCGCGTGGGGGCCGGCGCAAGGCACCGGCGGATCGTCGTCGCTGCCCAATTCCTTCATGCAGTATCGCGAGGCCGGCGCCGCCGCGCGCGCGATGCTCGTGGCCGCGGCCGCGAAGCGCTGGAACGTCGAGGCGGCGTCGATCGCGGTGAAGAACGGCGTCGTCACGGCGGCCGGCGGCAAGCGCGCGACGTTCGGCGAGCTCGCCGGCGCCGCCGCGCAGGAGCCGGTGCCTGCGAGCGTCAAGCTCAAGGACGCGGCCGATTTCGTCTACATCGGCAAGTCGTTTCCGCGTACCGACAGCGCGGCCAAGTCGACCGGCAAGGCCACGTTCACGCAGGACGTCAAGCTGCCGGGCATGCTCACCGCGGTGGTGCTGCATGCGCCGCGCTTCGGCACGCGCGCCAAGAGTTTCGACACCGACGACGTCGTCGGCGTCGCCGGCGTGCGCTACGTGATCGAGGTGCCGAACGGCATCGCCGTCGTCGCCACGAGCTTCTGGGCGGCGAAAAAGGGACGCGACGCCCTCAAGGTGGTGTGGGACGACACGACCGGCTTCAAGGGATCGACCTCGGAGATCTTCGACGAATACCGGCGCCTTGCGAAGACGCCGGGCAAGCCGGTGCGCAACGACGGCGATGCCGCCAAGGCGCTTGCCGCCGGCGGCAAGCGGATCGACGCCGAATACCTGTTCCCGTACCTCGCGCACGCGCCGATGGAGCCGCTCAACTGCGTGGCGAAGCTGTCGGCGGACCGCTGCGAGATCTGGAACGGCGAGCAGTTCCACACCGGCGACCAGATGGCGGTCGCGGCACTCCTCGGCCTCAAGCCCGAGCAGGTGGTCATCCACCAGGTGTTCGCCGGCGGCAGCTTCGGCCGCCGCGCGTCGTCGATGTCCGACTACGTGCTCGAGGCGGCCGCGATCGTGCGCGGCATGGCCAAGTCCGGCAAGCGCGACATCCCGGTCAAGCTCGTGTGGACGCGCGAGGACGACATGACCGGCGGCTATTACCGGCCGGCGTATCTCCACACGCTGTCGGCGGCCGTCGACGCGAACGGCAACGCCGCGGCGTGGCAGCATCGCATCGTCGGGCAATCGATCACCGAAGGCACGCCGATCGCGGCGATGACCACGAAGAACGGCATCGACCAGACCAGCGTCGAAGGCGCGTCGAACCTGCCGTACGCGATTCCGAACCTCGCCGTCGACCTGCACACGCCGTCGATCGACGTGCCGGTGCTGTGGTGGCGCTCGGTGGGCTCGACGCATACCGCGTACTCGACCGAGACGATGATCGACGAGCTCGCCTTCGCCGCCGGCAAGGATCCGGTCGAGTTCCGCAAGGCATTGCTCGCCGACAAGCCGCGGCATCGCGGCGTGCTCGAGCTCGCGGCGAAGGAAGCCGGCTGGGGCTCGCCGCTCGCGCCCGGCAAGGCGGGCACGAAGCGCGGGCGCGGCGTCGCCGTCCACGAGTCGTTCAATACCTATGTCGCCGAGATCGCCGAGGTCACGATCGACGCGAGCAACGCGATCAAGGTCGATCGCGTGGTGTGCGCGGTCGACTGCGGCGTCGCCGTCAATCCCGACGTGATCCGCGCGCAGATGGAAGGCGGCATCGGCTTCGCGCTCGCCGCCGCCCTCTACGGCAAGATCACGCTCAAGGACGGCGCCGTCGAGCAGACCAACTTCCACCAGTACCAGGTGCTGCGGATCAACGAGATGCCGAAGGTCGACGTGCACATCGTCGCGTCGGATGCGAAGCCGTCTGGCGTCGGCGAGCCCGGCGTGCCGCCGCTTGCGCCGGCGGTCGCCAACGCGATCGCCGCGGCAACCGGCAAGCGCCTGCGCACGCTACCGCTCGCGCTGGCCTGACGCGCCCGGCGGCCCGCCGTCCCCTAGGCTGGCCCATGACTTGCTTGACAGGCGGATCGATCCCCGCAGCGCGGTGACAGCACCTCGCCGGGCCTGCCGCCAGCCTGCCGGCTGTCGCGGCGAGTCACAACGGGACGACGCCGGAGGACACTCGACATGGGCAAGCTCGTTGGAGCGCTCGGCCTCGCCGCGGCACTCGCCATCCTGGGCAGCGCGGCCGACGCGGCCGAACCGGGCATCACCGCGAGCACGATCGTGCTCGGGCAGTCGGCCGCGATGAGCGGACCGGCGATGGAGCTCGGCACCGAAATGCGCAACGGCGCCATGCTCTACTTCGACTACGTCAACCAGCGCGGCGGCGTCAACGGCCGCACGATCGAGCTGCGCACGCTCGACGACGGCTACGAGCCTGACCGCGCGGTCGCCAACACCAGGCGCTTCGTCGACAAGGACGAGGCGTTCGCGCTGTTCGGCTACGTCGGCACGCCGACGACGCTCGCGTCGATGCCGGTGTTCACGCAGGCCCACGTGCCGCTGGTCGGTCCGTTCACCGGCGCCGAGGCGTTCCGCAAGCCGCTCAACCGCTACATCTTCAACGTGCGTGCGAGCTACTTCCAGGAGACCGAGGACCTGGTCGAGCTCCTGACCAAGCTCAACCTCACGCGCGTCGCGGTGTTCTACCAGAACGACGCGTACGGCAAGGCCGGCCTCGAGGGCGTCGACCGCGCGATGAAGAAGCGCAAGCTCGAGATCGTTGCCACCGGCACCGTCGAGCGCAATTCGTCCGATGTCGCCGCGGCCGTCGCGGCGATCGGCAAGGCCAATCCGCAGGCGGTCATCCAGATCAGCGCCTACAAGTCGTGCGCGGCGTTCATCAAGGCCATGAAGAAGGCCGGCGTGTTCGCCCAGTACATGAACGTGTCGTTCGTCGGCGCGCGCGCGCTGTCGATGGAGCTCGGCGCCGAGGGCCGCGGCGTCGGCATCTCGCAGGTCGTGCCGTTCCCGTGGAACGCGGGCGTGCCGGTGGTGCGCGAATACCAGAAGCTCGTGGTCGCCAAGACCGGCAAGGAGGCCTACTCGTTCACGAGCCTCGAGGGATTCATCGCCGCCAAGGTGATGGTCGAGGGACTGCGGCGCGCGGGGCGCGAGCCGACGCGCGATCGCCTCGTCGCGGCGCTCGAGACGATGAACGACTACGACGTCGGCGGTTTCACGGTCACCTACGCGCCGACCGATCACACGGGCTCGCGCTTCGTCGAGCTGACGGCCATCGGCAAGGACGGCAGCTTCGTGCGCTAACATCGGCGGCGATGCATACGCCGCGCGAGTTCGTTCCGGCGCGCCACCACGACGGCGCGCTCCCCGAGGACACGATCGTCTTCGCCTATAGCGGCGCGCGCCTCGTCTGGCAAGGCGCCGAGGATGCGCCCGCGATGCCGACGCTTCGCGAGCTCGCGCATGCGGGTATCGCCGGCGACGTGCACATGCTGGGCGCGCTCGCGGGAAGGCCGTGCGTGGCGATGACGCTCGCCGACGACGCCGCGCTGCCCGAAGGCTTCATCGCCAGCGGCCTGCGCTCGCTGTTCTTTCGCATCCCCGACACGACGCTGGCGATCGCCTCGCGCGCCTCGCAGATCGTCGAATGGGATCGCACGCACCGCTTCTGCGGGCGCTGCGCGACGCCGACGCGCGAAAAGCCCGACGAGTACGCGAAGCAATGCCCGAACTGCGGCCTGACGGAGTGGCCGCGCGTGTCGCCGGCGATGATGGCGCTCGTCACGCGCGGCCGCGAGCTCCTGCTCGCCCGCTCGCGGCGCTTCGCGTCGACGTCGATGTGGAGCGCGCTCGCCGGCTTCGTCGAGGCCGGCGAGACGGTCGAGGACTGCGTGCGCCGCGAGGTCCGCGAGGAGGTGGGCGTCGAGGTCGGCTCGCTCACCTACTTCGGCAGCCAGTCGTGGCCGTTCCCGCACTCGCTGATGGTCGCGTTCACCGCCGAATACGCGGGCGGCGACATCGTGCTCGACGACGACGAGATCGTCGAGGCGCGCTGGTTTGCCGCCGACGCGCTGCCGCAGGTGCCCGCCAGCGTGTCGATCGCACGCCGCCTGATCGACGCGACCGCGGCGCGGCTCGCGGCCCGCTGATCCGCGCACGGCCGTCTCCCCGATCCTCGCTCGCGAGCGGGCCCTCACCCCGACCCTCGCCCGCAAGCGGGAGAGGGAGTCGCGCACGCGAGCCCACGTCGTCGGCTCGCCCAAGTCCGGCGCAGCCGGCTTGCTAGAATCGGGCATGCCGCCTCGCCGCCTGCGCGCCCTGCCCGCCTTCGTCGGCACCGTCGTGCTCGCGCTCGCCGTTGCGTTGCACGCGCCCGGGGTGCTGGCGCAGGCCGGCGCCAATTCACCGCCGCCGAGCCTGCCGCCCGAATATTCGCAGGCCTCGCGCGATGCCTTCGCCGCGGGCATGAAGGAAGCGCGCGCATTGCTCGCGCAGAAGCGCTACGACGACGCGATCGCCAAGCTCGACGACCTGTCGCGCGACCGGCCGCGCGAGCCGCAGGCGCGCTTCCTGCGCGGCGTCGCGCAGACCGAGGTCGGCCGCGACGACGACGCGATCAAGACGTTCGAGGGCCTCACCTCCGATTTCCCGGAGCTGCCCGAGCCGCATAACAACCTGGCGGCGCTCTACGCCAGGAAGGGCAACCTCGACCTCGCACGCCGCGAGCTCGAGCTCGCGATCGCCGCCGACCCCGACTACGGCATCGCCAACGAGAACCTCGGCGACGTCTACGTGCGGCTCGCGACGCAGCAATACGAGCGCGCGGCGGCGTTGACGAAGAACAGCAAGACGCTGCCGGCCAAGCTGAAGCTCGCCCGCGACGTCCTCGCGACGAAGCCGGAGACGGCCGCCGCGGCGAGCACGCCGCCGGGCGCGACCGGCGCGGCGTCACCGTCGAAGCCGGATGCGCCGGCGCCCACGGCGGCGACCCCGGCGACACAGTCGCCCGCCACACCGACCCCGAACGCCACGAAGGAGAAGTCGTCATGATTCGCCGCATCGCCACGCTCGCGCTCGTCGCGATCGCGTCGCTCGCCGCCGGCACTGCCGCCGCGGCCAACCCGGTCGTCGAGATCGACACCACGCAGGGCGCGATCCGCATCGAGCTCTATCCCGATGCCGCGCCCAAGACGGTCGCCAACTTCCTGCAATACGTGAAGGATGGCTTCTACTCGGGCACGCAGTTCCACCGCGTGATCCCGGGCTTCATGATCCAGGGCGGCGGCATGGACGCGAGCTTCAAGGAGAAGGCGACCCGCGCACCGGTGCCGATCGAGTCGGAGCAATCGGTGAAGGCCGGCCTCACGAACGGCGTCGGCACGGTATCGATGGCACGCACCAGCGACCCCAACTCGGCAAGCGCGCAGTTCTTCATCAACGTCGCCGACAACAAGCGCCTCGACTTCCGCTCGCCTGACCGCGCGGGCTACGGCTACACGGTGTTCGGCAAGGTAATCGCCGGCATGGACGTCGTCGACAAGATCGCCGCGACGCCCACCGGCCCGGGCGGGCCGTTCCCGCGCGATGTGCCGCAGACCCGCGTGATGATCGAGTCGGCGAAGGTCGTCTCGCAATGAGCGTGGCGGAAGGCGCGGGCGCGGCTCGCGCGATGGCGAAAATTCGAAAGGGCACGTGATGGACAAGGTCAAGCTCACCACCAACTACGGCGTCATCGTGCTCGAGCTCGATCGCGACAAGGCGCCGGCGACGGTCGCCAACTTCCTGCAGTACGTGAAGGACGGCCACTACGACAACACGCTGTTCCACCGCGTCATCGACGGTTTCATGATCCAGGGCGGCGGCATGGAGCCCGGCATGAAGCAGAAGCCGACGCGCGCGACGATCGCGCACGAGGGCGCCAACGGTCTCAAGAACAAGAAGAACACGGTCGCGATGGCGCGCACTTCCGACCCGCATTCCGCGTCGAGCCAGTTCTTCATCAACGTCGCCGACAACGACTTCCTCGACTTCCGCTCGCCGGGCGGCCAGGGTTGGGGCTACTGCGTGTTCGGCAAGGTCGTCGAGGGCGCCGATATCGTCGACAAGATCCGCGGCGTCGCCACCGGCCGCAGCGGCATGCACGAGAACGTGCCGACATCCGACGTCGTCGTCGAGCGCGCGGAGGTCGTCGGAGCCGGAGCGTAGGCGCCTTGCCGGCCGGTGCGCCGACGCTGTTCGTTGCCGATCTTCATCTCGCGCCGGCGCGCGCGAACCCGCTCGCGGCGTTCCACCGCTTCACGCGGGGGCAAGCGCGCCGCGCCGCAGCGCTGTATGTCCTCGGCGATCTCTTCGACTGGTGGATCGGCGACGACCAGTTGCGCGAGCCGTACGCGCGCGACGTCGCAAATTCGCTGGGCGAGGTCGCCGCGGCAGGCGTGCCCGTGTACGTGGCGCGCGGCAACCGCGACTTCCTGATCGGCGAGCGGTTCGTGCGCGCCGCGGGCGCGACGCTGCTCGGCGAGACCACGCGGATCGACGTCGACGGCGAGCCGATCCTCGTCCTGCATGGCGACGAGCTCTGCACCGACGACGTCGAGTACCAGGCTTACCGCCGCCGCATCCGCAGCCCGCAGTCGGTGGCGCGCCTCCTCGCGCTGCCGCCGGTCGCGCGGCGCGGCATCGCGTGGTGGCTGCGGCGCAAGAGCCGCAATGCCACGGCGCTCAAGCCGGAGTCGATCACCGACGTCGCGGCCGCGGCGGTCGCGGACGCGTTCCGCGCGCACGGCGTGCGGCGGATGGTCCACGGTCACACGCACCGGCCGGCGCGGCATCGCCTCGACGTCGACGGCGTCGCATGCGAGCGCATCGTGCTCGCCGACTGGCACGACCGCGGCCACGTGCTGGCCATCGAGAAAGGCGAAGTGACCGAACATGACATCGACGGCTGAGTTCCCCCGCAACGCGATCCGCGGCGCCGGTGCGCGCCCGGGCGTCACGCCATGACGCCCGAATTCCTGTCGAGCGCATGGTGGTCGGCGCTCGCGTCGATCATCGTCATCGACCTCGTGCTCGCGGGCGACAACGCGATCGTCATCGGCCTCGCCGCGCGCAACGTGCCGCGCGAGCGCCAGCGCACGGTCGTGCTGTGGGGAACGGCCGGCGCGATCGCCGTCCGCCTCGCGCTCACCGCCGCCGTGGTGTGGCTCCTCAAGGTGCCGGGACTTCTCACCGCCGGCGGCATCGCGCTCGTCTACATCGCCTGGAAGCTGACGCGCGGGCCGCAGGGCGATGCGCATGCGATCGAGGCGCGTGACTCCGTCAAGGGCGCGGTCCGCACGATCGTCGTCGCCGACGCGGTGATGGGCATCGACAACGTGCTCGCGATCGGGGGCGCCGCCCACGGCAGCCTGCTGCTCGTCGGCATCGGCCTCGCCGTGTCGGTGCCGATCGTCATCTGGGGCTCGACGCTGGTGCTCAAATGGGTCGAGCGTTTCCCGCAGATCCTGTGGATCGGCGCCGCGGTCCTGGGCTGGACGGCCGCCAAGATGATCGCGAGCGAGCCGCTCCTCGCCGCGTTCTTCGCCGCGCACCCGTTCGCGCGCACGCTGATCGCGCTCGTCGTCGTGGGCGCGCTGGTCGGCTATCCGGTGTGGCGCGGCTTCTCGCGCGACGCGCGCATCAAGGCGATTGCGCTCGTGGCGATGGTCACATGGGTGGCGCTGTTCGGGTGGCTCGAGGACTGGCTCGGCCAGGACTTCGACCCGATCGACGGCTGGGAGTGGGACCGCGAGATCGTCGACCTCCTGCGCTGGATCGGCTGGATCCCGCTCGTCCTCGCCGTGCAGCGCGGCGCCGCCGCGCTGCAGAAGCCGTGACGCGCGCGGCCTAGGCGAGCGCCTGGGCGAAATCGCCGACGAGATCGGCCTCGTCCTCGATGCCGACCGACACGCGCACGAGGCCGTCGGCGATGCCCATCTCGGCGCGGCGCGCGGCGCCCATCTCGTAGAAGATCGTCTGCGCGACGGGAATCGCCAGCGTGCGGTTGTCGCCGAGGTTCGACGACAGCACGACCACGGCGAGGCGATCGAGCATCGCGAAGAGGTCGACGCCCGGATCGAGCTCGAACGACAGGAGCGCGCCGGGCGCGCGGAACAGCTGCGTGGCCAGCGCATGCTGCGGATGCGAGGCGAGTCCGGGATAGTGGACGGCGCGCACGCGCGGATGCGACTCGAGGAAGCGCGCCAGCGCCGCCGCGTTGGCGCACTGGCGATCCATCCGCAGCGCAAGCGTCTCGGCGCCGATCGCGAGGTGATGCGCGGCCTCGGCGCCGAGCGTCGCGCCGAAATCGCGCAGGCCCTTCTTGCGCAGCTGCATCACGCCCCACATCGCCGGCTTCTGGCGCTTGTAGCTGTCGGCGATGACCGGATAGCGCGTCCAGTCGAAGAGTCCCGTGTCGGTGACCGCGCCGCCCAATGCGTTGCCGTGGCCGCCGATGTACTTGGTGAGCGCGTTGACGATGAGCCCGGCGCCGACGTCGCGCGGCCGGAACAGCCACGGCGAGGTCATCGTGTTGTCGACGACGTAGAGCAGCCCGCGCGCGCGGCAGACTTCGCCGATCGCCGCGAGGTCGGCGACCTGCGTGCGCGGATTGGCGATCGTCTCGACGAACACGAGCCGCGTCGCCGGCGTGATCGCCGCCTCGACGTTGCGCGCGTCCGTCGCATCGACGAACGCGACATCGGCGCCGTGCTCGGCGAGCGTGCCGAGCATGCTGTTGGTGTTGCCGAACACGTAGTGCGACGACACGACGTGATCGCCGGCGCGCGTGAGCGCAATGAGGATCGCGCCGATCGCCGCCATCCCGGTCGCAAAGCCGACGGTGGCGACGCCGCCCTCCATCGCCGTGACCTTGGCCTCGAGCGCGGCGGTCGTCGGGTTGCCCTGCCGGCCGTACGCGTAGCCTTGCGCGGCGCCCTGGAATACGGCGGCGAGGTCCGCCGCGCGCCGATAGCCGTAGGCGACCGACAGGTGCAACGGCTTGTGCAGCGCGCCGTGCTCGATCTGCGCGCCGCGGTCGCCGTGGAGGATCGCGGTGGTGAAGCCGCGCGGAGGCCGCGTGCTCATGCCGACTTCACGCCCTGCTACGGCGTGAGCTCGCGCTGGCGCGGCTCGTCGTCCTCGGCGTCGGCCTCGCCGCGGCCGGCGTCACGATCGCCCGCGAGCTGCGCGAGATACGCCGACGTCACGTCGCCGGTGATGTAGCGGCCGTCGAAGCACGACGCGTCGAAGTCGCGGAGCACGGGATTGGCCTTGCGCACCGCGTCCTTCAACGCCTCGAGGTCCTGGTAGACGAGGAGGTCGGCGCCGATCTCGTTGGCGACCTCGGCCTCGGTGCGGCCGTTGGCGACGAGCTCGGACGGGTTCGGCATGTCGATGCCGTAGACGTTGGCGTAGCGCACCGGCGGCGCCGCCGACGCGAAGTACACCTTGCGCGCGCCCGCCTCGCGCGCCATCGTCACGATCTCGCGCGACGTCGTGCCGCGCACGATCGAGTCGTCGACCAGCAGCACGACCTTGTCCTTGAACTCCATGCCGATCGCGGAGAGCTTCTGACGCACGCTCTTCTTGCGCATCGCCTGGCCCGGCATGATGAACGTGCGGCCGATGTAGCGGTTCTTGACGAAGCCCTCGCGATAGGTGAGGTCGAGGCGGTTGGCGAGTTCGAGCGCCGAAGGCCGGCTCGAGTCGGGTATCGGGATGACGACGTCGATGTCGCGCGCCTCGGGCATGCCGCGCATCTTGTCGGCGAGCCCAGCGCCCATGTTGAGGCGCGACTCGTAGACCGACGTCCCGTCCATCACGCTGTCGGGCCGGGCGAGGTAGACGTACTCGAAGATGCAGGGCACGAGCTCGGGGTTGTCGGCGCACTGGCGCGCATGCATCTCGCCGGCGTAGTCGATGAAGATCGCCTCGCCGGGCGCGACGTCGCGGACGACCTCGAAGCCGAGCGAGGCGAGCGCCACCGATTCGCTCGCCGCCATCCACTCCGCGCCGGCGAGCGTCTCGGCGCGGCCGAGAATGAGCGGGCGGATGCCATGCGGGTCGCGGAACACGAGCATGCCGTAGTCGGCGATCATCGCCACGATCGCGTACGCGCCGCGGCAGCGGCGGTGCACGCCGGCGACCGCGCGGAAGATCGCGTCGGGCGACAGCCGGTGATGCTGCGCGGCGCGCTCGAGCTCGAGCGCCAGCACGTTGAGCAGCACTTCGCTGTCGCTGTTGGTGTTGACGTGGCGGAAGTCGAGCTGGAAGAGCTCGCGCTTCAGCGCCTCGCTGTTGGTGAGGTTGCCGTTGTGCGCGAGCGTGACGCCGAACGGCGAGTTCACGTAAAACGGCTGCGACTCGAGCTCCGAGAACGCGTTGCCGGCCGTCGGGTAGCGGCAGTGCGCGATGCCGGCGCTGCCCTTCAAGTCGCGCATGTTGCGGGTGCGGAACACGTCGCGCACGTAGCCCGGCCCCTTGTACATGTGGAACACCGACCCCTCGCTCGTCGCGATGCCCGCGGCATCCTGGCCGCGGTGCTGCAGCAGGAGCAGCCCGTCGTAGAGCGTCTGGTTGACGGGGGCGTGGGACACGACGCCGACGATTCCGCACATGGCACTAGACCTTGCTCGGGGGCACCTTGGCCCCGGCCGGCACTGCGCGGGCCGGGACCGGATGGAGGACGCCGTCCAGATACGCCGCCCACGCGGGCGGCAGCGACTGGCGCACGATCGCCGCACCGACGATGAGGCGCGGCACGAGCGCCGATTTCGTGAACCACGACTCAGCGGCCATCGCCGTCGACGCGAACACGAGCACGACGATCATCGCCACCAATATTCCGCGCAGCGCGCCGAACACGCCACCGAGCAGGCGATCGATCACTCCCAGACCTATGGCCCGCGCGCCGGATTTCAAGAGCGAGCCCAGCAGCGCGCCGAGCGCCAGCACGACGACGAGGATGATCAGGAAGGCGATCACGTAGCGCAGGTGCGGCATGCCGAGGAGGTTCTGCGGCAGCCACGCGCCGACGACGCCGGTGAACAGGATCGCGGCGCCGAGGCCCACGATCCATGCGGCGAGCGAGAAAATCTCCTTGATGATCCCGTGGATCAGCGCGAGCAGCGTCGAGCCGATGATGATCGCGCCGAGCACGAGGTCGAAGCCCGTCATGACGTGCGTGCCGCGACGATGCCGCTCTGGCCCTCGCGCTTCAACTTGTCGCGCGCGGTGTTGGCCTCGTCGCGCGTCGCGTAAGGACCGACTCGCACGCGCCACAACGTGCCGCGCGACGTGGTGACGGGCTCGGTGAACGCGGGATGGCCCGTTTTCTTCAGGCGGTTGGCGAGCGCGTTGGCGCCCTTGTCGTCGGAAAACGCCGCGAGCTGCACGACGTAGCCGCCGGATCCGGACGGCGCCGCCTTGCTCGTCGTGTCGGGGGCGGCCTTCGCGGGCGCGGCGGCAGCTTTCGCCGGGGCCGGCGATTTTGCGGGCGGCGAGGCGGCATCGACATGCGACGGCGCGGCATCGACGTGCGACGGCACGGCATCCGCATGCGGAGGCGCGCCGTTCGCGGGTGCGGTCGCGGCCTTGCCGGCGTCGGCGGCGGGCGCGGCGCTGCTCGCGCCGCTGGCGCCGGATGACGAGGTGCCGCTCGCGCCTGTCGATGCGGCGCCGCCCGACGACGGCGCCCCCGCGCCGGTTGCGTCGGGCTTGGCCGGCGCCGCGCGCGCGGGCGCGGCTCCCGCCCCCGCCGGCGCATTGAGGCGATTGACGAACTTGCCTTGGTCGACGGGCGGGATGCGCACCGAGACGTCGTCGCCGAGCGGCCGCTCGTCGCTTTCGAGCAGCATCGGCACAAACACCGCGGCGGCGAGCGCCAGCACCACGGCGCCGACGAGCCGCCGCCGCGCCTTGCGCTTCAAGTCGTCGTATTGCGCGTCGGCCGTGGGCGGCATGGCGGTCAAATCGCTGGATTCCGTCCTT
>Ga0207707_10003980_pt1 | contig 13119 bp, 15 predicted proteins | sample KBSC83BmetaG_FD_184336 | JGI IMG/M metagenome (GOLD analysis project Ga0207707, IMG submission 184336) | Corn rhizosphere microbial communities from Kellogg Biological Station, Michigan, USA - KBS C8-3B metaG (SPAdes) (version 2) | ecosystem: Host-associated > Plants > Roots > Rhizosphere ... | reverse complement strand
GGAAAGATGACTCGCCGCGCCGTTGACCAGTCGAAGTATTCCGTGGTATCCGCCTTTGCCCAGAAGGCCTGCTCGGCCGCCTCGGTGGCGAACTTAGGAATCCGCTTCAGCTTCGTCATACCGCTTGCGCTCCTTCCGATTCATGTCCCGGGCCGACAGCGGCCGGATCCGGTCGCCCCGCAGCGTAAAGATGACAGCCAGCTGGCGGCCGTCGTCAGTCTGTCCCCATGCGGCCCAGCGCGGCTCCGCACCTGAGTGCACCAGGTCGTCAGCGACGATGAGCGGCTCGTTGAAGAACACCTGCTCGCACTCCGCCATCGTCACGTTGTGCCGCGCCAGCAGCCTGGGCGGGTTGCCCTCATCCCACTCGAACCCGGTGCAGTACGCGAGGCGCTGCTGGATGTCGGCTGCCATGAGAATAGTATATACAGGATCAATACGCCTGACAAAGATGCGGCGGCACGGAGGCTGACGAACATTGAACTGCGCGTCAACTCCGGCTGACACAACCACGCCATTCCTGCGCTTTCGTGCCTTTCGTGTCTTTCGTGCCTTTCGTGCCTTCGTGTCCTTCGTGCTTTCGTGTTCTCCACCGCCCCATACCGCCCCGACTCCGACCGGATCAGCTCCCCCATCAGCGTCAGCGTGTCGAGGTGACGCCGGACCGGCGCGGCGCCGCCAGCGCGGGTCAGGGGCGACCGGAATGCCAAGTGGCAGAGCCCTTGACCCTGTACTATGGTACAAGCTCTACGTTTGGGAGGTTAGATGGCGCGGCGAATGGGAGAAGTTGCCAAGGGGGGCGGGGGCGCACTGGAAGTCGGAGGCGAATCATGACGCAGCGCGTCGAGTTGGTGTTCTTCGAGGGCTGTCCACACGTGGCGGAAGCCCGGCGGCTGCTGAGAAATGCCCTGAAAGCGGCGGGTATCCCGCCACGTTGGGACGAATGGGACACCGCGAAGGCCGGAACGCCGAAATCGTACCTGAGATTTGGTTCTCAGACGATATTGATTGACGGTAGGGACGTCAGTGGCGGCGCCGAGGGCAGCGGCATGGGGTGCGTGATAGATGGCGCTCCGGAGGTCGCGGTGATTGCCAAGGCGCTCCGGAACGGTCGCGAATGAAGCTGCGGATCGCGGATGGCGCTGGGGTCTGCGGCGCGACCTTCGCAGCGCTGTGTTGCGCCGGGACGCCAATAATCGTCGGCGCACTGGGGGCCGCAGGACTCGGCTTCGTGCGTAAGGACGGCATCCTGTGGCCACTCATGCTTACCTCGCTCGCCCTCGCGATGTGGGGATTCTGGCAAGGACGGTCGTTGCACAGTCGCTCAGGGCCGCTCGTGCTGGGCGCCGCTGGCGCTGCCTCACTCGCCAGTGGCGTCCTGTTCGTGCACGGTCCCCCGGCAATGACGATGATCTATGGCGGCGCGCTGGTTCTGGTGGGTGCGGTGGCGTGGAACATTCGTGAGCGGCGTGTCTGTGTGGCCAGAGACCAGTCCGCTTAACGAGGTGTGAAGTTGACCGTCAAGCGGTCGCGGAACGTTGCCTGACGAGTAGCATGCCAAGCAAGGCACGCTTTCGTGCTTTCGTGTCCTTCATGCTTTCGTGCCCTTCGTGCCGCTTATTCGCGCGCCGTGTCAAGCGACTCGCGGCAAATCGAGGCTCGGGCGGTGAGCTGCTCCTTGAGCTGGCCGATGATCGGATGCGTGAGTCCGGACCCTCGCATGGCAGCGGCGACCATGGATGCGCTGTGCGGCAGCGCCCGGGCTATAGTGCCTATCTCTCCCATCACCCACTCGCGATCCAGCCTGGCCTCATTCGCGAAGGCGTCCCAATGCCTTGGCACGATCCGGGTCAGGAGATACTCGCTGTCGACCCGCATGGCGAGCCGAAGTCGTCGCTCGTCCAGTGGGTAGTAGGGCCGCGCTGGGCGGCGAGCCGGGCCAGCCGCTCGGCGATTTCGGTGATGACCCGGAGTGCCCGCGCGTTGGGGTCGAGCGAGGCGGGATCGGTCCAGATGGCGCGCAGAAAGTCGGCGTCCTGCGGCCGCTCGCCGAGACGGCGGAGGTCAATCCGGCGCGCGGCGCTGAAGCCGCCGTAGTCGCCGTTCCAGCGATCCCAGACCAGCAGCGTCCTGGCCACATCGAGAACGAACAGGTAGGGCGGGGGAGCGCCCGGGACATGCGCGGCATAGTTCCGTACCTGGCCAAAGGCCTTGCGGAGCAGCAGGGCGTCGCTGGCGGCGTCGCCGTCCTTGGCCTCGAGGGCAAAGTGACCGGCGTACCAGCAGTCAATGAAGTTGGTGCTCTCGGTGCCGTCCCTGGCCACCACCCGCACCGGCAGCTCGAACTGGTAGCCGGTTCCGGCGGGACGCGGGCGGTCCACCCCCAGCGCGTCGCACAGCTCGCTGATGTAGAGCTGGGCGTTGGCGCGCTCGGCGGGCTGGGCGGCAGCCCAGCGGGTGTTGAGCGATTCGAGTGGGTGAGTCATTCCGTAGCAAATTAGCACGGATCGGGCCGGTCGGTGGACTGGCCCGGGCCGCCGGACACGGGACCCCGTCGCGAGCTCTTCAGACGGGGATGTGTGTCGGCGCTCCGGCGGCCCTCTCCAGCTCCGCACCCAGCTGATCGGCAAGGTCCTCGACGATCTGCCGGTCATGTGCGCCGACTGCGCGCTCGGCCGGTTCGGCGCGCACCGCGACGACGCCAAGGCAGCGTGTTGACGTCCGCAGCGGTACGATCAGCGCTTCGGTGCTGGCGCCGTAGCGGGTGCCGCTCCCTGTACTTTCACCCCGCTCGTACGCCAGTTCAGCCGCCACCCGGACATCAACACTTTCGAAGAGACCATCGCTCGGCCACTGTGGCATGGCCCCGGGCGTGAGCCGCTCATCCGCGAGCACGATGACTGCTTCGCCGCCCACTGCTTTCCGGATGTGGCGGGCGGCAGCAGCGAGCATGGCCGGCCGATTCGTCACGCCGCGAAGCTCGCGGTCCAGGGCAGCGACGGCAGCCGTGCGCCACGCCGCCGCCCGTGCCTCCGCCGCCTGCACCCGAAGGCGACTGGTCAGACTCGTCATGGCGAGCGAAACCACGAGCATGACCACGAAGGTGAGGATGTAGTGGATGTCCTGAACGCCAAAGGTGTAGTACGGCGGAACGAACAGGAGGTCGAGCAGTGCGGTGGCAAGAGCCGAGGCCAGGACGGCCGGACCTGGCCGCGAGCGCGCGGCCACAAACACGACCACGAACAGGTAGAGCATCGCAACGTCAATCGGCAGCAGCCGCGCGCGCAGCACGAGGCCGATGAGACTGGTGAGCAGGATCAGCCCGATGGCCCGCGCGTACGCTCCGGTCCGGCCCGGCTCCCAACCATACTTCGATGCCTGCTTGTTCTGCCTTGTCATCGGGCCATCAGGTTCGAGAGAGATCTGCGTCCTGCCGGGCTTCAATCCTTTGGTGTGACGGGCGCCCGCTCCGGCTGTGCTGGCAGGCGGATCGCCGTCCGATTGCCTTCCTGCGTGACGCGGCCCCCGTGGGCCAGGACAATCCTGTGTCCGACCGCGACATCCGCGTCGAGCGTCGGCGCCGGGGCATTCTCCACCGTGACGAGGAGGTCGCCGCCCTCCCTTGACGCCCTGATCGTCACGGCGGCGCCCGGGAGGGCCCGGCGGACGAGATGCCGCAGCAGAAGCTCCAGCGCCTGCTGCAGCCGGACACGGTCGCCCAGGAGACGCGGCAGTCCCGGCTCCACGTCCAGGACGACCGTGACACCCGATGGCTCTCCATCGGCCAGGAGCTGGGGGCTGAGTGCCTGGAGCAGGTCGCCCAGCCGGACGGGATCCCGGCGCATGCTGAGCGCGCCCCGGTCGAGGTCGGCGATCTCCCGGAGCCGGCGGAGTTCGATGTCGGCGGCCTCGGCCGCCGTGCGCGCGGCCGCAAGCATTTCCTCCTGGTTCTCGTTGAGCGTGCCGAAGTGGTTCTCCAGCAGGATGTGCAGTGGCACGCGAACCTCGTCGAGCAGCAGGCTGACCACGGCGCTCGCCTCGGCCAGGAGCGTGGCGTACTCGTGGATCTCCCTGCCCATCGCGACCTCCCGTTGCCGGCGCCCGGTTTCGGCGACGGTCACCGCGTCACTCAGGTGATCCACCATCTGCTCGATCGATGCGAGTTCGTCCCCGGGCGAGCGCCCGGGCGCGCCGCCCCGCTCGCCAGGGCTGGCGAGGCGCTCGATGCGGCGCGCCACGTAACGCGTGTTTGCCCAGGCGATGGCGAGCGAGCCGACGGCCGCCACGGCGGCAACGACGACCACCCACTCTGGCGCTCGCCGGTACACCTGCCCCCAGTAGGCCAGCGCCGCCACGGTGAAGAGCCCGAGCACCGCTGGCAGCACGGCGAGGAAGAGCCGCTGCGCCACTCTCACGTTCCCCCCTTGTTCCGCTCGCGTCCCGAGGAAACGATGAGCACGTCAATGCCATCGCCATTGTGGATGAGCCGGTCAACCAGAGACCCTCGGGTGACGTGCCGCCACCACGGCCGCCGCGATTGCCCGACGATGATCAACGTGACGCCCTTCTCGCGTGCAAACCGGCAGAGAGCCCCCGCGACGTCCGCCGCCTCCAGTTTCACCACCTCCGCCCCCATCGCCTGCGCACGCTGGATGTTCTCGACGAGCTTCCGCTGGACCGTGGCGTCGATCCGGCTTGCGCTCTCCTCGGGCGTCTGCACATAGACGCAGAACCAGTCCGGGTTGAGGCGGCCGGCGATGCGGCTCGCTTTCCGGAGCAGCATCGCCGTGCAGCCAGGATGACTGGACATTCCCACGAGAACCCGGTCGACGGTGCGACGATCACCGCCGTGCCGCCCGCCCACCGGCGGCTCGGTGCGGGCCGCGAGGCCCTCTCTGGTCCGGTCGACCGAGCTTGCCACCTCGCGCAAGGCGAGCTCGCGCAGCGTGGTGAGATTCTCCTCGGTGAAGAAGTTGGCGAGTGCGACCGGCACCTTGTCGGGTGCATAGATCTTTCCTTCGAACAGCCGCTGGCGCAGGTCCTCGGCGGAGATGTCGAGGTTGACGACCTGGTCCGCGAGCGTGAGTACCCAGTCGGGCACCGTTTCGCGGATCGTGACGCCCAGCGTCTTCTGGATGACGTCGTTGAGCGACTCCAGATGCTGCACGTTCACCGCCGAGATGACGCTGATGCCCGCGTCGAGGAGGGCGACGACGTCCTCCCACCGCTTGGCATGTCCGGCGCCGGGCACGTTGGTGTGGGCCAGTTCGTCCACGAGCGCCACCTGCGGCCGACGGGCGAGGGTCGCGGCGAGATCCATCTCCTCGAGCGCGACGCCACGATATTCGATGCGGCGGCGGGGGACGACTTCGAGGTCACCAATCCGGGCCGCCGTCTCGGCCCGGCCGTGCGTCTCCACGAAGCCGACGATCACGTCCACGCCTCGCTGGCGAAGCAGGTGCGCCTCGTCGAGCATCCGGTAGGTTTTCCCGGTACCCGCCGCTGAGCCGATGTACAGCTTGAGCTTCCCGCGCTCTCGCGGTTGCAGGAGGTCCGCGAAGGACTGCTGGGCAGGTGTCTCAGAACTCATACGAGAGCCCGAGACCAGCGGACAGCTGGTCGCGATGCCCGGCATAGGCACGCAAGGTGGACCGGTCGTACCGGATTTCCGGACGGAGCAGCACCTGTGGCGCATACCTGAAGTTCACGGTCGCGGTCGCGCTGGCCAACTTCTGGCCGGTGTGCGCCGGGAAGCCGAGTGCGCCGGAGGTGCGCGCGCCATCCCGGTCATCCACGTAGTCGGTGCGGAGAGCGAGCATCGCCCGCCGTGACAGCTCCTGGGTGAGCCAGAGACCGGCCCCGTACCACTTCGCCCTTCCGCCGCCGGTGCGCAGGCTGTCCTCCTGCCCGTAGTCGAGCTGCACCCACGCCGTCGTCGCTGCCGCTGGCTTGGCAGAAAGCACGAGATCAACGCCAGCGCGCTTCGGGCCGTTGGTGCCGGCCTGCTCGGGTCCGACGTACGCCACCATGGCAACCAGCGCCCCGGCCACGGGCGCAAAGCCCAGGCGGGCCATGATCGTCTTGCCGGTATTGACGTCGGTCACCTGGTCCCAGCCGTTGCTTATCCGCACCTGGGCGTCCAGTGCCGGGCCGAGCTTCGCGCCGAGCTCGGCACCAGTCTCGGTGAACGGCTCGAGGAAGATGTCCTGCGATCCGACGCCAAGGTTGGGGTTGAGCACTTCCTCGCCCACCTCAACGCCCATGAGCGTCGCCATCTTGCCGGCCTTGAACTGCATGTACCGGCCGGACGCGCCGAACGGAAGATTGAGGACCGCGAAGGCCTGCCAGATATCGGCGTTGGCGCCGAGGTCGAGCCCCACCGACTTCACGACGGCAGCGTTCTGGCCGAAAAGGGCTTCGAGACGGAAGCCCGCATCAACGTGGTTCGTTGCCGCCGCCCGCTCGATGATGAGCGTGCCAGCGTTGAGCATGAACTCGTCCTGGCGCCGCTCATACAGCCGTCCGACGAGGACGCGGCCGGCGGGATGCGTGCTGTGGGTGAAGCTCGTGGTGACGTAGCCGCTCACCCGCACCGGCACGCCGGCGGAATCGGGCGTCTGCGCTTCGATGACGAGCGGAACCAGCAGGCCGCTCACACCGGCCAGCCATACGGCGCGGCTCACTGATGTGCTCCGCTCGCCGTCGGGTGAGTGCGCGGCGGCAGGGCGCTGTCGAGCGCGATATTGAGCAGCAGGACGTTCACGCGGGGCTCACCGAAGAAGCCGAACTGCCGGCCCTCGACATGCCGGGCGAGAACCTCGCGAACCTGCGTCCGGCTCGCGCCGCGTGCGAGGGCGACGCGGGCCACCTGAAGCTCTGCGTTGGCGGGCGAAATGTGTGGGTCGAGTCCGGATGCCGAGCGGGTGACCATGTCGGCCGGGATCTTTCCCTTCACCGCGCCGTCCTGCCGGACCACCGTCGCCACTGAACCGGCGACGAGGGTATCGGCAAGCGTGCGGTCGGTCGGCCCCTTGTTGGTACCGCCGGAGGCGGTCGCATCGTAGCCGCTCCCCGCCGCCGATGGCCGTGGGTAGAAGTACCACGGCTGGGTGAAGCGCTGCCCGATGAGCTCGCTGCCCACGACCCGTCCGTGGACCGTGACGAGCGAGCCGTTGGCCTGCCAGGGGAAGAGCGCCTGGGCCAGCACGGTGATGAGCCCAGGGTAGAGGCCTCCGGTGAGGAGGCAAAGCACCAGCGTAACGACGACCGCCGGCCGGACCTGGTTCCTGAGCATCGGCCGCATGGTCACACCATCCTGAGCAGCACGAGGAGCATGTCGATGGCCTTGATGCCGGCAAAGGGCACGACCAGGCCGCCAACGCCATAGACCAGCAGGTTGCGCCGCAGGATCGCGCCCGCGCCGGCGGGCCGGTACCGCACGCCCCGGAGCGCCAGCGGGATGAGCGCGATGATGATGAGCGCGTTGAAGATCACGCTCGCCAGGATCGCCGACTGCGGCGAGTGGAGCCGCATGATGTTGAGCGCCTGGAGTGGCGGATAGGTCGTGACGAACATCGCCGGGATGATCGCGAAATACTTGGCCACGTCGTTCGCGATCGAAAATGTGGTGAGCGAGCCGCGCGTCATGAGCAACTGCTTCCCGATCTCGACGACTTCGATGAGCTTGGTCGGGTTCGAGTCGAGGTCCACCATGTTGCCGGCCTCGCGCGCGGCCTGGGTGCCTGTGTTCATGGCCAGGCCGACGTCGGCTTGAGCGAGCGCAGGGGCGTCGTTGCTGCCATCACCGGTCATGGCGACGAGGCGACCGCCCTGCTGCTCGCGCCGGATGAGCGCCATCTTGTCCTCCGGCTTCGCCTCGGCGAGGAAGTCGTCTACCCCCGCCTCCTGTGCGATCGCCGCCGCGGTGAGCGGGTTGTCGCCCGTGATCATCACGGTGCGGATGCCCATGGCGCGGAGCCGGTCGAAGCGCTCGCGCATGCCGCCCTTGACGATGTCCTTCAGGTAGACGGCCCCGAGCACGCGGGTGCTGCCGTTGGTTCCGCCTTCCGCGCCATCGGCCCGGGTATCTCGTTCGGCGACCACGAGCGGCGTCCCGCCCGCGCGAGCGATGCGCTCCACCACCCCGCCAATCTCCCCCGGGACGACCCCGCCGGTCTCCCGCACCCAGCGGACAACAGCGTCGCCCGCTCCCTTCCGGAGCTGAATGTGGCCCATGTCGACACCGCTCATGCGGGTGGCGGCGGAAAACGGGACGAGCGTAATCTGCTCGTGCGCTGGTGTCTCGCGCACCTCGCGGCCGCGCAGGTTGAACTGCTGCTTGGCGAGTACCACGATGCTGCGGCCCTCGGGCGTCTCGTCGGGGAGCGAGGCGAGCTGCGCACGGTCGGCCAGCTCGTGGAGCGGGACGCCGTCCACCGGTACGAACTCGATAGCCTGCCGGTTGCCCAGCGTGATGGTGCCGGTCTTGTCGAGCAGCAGCGTATTCACGTCACCCGCCGCCTCGACGGCCCGGCCACTCGTGGCGATCACGTTCTGCTGGATCAGCCGGTCCATGCCGGCGATCCCGATGGCCGAGAGCAGGCCGCCGATCGTCGTCGGGATGAGGCAGACGAGCAGTGCGATGAGTACCGGAATCGCCACCGGGCCGCCGGAGTAGATCGCGAACGGCTGCAGCGTGGTCACGGCGAGCAGAAAGATCACGGTGAGTCCCGAGAGCAGGATCGTAAGCGCGATCTCGTTCGGGGTCTTCTGCCGCTTCGCGCCCTCGACCAGCGCGATCATCCGGTCAACAAAGGTCTCGCCCGGGTTCGCGGTGATGCGCACGACGAGGAAATCGGAGAGAACCTTGGTGCCGCCGGTCACGGCCGAGCGGTCGCCGCCTGACTCGCGGACGACCGGTGCCGACTCGCCGGTGATCGCGGACTCGTCCACGCTCGCCACACCCTCGGCGACGTCGCCGTCGCCGGGGATGACGTCGTTTGGCAGGACGAGGACGTGGTCGCCGGCGCGGAGCTCGCTGGCGGGTACCAGCTCGGTGCGGGTGCGATCCGCCGGATCGAGCAGGCGCTTCGCCTGGGTGTCCTGCCGGCTCTTGCGCAGGGCGTCGGCCTGCGCCTTGCCGCGGCCTTCCGCCATGGCCTCGGCGAAGTTGGCGAACAGCACCGTGAACCAGAGCCAGAGGGCGATCTGAAGTGTGAAACCGGTGCCGCCACGGCCCTGGCCGAGATCCCGGACGAGCACGCCGGTCGTGACGATGCTGCCGAGCAGCACGACGAAGAGCACCGGGCTACCCGCCATGTGGCGCGGGCTCAGCTTCCGGACCGCGTCGCGCGCGGCGCGCCGGACGATGGGGGGGTCGAAGAGCGGTCGTCTGGTGGGGGCCATGGCTAGAACAGTCCTCCGGCCTGCATGATGAGGTGCTCGACGACCGGGCCGAGCGAGAGGGCTGGGAAAAAGGTGAGGGCGCCGACGATGAGGATGACGCCGACCAGCAGCGCCACGAAGAGCGGCCCGGTGACCGGGAAGGTGCCGGCCGATTCCGGGGCGATCCTCTGCTCCGAGAAGAAGCCGGCGAGCGCCAGCATCGGCACGATCATGGCGAAGCGGCCGAACAGCATCGTGACGCCCAGCAGGGTGTTGTAGTAGTAGGTCGAGCCGGTGAGCCCGGCGAAGGCGCTGCCATTGTTGCCGGTGCCTGAGCTGAAGGCGTAGAGGATCTCGCTGAGCCCGTGCGGGCCGGCGTTGTTGAGCCCCGTGAGGCCGGCCGGCATGACCGACGAGAGGCCCGTCGTGACCAGAATCAGCGCGGAAAACACCAGCAGGTAGAGCATCACTACCTGGACCTCACGGGCCTGGATCTTCTTCCCCAGGTACTCGGGCGTCCGGCCGACCATGAGGCCGGCGATGAAAACGGTCAGCACGATCATCATGAGCATGCCGTAGAGCCCGGCCCCCACACCACCGAAGATCAGCTCGCCAAGCTGGATGTTCAGCAGCGGGACCAGCCCGCCGAGCGGGGTGAAGCTGTCGTGCATGGAGTTGACCGCGCCGCAGCTCGCGGCGGTCGTCACCGTGGCGAAGAGGGCAGAGTTCACGATGCCGAAGCGGACCTCTTTCCCTTCCATGTTGCCGCCCGGCTGCAGGGCGGAGGCGGCGACGTCCACGCCCCGCGCGGCATGGATCGGATTCCCGCGCGCCTCCGCCCAGTAGGCCATCGTCACGCCGCCGAGAAAGAGCAGGAACATCGCGGCCAGGATGGCCCACGCGTGCCGCCCGTGCTTCGTCATCCGGCCGAACAGGTAGACCAGGCCGGCAGGAATCAGGAAAATCGTGAACATGGACCAGAAGTTGGTCCACGGCGTCGGATTCTCGAACGGGTGCGCCGAGTTGGCGTTGAAGAAGCCGCCGCCGTTGGTGCCGAGCTGCTTGATCGCTTCCTGGCTCGCCACGGGGCCCATGGCGATCGTCTGCCTGGCGCCTTCGAGCGTCGTCACGTCGAGGTAGGGCCGGATGTTCTGGATCGCACCCTGCTGCACGAAGAGCAGCGAGAGCAGCAGGCAGAAGGGCAGGAAGAGGTAGAGCGTCCCGCGCACGAGGTCCACCCAGAAGTTGCCGAGCCGGCCAGCCGAGCGCCGGGCGATCCCGCGGACCAGCGCCAGCGCCAGGGCGCCGCCGACCGCCGCCGAAGTGAAGTTGTGGAACGCCAGCTGGGTTGCCTGCGAGAAGTACGACATCGTGCGCTCGCCGCTGTACGACTGCCAGTTCGTGTTCGTGGTGAAACTCGCCGCCGTCTCGAACGCCTGGCGGTCGGGGACGGCGGGGAACCCCTGCGGGTTCAGCGGGAGCAGGTGCTGGAGCCGCAGCACGGCATACGTCAGGAGCATGGACGCCAGACTGAAGCACAGCACGCTGGCGGCGTAGTGCGTCCAGTGCTGGTCCTCGGCCTCATCAATGCCCGCGAGCCGGTAGATTGCTCGCTCAACCGGCCGGAGCCAGCGGAACGAGCCGTCGTACACCTTGACGAGGTAGAGGCCCATCGGCTTGGCAGCAAGCAGCACGGCCAGGGAGAAGCAGGCGATCTGCAACCACCCGTTCACGGTCACGTCAGAATTTCTCCGGGTGCAGCAGCGTGTAGACCAGATACACCAGGGTGCCAAGTGCCAGCGCGCTCGCGATGAGAGTCTCGGCGCTCATCCGTCGCGCTCCTCCGCCTCGACTCGGTGGCCGAGCGCCTCGCAACCGCGCACATACGCGAGCATGGCGGCGAAAAAGCCGATGGTGCCGAGCACGTAGAGCAGGTCCGTCATCCGTACGATCCCCTGAAAAGCGCCACGCCGGCCGCGGCGACGGAGATACGTTGCCACGAACGGCGTGAGGACCGCACAAAAGTCCGGGTGGGTCGCGCTAAGATTCCGTTAAAGTCCCTGGCGGGGGGCCGGAGAGGTCGGTGCTGGTCAGGTCGGCCGCGGGAAGAGCGAGTGTGAAGGTGGTGCCTCCGCCGGGTCGTGGGGCGTGCGCGAGCGCGCCGCCCTGGGCCTCGGCGAGTTGGCGCGCAATGGCGAGCCCGAGGCCGGCGCCGCCGACGTCCGGTGGCGTGCCCGGGGGGCGGTAGAAGGGGTCAAAGATGCGCTCACGTTCCGGTGCCAGAATGCCGGGCCCGCGGTCGCTCACTTCGAAAACGAGGCGGGCACCGTCCCGGCGCACGACCAGGTCAATCACTGATCCGTGCGGCGCATACTTGTGCGCATTTTCCACGAGGTTGACCAGAATCCGCAGCGCGTGGGCGAAGTCGAAGCGGCCCACCAGCAGTGTCCCTCCCTCCTCGAGATCGACCCGGAGCTTCCGGTCACCCAGCACGCCGGAGGTGCGCTGCAACAGCGCGCCCACCAGCTCATCCACCGCGTTGAGCTCGAGCGTCAGCGGCAGCGCTCCACCGTGGAGGCGCGAGAGATCCAGCAGATCGGCGACGAGGCGGCTCAGTCGGTCCGACTCCTCCACGATCACGGCGGCGCGGTCATCGGTGCGGGACAGGTCATGTGCCAGCGCCCTGATCGTGGTGAGCGGCGTGCGCAGGTCGTGCGATACCGAGGCCAGGAGCGCATCCTTGAGGCGGTCCGCCTCCCGTAGCGCCTCGGCATGGTCCGCTTCAACGGCCAGGCGTGCACGCTCGACAGCCAATGCGGCATAGTAGGCCAGCGCGATGAGGAAACGCCGCTGCGCGGGAGCGAGGATCAGCGCCCGCTCGGCTACGAGCTCCAGTACACCAACCGTGCGCTCGCGTACCTGCAGCGGGAGGAGGAGCGACCGGGCCGAAGCGAGGCCCGTCTCGGGGAGCGCCGGCGATTCGGCGAGGCGGGTCGTGCCATCCGCCAGGCGGAGCGCGGCGCGGCCGTTGCCCGCGACCCAGTGCACGAGGCCGTCGCCAACGCCGGCACCCGGCGCTGACGCGCCGTTCATGTGGATCTGGCACGAGGTGAGCGCCAGGGTTGAGCGAATCACTTCCGCGATCGCGGCGAGCGCTTCGTCGGCCCGCGCCACGTTCAGCGTTTCCGCGCCGAGGGTCGCGAAGCGATCAATCTCGGCCGCACGCCCCAGCGCCACCTCGGCTTCGGCGTGCAGGCGGTGCAGCATCTGGGCGGAGACAATACTGACCACGAGAAACGCCACGAGGATGAGCCAGTCGAGCGGGTTACTGATGTCGAGCGTGCCGAAAGGAGGGAGAAAGAACCAGTTGAACAGGACGAAGGCGATCCCGGCAAGCGCGAGTCCCAACCGGCGCCCGCCGCTCACGGAGCCTCCGAGGACGACCAGCAGATAGACCAGCGTGACGTGCGCCTTGTCCAGGTGGGGACGGAAGACCAGCAGGAGCAGCGTGGCGGCCGCCAGCACGGCGCTCCACACCAGCCACTGCTGCCAGGCAGACCGGCGGCCGGACATCATCCGCGCTTTGCTGCGAGCTCCGCAGGCGTCACGAATCGGTAGCCGACGCCGGGCTCGGTCAGGAGGTAGCGGGGGCGGATGGAATCGGCCTCGACCTTCCGGCGGAGGTGGGCGACGTAGACCCGCAGATACTGTTGCGCGTCGCCGAACTGCCGGCCG
>Ga0207707_10003979_pt1 | contig 13120 bp, 11 predicted proteins | sample KBSC83BmetaG_FD_184336 | JGI IMG/M metagenome (GOLD analysis project Ga0207707, IMG submission 184336) | Corn rhizosphere microbial communities from Kellogg Biological Station, Michigan, USA - KBS C8-3B metaG (SPAdes) (version 2) | ecosystem: Host-associated > Plants > Roots > Rhizosphere ... | reverse complement strand
GCGAGAGTGACCGGCGTATTTTCGGGTTGCTGGAAACGGTGCAGGGCAAGGACGTCCAGATTCAGAACCGCGACACGATCATTCACGGCAAGGATGCGGAAATCCAGCGCCGCGACCAGATGTTGGCTGCCAAAGAGGCTCAGCTTCAGTCGCTCGGCGAGCAATTGCATGACAAAGACCGGCAGATCTTCGGTCTGCTGGAAACTGTGCACGGCAAAGATATCCAGATCCAGAACCGCGACGAGATCGTACGGAGCAAGGAAGCAGAAATCCAACGGCGCGACGAACTCGCCGACGAGATTTCCGGCAAGCTTCTCGCGGCAAGGCAACTGTTGCTGGACCGAGAGCGGCAGATCGAGACAATGGAGTTGCGGCTAGGCGCAAAGGAAAATCTGTTTGAACGATTTGTCGAGTCCTCCTCGTCTGCTGAAAAGCGAACGGCCGCGTTGCGGCAAGCGCTCCAGGAAAAAGACGCCCAGATCGCAGACATGATCCAGACCCTTGCAGCCAATAGTGGCGATCTTGCCACACTGGCTCAACGCGTCTCAAACATGCACCAACAACTGAATGCCCAAAGCGTCGAGCTTGCGGCACGCGCACAAGCAATCTCCGCCATCCAGTCCACGATCTCCTGGCGCTTGACGCGACCATTGCGCGCGGTGCGACATCTTGGTTCGACTTTCGCGCGGCATTGGATAGGGGCAGTGCTGCTTCGACCTTTCCGCAAGACAAAGCATGTAGGTCAGACCTTGCGCGCAACGCTCGGCGATCCTGAGCGGCGCCAGCGCTATTTGACGCTGGCACGGGTGCTCAGGCCGCGCGCCGCCGCGCGTCACACGATCGCCTACCTGCGCCGAGGCGGTCCACGCCCGCGCGCTACCATCCCGGCACCCATTTTTGACCTGCGCCCGGGCTTGGGGCGGCGGGCGGTGATCCTGACCACGCCGCACTGCGATTTCGTCGCACATTCCATCCGGCATGCGCTCGAGAAGATTGGTGTTGAGTCGAACATCATCCATGCACGACCGGAAGGCGGGTACGAAGATCTGCCCCACTTCGTGGTTTGCCCGCAGATGTTCGAGCAATTGCCCGGACTGTATGTGGCATTCCAGATGGAACAGTCGGTCAGTACGCGCTGGTTCACGGATGCCTACATGCGCACGCTGGAGAACGCATTCGCGATCCTGGACTATTCCGTCGCCAACATCGAAGCGTTAGTCGGCAAGGGGTTGTACCGCCAGCAGTTCTTCTACCTGCCGCTTGGATACCTGCCGGGATATGGCGGCTCCGCAGATGGGCGGGGCGGTGAGTACGACGTCGTGTTTTACGGTGATATCAACAACGACCGCCGCAAGCGGTTTGTTGCTGCCCTGGAAAAGGTTTGCCGGGTCAAGGTTTTCAACAACCTGTTCGGGGATGAACTCCATGCCGAACTGGCCAAGGCCAAACTGATCGTCAACATCCATTACTACGAGGGCGCGTTGCTGGAAACCACGCGCCTGTGGGAATGCGTGTCGCTCGGCAAGCTGGTGGTTTCCGAGCGTGCCGTGAACATGCAGGAAAACCGCGATCTGGAATCACTGGTGGATTTTGTCGACTTGAACGACGTCGACGGGATGGTCGAGCGCGTGCAGTACTGGCTCGCCAACGAGTCGGCCCGGATGGCCAAGATCAAGGCCAACCACGAAGCGGTGGTGAAGCAACCCAACCGTTTCGAGTACTTCTTCTACAGGTTCCTGCTTGCTTGGGACATCATAACCTTCCATCGCTTCTGGGAACTGGCGGGCAGCAAGCTGACACTATCAGGAGACAGGTTGTGCCTAAATCTGCCCGAGTGGTTCGGGCGCAGGCGCAGTTTCGACAAGGACAATCATTACGGCTTCACGGTGTTTCCCGGTCTCCGACACCATCAAGGCTGGGTAGGCTGCGGCATGAGCTACAAGTTGATGATCATGCTGGCCCGCAAGCAGCGCTTGCCGCAGATCACGATCTGCGAAGACGATGTCGAGTTCCACAACGGTTTTGCCGAAGACTTTGCCGAAATCCAAACTGAATTGGCAGATGGCGATGAACGCTGGGACGTATTCTCGGGGCTGCTGGGTGACCTACACGCCGATGCAAAAATCCTAAAGGTGCGGCATTTGCGCAACCACAAGTTCGCGCTTACCAATAGGCTTATAAGCACGGTGTTCAACGTCTATCATCGCCGCGTGTTCGATCGGGTATCCCTGTGGGACGACAGGGATCGCGATGTGGTCAAAAACACCATCGACCGCTACCTTGAGCATACGCATCTCTCGGTGCTGGCGTGCTACCCCTTCCTGGTGGGGCACAAGGAAGAGCTGCATTCGACACTTTGGGGTGTCCAGAACGGAACGATGGCCGACATGATCCAACGCAGCCAGCGGTTGCTTGGCAACAAGATCGAGGCATTCGAAGCGGGCGCCAAGCAAGCAGAAGTCGCGTCACGGCCTGTATAGGCGAGGCGCCGTCTTCAAAGTTGAACGTATCAGGTGCGCTGCACAGTGCGCCAAAAAACACGGGATTTCAAGAGGTGTGAGATGCCAATTAAATCAATGGGTTTGAGCGCGGTGGCAGCGGTTCTCGCTGCGTCGTTGATCGCGTGTGGACAAGGTCAACAGCAGTCAAGTGCCGCGCAGCAGCCGGCCGCATCGGTTGCCAACGCTGCGGGAGCGATGCTGATGGTGCAACCCGCGAGCGTCGATGGATGCAACCCGAACCAGCCAGTTATTACGACCGTGAGCTGGCATTCGCCCGCCCCAAAAAACAGGGTCATGGTGGCCTCACCCGGACAGGTTGAATCAAAATTGTTTTCGGAAAGCGGCTACAGTGGCTCGGCGAAAACCGGTGACTGGGTGCTCAGTGGAACCAGGTTCACGCTGACTGACGCGTCCAACGGGCATGTGCTGGCCGAACAAACGGTGAGCATGACACCCTGCACCAGCAGCCAGGGCTGATGGAGGTGGCGGGCCGCTCCGCCCGGGTGCCTGTGGTGGATACAACAGCATGGCGTGGCTGTTGAGCCTTCGGTTGTGGTGCAATTCAGTCGTGTACGAACCGTGAGCAACGGTTTGGCGCAGGCCGCGCTGTTGCACGCGGCGTAGCCGCATTTCAATTATGGAACTTCGATGATCGATGTGCCCATTAATGCCTTGGATCGCCACGTGGCACCGCTGCGTGAAGCGCTTGCTGATGCATACAACGCTGTCGTCGGAAGTGGCTATTACGTGCTTGGCCCTCAAGTGAAAGCCTTTGAGGTTGAGTTCGCCGACTTCTGTGGCGTTTCCGACTGCGTCGGTGTGGCGAATGGCACCGACGCGCTGGAACTTGGGCTGCGCAGCATCGGCATCAAGCAGGGCAACCGGGTGGGGCTAGTTGCCAATGCCGCCATGTACGGAACCACTGCCGTGCTCGCGTGTGGCGCCGAGCCTGTATTTGTCGATGTCGACCCCGCTACTTGCAACCTTGATCCACGCGCACTGGAGGACCGACTTGCTGCAAGTCCGATCGACGCTTTGATCGTAACGCACTTGTACGGCAGGCTGGCCGATATGTCGGCTATTCTGGCATTGGCCGACAAATATGGCTTCGTGATCTTCGAAGACTGCGCGCAAGCTCATGGTGCACGCGATGCCAGTGGCCTGCGTGCCGGGAGTTTCGGCAAGGCAGCCAGCTTCAGCTTCTATCCTACGAAGAATCTTGGTGCTATCGGCGATGGGGGCGCGGTCGTCACTAGTGACCCAGCAATCGCCGATACGGCCCGCAAACTCCGCCAGTATGGGTGGACGGCGAAATATCGCAATGAGTTGCCGGGCGGGCGCAATAGCCGTTTGGACGAGCTTCAGGCGTCGTTCCTGCGTGTTGCATTGCCCAACGTTGACCGCTGGAATGCGGCGAGACGGGCGATAGCAAATCGATATTCCCGGGAAATATGCAACCCCAAGATTCAGGTGCCTGCGGCTGGCGGGGAGGAGTACGCCGCGCATCTCTACGTAGTCAAGGCGTTGCAGCGTAGCGAGCTTCGACGCCATCTGGCGAACGCCGGGGTCGGCAGTGATATTCACTATCCTGTTGCTGATCATCGTCAGCCACTGTTTGGCGATCGGTTCTGCGCAACGACCCTGCCGGTTACCGAGTCTACTTGCGAGACTGTTCTGACACTGCCGTGTTTTCCCGAGTTGACGGATGACGAAGCAACGCAAGTGATTTCGGCATGCAACAGCTTCTGAATCTCCGCTACTCGCTTGTTGTTCCCGTGTATCGGAACGCCGGGTCGATCGATGCGCTGCTGGACGCGGTGCATGCCATGCAGCTGAAGCTCGAAAATCGTCTTGAAACGGTGTTTGTGGTCGATGGCAGCCCGGACGACTGCCACGTCCAATTGCAAAACAAATTGCCGAATAGCGGACTGCGGGCCAAGCTGATCTTGCTGTCGCGTAACTTTGGCGCGTTCGCTGCAATCCGTGAAGGACTGCTCCGCGCGAGTGGCGAGTACGTTGCGGTGATGGCCGCGGATCTGCAGGAGCCCCCGGAACTTGTGCTCGAATTTTTCCGCAGGCTCGAGAAAGGCGAGGGCGATGTGGCATTTGGCGTTCGCGAGGCCAGGCACGATCCATGGACGTCCCGGATCGCGGCCAATACGTTTTGGTGGTTTTATCGGCGCTTCGTGCAGAAGGACGTTCCAGTCGGTGGTGTGGACGTATTTGCCGTAAACCGACGATTTCTCGATCACCTGACTGTGCTCGGCGAGGCGAACGGCAGCTTGCTGGGCCTGTTGTTCTGGATGGGCGGCCGCCGGATCTTCGTGCCTTACACGCGGCGTGAACGCGTTCATGGCAAGAGTGCGTGGACGTTCGGAAAAAAATTCACCTATCTCCTCGACAGCATTTTTGCATTTACAGATGCGCCCATCAGGCTTCTTCTTGCATGCGGTATCGCCGGTATTGGGCTCGCGACAATTTTTGGAACGATCGTTCTGGTTACCCGTCTCGTCGGATTGGTCGTCGTTCCAGGCTATGCGGGCACCATGCTGGCAGTGCTGTTCTTCGGTGGACTGAATGCCCTTGGGCTTGGCCTGGTTGGAAACTACGCATGGCGAGCCTACGAGAACACCAAGCAACGTCCGCTCAGCATTCCTATGTTGATCGAAGAGTTTCCCCTTCCGCCATGCCCGGAATCGCTACGTGATGCAAGCAATACTTGATCCGTCACTGGGAGCGTGGATCTCGCCACAAACCGTGTGTGGCGCGGCCGTTGACATTGCCGCAGGCTCAGTGATCAGGGGACACTGCAAGATCGGCGATCACTGCAGTATTGGTGCCGGCGCGGTTTTGGACCCCGGCGGAGACGACGCCTGGATTGTCCTGGAAGCTGGTGCAGCGGTCATGGCGTCCGCCACCATTGCGGGCCAGGTGCATGTCTTCCGTGGTGCGTTGATCAAACCGGGGGCGGTCGTCACCCGAGATGTCCCACCCCATGCGATCGTTTCCGGGAATCCCGCCCAGATCATTGGGTACACGACGGTCAGCACGGGTTCCCCACAGCCATCCGATGTTTCGCCGCCGGGTGTTCAGGGTCAGGTGGCCACCAAGGTTCGCGGCGTTACGCTGCATCGGTTGTCCAAAGTTCTGGATCTTCGCGGCAACCTTACCGTTGGAGAATTCGGGCGTACGCTGCCCTTTGATGCGAAGCGATACTTCATCGTATTCGATGTTCCGAACGCCGAGGTACGTGGTGAGCATGCCCATCGAACGTGCCAGCAATTTCTGATATGCGTGCATGGTCATTGCAGCGTGGTCGCCGATGACGGGCACGTCAGGGACGAGTTCACATTGGACGACCCTTCGGTCGGTCTTTACCTGCCTCCGATGACTTGGGGCATTCAGTACAAGTACTCACACGACGCAGTGCTTCTGGTATTTGCTTCTGAGTTCTACGATTCAACCGAATATATACGCGACTACGGTGAGTTCATTGACATGATCGCCAACGGGAAACGAGCATGACCGGAAAAGTCATCTCGCCTCTGCTGCGGGCCCGCAGCGAGGAGGAGCTGCGAAACGGCATTGCGGGCGCGGGGGCCGTATCACCACACGCATTCATCCGTGGCCTCGACGCCGACTACGACCAACAGGTTATGGTTGATCAGTGGTTGCGCCCGCTGAGTGTTCAAGACGATTTGCGGTTTTGCTATCGCCAAAGTGACGATGCAGAGCGCTGGGTGGTGATGGAGCGTTTGGCTTGGGATTCCGACTTCTTTGGGCGTGGCATAGCGCGACTCAATGCAGTTCTTGCGCCGGGCGTCGCCCCGCCATTGCGTGCCGACGTGTCCGTGGCCGTCGATGCACTTCGCGCGGCACTGGAAGAAGCTAGAGTGCGCCGCATCGACTATGTATTCTGTCCGGTCAGTCCTGGCGACCTGCCGGCCATCAGGACACTCAATGCGTGCGGGTTCGAGCTGATCGAAACCCGTTGCCACTACCATCGCCCGCTGGTTGCTCAACCGCCGCAGCGATACGCTACCCGCCTCGCAACCGAGGCTGATATTCCTTCACTCGCGCGTGCAGCTCAGACGATGGTGAATCCGTTTGACCGGTTTCACGCGGATCCAGCCGTGCCTGCCGCTGATGCTGACCGGTTGATGGAGCGTTGGGTAGAAGCGTCGATTGCCGGCGGGTTTGCGGATGCGACCATCGTTCCGGATGTCGAAGAGCCTGAGGCGTTCTGCACTGCGAAATTTCATTGTGAGCATTGGGAAGGTTGGCGGTGCAAGCTGTCGCAGCCGGTTCTCAGTGCGGTTTCCCCGCGGCACAAAGGCTGGTATATGAAAATCATCTCGGAGCTTGATGAGTATCTGCGTGGCATGGGTGCAGAGCACTCGTTTCTTGTAACGCAGATCACCAACAATGCAGTGATCCACAGCTGGGAGAAGCTGGGTTACAGGTTTGGCAAGGGTGAACACGTTTTCCGGAAGTTGCTCTAAGCGAATGAGCGCAACGACCGTGAATGAACACAAGCGCTTGGCAAAGTGGCACTTGGCTCAAGGCGGATTGAAGGGGCTGCGTTTGGCAATTTTGACGGAATGCCTCGACGAAGTGCTGGTTGAAAGTGATGACTTGGAGCAACTCAAGCAGATAGAGCGTTTGGGATTTCCCCTGGAGCCGACGTACGGGGAGCCTGAGGAGATGGATTCTTCATTTGCGACGGCAGCCTGGGCTTCGCCATCAACATGTACGGAACAGCAAGCAAAATATCGGTGCGTGCTTATGCCGTGCCTGTCGATTTCGGTCTTGCCTGTACGTCAGCACACTTTCATGGCGAGCACTGGCGACGTTCGCCGATATGGCGAGCAAAGTGGCGACCTAAATCCGATTCACTTCGATGACGAAGTAGCGCGGAAATACGGGTTTGCAGGCCGTATCACTCACGGAATGTTGTTCAACGGTTGGTTCACCCGCCTGTTGGGAATGGAGTTTCCGGGAGCGGGAACCATCTACCAACGCAGCACGTGTGTGTATCTCGCCCCGGTTTACCCGGATGTACCGTACGCGGTGCGTGTTTCAACGCCGCGCCATGAACCCTCCCGTGGAAGTTACCGGATTGTGGCGCAGCTATTGGCCGCTGACGGGAGCCACGCAACGATAGCTTATGCAGACGTACTGAACCGCGGCGCGCGATAAGGCCATGTTGCTGGCGCGCATCCTAAACCATCGCGGGATTTCCACTGAGGCGGTGCGGTTCGTCGTGGGTGGCGGTGTAAATACCCTGCTGTCGTACGCGATCTACTGGCTGCTGTTGCTTCGGTTAAGCTATCCCTATGCGTACACCATCAGCTACGCTGCTGCGATATTGACGGGATTTGCAGTCAACACCCATTTTGTGTTCCGCACGGAGTGGTCGTGGCGAAAGCTGGCCGCTTTTCCGCTGATACAGATATTGAACTATGGCTTGGGGTTGGCGGTGGTAACAATTTCCATTCGATATGTGGGGATCGATGCGAGGTTGGCGCCCGTAATCGCCACCGCAGTTGTCCTCCCGGTTACCTTCATTCTGACCCGTACGTTGATGCGGCATCGATTTTGAGCGCCATCGATGCAGGTCGTTACCCGTCCCCGGGTAGCTGATGGCCGCTCACGGTGTTGCTGATTCAGCTCGCCTGCGTCCTGGCAAGGCGTCGATTCCGAGCGCTGCGATCGCCAGCAATAGACCGAGAAGCGCACATATGTAGCCGGGGACGGGCGACGGGCCGAGATAGCGCAATCGTACCAGCCATGTGCCCTTGTCGAGATTCCACATGCGCAGCCCCTGTGGAGAGGAGCGCGTATCTGTGTACGCAGAGCAGCGTTGACTTGTCGTGCAGACGCTGACCTTCCAGCCGGGCCACCACATTTCATTTGCCACGAATTGAACATCACGCGGCGTGCTGATCTTGTATTGGACAAGGCTCGGGGCATATCCGAGAAAGCTCACGACAATACCCCTTGCGTCACCGATCACAGGCGCGTCATCGTTGGTGGATACGGCAGCAAGTGCCGCCATCACGTTGCTGTCGTCGCGCCGCAGTGCGAGTAGTTGCTGCGGGTCTTTGGCGAAATTTAGCAAGGCATCGCCATCTGGCGTGGACAGTGCGGACAAAAACATCTTGTAAGGCACCGACATTTTCAGGTTGTCATAGCCAAGTACACAGTAACTTTCCCGATACCAACAACTATTATAAAGAGACCTGCTTTTTTGCGCGATCGCCTGGGCCACGTCGTCCCCCAGTAGCATGCGTCTCGGGCGTCGTGCAGTCGCTGCCATGTGTTGATGGCTTCGAATGAGCGAGTCGACGTGTACTCCGAACGTCTGCAACATGGCATTTGTATTCCATGTTGCGCGCCAGGGCCCAGGTTGGCTGATCTGGTATTGATAGCCGCCAATTGTAGTAAAGGCAATTAGTGCAAAGGTCGTTGTGGTTATCGCAAGCTTGGTATTACCAAGCTCTTGATGAGCGGCGATATATAGTAATGTGATTATCGAAAGTATCACATTGGCAACAATCACTCTGAACAATTCATTTGCGTTGAATCCAAACCGGATGGCCGCTAGAATCACTAGCGTGCCAAATGCAAAAGCAGCGACGGTTCCATACAGCATTCTTGCAGAATGGCGCCTGTCTGTTAGAAAATCTGTCCACCCAGCGATTGCAACGAATATCATGCCAATATGCATAATTGGCCGCCAATCAGGCAAGGGGAACCGACTGAGTTGCATGCCCGGCAAAAGACTGGACAGCAAGGTGTTGCTGCGGACAAAAATGCCCATGAACAGCGCGAGCGCCATGAAGAGGCACCCAATTTGCGGTAGCTTGTTCCTTGGGTTTGCATAGAACGCACCCCATATGCAGGTGAGTGGCAGCCACAGGCTGCGCATGGTTATGTCGCTAGGCAGAATGTTGGTCGTATATGGCGTCATAAGCGTCAGCAGGTGTGACGCTGCAAATGGCGCCGCTGGCACGTGCTCGATGGTAATGCCTGCGTGACCGTTCAGAATGAGCGGAAGCCATTTCAGCATCGCGATCAGCGTCCCTACAAGGACAATTAGCGCGATGTCAACCAGATATCCTGCTCTTCTTGTTGCCGGGATTTCCTTCCAGGTGAGAAATGCTACCCAGGCAATACAGGCATACGCAGTTGCGACGATGTTACCTGGATATCCTGCTATCAGGAACTGGGAGAGAACAAACGCTCCAGTCAGTACGTTCCATCGAATGCCATTGCGTTTTGAAGGATATAAAACTAGTAATACCCATGGAATGAACGCTGTTGCGCGAACAATATCCACGTTTTGCTGGTTGGAATAGAACGCCGCGCTGAAGTGAAAGCCCAGCGCCACCATTAACGCGATGGCTTTTGATGTGCCGAGCCGTCGCGCCAGAAAATAAACACCGACAGCGCCGAAGAGCACGTGGAGCACCTGGAATACCGTTGCAGCATGGATTGTGTACGCAATCCCGAGGGCGTGCATGGCTTGCAGAGGCAGGTACCAAGCCCCAGATTGCAATGCTAGAAATGCCGGAAACCCGAGGTTGGTCCACGGAAACCACGATGGTGGGTTGAGCATGCCGCCTTCGTTGTACCATCCGAACGATTGCGCGTGATATCCGCCGAGGAAGTCCCACGGGAAGGTGGCGTGTCCGTTGTATTGCGCTGAAAACGTTGCGAAGTTGACAACGCACAGGATCAGCAAGGGCCAAGTGACCGCGCCAAAGCGCTTCAAGCCGTTGAGCGCGCGCGTCGGATATCCATCGCTTTGGGCGTTGTTCGTCATTTTTGGGGGGCTTAAGGGAACGTTTGTGCGGGCATGAACAGGCGCTCGGCGGGTTTCGCGAACCCCAGAGCAGCGCGGACGGAAGTGTAGCGGATGGTGCTGGCCGCCTTGGTTGCGATGGAGCGATGCATGGGATTGACAGTACTTGGGCTGCTGCCGGCTTCACAGACACCGAGTTTAGGTGTGATGATGAAGCCGGAGGTGGCAAATGGGAACGAGACGGACGTTCAGTCGGGAGTTCAAGCTTGAGGCGGTGAACCTGGTCAGGGCGCGCGGGGTGAGCGTGGCGCAGGCATCGCGGGATTTGGGGATCCACGCCAACGTACTGCGCAAGTGGGTGCGGGATGCGACGCTGGATCCGGTGCAGGCATTTCCGGGACACGGGCAGATGAAGCCCGAGCAGGCGGAGATTGCGCGCCTGAAGAAGGAAGTCGCGCGCTTGCGGATGGAGCGGGACATCCTAAAAAAAGCCGCGGCCTATTTCGCCAAGGAATCGACGTGAAGTTCGGATTCGTGGCGAAGCACCGAGTGGCCTGGCCGGTGGCGATGCTGTGCGAGGCGCTCGGTGTGTCTCGCAGCGGATTCTATGCGTGGCTGATGCGGCCGCGGAGCCGGCGCAGCCTGGAAGACGAGCGCCTGACGGAACTGGCGCGACGCAGCTTCCTGGACAGTGACCGCACCTACGGCGCACGCCGGGTCTGGCGGGATGTGCTGGCGAGTGGCCAACGTTGCGGATTGCACCGCATCGAGCGGTTGATGCAAGCCCAGGCGCTGCGTGCACGGCCCAGGCGGCGTGGCTTGCCGGTTGACCGAGGTGCGCGGTCTGCGCTTGCGCCGGCCGCCAACCTGCTGGACCGTCAGTTCGTTGCATCGGGACCGAACCAGAAGTGGGTCGCCGACTTCACCTACCTGTGGACGGCAGAAGGTTGGCTGTACGTCGCGGTGGTGCTGGACCTGTACTCGCGGCGCGCAGTCGGTTGGTCGATGCAGGCCAGCATGACCGCGCAACTGGTTACCGATGCGTTGATGATGGCGCTGTGGCGGCGTGGACGTCCGCAGGCGCTGCTGCACCATTCCGATCGCGGCAGCCAAGGCGGAATCAAGTGGTCGTTGCAACATCTCGATACTGGAGGTGTTGGATGGGACGACCAAGAGGCTGGGCAACTCTGCAAACCGGACGGGCACCAATGCGTTCGCCTGGGCGGCCGGGAATCAATCAGCGAGAGGCGAAGCAGGCATTCTGGAAACGTATTGCCGAAGGGCTGACCAGCGAGGATGCGGCGCTGGTCAGCGGTGTCTCGCTACCATTGGGCACGCGATGGTTTCGGGCTGCGGGGGGCATGCCACCGGACAGTTTGGCGCCACTGACGGGGCGCTATCTGGCGTTTGCCGAACGTGAGGAACTGGCGCTTTTGCGCGCACAAGGGCATGGGATACGAGAGATCGCACGGCGGCTGGGCCGAGCACCCTCGACGGTCTCGCGCGAGCTTCGGCGAAACGCCGCAACCCGCAGTGGCAAGGTGCTATATCGCGCTACGGTGGCACAGTGGAAAGCCGAGCGGGCAGCTGCGCGCCCAAAGGCGGCCAAGCTGGCCGTGAATGAGCGACTGCGCATTTATATCCAAGATCGCCTCGCTGGTGCAGTCACGGACAGCGACGGTAGGCCCATACCGGGGCCTGCGGTTCCACGGTGGAAGGGACGCCGCCGAGGGCGTCGTGCTGACCGACGTTGGGGCAGCTGCTGGAGTCCGGAGCAGATCAGTCGCCGGTTGCCAATCGACTTCCCGCATGATGCGTCCATGCGGGTCTCACACGAAGCCATCTACCAAGCTCTTTATGTGCAAGGTCGCGGTGCGCTGCGGCGTGAACTGTCCGCCTGTCTGCGTACCGGTCGAACGCTGCGGGTGCCGCGTGCGAGGACGCAACAACGAGGCAAGAAGTTCGTCACTCCGGAGGTGATGATCAGCGAGCGGCCCGCAGAAGCCGCCGATCGCGCAGTGCCCGGCCACTGGGAAGGCGATCTGATCATCGGTCTGAACAGTTCTGCGATCGGCACCTTGGTTGAACGCACGACTCGATTCACGCTGCTGCTGCACTTGCCGCCCATGCCGGGCCACGGGCCAGGCGCCCGCACCAAGAATGGGCCAGCCTTGACCGGCCACGGCGCGGCAGCGGTACGCGAGGCCATCGCCGCGAAGATTACGACGCTGCCTGAGCAGCTTCGCAAATCCTTGACTTGGGATCAGGGAGCGGAAATGGCACAACACGCACAGCTGCGCATCGATACCGGCGTGGCTGTCTACTTCTGTGATCCGCGGAGCCCTTGGCAGCGTGGCACGAACGAAAATACCAACGGCTTGTTGCGGCAGTACTTCCCAAAAGGAACCGACGTGAGTCGATACTCCGAACGCGAACTCGACGCGGTGGCGGCAACTCTAAACCGCCGGCCAAGAAAAACCCTCGGATGGAAGACACCTGCTGAAGCACTCGACGAACTGCTATCTTCCACTTGGCAAGCCAACGTTGCGACGACTCCTTGAGCCCAAGTTGGCTGCCGCGATCGGAATGATGCAGCAACGCCTGCGGGCGTCCACGCCGCCACACTGCCATCATCAACGCATCGGTAACCAGTTGCGCGGTCATGCTGGCCTGCATCGACCAGCTGATCGCGCGACGTGAGAACAGGTCCAGCACCACCGCCACGTACAGCCAACCCTCGGCCGTCCACAGGTACGTGAAATCGGCGACCCACTTCTGGTTCGGCGCGGATGCAACGAACTGACGGTCCAGC
>Ga0207707_10003976_pt1 | contig 13123 bp, 10 predicted proteins | sample KBSC83BmetaG_FD_184336 | JGI IMG/M metagenome (GOLD analysis project Ga0207707, IMG submission 184336) | Corn rhizosphere microbial communities from Kellogg Biological Station, Michigan, USA - KBS C8-3B metaG (SPAdes) (version 2) | ecosystem: Host-associated > Plants > Roots > Rhizosphere ... | reverse complement strand
ACGTTGGCGCACTGGCAAGCGTCGCGCAGTGACGCCGCCCATGGGAGCTGCACCGGGCGATAATTGGGGCCACTCTCGCCGCCGCCGATCACCCAATCAATACCGGACAGATCCAGCGCATCGAGTGGTCCAAGCAGCGGTTCGGCGGAGATGAAACGCACCGCAGCGGCGTCGATCGCGCGTAGCGAGTCGGCGCGACGCGCCACGGCCATGTTCTCGATCGACGTGCCGATCCAGATGTTCGACGACCATGGCAGCCGATGCGCGTAGCGCGCGGCGCGCTCCGGCCGCTTCGTGAGCACTTGGAACTGATGCCAGTGCGCCTCATTCATCACATCGAACACCCGCGCGATCATGTCGAACGTGAAGTGCGCGTGGAAAACGTCCGACATCGAGTTGACGAAGATGCGGCGCGGCTCACGCCACGAGAGCGGCTTAGATAGCCGGTCTTCCCAAAAACGCGGTGCGAACGGATCGTCGCGATTCCCGGTCGTGTCGACAACCGGGAGCTGCCGCACGTAGAGCTCGCGAAGCTTTTTGTGCGCGACCGTATGCGCGTAGCAGTTGTCGCAGCCGGCCGAGATCTTCGTGCACCCAGTCATCGGGTTCCACGTGGCGTCGGTCCATTCAATGGCCGTGTGCGTGGAAGACACGTTAGCGAGCCTCCGAAGGGGTCGGGTGCGCCGAGGGCGCGCCCGAAGATATGCCGCACGGGGCCACAAAATCAATTGCGGACACGAGTTGCGTTCTGATCCGGCTTTCCTTGTGACACCGTGATGACGCTTACCGCGAATCGTTCGACGTCGCCGATCGCAGCGACGCGGACGCGGCCGAACGCGCCGACGTTGCCGCACTACGAAAGATGTTTGCCGTTGACGAATCAGCGGCGCGCGAGACTCGGCCACGGTGGTGAAGCGCTCGTGAAACGCGTCTACGGGCACCTAGGTGAGGTGCGCCACAGCTCCGAAGTCATCGAGTATCGCGTCAAGCAGCACCGGAAAAAGCTGCTCGAAAAGCTGCGACACCTCCGCATCGCGTAGCGACGCTACACGCGAATTGACACCGTCGCCGGCACCGGCGGCGGGCAAGACAGCTATTCGCCCTTTTTATGTAGCATGCGACTGGTGATGTCGACCACCCTCGAAGCCTCGGCACGCCCGAGCCGAGCGGCGTTGTTCTGCTGCTCGATGAGCCACCACGCGTCAGCATCGTTCGCGGCCGCGGCGACGCTCACGAAAACGACGGCGCGCTCGTCGACGGCGGGCGCTCGGTCCCGTTCAGCAATCTCGACATGTGGCGGAAGCTTCACTTCGACGGGCAGTTCGGCCGCCGCCGGTGATGCTTCCAACTTGGACGGTGTCGCGAGAGCTTCAGCGACGTCCGCCGCGGCGATCGTCAGACCGATCGCAGTGAAAAGGGCGCTGTGCAGACGGATGGACACGATGGGTCGTTCCTTTACGAAGGTTGCCGAGTTGAGCCGGCGAGATCCCCTTTGCAAGATAGTCGTTCGCTTGGCGAGTGTTCCGACACCGCGATTGAGAACGACCTCACGCTCCGGTGTCAAAAAGGAAGCCCCGCAGTCACCTAGGTGATTGCGGGGCTTCACTATTCTCTCATGGGCCCGGGAGGAGTTGAACCTCCGACCTCACGCTTATCAGGCGTGCGCTCTAACCACCTGAGCTACGAGCCCTTACGGGTTGTTCGGAGCCTAGAAAGTTAGCCGCCGAATGCACCTCGGTCAACCGAGTGATCTGCAGCCAAACGGAGGTGCAGATCCCTCGCCTGCGGCTCGGGATGACGGGTCATATCGATCTCGGGATGACAACTGATGCCGCTCTACTTCGCACCCTCGAACCAGCTCATCACGTCGAACGACTGCGAGAGCTGCATCGCGAACGCCGGCCCGCCCGTGCCCTTGAACCCCGTCACGCCCGGCGCGAACCACCAGCGATCCCCGCGGATCGACGTCTTCACCAGCGTCGACTTCGACAAGCGATACCCGAGTCCCGCCTCGCCGTCCACGAAATCGGTCAGCCGCGCGACCCAAGCGGTGGTGTTGCCGCGAATGAACGGATAGCGGTTTCGCTCGACGCGCGCCGCCACGAAGAAGCGCGGCGTCAGCGTGTACTTCGCCTCGCCATAGTACGTAAATCCAACGATGGGATCGGCCCGCCCCGGCACATCGTACGACCCGCGCGCCGCCTCGGCGTGCGTCTCGAGATAGCCGTGCGCGTACGCGAAGTCGAGCGCCACCACGCGCTGGTGATAGCTCGTCCACGACTGGTTGAGCAGCTGGTCCGGCGTGTAGCTGTGGTTGAGATAGGGTCCCACCGAGAAGGAGCCGCCGATGCGAAGGCCCACGATCGGCGTGAACCCGCCGCCGATCGCTGGTCGCAAGCGAGCCGTCGGCTTCGGCGTGTAGTTGTCGTGGGTGGGCGGCAACGACACCATGGCGGCGCGATAGTCGAACTTGCCGGCTTCACCCGAGAGCTCGAAGCCCAGCGGGTATTCGAGCGAGTAGCCGTCCGGACTTCCGATGAGAGGATTCCTATTCGAGAAGTGGCGTGGCGTGAACGTGCCGACCACCGGCTGAAGACGGCCGCCGTCGAACACGAACGCCGGCGAGAATACATAGCGAATGCCGAACTGCTCGGCGTACATGTCGGCCTGGCTCGTGTCCGCACGCGCCGAACCGAGCTCGCCGTGGCCCGCGCCGAAGAAGACCAACCCCGGCAGCGGCTCGATGGCGCCCCAGAGCGACACGCGGCCGAGGCCCGAGCCGCCGCCGCCGTTGCGCGTGAGAAGATTCGATTTGGGCGTCGTCGACCAGAGCTCGCCGTCGCCGATGCCCTCGAGGAGAATCGGAACCTGCGCGTGCGCCGGCCGCGCGTCGATCGCGATCAACGCCCCGACGAGCAGCGCACCGGCCATCAGCGCCGCGCCTCGCCGCAATGCCTGTCGTTTGCGAAGCCTAGTCCGCCGCACTGCTCACACTCGTTGCTCGCTCGGTTCGTTCTGTTCGCTGCGCCGCGTCGTCGATCGCGCGCCGAACGGTGCGCGCGAGTCCCGCCGGCGTGAAAGGCTTACGGAGAAAGACGGCGCTCGGCTCGAGCTCGTACTGCTCGAGCGCATCGTCGGCGTAGCCGGACATATAGATGACCAGCGGCGAGCGGCTCGTCGCGAAGAATTCCGCGACCAGCTGCGGGCCGCTCGTCTGCGGCATCACGATATCAGTGAGCAGCACGTCGACGCTGCCTGCCGCGGCGATCTCGAGCGCTTCGGCCGCGCTGCGCGCGACGCGCACGGCGTAGCCGCGCTCTTCGAGCGTTCGCCGAGCGAGAATGCGAACGTCCTCGGCATCTTCGACGATGAGGATCGACTCGGTGCCATTCGGCAGCTCTTCATCATCGATCACCTGCAGATCGTTGCCCACCAGCACCTCGGCGGCCGGCAGCGTGATCACGAACGCGGTACCGCGGCCCGGCTCACTCTCGACTGTGATCGAGCCGCCGGACTGCTTCACGATACCATACACCATCGACAGGCCGAGGCCAGTTCCCTTGCCCGGATCCTTCGTGGTGAAGAACGGCTCGAAGATTCGCTCCTGCACGTCGCGCGACATGCCCGTGCCGGTGTCGCGAACGACGAGTGCGACGCCAGTGGGATGCGAGCGGCCACGCTCCATGCGGCCGATGTTGGACGTCGCGATGGTCAGATGTCCGCCGGACTGCATCGCGTCGCGCGCGTTGACGGCGAGGTTGAGCAACACCTGCTCGATCTGACCACGGTCGGCGCGAACGCGCGCGAGCGACGGCTCCGCCTCGATGCCGAGCTGAATGTGCTCGCCGATGATGCGCCGCAGCATTGGACTGATGCCGTTCACCACCTCGCCGAGGTCGAGCACGGTGGGCTGGAGCACTTGCTTGCGGCTGAACGCGAGCAGTTGATGGGTGAGATTCGCGGCGCGGTCCGACGCTTCGACGACCTGGCGCAGATCCTCGGCCTCGGGGCTCTGCTTGTCCGCGCGCATCAGCGCGAGCTGTGTGTAGCCCGAGATGACGGTTATGAGATTGTTGAAGTCGTGCGCGATGCCGCCGGCGAGCGTGCCGATCGCCTCGAGCTTCTGCGACTGGCGAAGCTGCGCCTCGCTCTCGCGCAGCGCCTGCTCGACGCGCGTGCGCTCGCTGATCTCATCCGTGAGCACGACGTTCGCCGCGGTGAGCTCGGCGGTGCGCTCCTCGAGCGCGCGGCGCTTCACGGCGATCGAATCCATCAGCTGGTTGAAGGACTCGTTGAGCGTGCGCACCTCGGCCGCCTCGTGCTCGGCGTCGAATCGGCCCTGTCGCTGTTCGGTCGCGGCGCCGGAGCGCATATAGGCGACGAATCGCTGGAAGGGTCCGAGGACCGTGCCGGCGGTGAAGGCCGCGCCAAAGGCGGCGATGAGCGCCGCGATCGCGCCGTAGATCAGGAAGTCGTGACGCAGCGGCGCCATCATCCGCGCGACCCGCGGCGTGAGCGGCTGCAGCATCCACAGGCGAACCGGCTCGCGATCCTGCGACGAGCCAAGCCGGACCGGGGCTGCGACATATTCGTCCGGGCCGAGATTCACCGGCGTGGCGCGGTCGTAGATCGCGCGTTCGGCCAGCGCGGCCGCCGTGCTCGGAAGCGCGAGCGCCGGATCGCTCGATGCGAGAATCGTATTGCCGGCGGTGAGCAAGACGCTTGCGTCGGACGCAGCGCGCGCCGCGGCGACGAATCCGGAGTCGAGGCGTTCGCCGAGGACCAGGGCGCCGAGCGTGAAGCCGTCCTGCACGAGCGGATATACGGCGATCTGAAAGTACCCGGAGTCCGTACGAAGCACGGCGATCTTGCCCGAATCCGCTGGAGCATTGGGATCGAGGACGTGCTGTACAGCGCGCACGCCGCCAAGCCGTGTGCCTCGACGCAGCGCCGTCGCGCGCATACCAGCCGCGGCAAAGACTCGCCCGGAGTCATCCGTGACCGCGAGCAGTTGCGCATTCACGTTCCCCGCGCGCTGCCGGAGCTCGTCCTGAATCATGCGCACATAGAGGGGATCCGGCGTCGCACCGCGGCTCGTCTCGATCTGGAAGGTCTTGAGAGAATACTGAAAGGTCGGCGCCTGCGAGATGAGCGTCGCGGTGTTCAGCATCTCTCGCGCGTTGCGCTCTTGCAGACCTTCGAGCGTCTGTTGATTTCGCGCGAGCTGCTCGGCGAACACGTCGCGCGTGTTCTGCCGCGTCGCGTTGTCGAGTCCCCAGAACGCCATCCACACGACGGCGGTGGTCACCAGCGCGCTCAGCACGGCCAGCTTTGCGCCGAGCGAGATCCGTCTGAGCCGGGCGACGATGCCCATTACTTCGCGCCGCCCTGCGGCAGCGGAATATTGAAGTTTTCGACGGTCGTCTGGCCGGCCGCGACATGGATGTGGCGCGTGATCGTCTGATTGATCCGCTCATGCCACCCGATGATCGTGTAGTCGCCCTCGGGCACGTCCTCGATCGCGTAGTGGTGGCTCTCATCGGGCGTCGCGAAAAACGGATTCGCGAGCACCAGCACGGTGGCGCTCATATCACCATGAATGTGGCAGAATACCGAAACCGTTCCCGCTTTCGGGAACGTCCATGAGCGCGACGAGCCCTTCGGATACCGGCCAAGGTCGAACCCGCCGCGGCCCGCGTCCGCCGAGAGCGAGTAGACGTTGTGGTAGATGTCGTCCTGATTGGGGAAGTCGACGGTTGCGCCTTTCATGACGGCGAGCACGTGAGGCACGAAGCGCTCGCCGTGCTGAGCGATGCTGCCGTGCCGGCGCCGGGCAATCAGCTCGGCCGAGGCCGGCAACACCGCGGTGTCGCCCTCGAGATAGAGGACGACATTGCGAATCTCGGCGGCGATGGCGTCGCGCGGCGGCGGCGGGGGGACGGCCCCAGAGCCTGGATCGGCATAGGGGCGGTACTGCGGCCGTCGCGCAGCAAGGGCGTTCGTGATCTCGACATTTCCTTCGATCCGGCCGGTGGCGCGCGCACGCGGCGCAGCGGGACCGGACTCGTCGCGCGGCACGCCGTTGGACGAGCGCGGCGCGCCGTACAACGCGGTCGCGAGCGTCAACGTCGACACGGCGGACACGATCATCGATCGGGTCCGGAGAAAACGAGATTTGCCTTGCGTGGCTTCGGTGAAAGTCACGGCCGCGCCGACGGATGGGGAACCAGTGGGAAGACTTCCATGTGGCCGACCGCGGCGATCGGAGGCCGGGAGTCGCCGCACCAGCTTACGTACCCCTGACGTTGATGCATGCACCACACAAATGCAACGCGGGCTCGACGGGGGAAGGGGCGTCGAGCCAGCGAATCAAGAAATCCGAATCCAGGGCCGGCCTGGCGGACTACTCCTCGTAGCGGCCCGGCCGGCCGGGACGTTCGTCCTCGTCGCTGCCGTCGTCGTACTCGTCGTCGAGGTCGACCAATTCGTCGTCGAATCCGTCGACGTCTTCGTCGTCGTCTTCGTCCTCGTCGTCCTCGTCCTCGTCTTCGTCCTCATCTTCGTCGTCTTCGTCGTCGTCGTCGAAGTCTTCGTCTTCATCTTCGTCGTCGAAGTCGACGTCGTCGTCATCCACATCCTCGTCTTCGTCGTCGAGATCGTCCTCATCCTCGTCGACAGACTCATCGTCGAGATCGTCATCATCGCGTCGAGGTGACAGCGACAGATCCGACGACTCGAACATGGCCGACATTGCTCGGTTCTCCTTGCAGAGCGAAACGGTGTGAAAAAAAAATTTCAGTGAGAGAAAGATCGATCGAGATGTCAGCCCGAGGCGCGCTCGCGCTTTGCTTCGCGCGAGAGCCGCTTGCGATCGGATGTGCTCAAGAAGCGCTTGCGCAGCCGAATCGTTTGCGGCGTGACCTCGATCAGTTCATCGTCCTCGATATACTCAAGGGCGGCTTCCAGAGTCAACTCCCGCGGCGGCTCGAGTTGGATGTTCTCGTCGCTGCCCTTGCTGCGCATGTTGGTGAGCTTTTTCTCTCTGGTCGGGTTGACGTCCATGTCGCCCGGCCGCGAGTTCTCGCCAACGATCATTCCCTCGTACACGGTATCGCCCGGCTGCACAAACAGGGTCGACCGGTCCTGGAGGTTGAACAAGGCGAAGGCGACGATGGTGCCCGCTTCCATAGAAACCAGCGAGCCCCGTGTCCGTCCCTCGAGCGGACCGGCCCATGGACCATAGTCGAGGAAGCGGTGGTGCATGATCCCTGTCCCGCGCGTGTCCGTCAAAAACTCCGATCGATAGCCGAACAAACCGCGAGCGGGGATGCGATACAACATTCGCACCAACCCCTGCCCGGGGTTTTTCATCTCGATCATCTCGCCGCGACGCGGGCCGAGCTTCTCGATCACGGTGCCGAGGTGCTCTTCGGGCACGTCGATCGCGAGCTCTTCGTACGGCTCGAGACGCTCGCCACTCGGCCCTTCGCGCGTGATCACGCGCGGCCGAGAGACCTGAAATTCGTAGCCCTCACGCCGCATCGTTTCCATGAGGATCGTGAGGTGCAACTCGCCGCGACCCGAGACCGTCCACGTGTCCGTGGAGTCCGTGTCCTCGACGCGAAGCGCGACGTTCCGCTCGAGCTCGCGATAGAGTCGCTCACGCACCTGACGCGACGTGACGAACTTTCCTTCCTTCCCGGCGAATGGGGAATTGTTGACCATGAAGTCGACGGAGATCGTCGGCTCCTCGACAGCAATGCCCTCGAGGCGATCGGGATGCTCGACGTCGGTCACCGTGAGGCCGATCTCGACGCCTTCGAGTCCCGCGAGCGCGACGATCTCGCCGGCGTCCGCCTGCTGCACCTCGATTCGGTCCAGCCCGTCGAACGCGAAGAGCTTCGTGATGCGCGCCTGCTCGGCTTTGAGATTCGGGTCGAGTGGCAGAAGCGACACGACATCGCCGACATGCGCGGTTCCACGCTCGATTCGCCCAATGCCCAGCCGCCCGAGATAGGGCGAGTGGTCGATCGTCGAGATGAGCATCTGAAACGGACTGCTGCTGTCGCTGGGCGGCGGCGGCACTTTCGAGACGATGGTCTCGAAGAGCGGCGCCAGATCCGTCAGCGCCTTGTCGAGGTCCAGGGTGGACGTACCGTCGCGCGCCGACGCGTACACGACCGGAAAGTCCAGCTGATCCTCGTCCGCTTCGAGCTCGATGAACAGATTCAGAACTTCGTCGTGAACGCGATGTCCGTCGGCGCCCGGCCGGTCGATCTTGTTGATGACGACGATCGGCGTGCGACCGAGCGCAAGCGCCTTCCGAAGCACGAAGCGCGTCTGCGGCATGGGCCCGTCGAACGCGTCGACGACCAGGAGAACGCCGTCGACCATGCGAAGAATCCGCTCCACCTCGCCGCCGAAATCGGCGTGCCCGGGCGTGTCGACGATGTTGATCTTGGTGCCGTGCCAGCGGACCGCGGTGTTCTTGGCGAGGATGGTGATGCCACGCTCGCGCTCGAGCGGGTTGGAGTCCATCACCCGCTCCTGCACAACCTGATTATCTCGAAACGCGCCGGCCTGTCGGAGCATCTTGTCGACAAGCGTCGTCTTGCCGTGATCGACGTGCGCGATGATGGCGATGTTACGGATTTGCATAGCCTTGTAGTATAACCGCCGGGTCAAAATGCATACAAGCGAACGGGTCTGCGGAGCGTCAGCGTTCGGTTGAAACGAAGTAACCCTTGCGTCACAGCCGGGTACTACGCACAATCACCATTATCGGGAGATCCCGTGCGATCGGATCGTGGTGACAACACCAACCGCAGGAGGTGGCTCCATGAATCAGTCCGAACAAGCCGCGCTCGAGAATTATCCTCACGGACGCGGTTACGGACACGACTACATGCGCGGCGGAGAAGTGCTTGGCGGCTACGGTTACGCTGAGCGAGACGAATACTCCAAGGCCCGCGGAGACCTCAACGGAACCGAGCATCGGCTCGCGACGGATGAGCAGGCACCGCCTGGACACGTTGGCACATAGGCGCGTGAGAGCGCCACAAATTTGAAAGTTGCTGAGGCCCGCGAGTGTCGCGGGCCTTTTGTTTTGGACTACGTGACGACGGAACTCATCTCGCGGGCTGAGGCGGCCATGTCCCCTCCACGCGCCCAGTCAGTATTGCCCGAAACTGCCGGGCAATACTGCCTCGGCTCGCGCTCCGGGCACACGGCCGCCTCAGCTCTCGAGTGTGTTGCGTCACGGCGCGCAGGTCGGCGGCCGCGACTCGTGCGCCAACGTTCAAGGCGCAGCGCCGAGCGCCAGGCGCAAGTCACACATGCTTAGTGCGGGCGCGGAAAGCCGGCGTCCGTGTTACGAGCGGGGTCCCTCAGTCGGAAAGGGGCACCGTGCTGCCGGAGCACGAGCCGAGGCGAAACTGCCGGCAGTATCGGCAGTTTCGACTGGGCGTGCGGAGGCAGCATGGTGCTCCTTTCCGCACGTAGTTCCAACCGCCGTGGTTCACGGATGCAAATGGAGCTCGCGGTCGGCCATTTCCTCGCACTCGAGCTGCACTGTCGAATGCTGGATTCCCATCTCGAGGCAAACGTCGTGTGCTTGCTCCAGCACCGTTTGGTGGTTGTCCGCGTTGCGCACGACCGCGTGAACACTCATCGCGATCATGCCCGATGTCACGGTCCACACGTGCAGGTCGTGAATCGACTCGACGAACTTGATCGACTCGAGGCGCTTACGGACCGTGTCGAGCGCGATGTGCGCGGGCGCCGACTCGAGCAGCACATCGACTGATTCCTTCACCAGCGCCCACGCGCCGAAGATGATCAGGACGGTCGTGACGAGCGAAGCGATCGGGTCGGCATCGATCCAACCCGTGTACTTGATGATCACCGCGGCCACGACCGTGCCGCCCGATGCGAGCATGTCGCCCAGCACGTGGAGATAGGCGCCGCGCACGTTGAGGCTCCCTTCCCTCACGCCGTGGAGGAGCCAAACCGCGATGCCGTTCACCAGAAAGCCGAGTATCGCAATCACCAGCATCAATCCGCCGGCGACGGGCTCAGGATGCCGGAATCGCGTAATTGCCTCGAACACGATCCACGCCGAGATCAACAGCAGCGTGGCTCCGTTGATCAGCGCGGCCAGGATCTCCCACCGGAGATAGCCGAAGGTCTTGGCAGCTGATCCCGGCTGTCGAGCCAGCCAGACGACGAACAGGGACAGACCCAGGGCGCCGGCGTCAGTCAGGACGTGGCCGGCGTCAGCGAGCAGAGCCAGCGAGTTCGACAACCAACCGCCAACGCCCTCGGCAATCAGGATGATCACCGTGAGGACGAGCGACCAGGTCAGTGCCCGCGTCGAATGGTGGTGGGAATGTCCGTGGTGCGAATGCCCATGGTGATGGTCATGGTCGTGCCCGTGCGTGTGATCGTGCGCGTGTGTATGGGAGTGCGCCATGCCGCTCCGATTAGGTCGACCAAGTCGGCCGTGGGTCGTAGATTACGGGAGTGCTCTCCCGCCTCATTGCCATCGCCGTTCTCTTGCTCGTGAACGGCTTCTTCGTTGCCGCCGAGTTCGCGCTGGTACGCTCGCGGCGAACTCGCCTCGAGGCGATGGCACGAACCGGCGACTGGATGGCCCGCATCGCGTTACGGGCCTCTGGAAATCTCGCTCGCATGCTCTCGGCCAGCCAGTTAGGAATTACGCTCGCGAGCCTCGGGATCGGCGCGCTGGCCGAATCCGCGTTCGGGGGCTGGCTCGCCGAGCGATTCGCACACCTGCCGATCACGCTCGACCGCGGAGTTCTCACCGCGTTGGGCGCGGCGACCGCTCTCACGCTGGTCAGCTTCCTGACCGTCATTTTCAGCGAGCTGGCGCCCAAAGGCGCCGCGCTCGCTCATCCCGAGCGGTTCGCGCGCGTGCTCAGTCCGGGCCTGGTCGGGTTCGCCTGGCTGATGACGCCGTTCACAGCGCTCTTGAACTGGGCAGCGAACCTGGTGCTCAAGGCCTTCGGCCAGCGGATGGGGATGTCCGAAGAAAACGTCCACTCCGCCGAAGAGCTCCGGATCATCGTGGAGCAGAGCCAGGAGGGCGGCGTGCTGCAGGCGCGCGACGCGGACATGCTCGAGGGCGTGTTCGAGTTCTCGGAGAAGAAAGCGCGCGATGTGATGACGCCGCGCATCGACGTCGACGCGCTGCCGATCGACTCGACGCTCGAGGAGACGCTCGCGATGGTCGAGGAGAGCGGCCGGTCGCGCTATCCGGTGTATGAGGACACGATCGACAACATCGTTGGGCTCGTGCTCGCCAAGGATCTGATTCCGGTGCTGCACATGAAGTCGGGGGACTTCTCTCTCCGCGCCATCATGCGACCGGTGCACGTCGTGCCGGGGACGCGTGAAGTGGAGGAAGTGCTCGCCGACTTCAAGCGTCTCAAGGAGCATGCGGCGATCGTGCTCGACGAGTACGGCGGCACCGCCGGGCTCGTGACGATGGAGGATCTGCTCGAGGAGATCGTCGGCGAGATTCTCGACGAGTACGATGAGCCGCCCGAGCACCCCGAGCGACAGGATGCGGATCTCGTCATCGTGCCCGGCAACACGAACATCGCGGAGATCAACGAGCGGTACGGTCTGGATGTCTCCGACGAGAACTACACGACGATCGGCGGCTTCGTGTTCGGCTCACTCGGGCGCGTGCCGGTGGTTGGCGACCGCGTGACGGCCGGTGGCGCTGTGTTCACCGTGCGCGAGATGGACGGCCGTCGAATCGATTCGCTGGCCGTCGATCTCCATTCCGCGGGCGATCGTCGGGCGAACGAGCGAGCATCGTAGCCTGGCAGTCGTCGCGCAGGCGAATCGGGGGTGAGCGCCCTTCGCGCGACCTATGGCAATGCTGCCGGTACTGCCTTGGCAGCATTGCCCCCGGATCGCGCTGCGGGCGCCCACCCCCGATTCGCCCCACGCGTCGTCGTCCATCATCCATCGTCCGTCGTCCGTCGCCCGTCGCCCGTCGCCCGTCGCCCGTCGCCCGTCCCCGAGCGGTCATTGCTTCGGTCCGCGCGGCAATAACTGCGGTAAATTCGCGAGCTGCCACGCATTCACCGCCATGATCGTCGCCGCCTGTGCGATATCACTCGGCACCGTGTGGTTGTAGTCGTCGATCTGCGAATGGTGCGTGTGGTTGTAGCCGCGCGTCAGCTGATCGTAGTTGAACGACGGCACGCCGCGCACCTGGAACGACAGGTGGTCCGTGCCGGTCTTCATCGCCGAGTGAACGCCGAGCGGCCCGAGCTCTCGCAGCGGTTCGAACAGCTGAAGCCACATGTCGCGAAGCTCATCGCGGCCCTGTAGCGCCATTCCGGTGATGCGGCCGGTGCCGTTGTCGAGCACCAGCACCGCCTGGATCTTGTCCATCTCTTTTTTGTGCGCGCTTACGTAGGCCTGTGAGCCGAGCAGGCCCTGCTCTTCCCCGCTGAAGAGCACGAAGCGAATCGTTCGCGACGGTTTCGCACCTGACGCAGCGAGGATGCGCGCTGCCTCGAGCACCGCGATCGCGCCGGTGCCGTTGTCGGTTCCGCCCGTCGCGAGATCCCACGAGTCGAGATGCGCGCCGAGAATCACCACTTCGTTTGGCTTGTCCGTTCCGCGGATCTCGGCAACGGTGTTGTACTGCGTCAGCGCATCGCGGCCGACCGTGTTCTTGATGTCCACCTCGATCGCGATGCGCTCGCCGCGGCGAATCAAGCGCTGGAACTGCGAGTAGTCGTCGTTCGAGATGACGATCTGTGGAAAGGGCAGAACCGCTTCGGGCGTTCCGCTCATCGTGAACAATCCGAGCTCTTTTCCGCCGTCGCGAATGAGACCGTTGAGCTTCTCATGCCAGAGAAACGTGTCGCGGTACTGCGCGAACTCGCGCTCCTCGTCGGTGTGCGGCTGGTTCGCTTTGCGGAGCGAGTCGAGGCGAAGCGAATCGGCATGCGCCAGCGGCGGACCGTCAGGATTGATCTGGATGGACGCCGGGCCGACCATCACCCACTTGCCGCTCAACTTGCCGCGAAAGCGCTTGTTCCAATCGGATTCGGTCCGCGCGTCCATGAAGACGACGTCG
>Ga0207707_10003974_pt1 | contig 13127 bp, 10 predicted proteins | sample KBSC83BmetaG_FD_184336 | JGI IMG/M metagenome (GOLD analysis project Ga0207707, IMG submission 184336) | Corn rhizosphere microbial communities from Kellogg Biological Station, Michigan, USA - KBS C8-3B metaG (SPAdes) (version 2) | ecosystem: Host-associated > Plants > Roots > Rhizosphere ... | reverse complement strand
CATGACCGCCAGGTCGCCGGACAATTCAAGCGTCACTGCGTCCTTGTAGGCCGACCCATCGGTTGGCATGCCGGCATAGGAAAAAGAGGGCGAAAAACAATCCTCCACCCATTGCATGACGTTGCCGTTCATGTCGTACAGACCGAACTGATTGGGTGGGAAGGCGCCGCCCGGAGAGGTTCCCACCCACCCCGCACCGTAGTTTGCGCGCTCGTGGCTCGCAATGGGGCCCCAAGGGTAGGCTGTATCCGTCCCTGCACGAGCAGCGTATTCCCATTCTGCTTCTGTGAGCAGGCGGTATTGGTGGCCGGCGCGTCTGCTTAACCAGTGCACATAGTCTTGCGCGTCGTCCCAGGTAACGCAGGCCACCGGGTGTGCATCATCTTGCTCGAAGCCGAGCTTCTTCCACGTGGCCTTTGGGTTGGGTTGCATTGCACTCGTGCCGGGCAGGCCGCTCCACGTGCAGCCACCAACTGTCTCGCGATTGGTTGCCGACGCGAACACCGCCCACTCCCGACGAGTGACATCGAATTTCCCCACGGCCAGTCGGCCGATGTGGACGCGTCGTTGCGGACCTTCCTCGTCATAGCGGCCGGGCTCGGTCGCGGGTGACCCCATAATGAAGGTGCCAGCCGGGATAAACACAAGCTGTGGGCACTCTGCGCAGTCGCGAAGCGACGCATCGTGTTCACCGCTGCCAGCCGACGCAGTTTCAGTCGTGTTTTTCGAATGCGGAGCAACAGCACAACTTGCAGCCAAAATAGCCACCAGAAATACGAATACATGTCGTGCTTTCATTGGAAGCGCCCTTTTGCAGGTGGAGGACCATCAAAGCCGTGTGCATGCTGGGCGAGCTGCTGGGAATCATCGACCGAGGAAACGGCTGGGGTCAAAACCCTACAGGAGTGCTTCAATGAAAGTTGATCAACTGTGCACTTCAAACTTGATGCTACGGGCGATTTACCTATGTGCCAGTCGCGCCAGGAACAGGATCGTTTGGTGGGATAAAGACCGGAACGATGTACTGACCCGTGACTGATGGAAGCTTTGGATTATTTATATGCCTAAGTTTACCGGTAGTTTTATCCCATTTGAATTTGGAATAAGCCACGCCACTGGCTGAATACATTTCTAGCAGACCAAACCGCACTAACCACTGATGCTCGTTTGTGTTTTTTTGCTCACCGCCGATCGACCCATCCCTATTGAAGCAAATTCGCTTGTGATGCTCTGTAGCACTATCGCCCCTATAGTACAGGTCAAACTTTCGCCTAGGGTCCGAAACGAGCGTACGAACCCTATTTGACCGAACTCGCAGGGTGACTAGCCACACAATCCCGCCGGCTATGGTCGTCGTTGCTAGGGCGATGACGGTTCTAAAAGACTCGTCCACGATTGTGTTGATCACCATGTCCACGCGCATCCTTTGCCTGAGCAGCTAACGCTTGAGGTAACCGGCGTGAACCCGCGCAGCGGGTGAGTGTCCGGTTGACCGAGTGGTTAGGCCGCACTGCCACCGGCCTAGGTCATTTTGTTGCCTAATGGGTCCGTATTGACAACCATTATTTCCAGGAGCGCCCAGATTTCGCAAATTACAACAGCCACGAGAGACCACCCAGTAACGAACCCGGTGGCAGCGTCTAGCACAAAAGCTAAAAGAATGAGCCCAATTTTGATGCCGCCCGAAAGGTTGTGACCGGAGTAAAAGTTGTGAAAGCCAAACGCCCCAAACAGAATGCCTAAGATGATGTACGCACCCCTGCTCTTGGTGACTGTGACCGCGGTTGGTGCGGCCACCGAAGAGCCCGTAGGTGGCACAGCGATCGGGCAGCCGCACGAGGGGCAGCTGAGAGCCTTGTCGGACACGTTGGTCGAACATTCTGGACAGCTGATAAGAGCCATCTAACGCCCCTTGTTGACTGACGAATGCGGCCTAACGCTAACTGTACCCCTGAATTGGGGTGGTAACGGGATGTTCCTGCCGCGGCTTTCGGCTGTCAATCAGGGAATTCCTGCGATCCATCAAGCATTTGGCCGATTCCGACTCCCGCCGGACGATCGTACCGTAATTGCGTTATCACGCACTTCGGCGGCGGTATCCAATATCACGGACGAAACGGGGCGGTAACGGCGCAATGATCGCCATCGAATGATTCGACGGCACACGCGAAGTGTCGCTTTTTGTCGCTACCCATCATCCAAATCCGTTTCGCCGGTTTGCGCACCCTTGGCGATAGGTGAGATCAGAACCTTGTCGATCCGCGCGCCGTCGAGATCGACGACTTCGAACTTCAATCCGTGCCAGGTCGTGCTCTCGCCCTCGACAGGAATGTGTCCCAGCATTTCGATGAGCATGCCGGCGAGGGTGTAGTAGTCGCCTTCTTCTTCGTTCGGCAGTTCGTCGAGTTTCAGCAGTTCGCGCAAATCATCGGTGGAGAGCGAGCCCGAAACCAGCAAGCTGCCATCGTCGCGGCGCAGCGCGGAGGCATTGCCGGTAGTTCCGCCGGAGCCGCTGCCGGCCGGATGGCCGACGACCGCGGTCAGCACGTCGTTCAAGGTCACCAGGCCTTCGATGTCGCCGTATTCGTCCACCACCAGTGCGAACGGCGTCTTGGCGTCGCGGAATTCGTCCAGCAGGTCCAGCGCGCGTGTGGTGGCGGGGACGAACAGCGGCTTGGTCAGCTTGCGGAACAGGTCGAGGCGGGGCTGTTTGGCGGCATCCGGATCCTGCGCCAGGGATTGCAGCAGGCGTTTGACTTCCAGCACGCCAAGCACTTCCTCCTCGCCTTCGCGATAGACCGGGTAACGCGAGTAGGGCGTGGCGCGCAGCACCGCCAGGTTTTCGGCGAGCGGCGCGGCGGCATCCAGCCACGCGATGCGCGGGCGCGGTGTCATCACGCTGTCCACCGTGCGATCGCCCAGCCGCAGCACGCGATTGACCATGTTGCGTTCGTCCAGATCCAGCACGCCCTGTTCGGCGCCTTCGGCGACCAGCAGGCGGATTTCCTCTTCGCTCACTTTTTCGCGGCTGACGCGATGCAGCTGCAGTACCCGCAGCACCGCGCTGGTGATCAGGTCGAGGAACCACACGAACGGCGCCATCAGCCACGACATCACCTGCATGGGAAACGCGACGATCTGCGCGATGCGTTCGGGCGCGACCAGCGCGGCGCGCTTGGGCACCAGTTCGCCTACGGTGATGTTGATGGTGGTGACCAGGATGAAACCCAGCACCAGGCCGATCACCAGTGACGCGTGTTCGGCCACCGGCAGGCCCATCCGGGCAAGCCAGCCGCGGATGGCGCCGCTGATGGAAGCGCCGGTGGCGGCCCCGGTGATCAGCGTGATCAGGGTGATGCCGACCTGCACCGTGGACAGGAAACGGTCGGGCCGCTGGGCCAGCCGCAGCGCCACCTGCGCGCGCGTGCTGGTGCGGGCCATGTAGCGCAACCGGCTTTTGCGTGAAGCGATCAGCGCGATCTCGGCCAGCGCGAAGAAGGCGTTGCCCAGCGCCAGCACCAGTACCAGGCCAAGTTCGGTCAGCATCGGGGCTGCGTGGGCGGTTGCATGCCGGGAGTGTAGCAAGCGCGAATGCTTCGGGCCCGCGGCGTGCTCATGTACCATTTGCGCGGTCGGGTATCGGATGGATCGCCATGTTTTCGTTGCAGACCATGTTCGGAAAAGGGGATCGTTTCTACACCCTTCTGGAATCCAGCGCCGGCGCCGCCCGCGACGGAGCCAAGGCGCTGCAGGCGCTGCTCGAAGCGCACGGCGAACCCATGCTGCTGGATGGTTTCCGCGCCGCGCGCCGGCGCGAGAAGGAACTGGCGGCGCAGATCAGCGAAGCGCTGGTCAATACCTTCGTCACCGCGCTCGATCGCGAGGACATCGAGGCGATGTCCTCGGCGCTTTATCGCATCCCCAAGACAATCGAGAAGTTCGCCGAGCGCTACGTGATCGTGGCCAAGCGTGTGGAGGGGATTGATTTCGCCTCGCGCGCCGGCCTGTTGATGAGCGCAACCGAAGGGGTGGTGGAAATGGTGGGCGAGTTGCGCAACGGCATGAACATCGGCCGCATGCGCAAGCTGCAGGATCGCCTGCAGGCCGTCGAATCGGAAGCCGACCGGCTGCTGCTGGAGCCTTATCGCACCCAATATCTCGGCAGCGACGACCCGATCCGGACGATGCTGGTGAAGGATTTGTTCGAGTTGCTGGAAAAAGCCATCGACCGCTGCCGCGACGTGGGCAACGTGATTTATTCGATTGTTCTCAAGAATTCGTGAGAGGGCCACGCCTCGTGTGGTCTCGGCATGCTCCCACTCCCGCCGGCCGGCGCATGGATTTTCCACGTACATCCCCCCGCCGCGATGCGGCGACCCCCTTCCTGCGGAAGGGGGTGAACAATCGCGTACAGGGCCGTTTCTTTGCTCACCCCCTTCCGCAGGAAGGGGGTCGCGCAGCGCCGCGCGCGCAGCGCGGATGCGCAGCATCGGGGGGATGTGGGCGGCCGGTGAATTCAAGCGTTGATGGTTCCGGATTCACGCCGCCGGAGCCGCTCGCATGAGCCTCGGCCTCCTCATTGCCGTCATCGTGATCGCGTTGGTGTTCACTTACATCAACGGCTTTCATGACACCGCCAATTCCATCGCGACCATAGTCGCGACCAAGGTGCTCACGCCCGGGCAGGCCGTGCTGCTGGCCGCGACCACCAACCTTGGCGGCGCGTTGCTGGGTTCCGCCGTCGCGATCACCATTGCCACCGGCCTGATCGACGCCGGCGTGCTCCAGGTCGGGGGCGAGGTGCTGATCTGCGCGCTGTTGGGCGCCATCATCTGGAACCTGATCACGTGGTGGCTCGGCTTGCCTTCGTCGTCGTCGCACGCGCTGATCGGCGGGCTGTGCGGCGCCGCGTTCGCTGCGTCCGACGGCAATTTCCGCGCGATCATCTGGGCCACCGATCCCAATCACTGGTGGCGTGGCGGCGGACTGATTCCGAAAGTGCTGGTGCCGATGGTGGCCTCACCCATCGCGGGGTTCGTGCTGGGCATCGTGGTGATGGGCGCGTTGCTTGCGCTGTTCGCCTGGTTCAGCAATCGCACCGGTTTGTTGCGCCGGTTCGGGCGCACGCCCTTCGTGAACATGTTCTTCGGCAAGGCGCAGTTGGTTTCGGCGGCGGCCATGGGCGTTTCGCATGGCATGAATGACGCGCAGAAGACCATGGGGATCATCGCGTTGGCGCTTGCCGACGCCACCCTTGCGCACAATTTCGATCACCTGCCGGCATGGCTGCACTTCCTGCGCATATCGGACGTCGGCGGCCACTTTCCGATTCCCGTGTGGGTGAAGGTGGTGTGCGCGCTGGTGATGGCGGCCGGCACCGCAGGCGGTGGCTGGCGCATCATCAAGACGCTGGGTCACAAGATGGTCAAGCTGCATCCGATCAACGGCTTCGCCGCCGAGACCGGTGCCGCCGCGGTGATCATCGTGGCATCGATTTTCGGCCTGCCGGTTTCCACCACGCACGTGGTGTCGTCGTCGATCATGGGCGTCGGCGCCTCCAAGCGCTTCAACGCGGTGCGCTGGACGGTCGTCGAGCGCATGGTGTGGTCGTGGATCCTGACGCTGCCCATCAGCGCGTTCATGGCGTGGGTGCTGGTGGAGATTTCGCGACCGCTCTGGACCTGAGCCGGGAGCGCTAGACTCGCTCCGTGACCAGCGCGCGCATCCACGAATCAGTCCCCGGAACCGACAAACTGGTCGTCGCGATTTCATCGCGCGCGTTGTTCGATCTGACCGAGTCGCACGCGTTGTTCGAGCGGGAAGGGTTGGAGGCGTACCGCGCCTACCAGATCGCGCACGAGAACGACGTGCTGCAACCGGGTGTCGCGTTTCCGGTGGTGAAGAAGCTGCTGGCGCTGAATCGCCCCGCGCCGGATACGCCGTACGTGGAAGTGGTGCTGCTGTCGCGCAATTCCGGTGACACCGGCCTGCGCATCTTCAATTCCATCCAGCACCACGGGCTTGCGATCACGCGCGCGGCGTTCACGTCCGGCGAGGCGACCAGCGAATACATCGCGCCATTCGGCGTGGATCTGTTTCTTTCTGCCAACGCCGAGAACGTCGCGCGTGCGCTGAACTCGGGCGTGGCGGCGGCGACGATCCTGCCTTCACAGGTGGGCACGACGCATCCCGGCCAGTTGCGGATCGCGTTCGACGGCGACGCGGTGATCTTCGGCGACGAATCCGAACGCCTGTCGCAGGAACAGGGCCTGGACGCCTTCCATCGCAACGAAACCGAACACTGGAACGAGCCGCTGTCCGGTGGCCCGTTCCGCAACTTCCTGGACGCTTTGCACCGCCTGCAGGTGGCGTTCCCGCCCGACGATTCCCCGATCCGCACCGCACTGGTCACGGCGCGCTCGGCACCCGCGCACAAGCGTGTGATCCTGACGCTGCGCCAGTGGGGCGTGCGCATCGATGAGGCGCTGTTCCTCGGCGGCCGCGACAAGGGACCGTTCCTGGAAGCATTCGGCGCGGATCTTTTCTTCGACGATTCGCCGATCAACGTGGAGTCCGCGCGCCAGCACGTGGCAACCGGCCACGTGCCGCACGGGGTAAGCAACCGCCGCTGAGTGCGGCCCGGGAGCGTGTATGCGTGGCTTGCTGCTTGCAGCGTTGACGTTGCTGGTCGCGCCTGCCGCCATGGCCGTCCACTATCGCGGCACCACGCTCTCGCCCGACAGGACAAAGCTGGTGTTGCACACCGATCGCGGTGAGGTGCTTGCACCTCGCACGGACAAGGGTCAGCAGGGCTTCGCGGGGCCGCATGTCTCGCCGGATGGCCGCATGGTGGGATGGCTGGAGCTGGTGCCCTTGCAGGGAAACGACGGTCCCATGCCCGGCGCATTGGTGATCTTCCGTGACGACAAGATAGTCCGACGTTTCTATTGTGGCGATTTGGCAATTTATGAATGGGCTTTTGCCGATGGTGGCAAGGCAGTCGCTTGTGTTCAGTCGACACTGCACTCGCCAAATTACTATGTCTACAAGCTGCTGCGCATATCGGACGGCCATGTGCTCGGGAAGTTCTCGTGCGGCTGGCAACGGGCAGGAACTCCCCCAAAGCTGACGCACATCCCGCCGGCCTGGGTGAACGAGGGCAACGTACCATCGTGGGTCTGGCCGATCGCGCAAGGGTGCCCCACTCGATAGCGAGTGCCCGCGACGTTCCGATCGTTCGAGAAGTCGATTGTCGCGTGCCGTTACGCGGCCACGTGCAGCGGCACCGGTCCCGGGCGGCCGCGGCGATGATCGTCCGCGAACTCGTCCTGCCGCGCCAGTTGCGCGAACAGACCGTTGCGCAGGATCAGTTCATGATAGCGGCCTTGCTCGACGATGCGGCCGTGATCCAGCACCAGGATGATGTCGGCGTTGCGGACGGTGGACAGCCGGTGCGCGATGATGAAAGTGGTCCGGTTGCGGCACAGCGCGTCCATCGCGCGCTTGATGCGCGCCTCGGTGGCGTTGTCCAGCGCGCTGGTGGCTTCATCCAGCACCAGGATCGGCGCGTCTTTCAGCATCGCCCGTGCGATCGCAAGCCGTTGGCGTTCGCCGCCCGACAACGAACGCCCGCGTTCGCTGACGGCGGTCGCGTAGCCTTCCGGTTTTTCGGCGATGAAGGCGTGCGCCTGCGCCGCGCGCGCTGCGGTTTCGAGGGCGCCGTCGTCGGCATCCGGGTCACCGATGCGCAGGTTTTCCCCGATGCTGCGGTGGAGCAAGCCGGGCTCCTGGAACACCACCGCAACGTTGCGTCGAAGCGATTCCAGGGTCGCGTTGCGGATGTCCACGCCATCCACGGTGATGCATCCGCTCGCCGGATCGGCGGCGCGATACAAGAGGCTGAGCGCGGTGGTTTTGCCGGCCCCGGTCGGCCCGACCACAGCCACCTTGCTGCCCGCGGGGATCCGGAAACTCAGGTCCCGCAGCGCCTCGCGGCCCGGTTCGTAGGCGAAGCCCACGTGTTCGAACGCGACCTCGCCGCGCACGCGCGAAAGCGTGACCGCGTCGGGTGCTTCCGTGACGGCGGTCGGGGTGTCCAGCATTTCAAAGAAATCACGCAGCGAATTCGACTGGAAGAAGAGGTTGGAGATGAAGGTCGCGAATTGTTCCAGCCGGCCGATCAGCATCAGCGCGAAACCGACGAAGCTGACGATGCCGCCGATGCTGATTTCGCCACGTGCGTGCAGCGCGGCGCCCAACGCGAAGATGGCCACGATCGTCAACGTGCTGGCGGCGCGCGAGAAGACCGACAGCGTCGCCCAGCCGTTCAGCACCGGATACTGCGCGGACAACGCTTCCGCGATCAACAGCTTCAAGCCGCGCACTTCCTCGTGCGTGCGCGTGAAGCTCTGCACCACGGTCACGTTGCCGAGCACGTCGCCCACGCGCGTGGAAATGCGGTGTTGGTAGGCCTGCACGCGGTCCTGCGCGCGGCGGGTGCGCCGCATCGCGACGGCATTGAAGACCACGAAGCAGGCCAGCAGCGCGACCATCAGCAGCGCGAGCTTCCAGTTGATCGCCACCGCCACCGGGATCATCACCACGATCGCCAGCAGCGTGGTCAGGTGTTCGCGAAAGAAGCCCAGCCACAGGCTCGACAGGTTGTCGGTGCCGATGTGCATGATCCGCAGCAGCTTGCCGGTGTGCTGGTTGCCATGGAACGACAGCGGCAGTTCGATCACGTGTTCGAAATAGTCGCGCACCGCGGCAAGGCGGCGCCGGTGCGACATCCGGTCCGCATGCAGCGACACCAGGGCACCGACGGCGACGCCCACGAAGCCGACCAGCGCCCACGTACCAATCAGCATCGCGGCATGTCCGCGGGGTTTGCTCAGCGCATCGATCACGCGGCCGAACAGCATGGGTTCGAGGAAGAACACGCCAGCCAGGGCCAGATTGGCCACGGTCAGCACGGCCGCGAGCGCGCGTTCGGGTGCGAGCAGCCCGAGCACGCGCAGATAGATGCGCAGGATGGACATGGGTTTTGCCGTGGATGTGGAACAGCGTGCAGTTCAGCACTCGGATGCTTGAAGTGCGCTGAATGCGCGCGCGTGAAATTCAGGCGCGGTTGCGACTGGCGGCAAAACACAACCCGGCACAGTGGGGATTGGCTAAGACGGCGTGAAGGGCGCCGTCCGGTCTGGGGCGCCGAAGCCAGCTCCGGCGCGGAAACCTTGATAACGCTATAATAACGGGCTTCATATTTGCCCCCCGAGAAGCCCGCATGGCGACCCGCCTCAATCCCCTTGATCTTTATGACGTCCGCGCGCTGCTTTCCGAAGAGGAACGCATGGTGCAGGATTCGGTCGCGCGCTTCGTCGACGACAAGGTGTTGCCGATCATTGGTGATTGCTTCGACCAGGCGCGCTTTCCGACCGAGCTGATCCCGGAAATCGCGTCGCTGGGCTTGCTCGGCGCGACGATTCCTGAGGAATACGGCGGTGCGGGCATGAACCAGGTCAGCTACGGCCTGATCTGCCAGGAGATGGAGCGCGGCGATTCCGGCCTGCGCAGCTTCGCGTCGGTGCAGTCATCCCTGGTCATGTATCCGATCTTCGCGTTCGGCAGCGAGGAGCAGAAACGCGAATACCTGCCGAAGATGGCTGCCGGCGAAATCGTCGGCTGCTTCGGCCTGACCGAACCGCACGGCGGCTCCGACCCCGCCAACATGAAAACCGTCGCGAAGAAGGACGGCGGCGACTGGGTGATCAACGGCGCCAAGATGTGGATCACCAACGGCAACCTCGCGCACGTGGCGCTGGTGTGGGCGAAATCCGACGATGGCATCCGCGGGTTTCTGGTGCCGACTTCGACGAAAGGCTTCACGGCGCAGGAAGTGCACAAGAAGATGAGCCTGCGCGCGTCGGTGACCAGCGCGCTGTTCCTCGACGACGTGCGCGTGCCCGACAGCGCGATGTTGCCGAACGTGAAAGGCCTGCGCGGTCCGTTGAGCTGCCTCGATTCCGCGCGCTTCGGCATCAGTTGGGGCCCGATCGGCGCGGCGCAGGCGTGCCTGAAAGAGGTGCTGGATTACACGCAGGAGCGCGTGCTGTTCAATCGGCCGCTGGCCGCCAACCAGGCGATCCAGTTGCGACTGGCCGACATCGCGCGCCGCATTACCACCGCGCAGTTGCTGGCGCTGCAGTTGGGGCGCCTGAAGGACGCGGGAAAACTGCACCCGAGCCAGATTTCGCTGGCGAAGTGGAACAACGTGCGCATGGCGCTGGACATCGCGCGCGAATGCCGCGACATCCTGGGCGGCGCCGGCATCACCACCGAGCACGTCGCGATCCGCCACGCGCTGAACCTGGAGTCGGTGGTCACTTATGAAGGTACCCAGACCGTCCACCAGCTCGTGGTTGGAAAGGAACTGACAGGCATCAATGCTTTTTAGTAGCCATCTTGAAGAAGGACCTGTCCTTCTTCGTCATTTCGGACGCCGCGAAGCGGCGATCCGGAACCAGTGTGTTTGGCTCGGCGGTTCCAAAACTGGATAGACTCGCGCCATCCATTGGCGCTTGCGCTGTGCGCCGCCTGCGGCGTTCGCGTTTGCAACCCCGCAAACGCAGTCGGGTTCCACCCGCAAGCAGTGGGGTGGCCCCGGAATGACGACAGGAAAGGCTGGGATTCGACGCATCAGGAGACTCGGATGAAAATTCGCAACAAATGGTTCGCCGGTTTTGCAATCGGCGCAATGCTTGCTTCCGGAACCGCCATGGCCGCGGTCAACGCCAACGAGATGCATGTTGCGTTGACATCACTGAAACTGGCGCTGGCGAAAATGGGCGTCGCCAATGCGATGTTGTCGAATCCGACGCCGCCGTCGAGCAACACCGAGGCGCACCTTGCCGCCCCCCATCAGCTGGGCAGCCCGGAAATCAGCTCGATCCTGGTCAGCGCGGGCGGCGTGATCAATGTGTATCTCGGCCAGGCCGTGGGCGTGGGCAATGGCATCGTGCAATTGGTGCCGAAGGTCGTGACCGACAAGCAGGGCAAGAAGAGCGTGCAGTACACCTGCTATAGCCCCAACATTCCCGACATCGCGACGGCGGCACCGGAATGCACGTATCACCCGGTCGGCAAGTGAGCGATTCGTGGCAGACGCGATGCCATCGCCCGAACCTGTGCTGGAAACGGCACGGCTGATCCTGCGCCCGCCGCACGCCGAAGATTTCGAAGCGTGGGCCGCGGTCGGACAGGACGAAGAAGTGATGCGGCACCTCGGCGGCGTGAAAAGCCGATTCGAAGCATGGAATCACTTCCTGGCTGCGGTCGGCGCCTGGCACATACTGGGCTTCCACGCATTTTCGGTTATCGAAAAAACCAGTGGTTGCTGGATGGGCCGGGTCGGGCCTTTGCATCCGGATGGCTGGCCCGGCGACGAAATCGGCTGGACGCTCGCGCGCGAGGCCTGGGGAAAGGGCTACGCCAGCGAGGCTGCGAGCACCGCGATCGACTGGACGTTCGCGAACCTCGGCTGGACACACGTCATCCACTGCATCGCGCCGGACAACACCGCTTCGCAGGCGGTTGCGAAACGCCTTGGTTCCACCCGGCAGGGCCCGGGCAGGCTGCCCGCGCCGCACGATGATGATCCCATCGAAATCTGGGGCCAGACGCGCGAACAATGGTTCTCGCGCCGCGCCGAAAAAGTCGCTTCAACATCATCGACATGAACGCCATCAAGACCCCGATTCCCGCCCGCCACAAGGGCTTCAACCGCGCCGAAATCGTCGACCAGAACTTCACCGAGTTCGTGCAGGCGTGGGAGGGGCAGGCGCGCCGCGCGCCGCGCGACGGCGAAGCCGTGTTGCCTGGCAGTGCGTGCACGGCGCGCGATTTTCGCGAGTTGCTCGAATCGCAGCTGATCTCGCGGCATCTGGACTTGATGGCGCGCGTGCTGCGCGTCAAGAACAAGGTGTTCTACACCATCGGTTCGTCCGGGCACGAAGGCAATGCGATGGTCGCGCGATTGTCGCGACACACCGATCCCGCATTCCTGCACTACCGCTCCGGCGCGTTCATGGCCGAACGTTTCCGCAAACTGCCGGGGATGGATCCGGTGATGGATTCCGCGTTGTCGTTCGCGGCCAGCAGCGAGGATCCCGCGTCGGGCGGCCGCCACAAAGTGTGGGGCTCGAAGCCGCTCTGGGTGTTGCCGCAGACTTCGACCATTGCCTCGCATCTCCCGAAAGCATTGGGCACCGCGGTCGCGATCGAACAGGCGCAACGCATCGGGCACGAACTGCCGGTGCCGAACGATTCGATCGTGATCTGTTCGTTCGGCGATGCGTCCAGCAACCACGCCACCGCGCAGACCGCGTTCAACGCCGCGGGCTGGACGGCGTACCAGCGTTTGCCCGCGCCGGCGTTGTTCGTGTGCGAGGACAACGGCATCGGTATTTCGGTGAAGACGCCGTCTGGCTGGATCGCCAACAATTTCGCCGGTCGCAAGGACCTCGATTATTTCTTTGCCGATGGACTCGATCTTGCGGACGGCTATGCGCAGGTGCAACGCGCGGTCGGCCATTGCCGCACGACGCGCCGCCCGACTTTCCTGCATCTCAAGACCACGCGTCTCACCGGCCACGCCGGCACCGACTTCGAAATCGAATGGCGCAGCTTCGAGGAACTGATGGCGCTGGAAGCCACCGATCCGCTGCTGCGCTCCGCCGCGATCGCGCTGGAATCCGGGTTGTACACCAAGCAATCGTTGCTGGATGAATACGAGGCCATCCGCAAGCGCTGCTTCGATGCTGCCGATGAGGCGGATCACCGTCCCAAGCTCACGTCCCTCGATGAAGTATTGAAGCCGCTGGCGCCGTACACGCCCAAGGCGGTGCGCGCCGAAGCGGAACGAGCCGATTATTCCGACCAGCGCACTGCAGTATTCGGCGGCGCGGACAAATTGCCGGAAAAGCAGCCCGCGCGGCACCTCGCGCTGCAGATCAACGCGGCGCTGCACGACCTGCTGGCGAAGTATCCCGAGTCGCTGGTGTTCGGCGAGGACGTGGCGCAGAAGGGCGGCGTCTATACCGTCACCAAGGGTTTGTACAAGGCGTTCAAGG
>Ga0207707_10003967_pt1 | contig 13140 bp, 5 predicted proteins | sample KBSC83BmetaG_FD_184336 | JGI IMG/M metagenome (GOLD analysis project Ga0207707, IMG submission 184336) | Corn rhizosphere microbial communities from Kellogg Biological Station, Michigan, USA - KBS C8-3B metaG (SPAdes) (version 2) | ecosystem: Host-associated > Plants > Roots > Rhizosphere ... | reverse complement strand
GTGCCGGCTGTTTCTCGGTGAGATTGAACAGGCAGAACGGGAGTTTCTCGACGGCATCGCGATCGCGGAAGCTATCGGCGAGAATCGCGTGCTCTCGTTGATGCGGCCAACTCTCGCGGTCGCTCTAGCGATACAGGGACGTTTGGATGAAGCGCTGAAAATCGCGTCGGAAAATCTCCAACAGTCGTCACCCAGTTTGTTGTATTCACATTTCGAAGCGCTGCGCTGTCTCGCGGAAGTTCGTCTGCGCCGCGCGGAAATAGAGGAAGCGGAACAACTCTGCCGCCAGGCTGAGGAACTGATTGCTCCGACCGAGTCGCGCGTGAGCCGCTTATGGCTTGGGCCACTCTACATCGAAGTCCTGCTCGCCGCGCAAAGACGTAGCGAAGCAACTACGAGACTTGCGGAGTACCAACAACTCGTCGCCGACTGCCAGGCCCCACGCTTTACTCACGAAGCGGCACGCCTCGCACAAATGCTCTCCTAGCCACAAAAGGCACATAAAGCTAAAAGGAAAACTTGTCCTGTTTTGTGACTTATGTGCCTTTTGGCGGCCAATATAGTGTAAAATCCCGGACGCCTTTTCCGCGGCGGCCGACAATTTGCTTAGTCTCTTTTGCCCAGAATACTTCCCAAGAAGAAAACACTATGAACTTCAATCCCCCACGCAAGTCGCTGTACGCTCGCGCAGTCGTGATACTCCTGGTGGCGCTTTTTATCACCACGGTGGTCTACCAGTTGCCGACAACTCACGCCGCGGTCATATTCACAGTCAATTCCATCGGCGACACTTCGGACATCGCACCCGGCAACGGAGCGTGTGCAGACGCCAATGGCCAGTGCACGCTGCGCGCCGCCATCGAAGAGGCGAATAGTTTTCTTGGTGACGACACAATTAATTTTTCGGTTATCGGCTCTATCAATCTCACGAGCGCTCTTCCCGTCCTTTCTTCCAACATCACCATCACTGGTCCAGGATCGAACTTTTTGACGGTCCGCAGAAACACGGGCGGCAATTACCGCATCCTTCAGACGAGCGGCACCGTCAATATTTCCGGCGTAACGATTACTAACGGAAGAACACCCGACGCCGTCACTGAAGACATTGCGCCACCCGGCGGCGGCATTTGGCAGACAGGCGGATCACTAACCTTGCGCGATGTGGTCATTACAGGCAACACGACCGGCAACGGCGGCTCGATGAGACTCGGGAGTCCCACGTTTGGAGGATTCGGTGGTTTCGGAGGAGGAATCTACGCTTCGGGCACGCTGACGATGACGGATTGCGTCATCAGCAACAACACCACCGGACACGGAGGCAACGGTCTTACGTTCGGCGGTTCAGGTGGTCGTGGCGCTGGAATCTATTTCGCGCCCGGAACTCTTACACTCACGAATGTCACTATCAGCGGAAATCGCACCGGAGACAGCGGCGGGCCAAGCAGCGGTAACAGTGGTTACGGCGGCGGAATGTGGACTGGCGGTGATTTCTTTCCGACTCAGGCCACGACAGTGATTCTCAACAAAGTCAGCCTTACAGACAACAGCACCGGCAATACTCTGGATACCGGCGATGCGGGCAGTGGCGGCGGAATATACGTTTACCAGGGAACAATGACTTTGACGGATACGACCGTCAGCAACAATCACACCGGCAACGCGAACACGAGCAGCTTCTCCGGTACGGCGGGAAGCGGCGGTGGCATCTTCAACAACGCGACGCTCACCGTAATCAACAGTCTCATCAGTGGCAACACGACTGGCGATAGCGCTGCCGGTTCAAACAGCACGGGGGGCGGCATCAGTAATCTTGGCGCTCTCACGTTGCTCAACACCACCGTAAGCGGCAACAGCACAGGCGCGGGAGCCAGCATGGGCGGTGGCATTTTCTCGTTCACGACCGCGACGTTGGTTAACTGCACGATAACCAAGAACGTATCGCTTAACGGCTTCGGCAACGGCATCACAGGCAATAACGGAAATTACTTCATCGGCAATACGATCATCGCCGGTAACGGACCGTCGGGCAATGGTCCGGATCTGAAGAACGTTCTGTTCACTACTCCGACTTACAATTCCCTTGGCCACAATCTCATTGGCAATGCCGAAGACATCACTGCGTTCAACGGGTCAGGAGATCAAACCGGCAGCACCGCGTCGCCGTTGGATCCGCACCTTGGGCCACTAGCTAATAACGGCGGACCAACAATGACGCATGCGCTGCTCACCAACAGCACCGCGCTCGACGCAGGCGACAACAGTCTGGCTGAAGACCGGACTGACAATCCTTTAGTGACGGACCAGCGCGGCGCGCAGCGAATCGCAGATGGTCCTGACGTTGATACGACAGCAACAGTGGATATCGGAGCTTTCGAGTTTCTCCAAACACTCGAGGACATCACCAACAAAACTACGAATGAAGACATTCCGATCACTATCACGTTCGGTGTCGGAGATAATGGACCAGCCATCAACTCGGTAACCGCATTCTCGAATAACCAGGCTCTCGTACCAAATGGAAATTTAGTGATTAGTGGCACGGCCGGCGTTCGCAGTTTGCAAATCACACCGCAGGCCAATCAGTCAGGATTGGCGATGATTACTGTCACCGTAAACCTGTCGGGCGGCGGAACCTTGACCGATAGCTTCACGTTGACTGTTAACCCGGTTAACGATCGTCCGTCGTTCTTCATACTCGGCGCTCCCGCTATTCTCGAAGATGCCGGAGCACAAACGGTTCCGAACTTTGCTACCAACATCACTGCCGGACCAGGTGAGGCTCAGTCGCTGTCGTTCATTATCACTACGAACAGTAATCCGAGTCTGTTTTCAGTGGCTCCGGCGGTCAGCCCTTCCGGAGTGCTGACGTACACGCCGGCGCCTAATGCGTATGGCGATGCTGTCATATCTGTCGTCCTGAAAGATGATGGAGGAACAGGAAACGGAGGGCAGGACACTTCTATAGAACAGGGCTTCATGATTAGTATCACCCCGGTGAACGATGTACCAACGTTCACTAAAGGAGCCAATCAAACCGTTAATGAGGATGCGGGATTTCAGTCAGTCTCGAACTGGGCCACGGGCATCAGTGCGGGACCTAACGAATCGAGCCAGTCGCTCAGTTTCATGGTCACCAACAATACGAACCCGGGTCTTTTCTCGTCGGCGCCCACAATTAGCAGTTTCGGAACCTTGAGCTACGTGCCGGCGTTCAACGCGAACGGCACGGCCGATATAACCGTCGTTCTCAAGGACAATGGTGGGACAGCGAACGGCGGTGTGGACACTTCCGCGTCGCAAACATTCACGATCACAGTGAACGCGGTCAACGATGCCCCAATTAACACCGTGCCGTTCAGCGCGGTTACTAATCAACAGACACCGCTCGTCTTCTCAGCCGCAAACTTCAACGCCATTTCGGTAGCTGACGTAGACGCGGGAAGCGATTCGATTCGCATCAGCCTGACTGCCACACAAGGTACGCTCACGCTAGGTTCTACGGCGGGCCTTGCATTTGTTTCAGGTGATGGCACTGATGACCCGGCGATGACGTTCACTGGGCCAATCGCCACCGTCAACACCGCTCTGAATGGTTTGACGTTCAAGCCTAACGACGGATTCAGCGGGCTCGCGACGCTGCAAATCGTCTCAGACGATCAGGGACACAACGGCTCCGGTGGAGCAAAGACTGCTACGAACAATCTGAACATTCAAGTGTTTTCGGGAGGCAGGTTCTCGTTCAACACAGCGAGCTATGGCGTCAATGAAAACGGCGGCACGGCGACGATCACTGTGTTGCGTGGAGGCGGCTCTGCGGGCACAGCAACCGTTAACTACGCGACGTCGAATGGCACTGCGACGTCCGGAGCAAGCTGCACTTCGGGAGTCGATTACATTCCCGCTTCAGGAACGTTCACGTGGAATAACGGTGACTCCAGCGTGAGGCAGTTTACGATAACGATCTGCAACGACGGATCGAATGAAGACGACGAAACGATCAATCTCACGTTGAGTAACGCCGGTGGCACGGGCTCGCTTGGAACGCAATCGACTTCGACGGTAACTATCGGCAACGACGATGCGCCGGTGCTGCTCACCGAAGATCTCACGGACCACGCGATCGCGCTCGACCTGGTTAATCTGACGCGCGATCCGTTTACCTTGCTCAACCCGTTCAATACAGGCGACGATCAACGCAGACGAGTGTCGCTGTTTGTGTGGCGCCTCGGATTATTGCCAAGCGACATTCCAGCGTCCGTGACAGTCGTGGCGCAGGATGACGAAGGACGAATCTACAACCTGCGGGTAGAGGCTCTGAACCCGACGCTTGAAGTTGCTGACGTGACGCAGGTGGTGGTCCGATTACCCGACAGCGTGATCGGCGCGCCACGAGATCTGAAAGTGAAGGTTACCTTGCGCGGACCAGGCACCAACGAAGCCTTCATCAAGATCGCAGCCCCTTAACTTAATTCGACACAAAAAGGCACATAAGACACAAAAGAAAACCCTACCTTACCTTTTGTGTGTCTTATGTGCCTTTTTGTGGCTAGAACTCTACCTGCTACTCACGGCAGTGCCGTTCTTCAAGTATCGATCGAGAAAATCAAGAATCGCCTTGTACGCGCGGATCTCGTTCGCCTTCTTCGTGAAGCCATGCCCTTCGTTATCAAACAAAACATACTCGACGACACCGTTGCGCTTTTTGATGTTGTCGACAATCTCGTCCGACTCGGGCTTAATCACGCGCGGATCGTTTGCACCCTGCAAGACGATCAGCGGCTTCACGATCTTGTCGGCATGAAACAGCGGCGAAATCGCGCGCAGGTTGTCGAGGTCCTTACTCGGATCCCCAATCTCCTTGTAAAGTGATTTGCGGAATGACTCCCAGTACGGCGGAATCGATTGCAGCGTGCGCACCCAGTTCGAGACACCAAACAGGTCCACACCTACCGCGAACTCCTCCGGTTTGAACGCAAGCGCCGCCAGCACCATGTAACCACCGTAAGATCCACCGGCAATTCCAATCTTCGTTTCATCAACATAGCCGAGCGACCCGAGATACTTCTTCGCCGCCACGCAATCCCACAACGGCTCGCGACCGTGCTTGCCGTCGTCAGACGTGAAGAACGTCTTGCCATAACCGCTCGAGCCGCGATTGTTCACGCCCAGAACCACGTACCCATGATTGACGAGATACTGCGTCAGCGGGCTGAAACCAACGCGTGTTTGGCCGCCTGGCCCACCATGCACGAGCACGAGGGCCGGAACTTTATTCTGCGCGCTCGCCTGCTTCGGCTTGTAAAGGATCGAGGGAATCTGAACGCCATCGAACGATTTGTAACGAATCACCTGCGACTCAACGAGGTCAGCCGGATTAATCTCCGGATTCAAACTGTCCGTCAGTTTCGTCGCCTTCTTCGTCGTGAAGTCGTAGACGTAAAGATTGCTCGGGCTGCGATCGCCGTTGAGATAAAAGGCCATCAACTTTTCGCTTGGCGAGATGTTGACGCCGGTGATGTCCGCGTTCGGCAGTTGCGGCAGACTGATGAGCTTGCCGGTCGCAGTGTCGTAAACCTTTATGTGCGTGCGCGCGTCTTCGTTGATCGCGGTCACGCGATATTTTCCGTTATGTGAGAAGTAGGTGTAGGAGATGTCCCACGGCGCTTTCTCGACGACCTCGCTCTTCCCGGTCGCGAGATCGTAACGCGATACGTACCTGAACTCGCTGCCGTTGTCGGTAGTGTAGTAGAGATACTTCGACGCAACATCGAATGTCTCGGGACTGTTCGCGACGTCGCCCGTGTGCGTGGTGATGTTCTTCAACTCCTTTGTCGCGGCGTTGTAGATATAAATATCCGAGTCGGCCGGCGAGCCGCCGTTCTTTTGAAACGCGATGAACTTCTTATCGTCGGACATCGTGCCGAAGTCGAAACCAGACTCGTCTTTGTAGACGAGGAAAGGCTTGAACGTGTCGAGCGGCATTTCAAAAACATCGAAGAAGCGCGGGTCGCGTTCATTCGTCGAGAAGAAGAAGGATTTGCGATCGTGGCTCCAGCCGAGGAAGTTGGCTTTGACTTTGTCGCCCGGCGTCAGGTCACGCTCGCTGCCGTCCAGCTCGCGCAGGTACAGGTGATTGTTCTCGTTGCCGCCGCGATCGTATGTGTAGAGAAAGCGCGCGTCGTTCGGGAAATAAGAGACGGCGAAGGTGCTCTCTTTGGTTGAGTTGGTCAACTGTGTGGGCGCGCCGCCGGTCACCGCAACGGAGTAGACGTTGAAAATTCCCGACTTGTTACTGTGAAACAGCAGCGACCTTTCGTCGGCGGAGAAAGAGCTGCCGCCGATACGAACAGTGTTCATGAACTGCTCGATGGTGTATTCCTTGACCGCTTTCTTTGGCTGGGCTACTACAGTCAGGCTGCAAAGAATAGTCAGAGTAAAAAGCGATATTAGTCGGTGGGTGACGCGCATCATAGGGTCCTCCTCGAAATTTGGGCGTAAGTATAAAGAGTTAGCCACAAAAAGGCACATAAACAGAAATCTGACCATTCCCTGTTTTTCTGTTTATGTGCCTTATGTGCCTTTTTGTGGCTAATCTGGATCGATGATGAGGTCGATGATGGAGGTTGAGAAACGGCGCGCGGATTCGTGATCACCCGACCAGTCAGCGTGCTTGATCAGGAGAGCAAGCCCCATCGTGCGGCCGACCGTGAGAGCAAAGCGACGCGCGCCCGCTTCTAACGAAGCCTGGCCGGCGCGCTCGGCCGCCGTTAACCACCTACTTGCGTGATCCAGGGCTGATTTGGCGGTGCGTGCGGCCTTCGTGAGTCGCGTATTATCGAGACAACGTGCGACCGCTCCTTCGATCTGCGCCAGGCCGTGTTTGACTCGTAAGGTGTCGAGCGCGAGCACGTTTGTCGTTCCTTCCCAGATCGGCAGCACCTGACTGTCGCGCAGCAGCACCGGCAGTCCAGTGTCTTCGACGTAACCAGCGCCGCCAAACATCTCGAGTACTTCACTGGTAACCATCACCGATTGCTTCCCTGTGGTCAGCTTCATCACCGGCGTAAGCACGCGCAGTAACAACGCATCGTCTTCCGAGATTTCGCCAGTCTCGCTCTGCCCGGTCAACTCGGCGACATAGAACGCGAGATGAAACGCTGCTTCAGTCTCTGCCTCGAGCACGGCGAGCGTGTCGCGATGCAGAGGTTTCTCAGACAGTGGCGCGCCGAAAGCTACTCGTTTGCGTGCGTAGTCAGAAGCGAGCGCAACGCCACGACGCATGAGTGAAACAGCGCTGATGCCATTCCACAAACGCGTGATGTTCAGCAGTGGTGCGATATTGCGCACGCCGTCGGTTGGTCCTTTAACGAGTTGGGCAGGCGTGCCGTCGAGCGTTAGTTCCGCAGTCGGAACTTTGCGCGTGCCGAGCTTGTCTTTGAGCCGGTTGATCCGGATGTTACGCGGGCGACCTTGCTCGTCTCTCGTCTCGAGATAGAAGAGCGCGAGCCCACGTCCGCCGCCCGGATTGCCTTCGGGGCGCGCGAGTGTGAGTGCGATTTGAGAACTGATGGCTGACGTGAACCACTTGCGTCCATACAAACGAAACTGTCCGTCTTCTTCCTTAGCGATTGTCTCCGAGAGACCGACGTCAGAGCCGCCGGTTAGTTCAGTCATCCACTGGCCCGCCGTCCAAAACTCCTTCGGGTCACGCGTGATCAGGTGAGGCACGGCGCGTTCGATCAGTTTCTGATTGCCTGACGTGAGTAACGTTCGCGCGGCGCCGTCGGTCATCGCCAGCGGGCAACTGTAAATGTCTGTCGAAGGAGTGAAAAGGTAAGCGAGGGCGCATTGATGCACTCGCGAAAGACTGCCATGTCGTTGCTCGTAAGCCGTGGCGACGACGCCATGCTCGGCTGCGATCCCTTCCGCGACTCGCCACAGCGGCGTCAGCTCGATCTTGTCGATGCGATTGCCCCATGCGTCCCACTGAGTCAGCGTCGGTTCGTTCAACCTGTCGGCGAGTTGCATCTGGTAAAGCTCGCCGCCCGCGAGCCGTCCCATTTCCACGAGCGACTCTTCGACTTCGCTCAACATCTGGCCGGGAAACACGCGAGCCAGGTACGACCGCAGCACGCGATCGTCGAGATACTGATTGCCCAAAGCTGGAGGCGCCTGTTCAAACATGTGGCTTTCTTTGCGGTCCTCTGCGTACCTCTGCGGTCTCTGTGTTGAAAATGCACCTTGAACGCAGAGATCGCCGAGATACGCAGAGGCCGCGGAGATTAGCAAAAGATTTGCGAATAGTCACCGCTGGTGATTAAATGTCTCGCATATTTCCTCTTGCTTAATAAGCAATGTCCTACGAACCCCAAGAACAACACCTGTTTCTAAAATGCCTGCTCGAGGCAAACGTCGACGGCATCATCGCCTTCGATCGCGACTTCCGCTACACCACCTGGAACCGCGCGATGGAGCGCATCTCCGGCGTAAAACGCGAGAACGTGCTCGGCAAAAACGCGTTCGAGCTGTTTCCCTGCCTCAAACAAACCGGCGAAGATCAATACTATCGCGAGGCTCTCGCCGGCCGCAGCACAGTCGCGGAAAACCGTCCCTACATCATCGCGCAATCAGGTTGCAGTGGTTTCTTTGACGGTTACTACTCGCCGCGTCACGACGAAAAAGGTGAAGTCGTCGGTGGCGTCGCGATCATCCGCGACGTGACCGAGCGCAATGCCGTCGAAGCTTCGACACTCGAAGAGAGGCGTCTCGCTTTTCACGTCGAGAACACACCACTCGCGGTGATCGAATGGGACCACGAGTTCAGAGTGTTGCGCTGGTCGCCCGCCGCGCAAAAACTCTTCGGGTGGAAAGCAGCCGAAGTGCTCGGCAAGCGTTTCAGCGACTGGGAGTTTGTCGTGCCGGACGATCTCGACGTCGTCAACCAGGTGGGCCATCGTCAGAACGAAGGCAAAGAACTTCACGGCATCTCCCGCAATCGCAACTACACAAAGCTCGGCACGATACTCCACTGCGAGTGGTACAATTCCGCGCTCTACAATGAAGCAGGCAAACTGATCTCGGTGCTCTCGCTCGTGCTCGACGTGACTGTTGCCACGCGCATCGAGGAAGCCCTGCGAAAGTCGGAAGCGCAGTATCGTCTGCTGTTCGAATCGAATCCGCAGGCCATGTGGGTTTACGACCTCACCACGCTTCGCTTCATGGCCGTGAACGACGCGGCCGTGCATCACTATGGTTACTCGCGTGCCGAGTTCCTCGAGATGACGATCAAAGACATTCGTCCGTCCGAGGATGTGAAATTGTTGGAAGACTATCTTGCTTCTGAGCAAGTTCCGATCGAACAGGCGGGCGAATGGCGACATCGCAAGAAAGACGGGACGATTATCAATGTCGACATCAGGTCGAGCCGGTTGTCCTTTGCGGGCAGGCCGGCGGAGTTTGTCCTGGTCAATGACGTCACGGAGCGCAGGAAAGCAGAGATGGCGCTGCGCATCAGTGAAGATCGTTATCGCGACCTGGTCGACAATAGTCACGAGCTCATCTGCACTCACGATCTCGAAGGCCGCGTTTTATCTGTCAATCCATGGGCGGCGAAAGTTTTAGGTTATCCGCAGGACTCACTCATCGGCATAAACATTCGCGACGGCCTCTTGCCTGAATATCGCGCTCAGTTTGACGAATACCTGCGCACTGTGATCACCGAAGGATCCGCGCGCGGCGTTATGAAAGTACGAACCGCGACCGGCGAAATACGGCTCTGGGAGTATTACAATACGCTGCGCACCGAGGGCGTCGCGAAACCGATCGTGCGCGGCATGGCCCACGACGCCACTGAGCGACGCCAGGCCCTGAAGCGTGAAAAAGAAGCGCGCATGGAAGCTGAGGATGCGAACCGCGTCAAGGATGAATTTCTCTCGACCCTCTCACACGAGTTGCGCACGCCACTCACCGCGATCATGGGCTGGGCCGACCTGCTGCTGCACGATGAAGTCGAACCGAAGAATCGACGACAGGCGCTCGAAACGATCTTCCGAAACGCGAATTCGCAGTGCCAGCTAATCAACGACCTACTCGAAGTCTCACGAATCATCACCGGCAAGCTGCGCCTCGAATTCGTCGCCTGCGAACTTCATTCAGTGATCGAAGCCGCGGCCGAGAGTATTCAACCAACTGCCGAAGCGAAAGGCGTTCGACTGCAAGTGCTGCTCGAGCCGCACGTTGGACCCGTATTTGGCGATCGTGAGCGCTTGCAGCAGGTCGTTTGGAACCTCTTGTCGAATGGCGTGAAGTTTACGCACAAGGGCGGGTTGGTCCAGGTCACGTTGCAACGGATCAATTCCCACGTGGAGATCGTGGTGAAGGATAGCGGCATGGGTATCAAACCTGACTTTCTGCCGCACGTCTTCGATCGCTTCCGCCAGGCAGACGGCTCAACCACGCGAAACTACGGTGGCCTCGGACTCGGCCTCGCGATTGTTCGACATCTCGTGGAGCTGCACGGCGGCACGGCGTGGGCCGAGAGCGGCGGAGAGAATCAGGGTTCGCAATTCACCGTTCGGTTGCCGGTGATGGTTGCAAACGAAGAACAAGTGCCCGAGGCGCTCAAACAGCCGGCAGTTGCGGCAGTCGAGACGCGCGAGCGACAGCCTTCATCACTGACGGGACTGCGTGTGCTGGTCGTCGATGATGAGATCGACGCACGATCGCTTTTGACGACGATGCTCGAGCGGTGCGGCGCGCAAGTCGTCGCTGTCGGCTCGGCGCGTGAAGGTTTGGAATCGGTCGAGAGTTGGAAACCTGACGTGCTGGTGGCTGACATCGGAATGCCGGTGGAAGATGGATACGGTTTGATCAAGAAAGTCCGCGCGCTGCCGAAGGAACGCGGCGGACAAACACCGGCACTCGCGTTGACGGCTTATGCACGAACGGAAGATCGTGTGCGCGCGCTCTCCGAAGGCTACCAGGTACACCTTGCGAAGCCTGTCGATCGATACGAGCTGGCGGCGGTCGTGACGAGTTTAGGCCACAGATAAACGCTGATTTTGTAAACCGATTTTATTCGCAGCCGTCGCTTGTCTCCGCGAGTTTTCTCCAGCGATGGCCGTTGCGCCGTGGTAGTTCGTCGGCTTCAGTTGGACCATCACTGCCGGCTTCGTAAGTTGTTAGCTTGGGTAACCCCTGGGTGGACCATGCTTCTTCAATCGGCGTGATCAAACGCCACTGCCCTTCCGCTTCGTCGCTGCGAATGAAGAGCGTCGCATCGCCTTGCATCACGTCCAGCAACAACATCTCATAAGCGTCGGGTGACTCGACCCCGAATCCGGATTTGTAACAGAAGTCCATGTGGACCGTGGACGTCTGCATTTCAAAACCCGGACGCTTGGCGCCGAACGTCACCGTAATTCCTTCGTTCGGTTGCAAACGCAATGCAATCACGTTTGGATCGATCTCCTCGTCCGGCGTGCGCGCAAACAACGCTTGCGGCGTGCGTTTCAAGTGCACCGCGATCTCGGTGAGGTGACGTCCGAGACTCTTTCCGGTGCGGACGTAAAACGGCACGCCCGACCAGCGCCAGTTTGCGATCTGAAACTCGATGGCGGCATAAGTCTCTGTCTGTGAATCCGGTTTGACTCCCTCTTCTTGCTTGTAGCCTTCATACTGCGCGCGCACCGTGCGTTCGGCGATCTGCTCCGGCTTCAGGCGACGAATCGATCGCAACACCTGCACTTTCTCTTCGCGTACGTTATCTGCGTCAAACGCGACGGGCGGTTCCATCGCGGTGAGTGTCACGAGTTGCAGGAGATGATTGGCGACCATGTCGCGTAGGGCGCCGGCCTCTTCGTAGTATCCGGCGCGAGTGCCCACGCCAACTGTTTCCGCGGCGGTGATCTCGACGTATTCGACGTAATTGCGATTCCAGATCGGCTCGAACATCGAGTTGCCGAAACGAAAGACGAGTATGTTCTGAACGGTCTCTTTGCCGAGGTAGTGATCGATGCGATAAACCTGACTCTCGTTGAACACTTGCAGGACTTCGGCGTTGAGTGCTTTGGCCGAGTCGAGATCTCGTCCGAACGGTTTCTCGATCACGATGCGGCTCCAGTGCTCGTCTTCCTTGGCGAGACCCGACTCACCCAACTTTTTCACGATCACCGAGAAAAGCGAAGGCGGCGTCGCCAGATAGAAGAGACGGTTTTTGCTGGCGCCTTCGCGAGCGAGCTCTTCGAGACGCGCGGAGATCTGTTCATACGTGTTTCCATCGTCAAGCTCGCCGGCCATGTAATGCAGGCACTGTGAAAACTCCTCCCACTGTTGTTCCTCGAGATGCTCGGTCTTCTCCGACTCTTTCAGAGCTTCGCGGACCAGAGTCTGAAAGTCACTTTCACTCATCGTATTGCGGCCGACGCCGAGAATGCGAACGCTGCCGAGACAGCCGAGACCCGCGAGTGAACACAAGGCCGGCATCAGTTTGCGTTTGGTGAGATCGCCGGTCGCACCGAAGATCACCACCACGCATGGCTCGGCGATCGGAAGAGTTGGTTGCTGATACTGAACTGGGTTTGGTTCTACGACTACCGCTGACATAGTGTTACACGCCTTGTTTGTACAGTTAGTTTAGACAGGATTAAAAGATGTACATGATTTACAGGATAATCTTGAATAATCTTGTTAATCCTGTAAAGCTTTACTTGCGCTCCACGTGCCCACCGAATTGAAAACGCATGGCTGAAAGTATCTTATTTGCAAAATCCGCCTCGCCGCGCGAACTAAAGCGCTGAAACAACGCCGCACTAAGCACCGGCACCGGCACGCCTTCGTCAACCGCGGCGTTGATGGTCCAACGTCCTTCGCCCGAATCGGAAACACGTCCCGAAAAACTTTCCAACTGTGGATGTTCCGCGAACGATATCGCAGTCAGATCCAACAACCACGACGCAATCACACTGCCGCGGCGCCACAGCTCCGTGATCTCCGCGAGATCGAAATCATACTGGTAGTGTTCCGGATCGCGCAGCGGCGTCGTCTCTGCATCCGCCGCGCGTTCGAGTTTTCCTTCGTTTGCGTGATGCAGGACGTTGAGTCCTTCAGCGTACGCCGCCATCAGACCGTACTCGATGCCAT
>Ga0207707_10003965_pt1 | contig 13144 bp, 7 predicted proteins | sample KBSC83BmetaG_FD_184336 | JGI IMG/M metagenome (GOLD analysis project Ga0207707, IMG submission 184336) | Corn rhizosphere microbial communities from Kellogg Biological Station, Michigan, USA - KBS C8-3B metaG (SPAdes) (version 2) | ecosystem: Host-associated > Plants > Roots > Rhizosphere ... | reverse complement strand
CAACCGGCAAGGGAATGGATAAGGGCTTTTTCTTCGAGCCGACGATCTTCGCTCGCGTCCGCGCGGGCATGCGGCTCGAGCAGGAGGAGATCTTTGGTCCGGTGCTGTCCGTGATTCGTTTTCGCACGACCGACGAGGCGTTCGCCGTCAACAACGACGTGAAGTACGGCCTCTCATCGTCGGTCTACACGCGCGACGTCAACGTCGCGATGCGCGCGATGAATGAGCTCGATAACGGCATCACGTACATCAATGCGCCGACGATCGGGGCGGAGGCACATCTCCCCTTTGGTGGCGTAAAACAGACTGGGAACGGCCATCGTGAAGGCGGGTGGGAGGTCTACGAGTTCTACTCGGAGACGAAAGTCGGCTATCTGGACTTCTCCGGATCGCTCCAACGCGCCCAGATCGACAATTACCTTGGAACACCAGACTGATCGTCGGGACGGCTGCGCAGGGGCGACTCGCTCGCTACGGTCGCCCCGCCGAACTGTGCCGTCTAGCACATTGGCGGTCTGGGCGTTATGTCAACGTTCGTGAAGTCGTCTGAGTTGTAACGGGCTATGTCTAACAATGAATCCGGCTCTGGTTCCTCTGGTGACGCGGGTGGTGACGTCGTGAACTCGACGTCGCGCTCGATCACGCCGGCGAAGCGCGTCGACGCGCTGCGAGAGCTGAACCGTGGACGCTCGGGGTTCGATTTCCTCATCGAATGGGGAAAGATCCTCCTTGTGTCCGTCGTACTGTTTGGGCTTATTCGAACGTTTCTCGTCGAAGCATTCAAGATTCCGAGCGGGAGCATGGAAGGCACGCTCCAGGTCGGTGACTTCTTGCTCGTGAACAAGCTCGTCTACGGCGCCGAGGTGCCTTTCACGCACAAACGTCTGCCACGCCTGCGCGAGCCGCAGCGGGGCGACGTGATCGTGTTCGAGTATCCTGAGGATCCCACCAAAAACTTCGTCAAGCGGCTGATCGGCGTACCAGGCGACACGGTCGAGATGCGCGATGCGGTACTGATCCGCAACAATCTCGTCGTGAAGGAGAAGTACGTCGAACATACGGAACCGGACATGGATCCGGCGCCCGAAGACTTTCGGTGGCAAAAAGATTACGTTCTTCGGACCGGTGCCACGGCCAACGGATACCACCCCTCGCGAAACAACTGGGGGCCGTTGGTCGTCCCAAAAGGGAACTACTTCGTTCTGGGCGACAACCGGGACAACTCACTCGATAGCCGTTACTGGGGTTTTGTCCCCGACTCGCTGGTCAAAGGCCGTCCGTTCGTGATCTATTACAGCTATTCGCCGGATAGCTCGGACGGTAGCTTTGCCTGGCTCACGCACATTCGGTGGACTCGACTGGGTGAGCGCATTCGATAGATCGAATCAATCAGGAGCCGTTGGTACCGTATGGCCGCTACCGGCAACAAGAAGTCGTCGTACGAAGAAGGCTCACTCGATCAGTACCTCCGCGACATCAGCGCGTACCCGCTGATCTCGCGCGATGAAGAAGTCCGGCTCGCCCAGCAGATTCGCAAGGGCGACCAGGAGTGCCTCGACAAGCTCGTTCGCTCCAATCTGCGGTTCGTCGTCTCCGTCGCGAAGAAGTATCAGAACCAGGGCGTCTCGCTCTCGGATCTGATCAACGAGGGGAACCTCGGCCTCATTCGCGCGGCGCATAAGTTCGACGAGACCAAGGGCATCAAGTTCATCTCGTACGCCGTGTGGTGGATTCGCCAGGCCATTCTTCAAGCCCTGGCGGAGCAGTCGCGCATTGTGCGTGTACCGCTCAACCGCGCCGGCACGCTGCACCGCATCGGCAAGCGCGCGAACGCCCTGCTCCAGGAGCTTGGCCGCGACGCCACACACGCCGAGATCGCGCACGGCATGGACATCACCGAGGAAGAAGTCGCCAAGACGATGGCGATTTCGCAGACGCATCTGTCCCTCGACGCGCCGCTCACGCCGGGCGAAGACAACAAGCTGCTCGACTATCTCCCCGACACGCTCAACCCGACGCCCGACGAGCAGACCTTCGAGAAAGCGCTCACGGAGTCGATCGAGGAGGCGCTGTCGCACCTGAAGGAGCGCGAGTCGAAGATTCTGCGCCTCTATTTCGGGCTGGACGGCAGCGAGCCGATGACGCTCGAGGAAATCGGCGCGCTGCTCGGCATTACGCGCGAGCGAGTGCGCCAGATCAAGGAAAAGGCGCTATCCCGGCTGCGGCACGTATCGCGCGCGAGAGCGTTGGAGTCCTATCTCGGATAGCGGAATTGAACCGCTCGGTCGTGTCGGGGTCAGCGAAGCGCGAAGGCGCTGACGCCGGGCGACTGCAAAGCGTGTAGCGCGCGCCGCGCGGCCGTGGCGCCAGCGGTATCGCCAAGTTGCGAGGCGGCGCGCGCTTCCACGGCGAGCGATGCCGCCAGATACGCGGCCTCCGGAAAATACTGCACGCGTCGCCGCACAGCCGTGAGGGCGCGGTCTGGGTGCCCGGCGATTTCGAACAAGCGCGCAGCGACCAGCGCGGGATATAGCCATGGCCACTCGAACGGCGCCATGACATTGTTGGCGAGCAGATTGTCGAGTGTATCGACGCTGGCCAAGTCGCGCGATCCGCCGGTGTTCGCCGCGAGTGCGCGGAGGAGTGCGACCTCGATGCGGTTCGCGACCGCTCGACGGAGCGAGTCGCGCGCCGAGGCGCCGACCGATAGACGCTCGAGCGCGCGGGCGAGTCCTCGGCGATTGCCGTGCCACAGTTGCCACTGCGTGACCACGGCGATGTCCTCGTATTGCGCGGAGCGCGCACGCGCGTCGCTCGCGAGCGGCGCATCGGCGAATACTCGCAGGGAGTCGACCGCTGCTACCGCCGCTGCCGTATTGCCGCCAGCATAGAGCGCGTCGAGAATCCGAATTCGAAGGTGCCATCTCAACACCGGGTCGTTTCCGGTGAGCGCCTCCGTCGCGTGCAGAGCATCGGCCCAGCGGCCGCGGTTGAGCGCATAGGCGTGCACGTGGATGAGCGTGATCGCGCGCTCGTCGCCCGTGGCAGAGCGGCGCAGCATCGCCGCGACCGCTGCGTCTGCGTCGTCCAGCGCAATCGCATCGCACTCCGCCGTCATGAGGATCAAGCGCAACGTTCCGATCGGCATCTCATCGAACCGCGCGCGCAGCCTCCCGAGCGCCGCGCTGTCGCCGAGCGCAACAGCCATGCGCCACTGGACGAAGCGCGCGGCGTCACTCGCCGAATCATGCCGCAGCAGCTGTGTTCCGATGCGGCGGACCGCGATCGTATCCCCCGCGCGTGCGGCGAGCTGGATGAGATGGATGAACGGGGGAACGAACGTCGGGTCGAGCGCGATCGCGCGACGAAACGCGGCCGACGCGCGCTCGATCGGCGCCGCGAGCCCCATCGCCATTCCGACATGGAGATAGCGGTCGCCGAGCCAGTACCACATCTCCGGGTCATCCGGGTTGGCCTGCACGGCGCGCTCGGCGGCGCCGATCTGCGCTGTGTCGGGCGCGTAGCCGCTCCGCAGCGCGTCGGCTCCGCCGGCGCTCACGGCGAGCACGAGACTCGCGCGACGCGAGAGCCGGTCCCGGTGGCGCCATGCGAGACGAGCGCCGCGCTCGATCGTCATCGCCGAGGCGCCGGCCCATCCAGCGGACTGCGCGAGCCCGAGCGCGGCATCCGCGAACGTGGAATCGCTCGCGAGCGCCCGGTCGAAATACTTCACCGCGTCGTCGTAGCGCGCTGCCCGGTATGCGGTCTGCCCCTGCACGTAATCGCGAATGGCCGCGAGCGGAGTACTCGCCAGTGCCCTGCGCACCGCCGGTTCCGCGCCTGCGTCGGGTAGATCGGCGCCGAGGAGCAGCATGCCGGCCAGGCGATCAACGAGCACGCTCAGGCTATCGGCCGTGCCGGTTACGCTCACCCGTGAAATGGGCTTTCCGGCCGGCAGCGCGTACAGCTCCGCCGTGAGCACGAGGTGCGCAGGTGTGCCGACGACGCTTCCGCGGAGAACGCGCCCAGCGCCCAGCTGCTTCGCCAATTCCAGCGCCGCTGACGGAGTCGAGCTCGTTTCGCGCGCGGCCGACGTGCGGTCCCACGCGCTGAGCACGACGCTCGGAGAGACCGTGCGGAAACTTTCGTCGCCGTCACCGCTGAGGCGGATGGCGAGCAGATCCAGCATGCCTCTCGACAGAAAGCTGACCGTCGTGTCGGCACTAGAGATATCGAATGGTAAGACTGCAATCACTCTCGGATCGGGCCCTGCGGAGCCGGGCCCGGCGTCATGCCCGCGGCGCGCGGTCCGAAGAGCGCCAAGACTCATGACAGCGAGGAGTGCCGCGATCGCACCGCGCGTCAGAAACCGCGTGCTCGCGGGTCGTCGTGATGCACGTGCCGGATTCGAACCGACGACGATCTCCTCGTCGCGCACAGGCTCGCTAATGCCGATGCGTCGGGCGGCCTCGACGCGCGCCGCGAGCCGTTCACGCTCCGAGCGCGTCCAGCGCTCGAACTCCGGCACGTCGCCGAGCGAGACGCCATCGAGAAATGGACCGCGATCGAGCGCGAGTGCCCCTTCGAGCTGGCCGCGGTCGAGCGCTGCCTCGAGCTCCGCCACGTCGCTCGTCACGACGTCGGGATTGAGGCGGAGACGATCGCCATCCCCGATCAGCAGATCTGGCGCGCGGAGATCGCGCCGCAGCGCGTAGAGTGTCTGCTTCAAGACGTTGCGCGCGCGGGCAGGCGTGCTGTCCGGCCAGAGGTGCAGCAGCATTTCGTCACGCGACCGGCCGCGGTCACCGGCCGTCGCGAGAAACGCGAGTAGGGCGAGGGGGCGCCGCTGCACCGCGGCACCGTTCAACGGCGCCGGAGGCGTGCCGGCCAACGCCAGATACGCCGCTGATTTTGGACGCTCCGCCAGATACTCGATCGAGAGACCACCCAGCATACGTAGGCGAAGCATTGAGACCGATCAGAGGGGGGATGCCGTCAGTTGACCGCGTTTGACCGGTCTTTGACCGCGCGCGGGGATCGTATGGCGCCCGCAGCCGTTGCGCAACGGGCCTGCCGAAGCGCAGGATGCGGCCCGCGCCGTCATCCTGGCGCCACCTCGCCTTCTCATATCCGAAATAGTCGACGATGACAACCCGGATTCTCGCTCGCGTCGGTCGTGGCCTCGTGAGCCGCCGTGCAATTCTTGGCCTGTGCGCTACGCTCGTCGCGTGTGCCAGTGGTGACACCGACGGGCCGAACGGGTCCTCGGGCAATGTCACGATGTCGATCAACCCCCTGCCGCTCTCTCTTTTTCAGGGCGGCACCAGCAAAGCCACCGTGAATATCACGCGCACGGATTACACCGGCGCGCTGACGCTCAGCGACTCGGGGCTGCCGAGCGGGGTCACGTTGACGTTCAACCCGACCGTCCTGAGCGGCAGCACGCTCTCGAGCACTGCGACGCTCACCGCCCCGGCGGACGCCACGCCCGGGCAATACCCGGTCGTGGTGAAGGCGACCGGCGCCGACGGTCTCTTCGGCGTGAACATGCTGCAACTCATTGTGTCGCGACCGCAGGTGAACATCACGCGCACTGGGTCTGGCACGGGCACGGTCACGTCCAGCCCTGCAGGAATCAACTGTGGCAATACGTGCTCCGCGCCTTTCCCGCCGGGCACAAACATCACGCTCACGGCGACGCCGTCGGCGGGGAGCACCTTCGCGGGCTGGTCGAGCGCTGTATGCACCGGCACGAATAACACGTGCAGCTTCACGCTCAGCACGCTTCCCACGATCACGGCGACGTTCAACAGCACGGCGCAGAGCTTCTCTGTCGCGATGAATCCTACGACGGCGAGCGTGCCGCAGGGCGGCAACGCCACGGCAACGGCAAACATCACGCGCCTGAATGGCTACGCCGGAGCGGTGACCTTCAGCGTGACAGGCGCGCCGAGCGGCGTCACGGTCGCCGCGAACCCGGCGAGTGCCACCGGAGCCACGGCAACCCTGAACATCGCGGCCATAAGCACGGTGGCCGTCGGGAACTACCCCATCACGATTTCCGCTACCGGCGTGGGCATCACTGGTGCCCAGACCGCAACGCTTAACGTCCAGGTGACGCCCGCGCCCGGCGGAAGCGGCAACGTCGTGTTCAGCTTCGCGAGCTGCGATCCCAGCGAAGTGCCCACGTGGGCTGCCGTGCAGAACGGAACGGGCGGGTGGACGCGGGTCACTCCAGTGAACAACACGTTCACTTTCGCTCCGGGTGCCAGAGCCGCGTTCGCGTTAGTGGTTTCAGACGGACCCGCGTTCCACACCACGGTGTTCTACGGAAGCCAGGACGAAATCACCTCGCTTGCGCTCGGGAGTCCGTGCGGCGGTCTGAATGCCTCGGGTGGAACGAAGCGACTGACGGGCACGATCGCGAGCATTCCCGCCAACGGTTCGGCGATTATTTCGATAGGAGCTGCGTCGACGGAGCACCCCGCGCTCCAAGGCCAAGGTTATACGTTGGACGGCGTGCCGGCCGGGACACGCGACCTCATGGCCTCGAGCGTCGTCCCCAACGCCAGCGGGTTCCCACAGATTCAAAGGCTCATTCTGCGACGGAGCGTCAACTACGCCGCCACCATACCGGTGCTGGCCTTTGGCAGTGCGGAGGCTTTCTTCCCAGCGCAACAGGGCGTCGTACCCACCAACCTTGGCAGCGATCAGATGGCGGTCGAGGCATCGTTCATCACCACGAACGGCGTGACGCCGTACTACAGCGGGACTGGCGGCCCGAACGCCGCGACGAACGGCGTTGGGTACATCGGCGTGCCCGATTCGCTTCTCCAACCGGGCGACTTGCACGCGATCGTCGTCAGCACCGTACCGGCCGGCGACGCGTCGTCCAGAGCTGTGATTCTGGTGCATCATTCCGTTGTTCGTGACACCGTGACGTTTGGTCCGGCGCTCAATCAACCGTCCGTTACCTCCATTGGCACGACCCCATACCTCCGCATGCACGCGACGCTCGCGTCGCAGAGTGCTTACAATGGCGCCGCAAGCGCCGACTTCGATCAGAGCGCGAACTCGGTCACCGTGATCGCAACGGCCGGTTATGCGGGGAGCACGCCGGCGAGCTGGACCCTCGACATCCCGGATCTCACCGGCGCGGGCTATGATCCAGCGTGGGGCCTCAAGACCGGCTCGGCGGTCGATTGGCAGGTGACCGCACTCGGCGGAGGTTTTCTCCCGGCGCTCGGTGCGGCTCCCGTGAACGGTGACCGGATCTTGGGCGCGGAAGTGGGTAGCACATCGACTTCGTTCAACCGATTTGCGCGCGTGATTCCGCGGCGCCGAATGCGCGAACCGTAGCGGTTGACAGGCTCGCACTGCGTCCGGGGACCCGACTCTTGCAAGCTCGAGTGTCCCCGGCGCCGACGCCAGTCACGGCGAGGCTGTTAGCTTCACGCCTATGCCAGCTTGCGACGAGTAGCACATGGCCACCGACGGATTCCGCGGTCTCGGTCTCTCGGATGCTCTTCTCGAGTCGCTCGCGTCCTTGGGGTATGAGGAGCCGACGCCGATCCAAAGCGAGGCGATTCCTCAGTTGCTCGAGGGACGCGACCTGCTGGGGCAAGCCGCCACGGGGACGGGCAAGACGGCGGCGTTCACCCTCCCGTTGCTCGAGCGCATCCACGATGAAGCGCGGCGCGGCGACGACTCGCGTCTGGCGCGCGCGCTCATTCTCGTTCCGACGCGTGAGCTGGCGATGCAAGTCGCCGAAGCGGTCCACAAGTACGGGCATGCGTTCGGTACCAGCGTCGTTCCGGTCTACGGGGGGCAAGCGATTCAGCAGCAGCTTCGCGCATTGAGGCGCGGCGTCGACGTCGTCGTCGCCACGCCGGGGCGCGCGATCGATCACATCCAGCGCGGCTCGCTCCACCTGTCCGAAATCCGATGCGTTGTCCTCGACGAAGCCGACGAGATGCTCGACATGGGCTTCGCCGATGACCTGGAGGCGATTCTCGGCGCGCTGCCGACGGAACGTCAAACAGCACTCTTCTCCGCCACGATGGCGCCGCGGATCGCCGAGATCGCGAAACGATACCTGAAGAACCCGGTGCGTGTCGCGATCCGCAGTGAGCGCGTCGACGCCGCCGGCGTCCCGCGCGTGCGCCAGACGGCATACGTCGTATCACGACAGCAAAAGCTGGCCGCGCTGAGTCGCGTGCTCGACATGGAAGATCCCGAGGCGGCGATCGTGTTCTGCCGCACGCGCAGCGAGGTCGATCAACTCACCGAATCGCTCACGGCGCACGGGTATCGGGCGGCGGCGCTGCACGGCGGTCTCTCGCAGGACGAACGCGACCGCGTGATGCGGCGGTTCCGCGCCGGCGACGGCAGCCTCGATCTTCTCATCGCGACCGACGTTGCCGCGCGCGGTTTGGACATCGGCAGCGTGTCGCACGTCGTGAACTTCGACGTGCCGTCGTCGCCCGATGCGTACGTGCATCGCATCGGACGCACCGGTCGAGCTGGGCGCACCGGGGTTGCCATCACCTTCGCCGAACCGCGCGAGTGCCGATATCTCCGCAACATCGAGCAGCTCACGAAGCAACGGATCAAGACAGAGACGGTTCCGTCGATCGTCGATCTCCAGGCGCGTCAACTGGAGCAGACCCGCGCGGCGATCGAGGCGTTGCTCGCTGCGGGCGCGCTGGACGAGTATCGCGTCGTCGTCGAGACGCTCGCTTCGGAGCACGATGTACTCGACGTTGCGACCGCGGCCGTCAAGTTGGCGCACGAAGCGCGGGGCCGCGGCTCGCCGGCCGAGAGCATCGCCGCCGCTGAGCCCATCAAAGATCTCCAAAGGTTCGACGATGCGCCCGCCGGCGCGACCCGCGCAAAGGCCGAGCACGGAGAGCGAAAGGGCAAGCCGGCGAAGAAGGAATTCCGCGCGATGAGTCCCAAGGCGGCAAAGGGTGTTCGCTCTCGCGAGCCCGAAGGGTCCGAACGAGCACCTCGTGGGCGCCGTGGCAGGCGCGACACCACGCGGCTTTTCGTCGGCCTCGGTCGAAGCAGCGGCATCCGTCCGCAGGACCTCGTTGGCGCGATTGCGAACGAGGCGGGCATCGACGCGCGAGGGATCGGCTCGATCGACATCGCAGAAGAGTTCTCCCTGGTCGACGTCCCGGAGGACGAAGCGCACGCGATCATCGCGGCACTGCGCGGCAGCACGCTGCGCGGCAAGAAGAACGTCAAGGTTCGGCTAGATCGCCGCTGACGGCGCTCGACGGTAGCGTGTCATCCCGAGCGTAGCGAGGGATCTGCACTTCGGCCTCGCCGGAGCGGCGCGTCCGGGATAGCTTGGAGCGTCGACCCACGACCCCACGAGGTTGTCATGCCAGCCCTGCGAGTCCGCCGTCTCGCCGTCGCGCTCTTCGCGATCGCGACGCCGCTCGTCGCCCAAGCACCCGCAACCCAGCAAGCCGCTGCGCGCACTCCGTCCTCGATCTATTTCACGGCCGAGGATGCGCTCGACATCAACACGTACGCGATCGCCGATTTGAGCGCCGATGGCAAATGGATCGCGCTCACGCAGGCGGTTCGCCGCGACGGTTTCGGCAACGACTATCGGCACGACGGCGATCCGTCGTACGTGCACGCGACACCCGTTCGCCTGTGGTCCGTCGACGCGAAGACCGGCCAGCGCACGCCGGTGTTCGCCGACAAGCGTCCTGCGCGCGGCATGCGATGGTCGCCTGATGGCAGCCAGCTCGCGCTGCTGCTGTGGAACGGCGACATCTACGAGCCCGCCGTGTGGACGCGCGCGACCGGAAAGCTCGCCACGATCAAGATGCCGGCCGGCAAATACGTCGCGGAGAACAGCGACATTCGCTGGAACGATGCGGGCTCGCAGCTCATCGTCGCCGCGCATACCACCGAGTGGCGCAAGAAAGTGCACGACACGTTCGCGAACATGACCGCGGGTCCGGTGTTCGTGCAGAGCAGCAAAGATCCATTCCTCGCGTGGGACGATCTTCGCCGCATGGCGAACCGCCGAAGCGTCGGATCACTCGACGTGAAGACCGGTGCGTACAAGGAGCTTGTACCCGAAGCGCAGATCACGACGTACACCGTCGCCGATGACGGTTCATACGTCACCTACGGCGAAGACCAAACGAAGAAGACGGAGTACGAGGCAGGCGGGCAGGACGCCAAGCTGTACGCGCGCACGACGGCGACCGGAGCGCAGCGCGTGCTGCTTGCGTCGACGCGCGGCTCGCAGGTGGTGTGGTCCGAGGACGGAAAGCACTACGCCTACGCGCGTGACGGCCGCGTCTACCTTGCCTCCCTCGCCGATACGACGACGAAGCAAGTCGCCGGACCACCGCCGTCGGCGCGCGGAAGCAACGATTCGAGCGCGGGGGCGAATAGCGGCGGGCGTGGCGGCGGACGTGCGGGGCGTGGAAGCGTCGGTACGGCGTCGCCGGATCGCTTCAACGTGAGCCGCTTCAGCCCCAAAGGGGACGCCTTGCTCTTGTCGAATCGTGACGGCCTCTGGGTCTACGATATTGCGAGCAACACGAAAGACATGGCCGTCGCCACGCGCGACTCCGATGTCACAACGCCGCGCGTGACGTTCGCGGCCTGGACCGAAGACGGCTCGAAGCTCTACTTCTCGAAAGCGTCGCGCACGAAATGGGAGCGCGGCATCGTCCGCTACGACCGCGCGACGAAGACGAGCCATGAGCTCGTGAAGGATGGCCGCTACTACACCAACCTGCGCCTCTCGAAGGACGCGAGCACCGTATTTCTCACCGTCGCCCAGGGCAACCGGCTCGGCGAGATCTACACGGCGGACGCGGATCTCGGGAACATGAAGCGGCTGGTCGATGCGAATCCGCAGCTCGCGTCGAAACACTTCGGGCCCACGGAGCTCGTGCCCTACATCGATGTCGACGGCCACTCGAAGTACGCAGTCGTTCGGTATCCCGCGGACTATCAGAAGGGCAAAGCGTATCCGACCGTCTTCATCATCTACGAAGATTTCTTCGACGACACGTGGGACGTTGCCGGAAACATTCTTGCGGCCCAGGGCTATGTCGTCGTGAATCCCGCCGTCGACTTCGAGATCGGATTCCCGGGTGAAGCGTGGCTCAAAGGCGTCACGGCCGCCGCGAACAAGCTCATCGAGATGGGAGTCGCCGACTCGGCGCGACTCGGCGTGCACGGAACGAGCTACGGCGGCTACGCGACGAATCTGCTCGTGACACAGACCGACCGCTTCAAAGCGGCCATCAACATCTCCGGCAAGGTCGATCTCATCAGCTTCTACACGGACAGTCCGCGCCTTGGCGTCCGCAACATCACCGCCGCCGAGCGACAGCAGGATCGCATTGGCGCGACGATGTGGCAGCAGCCACAAAAGTACGAGGCGCATTCGGCGATTTTGTACGCCGATCGCATCAAGACGCCGATGCTGCTCATTACCGGCGAGCAGGACTCCAACGTGCCGGCGGATAACGAGCGCGAGATGTATTACGCGCTGCGCCGCCTTGGAAAGGAAGTGACGTGGGTCAACTACATGAACGGCGGCCACGGCGGCGGCAACGCGACGGCCGACGATTTCCTCGACATGTACAAGCGCATGATCGAGTTCTACGACTCGAAGCTCAAGAAACCAGTCTCGGAAAAAACGGCGAGCGATGGCGCAAAATAGTTCTTTCGACGTGACCACCGGTGTCGACCTCCAGGAGGTCGACAACGCAATCAATCAGGCGCAGAAGGAGATCGCCCAGCGCTACGACTTCAAAGGGTCGAAGTCGACGATCGAGTTCAAGCGCGCCGAAGGCCTGCTCAATCTGGTGGCCGACAGCGAATTCCAGATGCGCGCATTGTTCGATGTCGTGCAGGCGAAGCTCATCAAACGCGGCGTGCCGGTGAAGAATCTCGACATTGGCGAGATCAAGCAGGCGGGCGGCGACACCGTCCGCCGCGAGATCAAGCTCAAGACGGCGCTCGACGGCGAGACCGCGAAGAAAGTTGCCGCCGCGATCAAGGACGCGAAGCTCAAGAAGGTGCAGGCGTCCATCCAGGGCGATCAGGTGCGCGTGACGTCGCCGTCGAAGGACGATCTCCAGGACGCGATCGCCGTGCTTCGAAAGGGCGACTTCGGCGTCGAGCTGAAATTCGGCAACTATCGCTGAACCGCGGGCGCGTGGGGCTTCTGCTTCGCAAGCTCGGCGCGCACGCATGCCTCGCGTCGCGCGCGCTCCAACTCGACTTCGTGCGCGGACACGACGCGCCGAGCAATTGCTTCGCCCGCATTCCACGAGCGCCATGCACCGTGATGCGCGTGCGGAGCGCCCGTCGCCGACGGCGAGCCCCAACGGTTCATCAGCCCGTTGAGCATCGTGCATCGCGCAATGGATTCCTGCGGCGTGGCATCACTCAGCGGGCGTCGTAGATCGGCAAGAACAGCGGTAACGGCTGGCTGCGCGGCCTCGCCGCTCAGCGTCGTGAGGTAACGCACGTCGAGCGGCATAGTGCTCGTCGCGGAACGGGCGACGTTGACACGCGCAACAACCACGTCGGGTACGATCACGTTCAGTCCGGCCAAAGTGGCGAGGCCTGAGAGAACGACCCCGGGGCCGAATCGTCGCGCACGACCGCGCAACGTGGTGAGGGATAGCCACACCAGCACGAACGCGAGCCACGCGATGAACACCAGCGGATAGAGACGGTCGGTGGAGAGGCCGTAGTACTGCACGTAGAGTCGCAGGCGCAGCCCAGCGGAGACGACGATGGCGCCGAGGAGCGTGACCACGGGCAGCGCGAGCCTCGAGTGCAGGCGGGCGAGCGCCCACCCACGGCCGAGAGCTGCGCGCGTTCCGACGATGATCGGAATCACGAGCGTGACCACCCACACCATTTGAAAGAAGCCCTGACGCGCGTACGTCGCCGCGGTCAGTCCGGTGCGGGCACGGAGAAATGCTTCGCCGCCGAACAACCAGCCGAGCTGCGCGAGGATGAACGCGCTGAATAGCACAATGAGCGTGACGAACGCGGTCGTGATCTCGAGGCGGCCGAGGTGCCACGGCAAGGCGCCGATTCGGTACGAGGCATCCGATTTGTCGACGAGAGCGCCGCGCGC
>Ga0207707_10003958_pt1 | contig 13162 bp, 10 predicted proteins | sample KBSC83BmetaG_FD_184336 | JGI IMG/M metagenome (GOLD analysis project Ga0207707, IMG submission 184336) | Corn rhizosphere microbial communities from Kellogg Biological Station, Michigan, USA - KBS C8-3B metaG (SPAdes) (version 2) | ecosystem: Host-associated > Plants > Roots > Rhizosphere ... | reverse complement strand
CTGTGGTAATCCCAGATCGTGCGGATCAGCACCGCATCGAACGCCGACCAGTCCACCGCCGGATCGTTCCACACGCAGACCACCGGCGGCAGCCCGAGCCGCTCCAGCGCCGCGGCCAGCGGGGCGTCGTCCGCCACGATCGCCGGATGCTCGGCGCAAGTGGCGATGGCGAGCCTGGCGTGAGTGCGGGGCAGGGGCATCGCCACACTTTAGCATCGCGCCGATCGCCGGCCGCCATGCCGCGCGATGTCCGGCGCATGTCACGCGGTACTGGTGAAAGCGCCCCCGACAATGGCAAGGTAGCCGGCGTGCTGACCGAACCCGCCAATGCCTATGCCCGTCGCCTGAACACCTGGGACGCCGCGATGATCGTCATCGGCGGCGTGATCGGGGCAGGCATCTTCCTTACCCCGTCGACGGTGGCGCGGCATACCGGCTCGGGAGTGGAACTGCTGATCCTGTGGGCGATAGGCGGCGGGCTCACACTGGCCGGCGTGCTTTGCTACGCCGAACTCGGCGCGCGGCGGCCGCAGGCGGGCGGCATCTACGTCTACCTGCGCGAGGCGTTCGGGCTGATGCCGGCGTTTCTGTTCGGCTGGACGATGGCCCTGATCAACTACCCCGGCAGCGTGGCGGCGGTGGCGACGATGTTCGCCGAATACCTGTGCAGCGCGCTGGGGATCGCGGGGCCGGCGTACGTGAAGCCGGTGGCGGTGGGCGCGATCGTGTTCATCGTCGGCATCAACCTGTTCGGCATCCGTGCCGGCGCCTGGCTGCAGAACCTGTTCACCGTGCTGAAACTGCTGGCGATCGCCCTGCTGGTGATCAGTGGTCTGGTGCTGGCGCACGAGCATCTCGGCCTGGCGCTGGTGGCCGCGCCGGCCAAGCCGGCGTCGTCCTGGGCGCTGGCCGGTGCCTTGCTGCCGGTGCTGTTTTCCTATGGCGGCTTCCACTACCTCAACGACCTGGCCGGCGAGGTGCGCAACCCCCAGCGCACCCTGCCGCGCGCGCTGGGCATGGGCATGGCCGGCGTGGTGATCTGCTACCTGCTGGCGAACTACGCTTATCTCGCCGGCCTCGGCCACGCCGGCCTCGCCGCCAGCGAGGCGCCGGCGGCGGATCTGATGCGGCGGCTGTTCGGCGAGCGCGGCGCCACCGTGATCGCCGTCGGCATCGCCTGTTCCACCTTCGGCTATTGCAGCATCGCGATCGCCGGCGGCGCGCGCGTGCTGCAGACGATGGGCGCCGACGGGGTATTCTTCCGCGCCGCCGGGCGCGTCGATGCGCGCACCCGTGCGCCGCAGGTGGCACTGGCCCTGCTCGGTGCGTGGGCGGTGGTGCTGACCCTTTCCGGCAGCTTCGGCCAGTTGCTCAACTACACCACGGTGGGCGAGTGGCTCGGGCATGTGTTCGGCATCGGCACGCTGTTCTGGTATCGCAAGCACTTCATCGACGAGCCGGCGCCGTACCGGGTGCCGTTCTATCCGCTGCTGCCGCTGATCTTCGTGATCACGGTATTCGGCGTGATCGTGGCCAGTGCGATCAACGCGCCGGGCGATGCCGGCATGAGTCTGGTCATCATCGCGCTGGGCGTGCCGGTGTATTACGCCTGGCGCTGGCTGGAAGGGCGCAGGGCGGTTTGAACCGGGCCTCCGGATGGCGATCCCGCGCGTTCGCGGATGGAAGGTCGCGGCCATAGCCTGAGGTTGTGGAACCTGCACCCATTTGCACTGGAAAGTCGCCGGGGCAACCGATACGGTAGGGCGGCATCTGCCGGTTTTCTTCCACGCACCATCGGGTGCCTTGCCGCGACTCGCGGGATCACGACAGCCAGGGGACACACCATGCCCACCATGACTGCCCACGGACGGCGACTCTCGATCGATCCGTTCCCGGCCGGCGATCCGCGTCGGCGGCTGTGCCTGCATGCGACACGTTACCGGTATCGGTGCGTGGGGCCGCCGCGCTCATGCCGGGATCCTCATTCGCCGAAGGAAATCGCCGCATGATCCAGCTGGATGCCGTGGAGACCCTGGCCTTCGGCGGCGTGGTGCTGTTTGGCGGTTACGCCTTGTGTCGGTTCATCCCGGTGCTGGGCCGCTACAACATCCCCGAGCCGGTGATCGGCGGCCTGGTGATGGCGCTGATCGCGCTGGTGGCGTATCGCTTCAACACTACCCTGATCGAGTTCGATACCAGTCTGCAGCAGCCGCTGATGGTGGCGTTCTTCACCACCGTGGGCGTCAACGCCAGCCTGGCGCTGTTGCGCATCAGTGGCCGCCAGGTGGTCATGTTTCTCGCGCTGGCCAGCGTGTTCGCGGTGCTGCAGAACCTGCTGGGCATCAGTGTCGCGACGGCGTTCGGACTGCATCCGCTGTTCGGCGTGTTGGCTGGTTCCACCACGCTCACCGGCGGCCCGGCGACCGGCTTGGCGTTTGCACCGCTGTTCGAGCAGGCCGGTGTGACGGGTGCGGAGTCGATCGCGATCAGCTCGGCGATGGCCGGCATCATCTGTGGCGGCGTGATCGGCGGCCCGGTGATCACGCTGCTGATCCGGCGCTTCAAGCTGCGCCCCGGAAACGGTGTCGCAGGCGTGCCCGATGCCGAGGCCGCCGCGTTGCCGGTCGAGGCGCCGCTGGACGATGCCGGGCGCGAGTTCGCCGCACTCAAGAGCATCGTGGTCATCCTGGTCGCGATGTGGGCCGGCTCCTGGGTCGGGCAGGGTTTCTCGGCGCTGGGGCTGACCTTGCCGGCCTACATCGGCGCGATGCTGGTGGGCGCGCTGATCCGCAATATCGACGACTACACCGGCTGGATCGGCATATCCGTGCGCAGCACCGACGTGATCGGCAATGTCGCGCTGGCGATGTTCCTGGCGGTGGCGCTGATGAACCTGCGCCTGTGGGAACTCGCGGGACTGGCGCTGCCGCTGATGGTCAATCTCGCGCTGCAGATCGTGCTGGTGGTGCTGTTCTGCATCCCGGTGTTTCGCCTGATGGGGCGCGACTACGATGCGGCAGTGATGGGCGGCGGCTTCATCGGCTTCATGCTGGGCACCACGGCCAATGCGATGGCGGTGATGCGCACCCTGGTGGAGCGCTACGGCGCGGCACCGCGGGCGTTCCTGGTGGCGCCGCTGGTGGGCGCGTTCTTCATCGACTTCACCAATGCGCTGATCATCACCGGGTTCCTGAATTTCTGGGAATGAGCGGTCGAGCCATAACCGCAGATTGATCCCTGTGCAGACGTCACCCGAACCCGCGGGGCTTTCCATGATGACGACCAGTCCAGAGGCAGCGACGTCCATGCCCGGTGCGCGCGCACCGGCCGACGAGGGTATGGTGGACGTCACCGTGCTCGGCGCGGGCGTGGTCGGCATGGCGACTGCCTACGCGGCGGCGCGGCGCGGCTTGTCGGTGCGCCTGGTCGATCGCGCAAGCGGCCCTGCGCAGGGCGCCTCGTTCGCCAACGGTGCGCAGTTGAGCTACGCCTATACCGATGCGCTGGGCAGCCCGGCGCTGTGGAAACATCTGCCGCAGCTGTTGCTGGGGCTCGACCCGGTGTTCCGCATGCACTGGCTGTTCGATCCGGATTCATTGAAGTGGGGTCTGACATTCCTGCGCAACACCACGGCATCGCGCTTTCGTGAGAACACCCTGGCCGTGCTCGAGCTGGCGATGGAATCGAAGTCGGCGATGGATGCACTGCTGCAGCGGCATCGGATCGAGTTCAGCCATGCGGTGCCGGGCAAGATGCACCTGTACCACGATGCCGGTGCGCTGCGTCGCGCGGAAGCGGTGGTTGCCGTCAAGCAGAAACATGGCGTGGTGCAACGGGTGCTGTCGCCACGCGAGGCGGTGGCGATCGAGCCGGCGCTGGAAGGCGTGGCGGGCCTGGTCGGCGTGCTGCATTCGCCGCAGGAGGAAGTGGGCGATCCGCATCGCTTCTGCATCGAACTGCTGCGTGTGCTGCGCGAGCAGTACGGTGTGCAGGCGTGTTTCGAAACCGATGTGGATGATCTTGTGCGCGAGCCGGATGCGGTCACGCTGACCACCCGCGACGGCCGCCGCCTGCGCTCGCGGCAACTGGTGGTGTGCGCGGGGGTGGAGTCGATGTGGCTGGCGCACGAGTTGGGCATCCGCATGCCGCTGATGCCGATGAAGGGGTATTCCTTCACCACTCGCTGCGGCCCGCACACGCCGGTCGCCAGCATCACCGACACCACGCGCAAGCTGGTGTTCTGCCGCCTCGGCGATCATCTGCGGGTGGCCGGCCTGGCCGAACTGGGCGTGCGCGATGCGTCGGTGGATCCCGCGCGCAGCGATCTGCTGGTGGCCCTGGCGCGCGCATCGCTGCCCGCCGCCGCGAACTACGACGCCATCGAAAGCCGCTGGGCGGGCTTGCGCCCGATGACGCCGTCGTCGATGCCGATCATGCGCCGGGTGCAGGACGACATCGTGTTCAACGTCGGCCACGGCATGCTGGGCTGGACGCTCGCCATGGGCGCAGGCGAGCGGGCAGCGGCGTTGCTGGCGCAGCGATAAATGGCGCGTCGCCTCGCGGCGGCGATGCAAGGAATAACCGGCGTCATTCCTGCGCAGGCAGGAATCCAGTGACCCAGGCTGCGGTTCTGCATAAAACCCGCGGATGCTCGCGCGCATGCATCGCGATGGCTGCGCTTCACCTTCGCACGCCATACTCGGCCTTTCAACAAAGGTCGCGGATCATGAAGCCGATCGTCCTCGCCGCATGCCTGAGCCTGCTCGTGCCGGGCGGCTGTCATGCGGATGCGTCGGTCGCGTCGATCGACCTGGCTGCGGCGACGGCGCCTGTCACGCTGGATCACGTGCGCCGCGATGGCGCGCCGCAGGCGGCTACCGGTTTCATTTTGCAGCGCTACACGTTCGAAGCGGTCACCGCGCCGACGCTGACAGTGACGCCGGCGCGCGCCTGGTCCGCTGGCGACGAGCTGCACGTGCAGGTGCAGAACGCGATGCCGTGGGCAGTCACGTTGACCGTCGACATCGACGGTGCGAGTCCGGGCCAGCACTTGCATGCGCAGATCGGCCTCCCGGCCGGGCCGGCACAGACGCTGGTGATTCCCCTGCACGCAACGAGCCCGCGTGCCATGGGCATGCAGGCTGCGCCGCCGATGCCGGTCGACGACCACGGCCGGGCCATCCTGCTCGCCAGTACAGTGGAAGGCACGCTCGATCCGCGTGCAGTGCGCGCGCTGCGGTTCGGCATCCCGGCGCCGCGGGCCGCACAAACCCTGCTGCTGGGGCGGGTCGAGACGGTATCGGGCCAGGAACTGCAGCGGGCCGCCTACAGCGGCATCGTCGACCGCTACGGCCAGGCCAGCCGCGCCGAATGGCCGGAGAAAATCGATTCCGATGCGGCCTTGCGAGCCGCGCATGCGCACGAACAAGCCGCGCTCAATCAGGCGAAGGCGGAATGGGTTGGGCAGGATAAATACGGCGGACGTCTGGACGTCCCAAGTCTTGCCAAAACCGGCTGGTTCCACACGCAGAAGCAGGGTGGCCGCTGGCGACTGGTGACGCCCGATGGGCATGCGTTCTTCTCGCTCGGCGTCAACGCCGTGACGGCCGACGACGGGCGCAGCTATGTCGAGGGCCGCGAGTTCATGTTCACCGGCTTGCCGCCGGACAGCGGCGAGTGGGCTGCGTTTTACGGCAGCAGCGACAGCCGCAACAAAGATCAGGGCGCCAGCCAGGGCATCGGCTACAACCACGGTCGCTGGTTCGATTTCTACGCGGCCAACCTGTATCGCGTCGATGGCAAAAATTGGTTGGCCGCCTGGCGCACGCGCACACTGGATCGGCTGCAGGCGTGGGGCTTCAACACCGTCGGCAACTGGAGCGATGCCGCACTGGGCCAGGCGCACCGATTGCCGTACACGCGCTCGATCAACATCGCCGGCGACTACGCCAACGTCGCCAGCGGTTTCGATTACTGGGGCCGCATGCCCGATCCGTTCGACCCGCGCTTCGTGCAGGCCACCGAAGCCGCGATGGCGAAAGCGAGCGCCGGGGTACGCAACGACCCCTGGCTGCTCGGCTACTTCGCTGACAATGAACTGGCCTGGGCCGGCGTGGGGCCGCAAGGCCGCTGGGGCCTGGCCGTCGGCACGCTCGCCGGCGACGCGAACAGCCCGGCCAAGCAAGCCTTCATCGCCATGCTGCGCAAACAATACGTGGCGCCGGAAACCCTCGCGGCGGCGTGGGGCATCGCGCTCACCTCGTGGGGCACGCTCGATGCCACCGGCTTCACCGCCCCTGCGCCAAACGAGGCACACCCGGCCATCGCCGCCGACTACAGCGCCTGGCTGCGCCGCTACGCCGACACCTATTTCCGCACCGTGGCCGAAGCGATCCACCGTCACGACCCGCACCACCTGTTCCTCGGCGGTCGCTTCGCCGTCAACACGCCCGAAGCCGTCGCCGCCTGCGCCGAATACTGCGACGTGGTCAGCTTCAATATCTACGCCGACCTGCCGCAGCACGGCTTCGACGCCGCCGCGATGCACGCGCTGGACAAACCGGTGCTGATCGGCGAATTCCATTTTGGCTCCGCCGACCGCGGCCCGTTCGGTGATGGCGTGGTGTCGGTGAGCAGCGAAGCGGAGCGCGGCGAAGCCTATGCGCGCTTCATTACTGCCGCCGCGACCGATCCGGATATCGTCGGCGCACACTGGTTCCAGTACACCGACCAGCCGGTGACCGGGCGTCTGCTCGACGGCGAGAACAGCCATGTCGGCCTGGTGGGAATCACCGATATTCCGTTCGGCGGCTTCGTCGATGCGGTGCGTGCGGCCAACCTGCGGGTGAGGGCGCCGCCGACGGGCGAACCGAACGGCCGCTGAACCGCCGGAATCCCGCGATCGGCTATGCTGGGGAACCACGCCGTTGCCGTGAGGTCGGCTGGACTCGTGAACTCACCCATCCGGGACTGCCCACATGAACTTCCCTCGATCTTCGCTTGCCGCCGCCCTCGTCGTCGCGGCCGGCCTGTCCGTTCTTCCCGCCATCCCCGCGCATGCCGCCGACGAGCTCGGCGGCAGTGCCGTGCCGGGCGTGTGCATGCTCTCGCGCGAGGCGGTGTTCGCCCAATCCAAGGTCGGCAAGGCCGCCAGCGATCGGCTGGGCCAGCTGGCGGAGACCGCGCGCAACCAGTTGTCGAATCAGCGCAAGCCGCTGGATGCGGACATCCAGAGCTTCCAGCAGAAGGCGACCACGCTCAGCGAGGATCAGCGCAAGCAACAGGGGGCGGCCCTGCAGCAGCGCATGCAGACGTTCCAGTCGCAGGCCAGCGAGCAGAACGAGCGCATCCAGCTCACCCGCGCCAAGGTCATGCAGCGGATCGGCGAGGAGGCGCAGCCGGTGGTGGCCGCCAGCTACAAGAAGCACCAGTGCGGCTTGCTGTTGAATCGCGATGCCGTGCTGGGCGGCAACACCAGCAACGACCTGACCAGCGACGTCATGCAGGGCCTGGATGCCAAACTCACCACGATCAGCTTCAACCTGGAGCCGCTGCCGGCCAAGGATGCGACCAGCGGCGGCGCGAAGTAGTCGCCACGACCGGCGCGGACTCGCGGCGACGCCGGTCGAGTCCGCCGATGCACGCTTGACCGGATTGATGATGACCAACGACACCGCTTATCCCATCGGTATCCCGGGACAGCCCTGGGGCCAGGCCGAAATCGCCGCGTGGCGGGCACGCCAGCGCGTCCAGCGCAGCTACGCGGCGGACGTGCTGCGCCGGATCGACGGCCTGCGCGAGCGCTTCGAGGTGTCGTCGTACGGCCAGCTGGAATACCCCTCCGGCGGCTATCCGCTGTTCGCGCTGCGCAGCCGCCCGTGGCGCGATGAGCTCCCCGTGGTACTGGTCACCGGCGGCGTGCACGGCTACGAGACCAGCGGCGTACATGGCGCGCTGCAATTCGCCGAACAGCATGCAGCCGGCTTCACGGATCGGGTGAACCTGCTCATTGCGCCTTGCGTGAGCCCGTGGGGCTACGAGCGGATCCAGCGCTGGAATGCCGACGCGCTCGACCCCAACCGCTCGTTCCGCGAGCACAGCCCCGCGCAGGAGTCGGCGACCCTGATGCACCTGGTCGCACCCCTGCGCCAGCGCGTGCTGATGCACATCGACCTGCACGAAACCACCGACAGCGACGAGAGCGAATTCCGCTGGGCACTGGCCGCCCGCGACGGCAAGCCGTTCGAGCCGGGTACCATTCCCGATGGTTTCTACCTGTGCGCGGACAGCGCGCGACCGCAGCCCGCGTTCCAGCAGACGGTGGTCGCGGCGGTGGCCAGGGTCACCCACATCGCACCGGCCGATCCTGACGGCACCATCATCGGTTCGCCGGTGGTGGCGCATGGCGTGATCGAATACGACTGCCGTGGGCTGGGTCTGTGCGCCGGCATCACCGATGCGCCGTACAGAACCACCACCGAGGTCTACCCCGACAGCCCGCGGGCCACGCCCGAGCAGTGCAATGCGGCGCAGGCCGCGGCCGTAGGCGCCGCGATCGAGTTCGCGCTGGCGCACGGGGCCAGCTGAGCCCCGGAGAGTTGGGGTGGGGTAGGTTCGGCGGCGGCGGCGGCGCCGGTGCCGGTTTTCCTGTCGTTCGCCCCTCCGGACACGCCATCCCGGGAACTCGTCGGCCGGCGGCAGCAGAGTGCGCCAAGGCCGTGCTAGCATCTGGCGTTGAAGGGGAGTAGCTCCCGATCGCTGTCGCCGTCATTACGGGTTTTCGCCCCGGTGCAGCAGCAAATGGCCAAGCCGTTTGCGAGCAAGACCTTCGCCGTTCCACGGCGAAGGTGCGTCCATCACAGATGCCTTTCCGCCGTGGCCCCTGAGCCTTGCCGGAGCATCCGCATGCGATTGGACATCCACACGAAGCAGTGAAGCGCGCTTGCGCGCATTCGTCGTTTCCGTTTGCCCGCGCCACCGCCCGGGCGTGTCGTCGCGCCGTCCGCGGCGTGATGGCATCCAACCCCTCGTCCACCGAAGAGACTCCCCATGGAATTGCTCGCCAATCCCGAAATCTGGATCGCCCTTGCCACGCTCACCGCGCTCGAGCTGGTGCTCGGCATCGACAACATCATTTTCATCTCGATCCTGGCCGGCAAGCTGCCGCCGGAACAGCGCGACCGCGCGCGCCGCGTCGGCATCATCCTGGCCGCGGTCACCCGGCTGGCCCTGCTGCTGGCGATCGCCTGGATCGTGGGGCTGACCGCGCCGCTGTTCTCGCTGTTCGGCCATGCCTTCTCGTGGCGCGACCTGATCCTGCTCGGCGGCGGCCTGTTCCTGATCGCCAAGGCCACCCACGAGATCCACCAGAAGCTGGAGGGCGTCACCGAGCAGGTCACGCTGGGCGCGGCGACAGCCACGTTCGGCGGCGTGATTGCGCAGATCATGCTGCTCGACATCGTGTTCTCGCTGGACTCGATCATCACCGCGGTGGGCATGGTCGAGCAGCGTTGGGTGATGGTCACCGCGATCCTCGCCTCGATCGGCTTCATGCTGATGTTCGCCCGGCCGATCGGCGAGTTCGTCGAGCGGCATCCCACGGTCAAGGTGCTCGCGCTGAGCTTCCTGATCATGATCGGCCTGGTGCTGATGGCAGACGGTTTCGGCCAGCACATCCCGAAGGGATACGTCTATGCCGCGATGGCGTTCTCGGTGTTCGTGGAGTTGGTCAACCTCGCGATCCGCCGTCGCGCGCAGCGGCAGGCCGCGCCGGTGGCGCTGCACGAACGGTATGCGGAGGGCGCGGCCGAGCAGGGTTCGTGAGCGAGCCGGATGGCAGCAAGGGCACAAAAAAAACCCGCAGAGGGGAGTCTGCGGGTCGGGGGGTATCCATCTGCGATGTGTGGAAGAGGAGGGGGAGCCTCACCGCACGGTGGGAAGGGTGTCTCACGACACGGGATTAATGTACTGCATGGTTTGTTAATGGAGCGTAACTGACCGGGCCGCCTGGACGGCCCGCCCGGAGGCGCTTGCCGCCGTTCGACGCCGGCACCGTCCGGGCACGATACTGGTGTGGCCGAAGACCATGGGTTTTGCCGCGAAACATGCCTGTCGATACCGTCGCCGCCAATCGCCGCAGGCATCGCCACCTCGGCCGCGCGCCGGTGTGGCTGTTCGGCTACGGCTCGCTGATCTACAAGGTGGATTTCCCGTACATCGAACGGCGTCCGGCCAGTATCCGGCATTGGGTGCGGCGCTTCTGGCAAGGCTCGCACGATCATCGGGGCACGCCGGAGGCACCGGGCCGCGTGGTGACCCTGGTTCCGCGGCGCGATGCCGTGTGCATCGGCATGGCCTACCTCATCGCTCCGGCGGTGTTCGCCCAGCTCGACGTGCGCGAGAAGAACGGCTACCTGCGCCTTGCCACCGAGCTCGACCTGGGTCGGGGCGAGTGCACCGAAGGCCTGGTGTACATCGCGGGGGAGGAGAACGCCGCGTTCCTGGGGCCGGCGCCGGAACGGGAGATCGCCCGCCACATCGTCGCCTCGTGCGGGCCCAGCGGGCCGAATCGGGATTACCTGCTGCAACTGGCCGCGGCGCTGCGCGAGCTCGACGCGGATGATCCCCACGTGTTCGAGATCGAGCGTCACCTGGTGGATCTGCTCGGTGACGCGCACTGAGCCGCCATCGCTGAAGCGAATGTCGTCCGGGTGTCCGGCCCGGCACGCTGTGCTGTCCGCGGACAACCGGCCGCGTCGCGCGAGTGCGATTATTGTTTTGACTTTCAATGACTTGCGTGATGCGTGCGAGTTGGCACGGCGATTGCTCCATGGACAGTACAGGGAATTCAGTCCAACCGGAGAACGCACATGAAATCCGAATCGATCCTTCTTGGCATGCTGTTCGTCGCTTGCTCCAGTGCCTGCGTGCTGGTGATGGGAGCGATGCTGACGGCCACCCCGGTGTCGTCGCAGTGGGCCGCCGCCAAACGCGCCGCGCCCGCGGTCGCGATGCAGGCCGATTGCGTGCCGTCGATCGCCGCGGACGCCTGCCGCGCCAGCGAAGGCTGAAACCGGCGGCCGCGTCCGTCATGTGACGAGCGCGGCGACGTGACCCCGGGCACGCGGATGTTCTAGGCTGCACGCTTGGGTTCCATCGGCCTCCGCCATGTTCGAGTCGTCTGCGTCACGTCTGCCCCGGCACCTGCGTGCCGTCGCGAAAGCACTTGCCGTATCGCTGCTGTTCGTCGCATCCGCGGCCTATGCGAGCAAGCCGCCACCGCCACCGCGCGTGCAACTGGCCGATGGCTGGGTCGAGGGCAAGCGCGCGGTGGTGAACGAGGTTCCGCTGGAGGAGTTCCAGGGCATCCCGTACGCCGCGCCTCCGCTGGGTGCGCTGCGCTGGCGGCCGCCGCAGCCTGTGCCGGCGTGGAGCGGCGTGCGCCAGGCGCAACGCTTCGGCCCGCGCTGCATGCAGTTGCCGTTGTTCAGCGACATGGTGTTCCGCTCCAACGGCGTGAGCGAGGACTGCCTCTACCTCAATGTCTGGAAGCCTGCCGACTCCGGCGGCAAGTTGCCGGTGCTGGTGTATTTCTTCGGTGGCGGCTTCGTCGCCGGCGACGGCTCGGAGAAGCGCTACGACGGCGCCAGCCTGGCCAGCCGCGGCATCGTCACGGTGACGGTGAACTATCGCCTGGGCGTGTTCGGTTTCTTCGCGCTGCCGGCGCTCGCCGCCGAGTCGCCGCAGCGCGCGGCGGGCAACTACGGCCTGCTCGATCAGGTCGCGGCGCTGCGCTGGGTGCGAGCCAACATCGCCCGTTTCGGCGGCGATCCGGCGCAGGTGACGATCGCCGGCGAGTCGGCCGGTTCAATCGCGGTGAGCGCGTTGATGGCCTCGCCGCTATCGCGTGATCTGTTTGCCCGGGCGATCGGCGAAAGCGGCGCCCTGATCGCACCGATCGCGCCGGTGTCGCTGGCGACGATGGAGCAGCAAGGCCAGGCGTTTGCGCACAAGCTCGGCGCCGATTCGCTGGCTGCCCTGCGCGCGCTGCCGGCGACGACGCTGCTGCAGGCCACGCGCGAGCAGCACAGCGATGCCGCGGTGGATCTGGACGGCTGGTTCCTGCGCGAGCCGCCGGCGGCCACCATGGCGCGTGGCGACCAGGCGCAGGTGCCGCTGCTGCTGGGCACCAATTCGCAGGAGGGTTACTACACCGCGCTCCTGCACGAGCAGCCGCCGACGCCGGCGAACTATCGCGCGGCCTTGCAACGGTTGTTCGGCACGCAGACGAACCAGGCGCTGGCGCTGTACCCCGGCGCCGACGAGGCGCAGGTCAGGTCGTCGGCCACCGCGCTGGCCGGCGACATGTTCATCGCGCACAGCAGCTGGCGCTGGATGGATCTGCAGCGCCAGCACGGTCGTGCGCCGGTGTACTTCTACTACTTCGCCCAGCCGCGGCCGGCCAAGCGCGCGCCGGCGCCGGGCGAGCAGCCGGATCCCGGCGCGGTACACAGCGGCGAGATCGAATACGCGCTGGGCAACCTCGCCGGCAACGAGGTCTACGCATGGACTGCGGCCGACCGGCAGGCGTCGGCGACGATGGAAGGCTACTTCGCGCACTTCATCAAGACCGGTGACCCGAATGGTGCGGGCCTGCCGCCCTGGCCCGCGGTGCGCGCATCCGACGGCGGCCTGCCGCGCCAGGTGATCGCGGCGCACAGCCGCACCGAGGTCGATCGCGGCGCGGCGCGGCAGGCGTTCCTGCAACGGTTTTTCGAGACGCACGCCGACCCGTTGTAGGCCGCCCGCCTCGCGTAATTCATGCTGGTGGAGAGAGCGATGAAACGTTTTTCCGGTTTGCTCGCGACCGCGCTGTCGTGCGTGCTTGTCGCCACGGCGACGGCCGGCGCGCCGAACCCGTCGAAGACGCGCGCCTACATCGATCGCGCCTGGTCCACCCTGACCCGCTCGATGGACGACTGCTCGGCCCTGGTCGACAGCAAGGTAGCCACGCGTCCGCTGCTCTACCTGCCCGCGGACTTCCAGCCGCCGGCGCAACTCCACGGCATCGCCGAGCGCTGCCACGTCGACGTGAAGACCCTGCCGCAGAAGATCCGCCGGCTTGGCGACCTGCAGCCGGCCGCGCTGCCGAAGCAGGGCCTGC
>Ga0207707_10003953_pt1 | contig 13167 bp, 11 predicted proteins | sample KBSC83BmetaG_FD_184336 | JGI IMG/M metagenome (GOLD analysis project Ga0207707, IMG submission 184336) | Corn rhizosphere microbial communities from Kellogg Biological Station, Michigan, USA - KBS C8-3B metaG (SPAdes) (version 2) | ecosystem: Host-associated > Plants > Roots > Rhizosphere ... | reverse complement strand
CCAAATCCGCCTCGCGGGTCAAGGTCCAGGTGGTGTTGCGGGTCAAGACATCGGTCTCGCCCGATTGCAGCTGGGTGAAGCGCTGCTGCGCGGTGCCGGGCACGAAGCGGGTTTTCGACGCATCGCCCAGCACCGCCGCGGCGATCGCGCGGCAGGTATCGACATCCAATCCGGTATAGCGTCCCTGCTGATCGGCGATCGAGAAGCCGGCAAGCCCGGTCGAGACGCCGCAGGTGACGTAGCCGCGCTGCTTTATCTTGTCGAGGGTCGGCCCGGCGAAAGCCGGCGTGGCGATCGCCAGCAACAAAAAAGCCGCCGCGGGCGGCATCGCCCTCATCATTGTCCCCGTTCCCCTGATCTGCCCGACGCGGCCGCGATCATAGCAAGCGCGCGGCGCCCGCGCATCGGGCCGAAGGAAGGATCAGGGCGCTCAGGGCCCGACGAAGAAGTCGTGTACCTTCTGGTAGGCCCGCTGGAAAAAGCCGCCGGTCGCAGCGGTGCCTTCCTTCACCTTCGTGCCCGCGTCTTGGGCGCCTTGGCCAATCGCGGCGCCGGTGCTTTGCGCACCGGACTGAACCTTCGCGCCCGCGTCCGCGGCGCCTTGCTTGACCGTGTCGCGCGCGGGCTGGGTTTTCTCGTCGATCGCCCTGCCCGCGTCCTTGGCGCCTTGGGTGATCGCCGAGCCCGCATTCTGCGCGCCCTCCTTGATCGCCTCGCCCACCGGCGCGGCTTTCTCCTGGATCGCGCTGCCGACATCCTTGGCGGCTTGGCCAATCGCGGCGCCGGCATCCTGCGCGCTTTTCTTGATCGTCTCGCCCGCCGGCGCGAGCTTTTGACCGAGGTCGTCGGCATAGGCCGGCGCGGCAAGGCCCAGCACGGCGAGCGCCAAGCCGGCCGTCATCAGCTTCGTCTTCGTCATCGCCCGTAATCCTTCTCGACGCGGATGCGAATTATAGCGCGATCAATGCGGGCTCGTCACCGGCGGCGCCGGCAACGCCTCCTCCTCGCGCGCGCGCGAATGGTCGGCGCCGATCAGCATATAGACCGCCGGCACGACGAAGAGCGTGAAGAGTGTGCCGATGGCGAGACCCGAGAAGATGATGAGGCCGATCGAAAACCGCGACACCGCGCCCGCGCCCGAGGCGGTGAGCAGGGGCACGACGCCGAACACCATCGCCGCCGTGGTCATGAGGATCGGCCGCAAGCGGATCGCCGCCGCCGCCTCGATCGCCTCGCGCTTCGACTTCCCCTGCCGCTGCAGGGCATTGGCGAATTCGACGATGAGGATGCCGTGCTTGCTGATGAGTCCCATCAGCGTCACCAGCCCGACCTCCGAATAGATGTTCAGCGACGCGCCCGGCATCTGGAAGATCGAGCAGACGAGCAGCACAATCAGCGCGCCAGCGATCGACATCGGCACCGAGACCAGGATCACCACCGGATCGCGGAAGCTCTCGAACAGTGCCGCGAGCGCCAGGAAGATGATGATCACCGCGAAGCCGAAAGTTGTGACGAAGCCGCTCGATTCCTGCACGTATTGGCGCAGCGGACCGCCATAGTCGATCGTGTAGCCCTGCGGCAGGGTCCGCGCCGCGAGATTTTGCAGATAGGTCAGCGCATCGCCCGTCGGCACGAAGGCGACGCCCTGGATGGTCGCGGAATTGAGCTGCTGGAAGTGGTTCAGGGATTCCGGAACCGTCGACGTCTTGACGGTGGCGATGGTCGAGACCGGGATCGGCGTCCCCTGCGCGTTCTTGATGTAGTAATTGAGCAGCTGGTCGGCGTTGAGGCGCGACTCTTGCTGCACCTGCGGGATCACCTTGTAGGAGCGGCCGCTGAGACTGAAGTAGTTGACATAGCCGCCGCCCAACGCCGAGGCGAGCGCGCCGCCGATATCGCTCATCTTCAACCCGAGCTGCGCCGCCTTGTCGCGATCGATCTCGACCGTCGATTGCGGCTGGTCGATGCGCAGATCGGTGTTGATGAAGAGGAAATTGCCGCTGAGCTGCGCCTCCTTGAGGAAGTTCTGCGCGACAGTGTTGAGCTGATCGAAGGGCTGGGTCGTCTTGATGACGAATTGGATGGGCAGGCCGAAAGCGCCCGGCAGCGAAGGCGGCAAGGCGGTCGCGACCTGCTCGCCCGCGACATGGCTGTTGATCTGCTGCTGCAGCAGCGGCGCGATCTGATTGGCCGTGCGCGTGCGCTGATCCCAGGGCTTCAAGTTGAGGCCGGCGAGCGATTGCCCGGGCGCGTCGATCTGGAAGACGTGCTGAAGCTCGGGATAGGTCGAGAAGATACCGTAAAGCTGCTTCGTATAAAGCAGCTTCTGCTGCAAGGTCGCATCGGGCGCCGTGGTGGCAAAGCCGATGACGAAGCCCTGATCCTCGTCGGGCGCGAGCTCGGTCTTCTGGAATCCCCAGAGGAAATAGATGCTGCCGAGGATGATGACGGCGAAAACCCCAGTCACCGCCACCGTGTCGAGACTGCCATGCAGCATGCGGTGATAGCGGTCGCGTATGCGGTTGAACCAGCGATCGATGAAATCCATGAAATGCGCCTGCCAGCCGCGGTCGCCGACCTGATGCGGCTTCAGCAGCCGCGAGCACATCATGGGCGAGAGCGTCAGCGCGACGATTGCCGAAACGGTGACCGCGCCGACGAGGGTGAAAGCGAATTCGGTGAAGAGCGCGCCGGTCAGCCCGCCCTGGAAGCCGATCGGCACATAGACGGCGATCAGCACCACCGTCATGGCGATGATCGGTCCGCCGAGCTCGCGCGCCGCCTGGATCGCGGCCGCCACCGGTCTCATCCCGTCCTCGAGATGGCGATTGACGTTCTCGACGACGATGATCGCGTCGTCGACCACGAGCCCGATCGCCAGCACCAAGGCGAGCAGCGTCAACAAATTGATCGAGAAGCCGAAGGCCAGCATCATCATGAAGGTGCCGATGAGCGACACCGGGATCGCGATCGCCGGGATCACCACGGACCGCAGCGAGCCGAGGAAGATGAACACGACGAGGATCACGATCAGAACGGCCTCGACGAGGCTGCGGATCACCTCGTGGATCGAGCTGTTCACGAAGTCGGTCGAATCGTAGATCACCTGCGCCTGCAGGCCCTGCGGGAGCTGCGATTGAACCTCGGGCAGCTCGTTGTGCACCGCCTTGATGACGCTGAGCAGATTGGCCGAGGGGGCCACCTGGATGCCGATATAAACGGCGTCCTGCCCGTCGAACGCGACGCGCGTGTCGTAGCTGTCGGCGCCGAGCGTGACATTGGCGACGTCCTCGAGGCGCACATTGGCACCGTTCGCCTGCTTTACGACGAGATCGCGGAAAGCGTCGAGCGAATGGAGATTGGTCGAGGCGGTGAGGTTCACCTGCACCATCTGGCCCTTGGTCGAGCCGATGCCGGAGATGTAGTTGTTGGCCTGGAGCGCTTGCGCCACATCCGCCGGAGTGACGCCGAACGCCGCCATCTTTTGCGGATCGAGCCAGGCGCGGAGCGCGAAGTTCTGCGCGCCGACGATCTCGGCGGTCTGCACCCCGGCGATCGCCTGGAATTTCGGCTGCACCACGCGCACGAGATAGTCGGTGATCTGGTTGCGGCCGAGCACGTCGCTCTTGAAGCCGAGATACATCGCATCGAAAGTCTGGCCGACCTTGATGGTCAGCACCGGCTGCTGCGTGCCGGAGGGAAGCTGGTTCAGGACCGAGCTCACCTTGCTCTGGATCTCGGTCATCGCCTTGTCGGGATCGTAATTGAGGCGAAGATTGACGGTGATCGTCGAGACGCTCGATTGGCTGGTCGAGCTCATATAATCGATGCCGTCCGCCTGGGCGATCGCGTTCTCCAAGGGCGTCGTGATGAAGCCCGCGACCACGTCGGGATCGGCGCCGTAATAGGTCGTCAGCACCGTCACGACCGCGTTCTGGGTTTGCGGAAACTGATAGACCGGCAAGGTCGCGAGCGCGCGCAGGCCCAGCACCAGGATCAAGAGGCTGACCACCGTCGCCAGCACCGGCCGGCGGATGAAGATGTCGGTGAAATTCATAGCCGCGCCCTCAAAGCCGCCGCTGGAAATCGATCTCGCGTCCTTCGACTGCTCGCGCCTCGGCGGCGCTCGCGCTCAGGATGAGGCGGATTTCTTAATGCCATCAACCAATTTTCCTCACCCTGAGCGGAGCGAAGCGTAGTCGAAGGGCGCAGGATGCCCGTGCAGCGATTGGAGCCAATCGCCCCGACCCCGGAACGCGGAGAGGGTTTGATCGAGCGTATCATTCGCTTCGTGTTCACTGAGCCGCCCCTAGCCCTCGGTCGGATGGGGGTTGGGGTTGTCGGCCGGCTGCACGGAATTGTCGATATGCAGCGGCGAGCCGTTGCGCAGCTTGACCTGGCCGGCGGTGACGACCGTCTGGCCCTGCTTGATGCCCTCGATGATCGCCACCTGATCGCCGCGCGTATCTCCGGTGGTGACGAAGACCTGCTGCGCCGAGAGCTGGTCCTTGCCGTCGGCCGTCTTGCCCTTGTCCTCGACGAGATAGACGGTGCTGCCGAAGGGGTTGTAGGTGACCGCGGTCTGCGGCAGGGTCACATAGTCCTGCGGCGCGCCGACATCGATCGAGACCGACGCGAACATGCCGGGCAGCAGCCGATGCTCGGGATTGCCGAGCGTCGCGCGAACTTGGACGTTGCGCGTCGCGGTATCGACCTTCGAATTGATCGCGAGAATGCTGCCGGCGAAGCTCTCGCCCGGAAACGTGTCGACCGTGACGCTCACCTTCTGCCCGGCCTTGATCTGCGACAGCGCCTGCTGCGGCAGGGTGAAGTCGACATAGATCGGATCGAGCGATTGCAGCGTGACGATGGTCGTGCCCGGCGAGAGATATTGCCCGACATCGACCTGGCGGATGCCGAGCTTGCCGGCGAAGGGCGCGCGGATCACCTTGTAGTCGACGATCGCCTGCTGCTGCTGCACTTGCGCTTCGTCGGATTTCAGATTCTGCGCATCGGTATCGACCACCTGTTGGCTGACGGCCTGGGCCTTCAACTGCCGCTGGTCGCGCTCATAGGTGATGCGCGCAAGCGCCGCCGTCGCCTTCAAGGCGTTGAGCTTGGCGATGTCGTCCTCGGCCGAGAGCCCGACCAGAAGCGTGCCCTGCGCCACCTCGGCGCCGGATTCGAAATGCACCGCCGAGACCGTGCCCGCAACTTGCGTCGAGAGATCGGCGCCGCGCGCCGCGCGGAGACTCCCGATCGCATGAATCTGCTTCTGCCAGGGCTCGATCTTGGCGACCATGGTCGAGACCGTCTGCGGCGGATTGGCGAAGCTGGCGAGAACCTTCTTCTTGAAGCCCGGCAGGAGGACGAGCTCGAAGACAAAGATCGCCCCGAGCACGATGCCGACCGCGAGCAGCATGATGATCATGCGTTTGGTCATGCGTTTGGTCATTGCGAGTCCCTTGGCTTAAGGCTTCTTCGCCGCGTCGGCGTGCTGGGCCGCGACATCGACGCGGTTCCACCACCCGCCGCCGAGCGCCTGGAACAGCGCGGCGGTATCGGCAAAGCGCGCCGCCTGCGCGATCACGCGGTTGATATGCGCCTGCTGATAGGTGGTCTCGGCATTGAGCAGGGTCGAGTAGTTGATCGCGCCCGCCTGGTATTGGGTGCGCGAGATCGCGAGGCTGTCCGCGGCCGAGCGCTCCGCCGCGAGCTGCGCCGCAAGCGCCGCCGCATCCGATTGCAGCGCGCGCAGCGCATCGGCGACGTCCTGGAAAGCGCTGATCACCGTGTTGCGGTACTGCGCCGCGGCGGCGTCATAGGCGGCTTCGGCGGCGCGCTTCTCGTGGAGGAGCTGGCCGCCCTTGAAGATCGGCTGCACCAGGCCCGCGCCGATGCTCCATATGCCGGGCCCGCTGAGCAGCTGGCCCGCATCGGTGACGGTGTTGCCGTAGGACGCGCTGAGCGTGATCTGCGGCAGCATGGCGGCAGTGGCGACGCCGATCTGCGCGCTCGCCTGGTGGAGCGTTGCCTGCGCCGCCTGGATGTCGGGGCGCTGCTCGACGAGCCGCGAGGGGAGGCTCAAGGGCAGCTCCTGCGGCAGATCCAGCGCGGCGAGATCGAAGCTCTGGCTGATTTCCTCGCTCGGCAGCCGGCCGGCCAGCGCGGTCAAGAGCACGCGCTGCTGCGCGAGCTGCTTTTCGAGCGTCGGCAGCGTCGCCTGCGTCGCGTTGAGGGTTGCCTGCTGCGCCAGCACCGCAGCGCGCGACGCGCCGCCGAGGTTGAACTGGCGCTGCAGCACGTCCAGCTGCTGCGTCTCGGCCTCGATGATCTCCTGCGTCGCGGCGATCTGGGCGCGAAGCGAGGCTTCCTGCACGGCGGCGGCGACCACGTTCGAGGTCAGCGTCAGATAGGCCGCTTCGAGCTGGTAGCGCTGGAACTCCGCCTGCGCCTCGGTCGATTCGAGCTCGCGCCGCGCGCCGCCAAAGACATCGAGCGCATAGGAGAGGCTGAGCGAGCCGGTCGTCAGGGTGAAGATCGAGCTCGACTTCGGATTGCCGAAAGCGGCGCCCGAAATTTTCTCGCGCGTCGTCGAGAGATTGCCGCTGACCGAGGGAAAGAGCACGCCGCGCTGCGCCAGCACGTTCTCCTGCGCCTGGCGCAGCGTCGCTTGCGCTGCTTCGAGGCTGGGATTGGATTGGAGCGCTTCCTTGATAAGCGCATCGAGCGCCGGCGAATGGAACAGCGTCCACCACTGGCCGGGAATGTCCATGCCGGCAACGAAGCGCTGCGCCTCGCCGCCTTTGACCGCGGCGGAGATGGTCGCGGGCGCCTGCTTTTCCGGCGTGTAGCCCGACACGGCGGGCGCGGCCGGCCGCTTGAAATCCGGCCCGACCGCGCAAGAAGCGAGCAGCAAGGCGGCCAGCGCCGCCGCGGGACGCAAGCTCATGGCGCCTCGCCCATCGCGCTGCGCAGGATCGCCGTCGCGTGCTCCTTCACGATCGCCTGGATGAGCGCCACCTTGCGGTCGTCGAGCTCGTCCCAATGCATCGACTGGCGCGCGCTCTTGTTGCTGCATTGGCTGTGGAAGATGAAAATCTGGCCGAGAATCGCGAGGGTGCGCACCAGGATTTCCTCATCCTCGGCCGAGCGCTCGAGAAGGCGCGCCACCACCTCCATCGCCGGCCGCACGCCAAGGCGCGTCACGCTGTCATGCAGCAATTCGAGCGCCGCCTGGCCCTCGATCTCCGCCCGCGAGATGAAAGTGCTGTGGCTCGCCGAGGCGCGGTGCGAGGTGACCAACGCCGTGAAGGCATCGAGCACCGCATAGAGCGCGGCAAAAAGCCGGTCGGGATCGCGCGGTCCGGCCAGGGCCTCGGCTGCCTGCGCCGCGGCGGGCGCGAGATGATCCTCCACCATGGCGACGATCTGGCCGATCGCGGCGCGGTAGAGGCCCTCCTTGCTGCCGAAATAATACTGAATAGCCGGCAGATTGACCTTGGCGCGGTCGGCGAGCGCGCGCGTGCTCGCCCCTTCATAGCCCGCGGCGGCGAAGACCTCGATCGCCGCATCGAGGATGCGGCGCATGGTCTCCTCGCCCCTGGCATGGGCGGCGGGACGGTAATGGAGGCCCGTGGCGTCGATGCGGTCTTCCGGCATGGGAGATTTGGCCAGCGCTAGTTTAGCGACCGACATTATCAGTTGATTGGATCAAATGATAGAGTTTTTGCACCGCAAAATAAGGAGGCGAATTCCTATCTGGCACGGCTTCTGGGCTTTCGCAAGTGCGAGTTGCAGCCTCGCGCGTCGGCCTTCTCCTGGCTTTCGCCGCGCGGCCATGCCATGCAAGATGCCGCCAACCGGGCGGCCGAGCGGCCGCGCTCTTACCTCGCAAGGTTTCTGCCGCGATGCGCACCAAATCGAAGAAGCTCGATACGCTCCTCGCCCATGCCGGGCGTAATCCCGAGAAGAATTTCGGCGTGGTCAATCCGCCGGTCTATCACGCCTCGACCATCCTTCACCCGACCGTGGCCGATTACGAGGCGGCGGGGCGCAACCGCTACAACCAGGTAACCTATGGCCGGCACGGCACGCCAACCACCATGGCGCTCGAAGAGGCGGTGGCGGCGATCGAGGGCGGACATCGCGCCGTCGCCTTCTGCTCGGGCGCCGCGGCCTGCTTTGCGTCGATCCTCGCTTTCGTCAAAGCCGGCGACCACATCCTCGTGGTCGATTCCGTCTACGGCCCGGTGCGCAATTTTTGCACCGCCTTCCTCAAGCGCTTCGGCGTCGAGACGACGTTCTACGACCCGCTGATCGGCGTCGGCATCGCCGGCCTCATCCGCGACAACACCGCGCTCGTCTATATGGAGAGCCCGGGCTCGCTCACCTTCGAGGTCCAGGACGTGCCGGCGATCGTCGCCGCGGCCAAGGCGCGCGGGATCAAGACCCTCCTCGACAACACCTGGGCCGCCCCGCTCTTCTTCAAGCCGCTGGCGCTCGGTGTCGATGTGGACATCATCTCGGCGACGAAATATATCGTCGGACATAGCGACGCGATGATGGGCATCGCCGTCTGCACCGAGGAGAGCTTCCTGCCCGTGCGCAATTCCGCGACCGAGCTCGGCAATCACGCCGCTCCCGACGATTGCTACCTGGCGCTGCGCGGCATGCGCAGCGCCGGCGTGCGCATGCGCCAGCACGAGGGCCAAGGCTTGGCGCTGGCGCGCTTCCTTGCCAACCGGCCCGAGGTCGAGCGCGTGATGCATCCCGGCATGCCGGGCGATCCCGGCCACGAGATCTGGCGACGCGACTTCACCGGCGCTTCCGGCCTTTTCGGCGCGGTCCTGCAGCGCGGCATCGCCAAGAAGGCGGTCGATGCGATGCTCGACGGATTTGAGCTCTTCGGCATGGGCGCGTCCTGGGGCGGGTTCGAGAGCCTCGTCCTGCCGACCCATCCCGAGCGCTTGCGCAGCGCGACGCGCTGGGACACCGGGCCGTGCCTGCGCTTTCATGCCGGGCTCGAAGATCTCGACGATCTCATCGCCGATCTGACGCGGGGCTTCGAGCGCCTCAACGCGGCAAGCTGACCCGGCCCGTGCTGACCCTCAGCCCGGCCGAGATCGACGCGCTGCTCTTGAGCTTGAGGGTGGGCGTCGTCAGCGTCGCGGCGAGCCTTCCCTTCGCGCTCGCCTGCGCCTTCCTGCTGTCGCGCTGCGATTTCCCGGGCAAGAGCCTTATCGATGGGGTCGTGCATCTGCCGCTGGTGCTGCCGCCGGTCGCGGTCGGCTTCGGGCTTCTGATCCTCTTCGGACGCAACGGCATGATCGGCTCTTGGCTCTACGCCGCTTTCGGCTTCACCTTCGCCTTCAATTGGAAAGGCGCCGCGCTCGCCTCGGCGGTGGTGGCATTCCCCTTGAGCGTCCGGGCGATGCGCCTCTCGCTCGATGCGGTCGATCGCCGCCTCGAAGCGGCGGCGCGCAGCCTCGGCGCGTCGCGCTGGCGCGTCCTCGCCACCATCACCCTGCCGCTGACGGCGCCCGGCATTTTGACGGGCGCGATCCTGGGCTTCGCGCGCAGCGTCGGCGAGTTCGGCGCGACCATCACCTTCGTCTCGAACATCCCGGGCCAGACGCGCACTTTGCCCTTGGCGCTCTATGAGCTGACGCAGATTCCGGGGAGCGACGCCGCGGCCTGGCGCCTCGCGATCCTTTCGGTGCTGGTGGCGCTCGTCGCGCTGATCGCATCGGAATTTCTCGCGCGCCGCGTCAACCGCCGCGTCAAGGGCATTCCGTGATCGAGATCGCAATCGAGAAGCGCCTTGGCGCGTTTTCGCTCGATGCGCGCTTTGCCGCGCCCGATTCCGGCATCACTGCCCTGTTCGGCCGCTCGGGCGCGGGCAAGACCAGCCTCGTCAACGCGCTTGCCGGCCTCATCCGCCCCGATCGCGGCCGCATCGCCGTCGCCGGCGTGCCGCTCTTCGATAGCGAGCGCGGCATCGACGTGCCGCCCGAGAAACGCCGCCTCGGCTATGTCTTCCAGGAAGGCCGGCTCTTTCCGCATTACTCGGTGCGCGGCAACCTGCTCTATGGCCGCAAGCGCGCCGGCGACACCGACGGGCCGAGCTTCGATACAATCGTCGCATTGCTCGGCATCGCCGATCTCCTGGAGCGGCGGCCGGCCGATCTCTCGGGCGGCGAGAAGCAGCGCGTCGCGATCGGCCGCGCGCTGTTGGCGAGCCCGCGGCTCCTGCTGATGGACGAGCCGCTCGCCTCGCTCGATGCCACGCGCAAGGCCGAGATTCTGCCCTTCATCGAGCGGCTGCGCGACGAGCTCAAACTGCCGGTCTTCTATGTCAGCCACGAGATGGACGAGATCATCCGCCTCGCCGATCTCCTCGTGCTGGTTGATCAAGGCAAGATCGCCGCGATGGGCGAGGTCGAGGATCTGACCTCGCGGCTCGATCTCTGGCCGCTGACCGGCCGCTACGAGGCGGGCGCCGTGATCCGCACCACCTTGCGCGGCCACGATACGAGCTATGGCTTGAGCGAGCTCGCCTTTCCCGGCGGCCGGCTGCGCGTGACCAGGCTCGAGCTGCCGCTCGGCACCCCCTTGCGCGTGCGCATCCGCGCGCGCGACGTCGTGATCGCAACCGAGCGGCCGACGCATCTCTCGATCCGCAACGCCTTTGCCGGCACGATCGTCGAAATCCAGGCGGATCGCGGGCCTCAGGTGGATCTGAAGCTCGATATCGGCACGGCCGAGCGCCCGGTCATGCTGCTGGCGCGAATCACGCTGCGCGCTTTCCAGGAGTTGCAGCTCGCGCCAGGCAAGCAGATTTTCGCGCTGGTCAAGACCGTCTCCTTCGACCGCCACAGCTTCGGCCGGCATATCGACAATGAGGTGTGCTAAAGATAGTGGGTTCGATGTCATTCAGCTGTCATTGCGACCCGGAGCGAAGCGAAGGGGAAGCAATCCAGCTCTTTCCCGATGCTCTGGATTGCTTCGTCTGCCTTTGGCTTCCTCGCAGACGCGGCAATACAATCGAGCTTTAAGGAGGAACGCCCGGATGCCGAAGCTCAATGCCGCCGCCATGCTGCTCGGCCTCGCCTTCATCGGCGCAGCGCCGAGCGGCGTTCGCGCCGAGGCGGCAACGAAGCTCGCGGTCAGCTATTCCGCGACTGCCGATTTCGCTCCGGCCTTCATCGCCAAGGAGGAGGGAATTTTCTCAAAGCACGGCCTCGATGTGACGCTCAGCAATCTCGCGACCACGGCGCTCGGCCCGCCGGCGCTGCAATCGGGCAGCTTGCAGATCGCCTCGATCTCGCCGCCGCTGTTGCTCCTCGCCAATGACGGCGGAATGGATCTGGTCGCGGTTGCGGGCGTCGCCGCGCTCGATGCGAAGGAGCCCAACTCGGCGCTCGTCACCCGGCCGGGCTTCATCGCCACCAAGGCGGAGGATTTCATCGGCAAGAAGATCGGCCGGCCCGGCATCAACAGCGCGATCGATATCCTGTTGAAGAAGTGGTTCCTCGACCATCATGTGCCGCTCGACCGCGTGACCTTCGCCGAGACGCCCTTCCCGAAGATGGGCGATCTGCTGCGCGCCGGTCAGATCGACGCCGCGGTCGAGCTCGAGCCGCTCTTGACGCGAATCGTCGCGAGCGGCGCCGGCACGAAATCGATCGATTTCATCTCCGAGGTCAATCCGCATATCGTCGCCGCGATCTATGGCTCGACGAGGGAGTGGGCTGAGGCGCATCGCGACGCCGTGCACCAGTTCCGCGCCGCGCTCGACGAGGCAGCGCGCTTTGCGAAGGACCATCCCGACGAGGCGAGCGCCATCCAGCGCAAATATATCGGCGCCGCCGGCCGCCCGGCCGGGGTTACGCCGCTGATGCAGCCGCAGGATTTCGATTTCTGGGTGAAGACCATGACCCAGCTCAAAATGCTGCAGCAGCCGGTCGGCGACCCCACCCGGCTGATCCTCGACTGAGGCGGTGGCGTGGCGGCTACCTCGCACCGACCTGCCGCGCGTCCGAGCGACGCGGCGATGCGCCGCGAATGATCGCTTCCGCCTGACGCCCCGAGAGGCGCCGCCGCTCGATCAAAGCCCTCGCGAGACGTTCGACCGCCGCCCAAATGCGCGGCTCCTCGAATTTCTGCCACACCCACGCCCGCGCAAAGGCGATGTAAGCCTCGGCCGTTTTGCGCGAGCGGAAGAAGCGTGTCGCCAGTCCGGATGCGGTTTCCGCGTCGATCGCTCCGCCGTCATCCTCTTGCGATCCGCCGCGCGTGAATTTTCTTTGCGCCAGAGGTCCGGCAAGGCAGAGCATGACGATTTTTTCCATTCGCGATCGCCCGCTGCCGTCGGCCGGGGAAGCCCTGCCGAGAGGGGGATTGTCGTGTGTCGTTTCGCCGCCGACCAGCTCGTCGGCATCGATGCCAACCGAGCGAATCCGCAGATGCAGCAAATGGCACATGACCGCGTGCCCGGCTTCGTGATAGGCGGCGGCCATGATCGGGTTCGGCGCGGTTTTCGGCATCGCGGTCGCGCCGGCTCAGGCCGCGATGCGTCCGCCGCGGCTGCGGCGCAGCTTTTTCAATGGGCGTGGCGCCGGCGATGGGCGCCGCGATGGAACAGCAGATAGGCCACGGCGAAAAACGCCCCGCCGGCGACGAGAAGGCCAACCGCAAAATAGCTCGAGGCCAGCGCGACCCGGAGCCATCGCAGCGCGGGTGGCGTGAGGTCGATGGCGCGGAGCCAATCGGCCTCGGGCTCATAGGCAGTCAGCGCGCGCGCCGGCAGGATGAAAGCGGCGATCGCGCCCGCGATGCTCAACACTCCGTCGAAGAGCGCTAGACCGGCCAGGGCGGTGCGGGGCTCGCGCACCTGCCTGACCGTCAGCACGATCAGTCCGAAAGTGGCGGCCAGCGCCACCCCCAGCACAAAAATGGCGAGCGGACTTCCGTCGATCACCCGAAAGCCGAGAAGCGCAATCAGGAGCAGCGTCGAAGCCGCGATCACCCTGAGATTTGCCTGGTCGTCTTTCATTGAGCGCCTGCCTTTTCCTCTATTACAGGAAGGCTGGGCACCGGGGCTTGATCTGGCTCAATCCCGGCGCGCCGGCCTCTGCCGCACTTTGATTGCCAAGGCGACGACAG
>Ga0207707_10003951_pt1 | contig 13171 bp, 7 predicted proteins | sample KBSC83BmetaG_FD_184336 | JGI IMG/M metagenome (GOLD analysis project Ga0207707, IMG submission 184336) | Corn rhizosphere microbial communities from Kellogg Biological Station, Michigan, USA - KBS C8-3B metaG (SPAdes) (version 2) | ecosystem: Host-associated > Plants > Roots > Rhizosphere ... | reverse complement strand
GCGCCGGTCACCGCACGAGGTCAGGCGGCCTCTCCGGTCAATCAAGAGCTCTTCCAGGCATTGCAGTGGCGGTGCATCGGACCCTATCGCGGCGGGCGCGCCCTCGCCGTCGCCGGCATTGCCGGCGATCCAATGACATTCTATTTCGGCGCAGTCGCCGGCGGGGTCTGGAAGACTACCGACGCTGGCGCGACCTGGTCCGCGCTGACTGATAGCACGCCCATCTCATCGGTCGGCGCCATCGCGGTGGCGCCCTCCGATCACAATGTGCTCTACGTCGGAACCGGCGAAGCCGCACCCCGCGGGGACATGACCTACGGCGATGGAGTCTACAAGTCGGTCGACGGCGGCAAGACCTGGAACAATATCGGGCTGAAGGACAGCCGCCAGATCGGCGCGCTGATCGTCGACCCGGCCAACGCGAACGTCGTGCTGGTCGCCGCCTTCGGGCATGCCTTCGGTCCAAACGCCGAACGCGGTGTATACCGCACCACCGACGGCGGCCAGTCCTGGACCAGGGTCCTCTATAAGGACGAGCAGACAGGCGCGATCGACGTCACTTTCGATCCGCACAACTCGAAGATCGTCTATGCCGCGCTGTGGCAGGCGCGCCGCCAGCCCTGGAACTTCTCGAGCGGCGGCCCGGGCAGCGGCCTGTACCGCTCCAGCGATGGCGGCGTCAGCTGGAGCCGCCTGGCGGGGAACGGACTGCCGGGCGGTATTCTCGGGCGAATTCACGTCTCGATCTCCGGCGCGGACTCGAACCGCATCTACGCCATGATCGAAGCCAAGGAAGGTGGTCTATTCCGCTCGGACGATGGCGGCTCACACTGGCAGCGCGTCAACGACGACGGCCGCTTGAGCCAGCGGGCCTGGTACTTCTCGACCGTCCTGGCCGACCCCAAACACGTGGACACGGTGTATGCGGAGAACACCGGCCTGTTCCGCTCCACCGACGGCGGCAAGACATTCAGCCTCCTGCCCGCCCGCCACGGCGATCACCATGGACTGTGGATCGATCCGAGCGCTCCGGACCGGATCATCGAGGCCAGCGACGGTGGCGCCTCGATTTCCTTCGACGGCGGCAGCACGTGGAGCGCCCAGAACAATCAGCCCACGGCCCAGTTCTACCACGTGTCGACCGACGGTCGCTTCCCGTATTACATCTACGGCGCTCAGCAGGACAATTCGAGCGTCGCCATTGCCAGCATGGACGACGAGGGCGCGATCGGGCCGCGTGACTGGTACGACGTGTTCGCCGGGGAGGCGGGCTTCATCCTGGCCGATCCACGTGATGCGGACATCGTCTACGGCACCAACGAAAACCTCGTTGGCCGCTTCAACAAGCACACGATGCAGACGCGCGTGATCTCGGTGTGGCCGATCGATGCCTCGGGCCACGCCGCCAAGGACCTCGAGCACCGCTTCAACTGGACATCGCCCATGGCCATGTCGCCGTTCGATCCCGACACGCTGTACTACGGCATGGAGCGCCTCTACAGAACGACCAACGAGGGCGGCAGTTGGAGTGCCATCAGCCCGGATCTCACCCGCAACGACCGATCCAAGCAGGAGGCCTCGGGCGGTCCGATCACCAAGGACATCACCAGCGTCGAGTACTACGACACGATCTTCGCCATCGCGGAGTCGCCGCTCAGCAAGGGCATGATCTGGGTCGGAACCGACGACGGCCTGGTCCAGCTCACCCGCAACGGCGGCAGCAGCTGGTCGAACGTGACGCCCGCGTCGGTGCCGCAGTGGAGCACGATCAGCATGATCGAGCCTTCGCGCTACGATGCGGACACCGCCTATGTGGCAGTCGAGCGCCACAGGCTCGATGACCTCAAGGCCTATGTATTCATGACGGACAACGGCGGCAGGAGCTGGAAGCGCATCGACGCCGGCTTGCCGGAGGGCTCGTTTGTTCACGCCGTTCGCGAGGATTCAGTCAGGCGGGACCTGCTCTATGCCGCCACCGAAACCGGCGTGTTCGTCTCCTTCGACAGCGGGCAGCGCTGGCAGAGCCTGCAGCTCAGTCTGCCGCGCTCTCCCGTTCACGACCTGGTCGTGAAAGGCAACGACCTGGTCATCGCGACCCACGGCCGCTCGTTCTGGGTCCTCGACGACGTCACCCCGTTGCGCCAGGTCGCGGCCGCAGCCGCAGCGTCGGGCGCGTATCTCTATACGCCCCAGACCGGCTATCGGCTCTACTACCCCGACCAGGTCGATGCACGGCCGCCCGTGGGGCAAAACCCTCCGGCTGGGACTCTCATCGACTACTACCTGCCGGCGCCGCCGAGCGGCGCGATCAGCATCGACATCCTCGATGACAAGGGCGGTGTCGTGCGCCATCTCACCAGTGAAAAATCGCAACAGGAAGAGCAGCCGCCGGAATGGCCGGACCAGGTGCAGCCCGTCAACACCCTGCCCGCCCTGCAGGGGATGAACCGCTTCGTGTGGAATCTGCGCTATGACGACCCGGTGCAGATTCCCGGCGCCTTCTATGCCGGCCTGCCGCCGCGCGGGCCGCTGGTGTCACCGGGCAACTATGCCGTCAGGCTGACCTCCGGCGGGCAGTCGCAGACCGTGCCTCTCATGATCGCCGCCGACCCGCGCAACAAGGGGTCGCTCGCGGGCCTGCAACAAAAGTTCGCGCTCGCCATGGAGGTCTACCACGATCAGGACGCGCTGCATCGCGCCGTCAATGACATCCGGGCCGTTAAGACGGCCATTGCGGAAGCACTGCAGAAACCAGCCGGCGGCAAATCCCACGGCACGGCCCTCACGGCCGAAGGAAGGACTCTGCTCGCGCAGGCTTCGCAGATTGAAGGCGTCCTGATGCAGGTCAACATCAAGGGCTCAGAAGCCAACCTCAACTTCCCGGGCATGCTCAACGAGCAGATCTATTCATTCAGCGGTTTGCTCGACGACGCCGATACGGAGCCCAATGCGGAGGAGATCGCAACCTATGCCGACATGCATACACGGCTCGGCGCCCAGCTGACCGCATGGAAGGATCTGAAGCAGACGCATGTCGGCTCGTTCTGTGCTCACGCACAGAGCGCAGGCGTGCGCCTCTCCGGCCTGTGTCAGTGACGCATCTATGACCTGCATGGCGACGCGCGCATTCGCGCGCGCCTGCGCAACACGGGCCCAACCGCGTCAGGTTCTGCCGAAGGGATTCCGTGCGCTTACTTGGCGTCGTGAAATATCACGCCCAGGGTGTGACGACTTCCGCTGCGAACCCGGCTAACGCCGTGCCGAAGATTCACGCGATAAGTTCCGCGGGTACCCGTCGCAGGGCGATAATTCACGGCGAAGATTACCGCGTCCCCCTGGCGAAGCGGCACGACCTCTGCCCGCGACTGCATGCGGGGTCGTTGCTCGGTAATGACGAACTCGCCCCCGGTGAAGTCCTCAAGCGGCTGCGACAGCAGGATCGCTACTTGCAGCGAGAAAAAGCAGTCTCCGTAGAGATCCCGGTGCAGGCAGTTGTAGTCGCCAGGACCATACTGAAGCAACAGCGGAGTCGGAAGGTTCTGGCCCGCCGCGCGACAACGGGTCACAAAGTCTTCGTGCCTCTCCGGGTAACAGGCTGCCACGCGCAGCTGCTGATTCCAGCGATTGGCGAGCGCTGCGAGCGGCGGGTAGAACTCGCTACGTAGCGTCGCGATGGGCTCCGGCAGGGGATAGGCGAAATACCGGTACTCGCCCCGCCCAAACCCATGTCTGGCCATGATTACGCGGGCACGAAACAGCGAATCGTCCGCGTACCAGCCGGCGATGTGCTGGCACTCGGCCCGGGTGAGGAAACCCCCGATCGTGGCATTGCCCTGAGCGTCGAGGTCCCGCGACAGATGCTGCCAATCAAGAGCCCGCACCCGTTCCGCTACACCGGGCCGTACGGGCCCCGGCCCGCGCCGGCGGGCGAGTGCCAACTGGGCGTTGTGCACAGAGGTATTCACTGCCTCGACTCCAGCGAGAGGAGCGCACGCTTGCGCTCGATGCCCCAGCGATAGCCGGAGAGAGCGCCATCCTGGCGCACGACGCGGTGACAGGGGATCAGTATCGCAAGGGGGTTGGCGGCGCAGGCCTGCGCCACCGCCCGCGCCGAGCGGGGTGCGCCGAGGCGCTGCGCCACCGCCGCATAGGTCACAGTGGACCCCACGGGGATCTCACGCAGCGCTCGCCAGACCCGTTGCTGGAACGGAGTGCCACGCACGTCGAGGGGAATCTCCGGCGTGCGGCGCGGATCCTCGCTAACACGCGCGACTTCAGTGGCCAACGATTCGGTGCCCGCGTCGCTGCCGAGCACACGGGCTCGCGGGAACCGCTGGCGCAGATCGCGCTCGAGAAACGCAGCATTGTCGCCAAAGAGGATCGCGCACACACCCTTCCCAGTGCGGGCCACGAGAATGTAGCCCAGCGAGCACTTGACGATCGCAGCGCGTATGGCCGCGTCCGGTATCACCATGCGATCGGGCCGGCAGCGCTTGCAGGGGCGGAAGCCCGCTCGTTCCGCCTCCTGCGCCCTGGCATGAAACGCGATGTTCTCCCGCTTTGCGGCACGCGCGGCGCAGGAGGGGCGGCAATACACGCCGGTTGTCCGGACCGAGTAAAAGAACTGCCCGTCCGAGCGCGCGTCGCGGTTGGCGATCGCGGCCCATCGCGGATCGAGGTGGCTTACCGGCGGCGCCTGCCGCATAGGCTTGGAGGTCATCGTACGTACTCCTCTGAGACGTTGAGCACTACGATATTGTTGCGTTCGGCGATGGCGCGCGCAGCCCGATTCTTGCTGGCGACCGAACCGCGCCACTTTAGGCGAACGCGCAGGCGCGGCTGCGCCGCGTCACGTCAGCCGGCGAGAGGTGTGAGAGCGACAACGCGTCGCGCGGCCGCACTCGCTCGCCGGACCGGCCTCGACGCTGTCGCGCGCAGGCGTGGCTAGGTACAGACTTCGGCTCGGGTGTCCGACGCACCGAGCCGCAGCGCCTGCCACGACAGAGCCCGCCGCCTGTTTCAGAGTTGCTGTGCGCGGAATGCGGACTCCACGCGTTCGCGCGCAAGGCTCGAGCGCGCACCCGGCGCGCGTCGTGGCGCGGGTGGCTCGAGCGCTCAACCAGCCCCCGGCGCGGAGCCGGGCGCTGTCGCCTCGTAGTGGTGAACACGCTCGGGACGCGTGAGCAGAAAACGAACGTCCTCCGGGTAGTAGCGCGAGCGCCCGTAGTCCTCCCCTGCGAATGCCTTGATGGCCTCGATATCACTCCACCAGCTGAGGGTGACGATCTCGGAGCGCTCCGAATCCAAGTCGCGCACCGCCACGCTGGCGCCAAGGTTTCCCGGCGTGCGCAGGTAGGCCGCCAACCCCGTCGCCTTGACGTACAGCAGATATTCGTCTTTAAGGGCGCGTCTGATCTCAGCGCGCCACTCTCTCAGGACTGCCATAGCATCCTCACTGAACGTTCCGCTTGGCCGACACCGGTCCCCGGGAACGCGCGAGATTACATTGAGCTTCGCGCCTGGAGTCAATAACACGGCTTGGTCGGCGCCAGCTACGCCATCCCGGCATCCTGCTCCGCCGACATGCCCTTCTCCGCCAATTCCTTGTTCGCATGCTCGTTCTTGGCGAGGTGCGCCAAGCCCATCCCACGCAGCACATTAGCGGCCTTGGTGAACTGGATGTTTTCGTAGCCGACGATCTCGACGCGGTTGCCCCAGGGATCGCGAAAATCGAGGAAGGGTCCACTGATAAGCGCGACGCCTGCCGCATCAAGCGCCTTGCGGGCCGCCTCCTTGTCATCGACCACCAGCCCAATATGACGACCGTCGTCTGCGGGCTGCCTTCGCCCCTTCTGCAAGGCGATGAATTGGTCCCCCAGATCGATGAAGGCCATGGTGTCACTCCTACCACGCAGCTCGAATCTGAAGAGACGCCCGTAGAACGCTAGTGCCTCGTCGATGTCCCCGACCTCCAATGCTATGTGGTTGACCCCAACGGCGCGCGGCCTTGCGTATTCAGTCATCGTATCCTCCTGTACCGCCGGAAGGCTGGCGGCTGACCAACGGTGAGACTCTAGCGCCATAGCGAATGGCATCCAACATTGGCAGCAGAGGGCGCGGGGTGGGCGGCCTATTTCGCGTGCCCACGCGGGGCGCGGCCCTTCCGGCCTCCAACCACTCACTCTTATGGCGGACGCTGCAGCGGATCAGCACCGGTACGGGAAGTCGAACTGCCAGGGCGCAACGCGCACGCCAGGCGGGGAAACGAATGGCGAATGCCGCGAACCGTCAGGGCGCGGGCCGTAGCGCCTGCAGTTGGCTCCAGTTTCCCGAGAGTTGTCGGTTGGGATTGAAATTCGGATCGTCACTCATGACGTACTCATCGGACCCATTCAGCCACGCGTGGTCGTAGAGGTTGCTGAGCTCCATGGTTTTCCCGCTCGTGGGGTCCCGAAATGTCTGCACGCCGCGTATGTTCTGGTCGGCTGCGTAGGCACTGTTAAAAGAACCCTGCTGTTGATTGGCGACGACTCCCATGATCGTCTGCGCGACCTTTCTCTGGAAATCCGCGACGATCGCGTCGATGTTGGCCTCCTTCTGCGCCTCCATCTGATACAGCTTCGCAATGTAGTTGCCCGAATAGGACTGCCATCTCGGCTCCGTGCGCAACGAGCTGATCATCACTTTGAAGAGCTTGTCGTTGGCATCGAGCTTGCCTTTCGGCGCCCGCAGCGCCAGCACATCGATCGCGTGGCAATCGTAGAAGGCACCCCGGCCCTGGGGGAAAGCGTGCGTCACCACGACCACCGTCACCCAGCCCTCTTGCGGCTTGCCATCCTTTTGCAATTCGACACGCGCCCGGACCGCCTCGGTTCGGGTGTCGCCGCCATTGCCGCCCGCATTTGGCGGCAATCCCAGCTGCTTGCGGGCGATCTGGTTGAGTTCCGGAAACTGCTCGACGGACACCACGCTGCTGCCCGTCGGAAGCGCGCCGAGGATACTCTGGCGAAAATACTCTTCGGCTTTCATGGGCTTCTTCACCGGGCATGGCTTGCCGTGCAGGCCGAGCTGGCGCCGGTTCGGATCCGTGAGCCTGTGCAGCGCCGCAGGATCGTCCGCGTATTGCCAGCTGTCGTTGGGCGCACCCTGAAAAGCGATGGAGCCGTCCGGGCTCAAAGCCTCCCACGACATCGCGAAGATGTCGGAGAAGCACCCCTCCGTAGTGTTGCCGTTCACACTACCCTTGCGCTCCCAGCCGGAAGGAATGAGCACGTCGAGCGCGGGCAGGCTGACCGTGCCCTGGCCCAACGCCGGATCCACCACCTTGGCGATGACCTGCGCCTGCTTCATGCGCAGGTACGAGCCGGAAGCAGTATCGGCCGCATGCGCCGCACCACTCGCCGGGGTATGGGCTGGCTTGGGCGCGGAGCTCGCGGCATTTGGCGCGGAGGCGGTGCTCGCCGGGGGCGCGCTCACCATAGCGCCGGCGGAGCCGTCCCCCGAGGCTGGCGCGACTCCCGCAGACCCGGTCGCCGCCCCGTTGCCCGGGTTCGTGCCCTGCGCGGCCGCCCGCTTGCACTGCTCCGACAGCGAGTCCCGGTGCTGCTTGAGACAGGCGATGATTCGCCCTCCGCCCGACGGCACCGCGGCGCAGAATTTCTGGGCGTCGGCGCCGCAGGCGGCGCGAATCGCGGCCAGTGCCGAGGAATCGTCGGCCAACGCGGGCTGCACGGCTGCGGCCGCGCAGCCGAGCAATACGAGAATCAACCGTTGCATAGGCTCCTCATGCGGAGCGGAAGTCGCCAGTCAATAAGAACGAGGGCTGTGAACCGTGCCGTGCCGTGCCGTGTCACATCGGGCTGTTGAGGTCGAATATCAGCTCCCCGGTCTCGTAGGCATCCGAGTACCGGCCGCGCAGCGTGCCGTTGACGATTGCTCCGCGGATCACCATGTTGGCCGTCGTGCTGCCGTCCGGATAACGCAGGATGGGAATACCAAAACGCTTCGGTTGCGTGACCGTGCCCGCACCTTCGATCTGTTGCGGCCGGGACAGATTCAGCGAGCCGCGAACCTTGACTCCGGTGCTGCCCGTGTACTCGAAGTCCCCGTTGCTCGCGAGCACCATCCGGCCGCGCAGCACCATACCCGGATTGAGGCTGCTCGTGGCGTAACCCGGGTAGGTGCCGGCGGGCACCGCGGCGGCGGGGCTCGCGCCCGAGGCGGCTGCCGTCGCGGCGGCGGGCATCGCCGCAGGCATCGCCGCGGGCGGGGCTGCGGCGTTGGCCGCGAGCTCAGCGCTGCGCACCACGGGCGCGCTCTTCGGGGCGGCGCGCTTGAGCTTGCGCAGCTCCAGAGCCGCCTCGGCGGCGTGCGGTCCCTGAGGGAACTGCTTCTTGTAGTCCGAGAAGTCCTGCGGGTCGCTGCTCTCGCGGATGCGATTCCAGTACGACTGCTCGAGCTCGTCCGAGCTCTGTACGTGTATGGCAGCGGCGGCCGTGGCGGCTGGCGTCGGCTGCGGCGGCGCGGTGTGACCCGGGGGTACGAAAAAGTAGTCGCCGATCGTCTGGTCATAGAGCGCCGGAACCTGATCGTGGTTGACGCTCTTGGCGAGCTGCACGACCTGGTAGGAGACGTTCTTCAGCAGCTGGTTGGCCGGCACCCCGGGCTTTTTGATCTCCTTGATCAGGACCCGCGTGAACAGGCCGTTGGGATCGGCGTCCTGCCCACCCAGGCGATCGAGGGCCTCCTGGCCGGCGCCCGCTGAATACAGCACCATCTCCCCGGTGGCCGCGGTCACCGGCGCCAGCCCGCGCTTGCCGATGGCCCGTCCTGAGCCCTTGAAGGGGTTGTCGCGGCAGGCATCGATGATGGCCAGCGAGAAGCGGGCCTTCTGCTCGCTCAGGTCATCGAGCACGCGCTGCAGTCCGACCGAATCGTCGGCCACCTGCTCCTCGTTCTGCGGCACCAGATCCACCGGAATCAGGTAATTGGTGCCGCCGAACTGGACGCCGTGGCCCGAGAAATAGAACACCACCTCGTCCCCGCCGGCGACCTGCGCCTTGAAGGCGCGCAGCGCCTGCTTCATCTGCTGCAGATTCACGTCCTGCTTGAGAGTCACGGTGTAGCCGAGGCCCTGCAGCACGGCGGCGATCGCCCTGGCATCGGCACGGGCATTGCGCAGCGGCTGGGCGTGTTCGTAGGAGTCGTTGCCGATGACGAGTGCCAGCCGGTGCGCCGCGACCGGCGCGGCGGCGGCGAGCATCAGCACCGCCGTCATCCAGGCGGCGCGCGCGCGGCAAAGTACGGCGTTGCGTTTAGGTAGCACGCTGCACGGCTCTCAGCCGTCGGCCGCCGCGGCAATTTCTTTCTGCTGCTCGATCTCCCTGGCGGCATTCGCGTCCGGCGCCGGCGCCGCGGCCGCGTATGCGGGCGCAACCGTCTTGGCTTTGGACCCGACGCTGCTGTTAGCCATGCCCTGATCGATGGTCTCGCGCATGTGGTTCTGCATCTCCTGCAGATCGCTCAGCGCAATTTCGACCTGGGCGGAGCGGGCACATTCGACGCCGCCCTTGCTCGCCAGCACCACCGATGTCGCGGTGCCACTCTTGGGCTTGGCTTCCGAGACCACCTGTACGACGTCGCCCTCACTGACCATGCAGCGCCGCCCCGCAGGGTCGACCAGATCAAGATCGGAGGCGACGACGAACACGTGCGGCTCATGGTCGCCGAGTTCCTGCACCACGCTGCCCGTACCCGGCGGGGAATCCTGGTTCTTAGCGTTCTCCTCGGCCTCCACGGATTCGCGGTGGACCTGCCGGGCGACCTCGTCGGACACCTTTTGCTTCACTTCGGGCGTGATGGTCGCCGCGGTCTCCTGCCCGGGCGGCGGCGCCCCGGCAGGGGCCGGGTGAGTGTGGTAGGCGGAAATCAGGCTGGTGGCGAGGACGTAGTCGGTGAGCCAGCCCACGGGGCTCAGGTAGGACTTCTCGGGCGTGAAATACCCCTTGTAGTACGAGAACCAGGGCGTCGGCGTGCTCACGAAGTTCCATTGCGGCTGCACTGGCGCTGAATAGTAGCCGCCGGCCCAGCGATACACGTCGGGAGAATAAAAACGCTGCGGCGCATAGACGTCCATGTTCACGCCCGCGTAGGTATAGGGACGGTAGAGCTGGTGCGTCAGCTGTCCCTGCTGGTAGCGCGTGCGAAGATCGAATGGCTGCGCATGGAATTGGTACGGATGCTGCACGTAGGCGGCCCCGTGCGCCGGGGCGAAGACGCGCGAACCGTCCGGCTGCTCGACGGTAATCCGCCGGCTGCCGTCTAGGCCGTGCTGAATATAAACGCCGCTCTTGGGATTGTGGACATCCAGGATCGAGCCATCCGCCGCCCGGCGCACGGTACTGCCATTGGGAGCCAGCATCTGCCGGGTGCCGGGAGGGGCGGAGTGTCCGAGGAACTGCTGCGACTGCAGCGTACGGGCGGAGAACGCCTGATCGGATTTCAGCGAGGCGAGCCGTACCTGGCCGTCGGAGGCGTGGGCGGCGCTGGCGATACTGGCGGGGCCGGCAGCGGGCTTCGCGGCGCCGCTCGGGTTGGCCGCCGGGCCTGCAGCCGTCGGAGTGTTGCCACGCTTGGTGACGGAGTCAAAGAAACGGCTGACAGGATTGGTGGCAGCGGGAGTTGCGGACGGCCCTGCGGTGGAGCTCTTGGAGCCAAGCAAGGGCAGATGCCACTTCGAGGCCGCCGCCTGGACCGGCTGATTCGTCGCGCCACCCGCCGTGCCATGCGCACCCGCCGCTGCCGTCCTCTGCTGCGCAGCTGCCGCCGCTGCCGTCCTCTGCTGCTGCACAGCTGCCGCCGCTGCCGCCCTCTGCTGCTGCACAGCTGCCGCCGCTGCCGCACTCTGCTGCTGCGCAGCTGCCACCGCTGCCGCCCTCTGCTGCTGCACAGCAGCCGCACTCTGCTGCTGGGCGGCTGCCATCGCTGCCTGCCTCTGCTGCAGCGCTGCCGCCCTCTGCTCCTGGGCTGCGGCCACCGCCGCTGCCCTCTGCTGTTGCGCGGCTGCCGCCGCCTCCTGCCTCTGCTGTAGCAGCGCCGCCCTCTGCTCCTGGGCCGCTGCCATCGCCGCCGCCCTCTGTTCCTGCGCTGCGGCCACCGCCGCCGCCCTCTGCAGCTGCGCGGCTGCCGCCGCCTCCTGTCTCTGTTGCAGCGCCGCCGCCGCGGCCTCCTGCCGCTGCTGCAGCGCCGCCGCAGCCGCGGCGGGCTGAGTCTGGGCCACCGAGTGTGTACTGGCACTGAGCATTGCGACTGCTGCGAGGGCGATCAGCCCGCGCCGCTGACAGATCGGGTTAGCCCGTGCTTTCTGCGCGTACATGGTCTCATCCTCCGACAGCGACAGCGATGTGCGGCCGACCGTCCGGTGCTCGAGTGGGAATGCGTTCATCAGCGGCTGCTCACGATCTGGAACGACTGGCCGGCGTTGTGCAGATTCGGCACCTGCTTGCGCTTGAAATGCTCCTCGGCGATGCGCGGCACTTCATCGTCGACATAGTCGGCCAGATCGAAAGTGTTGATGTAGCCGTGTTTGCGAAGATCGGCGCTGCCGTTCAGGCCCTGCAGCAGCACGAAGGTGAAGAGCCCGTGGCCGCCCTCGCCCTCGAGCGCCTCTTCGTCGCTGGTCGATGCCGAGAGCACCGTGCTGCCCACCGCACCGGACAGCACCTTGACGGCGGCGAGTTCCTCGAGGCCGCGCGTGGACACCATCATCGCATCGCCCATCGCACCGGCGTGGCAGGTGTCCAGCAGCAGCAGCTTGCGGGTCGCCGGGATGTTCGCGATCAGCTGCTTGAGGTCCGCCTCGCTCAGCGCATCGCGACGGATGGCCTCGTCGGTGATGGCATCGACGTTGGATGGGATCAGGAAGTACTGCCGGCTCGCCAGGTCTGCGCCTGCGACCGTGCCGTGACTGGCGACGTAGAACATGAACACGTCCCCGGGTTCGATGCTGCGGTAACGGGCGAAGGCGCTCGTGATCGCGCTCTTGGTGGTCGCCTTGGAGGTGACGAGCTGCTCGATGTGAACCTCATCGAAGAGCGGCGCCGCGCGCTTTTGCAGCAGCTGGGCGATGGCTGTGGCATCGGCGACGGAGTACTTGAGATCGAGCTTCGCGTTCTCGAAGTCCTGTATCCCTACCACCAGCGCGTACAGCTGGGGGGCATGCGGGGCGCTGTATTTGGCTTCGACCACAGCGTGCGTCGGATTGGAATGCACCGAGCCGTCGGCGTTGAAAGCGATGACCGCTACGTCGTTGCTTCCCGGCACCAGCCGCAGGTGAATGGTGCGGCTCGGGACGCCGCCCACCTGGACCACCTCGATCGAGCGGCCGGTGCCGTCGGCGACCGCGCTGCCGTTGACGAAGGTACGGATCTCGCCGATACCGCCGCCGCGGTCGGTGATCTTGACGCGCAGATCGAAGCTTTCGCTCTCGACCTGGGCGGGCACCTCGAGCAGGCTCACCTCCGGGGCGGGCTTTACCTGGGCCAGCGTCGCCAGACCCGCGGGCAGCTTCTCGCCGCTGAGCGCCAGGCGCACCAGGTCCGGCCGGTAGAACTTCTCGCGATAGGCGCTGATGCCGGACACGCCCTGCCCGACCCGCACGTTCAGGGACTCCTCGGCGGCGTCGTCCCTGAAATCGTAGTAGCCCTGGGGCGTCATCTCGAGAACGCTGTCGTCGCGGAAGGCGACCAGGCGCAGCCGCTCCTCCCCGCTCGGGACATCCCACAGCCGCACGGTCGAATCGGAGCTCGCCGAGGCCAGCAGGTGCCCATCGGGCGAAAACGCCACCGATTCCACCAGATCGGTATGTCCGCGCAGGCCGTGCAGCTCACGACCGCTGCCGGTGTCCCAGAGCTTGATGAGGCCGCTCTCATCGCTCGAGGCCAGGAGCGGATCGCGGGGCGAGAACGCGACCGCGGTCACCGCGGCGGCGTGCCCCTGGAGCGAGCGCGGCTCGCGTCCCGTCGCGAGGTCCCACAGTCTCACCGTCCTGTCGGCCCCGCCGGATGCGAGCGAGCGCCCGTCCGCCGAGAAGGCCAGTGCATCCACCCAGCCGCTGTGCCCGCTGAGGGTCTTGAGCAGGCGAGCGTCGGTGAGGCTCCACAGCTTTATGGTC
>Ga0207707_10003950_pt1 | contig 13171 bp, 10 predicted proteins | sample KBSC83BmetaG_FD_184336 | JGI IMG/M metagenome (GOLD analysis project Ga0207707, IMG submission 184336) | Corn rhizosphere microbial communities from Kellogg Biological Station, Michigan, USA - KBS C8-3B metaG (SPAdes) (version 2) | ecosystem: Host-associated > Plants > Roots > Rhizosphere ... | reverse complement strand
TCCAGCCGCTGCTTTATCAAGTCGCGACCGCGGCGGTTTCGCCCGCCGACATCGCTTGGCCGGTGCGGAGCATTCTGCGGTACCAGAAGAATGCGGAAGTCCTGATGTGCGCGATCAAGAGCATCGACACGAAAGCGAAGATCGTACACGCCTCGCGGCATGACCTTCCCTACGATTATCTCGTGATCGCGACCGGGGTCACGCATTCCTATTTCGGCCGCGACGAGTGGCAAGAGGCGGCGCCCGGGCTAAAATCGCTCACCGACGCCACGAAAATCAGGAGCCGCGTGTTGATCTCGTTCGAGCGCGCGGAAACCGCCGACACCGAAGCTGACCGCAAGCGCCTCCTCACCTTCATCGTGATCGGCGGCGGGCCGACGGGTGTCGAAATGGCGGGCGCCATCGCCGAAGTCGCGCGCCACGCGCTGCGCTACGACTTCCGCCACATCGACCCGCGCTCGGCACGCATTCTCCTCATCGAAGGCGGGCCGCGCATCCTGCCGACATTTCCGGTGGATTTATCCGCTTACGCGCAGCGGGCGCTGGAGAAGATGGGCGTCGAGGTGATGACGTCGTCGATGGTGACGGATGTGCGCAAAGACGGCGTTTCGCTTGGCGAGAAGAAAATCGAATCCGAAGCGATCATCTGGGCGGCGGGCGTGGTCGCGGGCCCGGCGGCGAGCTGGATCAATGCCGAGCATGATCGCGCGGGGCGGGTCAAGGTCGGTAAAGATTTAAGCGTCCCCGGTCATCCCGAGATTTTCGCGATCGGCGATATCGCGGCGCTCGATCCGCCGGTGCCGGGGATCGCGCCGGCGGCAAAGCAGATGGGTAAATATGTCGGCAAACTGATCGCGGCGCACGTAATCGGCCGCCCGTTCGACAAGCCGTTCCGCTATCGACACGCGGGGGATCTTGCCACCATCGGCCGGAAGGCCGCGGTCGTGAGCCTCCCCTACATGAAGCTCAAGGGCTTCATCGGCTGGCTGTTCTGGTCGGTCGCGCACATTTATTTTCTGATCGGCATCAGGAACCGGCTGATGGTCGCCCTCACCTGGCTGTGGAGCTACTTCACCTACCAGCGCGGCGCGCGGCTGATCACGCGGGACGAGCAGCGGACTGAACGCAACTAAACTCCCGTCATGGCCGGGCTTATCCCGGCCATCCACGTCTTTACTTACAGCGATTTTATAATCAAGGCGTGGATGCCCGGCACAAGGCCGGGCATGACGACGTTAGAATTTCACCGTCGTACGCAGGCCCGCGAGGAACGCGTTCTTCACCGTCGCATTCGGGTTCGACGGATCCGGCACGCGCCCGCCCGGGCGCACGATGTATTGAATGTCGGGCTGAATCGTCCACCACGGCGTAATCTGCGCGATATAACTCGCTTCCAGCACAAACTCGTGGTTGCGGATCGGATAAGGCGGGCCGTTGAAGGCAAGCGTATCGCGGTCGAGACCGGAGGCGTCGCCGCTGATCTTGGCGTAGGCCGCGCCAAGCGTGAAAACGTCGTCGTCGCGACCGCGCACGAGCCCTTTGAAGCCGATGCCGCCATCGATGTACCAGGACAAGAGATTGCGGTTCGAAGGCGCCGCGCCCGAACGCAAGAAGAAGCTCACCGCCTTCTCACCGTTTCGCCAGAGCATCTGGTCGATCACGCCGTAAATGCCCCAGTCGCCGCGATGATTGAGCGGCCCGACAACAGTCGGATCGGCGAGCGATACGATCCCGCCGAGGCCATTTACGCCGAAACGCTGATCGGCGTAATTCGCGGTCGCGTACCAGCCGCCGAGCTTGTAGGCGCCGGCGAGGCCTGTCGACTTCTTGTCCTGGTTCACGGCGTATTGCGCTTCCGTGATGAACAGCGCGCCGCCGTCGAAGCTGAAAGTGGTGCCGTAGCGGTTGCAGGCCTGCGGATTTTCGTTGCATGGCCGGCCGGCGGGATCGCCCGCGAAGACCGCGCTGCGGATCAGGAAGTTATCGTTCGCGCGGAACTGCACGCGCACGCCGGGGGTCGCGAGCGGATAGGCCGGACCGCCGCTCGCGATATTCGCCGCCATGATTCCTGCCCAGCCGAAGGTGCCGTTGATGAGCCCGCTCGCGGTGGCGCTAGTGAGGAATTCGTCGTCGGCGGCGAGCTGGCCGATCCGGATCGAGAACGGATCGCTGTCGGGCGAGCCCTGCTGGAACCAGGCGGTAAACAGCCGCGTCGTGCGGAGCGCATTGATATTGCTCGGGTCGGCGATGCTGCCGACATTATCGAGCGCGTTGCGGCCGCCATTCGCGATCTGATAGATCGTGAAATGCGTGCTCGCGCCGTTCCAGCCGTATTTCGATAAGTCAGTGTCGACGGAGAGTTCGATGCGGTGCTCGTAGGTGGTGCCGCGGTTGAGCCCACCCGAAAGCACGCCGAAAGTCTCGCCGATATAGTTCAGCGTGACTTCAATGCCGTATTTTTCCTTGAGATTGGTGCGCGCGCCGTCCCAGTCGCCGGTCAGCGTTTCCTGCGTCCAGATCGAAGCGGGCTTCGCTTCTTGCGCCAGCACCGCGGATGAAATCGTCATCGCCGCGAATGCCGTAGACAAAATCAGTCCCTGGCGAATTCCGCCCCGTCTTCCCGTCATAGTGCCCCCAAGCCTTCCTTACTTTGCTTATCTTGCCGTCTTGCGTAAATGATACAACATATCGAAACGCTATTTCGAGCGAGACTTCTCCTTGGCGATATCCGCAAGCTGCTTCACCGCCTTGAAATGCGCTTCCCAGATTTTCGGATTGAAGAGCGAATAGGGCTCCGCCTGTTTGAGAACGTCCGCCGCCGCGGCGGCTTCCTTCTGATAGGCGGCGTAAGCCTCGGCGGCGCGGCCGAAGTCGCCGTCCGCCGCCGCCATCGCGATGCGGCGGAGTGTAAGCACCACGCCGCGAATGGTGTTGCGGGCGCGCAGGCGCTCCTTCACCCCGCCGCTGACGGTGGTGTCGGTGCGCCCGGGAAATTTTTCGCCGAGATCGCGCCACTCAATGCCGAGCGCGTCGGCCGCAAGCACGGCGATCTCGGAATTGCGCGCAGGGATCGCGACGTCGAATACGCTTGAGAATGACTCCAGCTCTTCAAGCTCGGCCTGCACGGTGTTTCGCGTGGTAGGCTTGTCCGCCTCGCCTATCGCATTGAGATAAGCGACGAGATCGCTGCGGTCTTTCGCTGAGAGACGCAGATCGAAATGCTTGTCGAAATAATCCACAACCTGCTCGTAAGAGTCGTAGCGCGCGTCGTGAAAATACGGCGCGTTGAGATTGGCGTTCAAAAGCGTCGGCGTCTTCTGCCAGCCGCCGGTGCCGACGTCGTGTATCTGATGATCGACGAACGCGCCCGAAGGCACATGACAACTCGCGCAGCTCATCGCGGCGTTGCGCGGAAACGGCTTGTTGAAGAGAATTTCACCACGCTTCGCCGCGGCGGAAGCTTCCTTGCTCAATCGGCCGCCGGCCGTAAGCTTCGCGTTCGGCAGGAAAGCGATTTCCTGAATGTAATCGACAAGCGCGTCGAGCACCTGCGGCGACGGCTCGCCGCCGGCAAATTCGTTCACGATCACATTGCGCACGAAATCGCGCAGGCTCGCGAAGCGGCCGTTGTGCCCGTAAGGCGCGAGATATTTCGCGCCGCGCAGGCTCGGCGGGCGAACCGGATCGAGGACGCCGTTATCGGCTTTTGGATTGAAGAACGGCCCGGTGGTGTCGAAATTTCCCGCGCGGCTCGACATCCCGGGTACGAACAGTTTCGTGTTGCCGCCGCCCTGCTGATGGCAGGTGCCGCAACTGATCCCTGCCTGGCGCGCAGCGCCGCCGAGGATCGTCGGTGACGAAAACAGCATGTCGCCGAGATTGAGAAGATAAGACCGCTTGCCGCCCGCGAGCTCCGACCAGAACAGCTCGGTCGGCTGGTCGAGCTGGTCTTCGTTCAACTCGGTGCCGGCCGGGAGCACGCCTTCCTTGGTCGCGATCGGCTCCGCCGAGAGCGAGACGGCGGCGAACACGGCAAGGAACGCAGCGGCGGCCGCAGCGGCCTTGCAAATCGGTGTTCGCAGCCGATGCACCTTATTTCTCGCCTACGGCGGGCTTATTCAGGTCGAGCTTGAGCGCCGCGCTCTGCAACAAAACCGCCAGCTCCTCGCCGCCTTTATGCAGCGCAGGCTGGTTCAGCGCCTTCAAACTCTTCACTTTCACAAGCTTTTCGACGGCTTCGATTTTCTCGTGGATTTCGCCGGCGAGCTTCGCGTCCTTTTCCTTCAGCGGATCCTCGAACACCATCTGGTAGAGCGCCTCGATGCCTTCGACGTTCTCCTGCATGTCGATCAGCGACGTGCCCGCGTAAGGCGACTCGCCGCCCTTCGATTTGTTTTCGCCGACCTCGTAAGCGAGCTTGGTGAGGCCGTTCATCAAGCCTTGCGGCTCGAACTGGAAGTCAGGTTTGCCGAGCTCATTGCTGAACTTCGCGAGGTTAGCGACAAGCTCGTCCACCGGGGCGAAAATCCCGCCGAGCTTGCCGGCGAAGAGCGCGGCTTCGATCGCGTGGTAGCCCTTTTTGGAGTCGGGCCAGGCGTCGATCGCCTCATCCAGCTCCGAGAAAAACTCTCCGGTGATCGGCTCGACTGCTTCCCATCCCTTGCGCGACTTGATCCAGGCCGTCTGCGCCGCTTTCGCGTTCTTCGCCTTCACCGCCTGCTGCAATTCCTTCGCGCCCGAAAGCGCGACGCCGATATGCTCAACAACGAAAGATTTATAGTTTTTCAGCCCGTCGGCGAGCGACGCCGCCTGCGCGACGCCACTCGCGAAAAAGGAGGCGCCCAAGATGGCGAGTGTGAAAACGAAAATGCGCGCGCTGACGCACGATGAAATATGAATTTGGATTTGCATTTGAATTTCCGTTGCTCGGATGGATCGCGAGCAACTTCTACTTCGCGGACGGCGGGGTCAACGAAAATTCCTGTAAAAACATAACTTTATAATTAGTCCAAACAAAAACTTCGGGTCTGATGCAGCACGAGTCGCGCGCGCAGCGTGACGATGCGCCGCCGCCCGATGCGCGCGAGCAACCGCTTCTGCGCACGTATGCCGTCCTTGTGAGCGTCAATCGCTCGATAAAAATTTTTCGAGATCAAAAGCCCCTGCTCCGCACGCGGGCGCACGCCGAACGCGCGGCGCGCCGCGACCATCGTTTCGCGGACACGCGGCTTCCATCCGAATTTTTCAAATGCGAGTTTGAAAGTTGCCGCGCGTTTTTCGGCTTGCCCGAGCCTTTCGGCTTTTTCGATGAAAGCACGCAGCTCACGCGTCCAGCCTTCTTCCAGCACCGCCGACGGATCGAGAAACATCAGCCAGTTGCCGCGCGCGCTTTGTGCCGCCGCGCGCAGCCGCGCACCGAGGTCGCGCGGACCTTTGTGAAAGGCGCAACCGGCGACGTCGGCGATCATTTCGGTTTCGTCGGTAGAACCGCCGTCGGCGAGAATCACTTCGCGCAGGAGTCCCTGCGCCGAGCCCGGCACGAGCGAGGCCAGCGCCGGCACCAGAACGCGCTCGCTATTCAGTGTGGGGATAACGACCGTGATCATTGGAACCACAACTACTTGTTATTGGTTTGTTACGAAACCGCCCCATATAGCGTTAACGCTTCCTTAGAAAATTGTTCTTGTTTTGTTCCTGCGTCTCAACTAGGGTAGGTGCATGGACAGGCATTTCGACGATTCTCGCCCCGACTGGCCGGAGGCAACGGCCGACAGTCCCGACGCCAATGACGGCGTGCTGGATACGGCCGTGAACGGCGAGCGCCGCCGCGGGCGCGGCGCCGTGACCAATACAAGCGGGCGCTATGAGCCGCATTGCAAGGTCGCCTTCGACGACGGCTGGCAGAGCCTCGAAGAGCTGCCGCCTTTCGCAACGCAAGTCACCGAGGAAAAAGCGCGGCGGATCATCACCCGGAATGAGTCCCCCGACATCGGCTTCGACCGCTCGATCAACCCCTATCGCGGCTGCGAGCACGGCTGCATCTACTGCTTTGCGCGCCCCACCCACGCCTATCAGGGGCTCTCGCCGGGGCTCGATTTCGAATCGAAGCTCTTCGTGAAGCCGGATGCGGCGGAGCTTCTCAAGAAAGAATTGGCCGACCCGAAATACTCCCCGCGCATGATCGCGATGGGGACGAACACCGACCCCTATCAGCCGATCGAGCGGAAGTGGCGCGTCACCCGCGGCATTCTCGAAGTGCTGCGCGATTGCGGCCATCCGGTCGGGATCGTGACGAAATCGGCGCTCGTCATGCGCGACATCGATATTCTGGCCGACATGGCGAAAAAGAATCTCGCGAAGGTCGCGCTTTCCGTCACCACGCTCGATCCGAAACTCGCGCGCGTGATGGAGCCGCGGGCGGCGACGCCGTCGAAGCGGCTGGAGGCGCTGCGCGCGCTTTCGGAAGCGGGCATTCCCACCGCGGCGATGGTCGCGCCGATCGTGCCCGCGATCAACGACTCGGAAATCGAACGCATCCTCGATGCGGCGAAAGCCGCCGGCGTCGAAGGCGCGGGCTATGTGATGCTCAGGATGCCCTACGAGATCAAAGATCTCTTCCGCGAATGGCTGCGCGAGCATTTTCCGGCGAAGGAAAAGCACGTGATCTCACTCGTTCGCTCGCTGCACGGCGGGAAGGATTACGAAGCCGAATGGCACAAGCGCCAATCTGGCGACGGCCCCTATGCCTGGTCGATCGGGCGGCGCTTCGAGCTTGCCTGTGAGCGGCTCGGCCTCAACAAGACGCGCTCGCGTCTCACCGTCGCGCATTTCAAGCACCCGGTCATCGAGCGCGCGCAGCTCGACCTGTTCGCGGCATAAGATGAGCGCACCATCGCTTCGCCTGACGTTACTTACGCTCGGCGTCGACGACGTGGAGCGCGCCGCGCGTTTTTATGCGGCGCTTGGCATGGAACGCGGCGTGAAGAAAGCGGAAGGCGTCGCGTTTTTCGAAGCGGGCGGCGCCGTGCTCGCGTTATGGGGGCGCGGCGATTTCGCGAAGGACGCGGGAAAACCAAATACGAAGCCGGAATTTTCCGGCGTCGCGCTCGCCTTCAATGTCGCGGACGAGGCCGCAGCCGATAAAGTTTTGCAGGCGGCCGAAGCGGCCGGCGGCAAGATCGTGAAGCCAGCGCAACGCGCATTCTGGGGCGGCTACACCGGTTATTTCTCCGACCCCGACGGTCATCTTTGGGAGGTCGCGCACAATCCCGGCTTCCCGCTCGACGCGCGCGGCCTGATCGAGCTTCCGGCTTGAAATGCGGAAGCCCGCGCTTACATCCGTTTCGCCATGACCGGTCACCCCCAGTCATCCGCGCCCTTGTAGTTGCCCCCGTAGTCCCCGCGCGGGCCTCCGGCCAAGCCGGAGGCGGCGTCCCTTTTTGCCCGGAAACGGCGTCCCAAAACCGCACGCCGAAAGCCGCCCGGAGCGAAATTTCGTAACAGTTAGTTAAGGTTAGCCTTTACCTCACCTTTACCCGAGAGGCCCTAGAACAGGCCTCGTCAGTTCCAGTTGCGTAGCGCGTATCGGGTATTGCGTATGAAGGTAATGCGTATCGGGGCGTCCCAAGGGGCGCCCCGTCTCGCCTCGAAAGCGGGACCAGCCGATTTCCTCGACCGGGTGCATGTCGGTGACTGCATCGCCGAGCTTTCGAAGCTCCCGCCGAATTCGATCGACCTCGTTTTCGCCGACCCGCCCTACAATCTGCAGCTCCAGAGCGACCTGAAGCGCCCGGACGACTCGAAAGTCGACGCCGTCGACGACGACTGGGACAAATTTTCGAGCTTCGAAGCCTATGACGATTTCACCCGCGCGTGGCTCTTGGCCGCGCGCCGCGCGATGAAGCCGAACGCGACGCTGTGGGTGATCGGCTCCTATCACAACATCTTCCGCGTCGGCACGATTTTGCAGGACCTCGGCTTCTGGATCCTGAACGACGTGATCTGGCGGAAGAGCAACCCGATGCCGAATTTCCGCGGCCGCCGCTTCACCAACGCGCACGAGACCCTGATCTGGGCGGCGCGCGAGCAGTCGTCGAAATACACGTTCAACTATGATGCGCTTAAAGCCGGCAACGAAGACGTGCAGGTGCGCTCCGACTGGACGATCTCCCTCTGCACCGGCGAAGAGCGTTTGAAAGATTCAGGCGGCAAAAAAGTTCACCCGACGCAGAAGCCGGAGGCGCTGCTCGCGCGCGCGCTCCTCTCTGCGTCGAGACCGGGGGACGTCGTGCTCGACCCGTTTTTCGGTTCGGGCACGACGGGCGCCGTCGCGAAACGCCTCGGCCGTCACTTCGTTGGCATCGAGCGCGACAAGACTTATGCGGCCGCCGCAATGAAGCGGATTGCCGCGATCGAGCCGCTCGAAGAAGCGACACTCGTGCCTTTCCTCTCCGCGAGGGAAGCGCCGCGCGTCGCTTTCTCGTCGCTCGTCGAGCGCGGGCTCGTGAAAGCGGGCGCGACAGTGACGGACGCCAAAGGCAAAGTGCGCGCGGTGGTGCGGCCGGACGGCTCGCTTACGCTCAAGTCGGACAAGGGGTCGGTCGTCGGCTCGATCCACAAGGTCGGCGCGATCGCGCAAGGTCAGGAAGCCTGCAATGGCTGGGACTTCTGGCACGTCGAGGACAAGAAGGGTCTGAAGTCCATCGACGAGCTGCGCGCCGTCGTGCGCGCCGAGATGGCAAGCGTCGCCTAGTCCAGCGCGTGCGCAATCACTTTCCGCATTAAAGACGGCAACGCTTCGCTATCGAGTTTCGCGAGCTTCGCGAAGCGCGCGCCTTTTGACGCGGCCGTCTCCACCGGTACCTTCGCCACGTAAATCGAAAGCTCCAGCGGAAAATGCGTGAAGACGTGGCGGACATAGCCCGGCTTGCGATGCCATTTCGCTTTTAGCGGTGCTGCGCCCGCAGCACTCTTCTCGTCGAAACCCGCGCTCCACTCCGTATTCGGCACTTCGCTCATGCCGCCCAACAGCCCGCGGCGCGGGCGGCGGCGCAGGAGCACGGTTTCGTCGGCGCGCAGCACCACGAAGGCGGCACCCTTTCGCAGCTTTCCCTCCGCCTTCGGCGAGCGGCGCGGGTAGGCTTCCGGTTCGCCCGTGAGATGGGCGGCGCAGACATCGTTCCAAGGACACAGGAGGCATGACGGATTCTTCGGCGTGCAGATCATGGAGCCGAGATCCATCATGCCTTGCGCGAAGTCGCCCGCGCGGCGCGGCACGAGGGAAGCCGCGAGCCGTTGCAATTCGGGCTTTGCCGCCGGCAGCGGCGTCTCGACCTTGAAGAGCCGCGCCACCACGCGCTCGATATTGCCGTCGACGGGCGCGGCTTTTTTTCCGAACGCAATCGCGGCGACCGCCGCCGCGGTGTAACCGCCGATCCCAGGCAACTCGCGCAGTCCTTCTTCCGTGTCGGGAAACCTGCCGCCGTGCTCCTTCGCCACCATGCGCGCGCAAGCATGCAGATTGCGCGCGCGCGCGTAGTAGCCGAGCCCCGCCCAAGTCTTCAGCACGTCGCCAAGCGGCGCTTTCGCGAGCCTTTTGACGGTCGGAAATTTCGCGAGGAATTTTTCGTAATAGCGCGCGACCGTTTCGACCCGCGTCTGCTGCAGCATGATTTCGGAGAGCCACACTCTATAAGGCTCCATGCGCGCGCCGGGTTTCGCCCGCCATGGCAGATCCCGGCGGTGGCGGTCGTACCAGGCCAAGAGCGCCTTGAAATTAGGAAGACCTTTGGGCTCCGGCGTTCCCGCGCGGGATTGCGCTTTGACGGCAAGGTTCGTGCGGCTCATAGTCGGAAGCGTCTTATAGATAAGGCTCCAAACGCAATCCCGATGGCCGCGAAGCCCCCGAAAAAACGCGCCTTTGCCGCGGCTCCCCTCGCCGACTTCGTGAATTCGGCGATGGAAGAGGCGTTCAAACGCCAGGGCTTCGCTGCGACCGACGTGATCACGCATTGGGAGGAAATCGTCGGGCCGGAACTTGCGCGCCGCTCGGAACCGGTGCGGCTCATCTGGCCGCGCCGCGAGGACGAGGAGAGCATCGGCACGCTGATGATCCGGGCCGAAGGCGCTTACGCGATCGAAGTCCAGCACTCGACCACCCAGATCATCGAGCGGGTGAACCGCTATTTCGGCTGGCGCTGTGTCGGGCGCGTGACGATCCGGCAGGGGCCGGTGGCGAAACGGCGGAAGCCGCCCGCCCCGCCGCGCGAACCCGAGGCCTCCGCCGTCGCAGAGGTCGCCCGGAAGGTCGGCCCGTTTGAGGACGAGGCGCTTGGCCGCTCGGTGGCGCGGCTCGGCGCGCTGGTCAAAGGGCGTGTCACACGCTCGTGAAGGCCGGATTTTTCCGTTCCCCACGCCCGCCACAATCGCTAGAACACTTCCGGCCCGGTAATTCAAACGGAGGTTTCAGTGAGCTTTTCCCGGCGGCACGTATTTTCGGTCTTCGGCGCGGCGCTGCTCGCAAGCGCGGCCTTCGGTCCTGCGCAGGCGCAAGCGATCAATATGGCGGAACTCGTGAAGCCCGGGCCGCTCGGCGACCATATTCAAGGCAACGAGAAAGCGCCGGTCACGATCGTCGAATATGCTTCGCTCACCTGCCCGCACTGCGCGCATTTTCACGAGACCGTCTATCCGGTGGTGAAGAAATATATCGAAAGCGGCAAGGTGCGCTTTATCTTCCGCGAGTTCCCGCGCGACCCGGTCGACATCGGCGCCTTCATGCTGGCGCGCTGCGCGCCCGCCGACAAATATTTCGCGATGGTGGACGTCCTGTTCGACCAGCAGAAGAACTGGGCCTTCACCAAGGACGCCGCGAAGCAGCTCCTGATGATCGCAAAGCAAGCCGGCTTCACCGAAGAGAGCTTCGACAAGTGTCTTTCCGACAAGGAACTCGCGACGAAACTCCGCGATGTCGGCAAGCGCGGCTATGAAGAATTCAAGGTCGACTCCACGCCGACCGTTTTCATCAACGGGCAGGTCTACAAGGGCGAAATGACCCCGGAGGCGATGGAAAAAGCGCTCGCCCCGATGGTCAAAGGCTAAGCGGCCAAAGGATCGCCAAAATCCAAGGGTTTCCCCCAGGCGGCGCGCCAGATTAGGCTTGCCGCCTGTCGCCCGCCCAAGCCAATGTAACGGCTCACCGAATCAGCGGTATTCCGTGCGTTAAAGGCGGCTCATGCAATTCACCAAGCTCCGGCTTCTCGGCTTCAAATCGTTTGTCGAGGCCTCCGACTTCGTGATCGAGCCCGGCCTCACCGGGGTCGTGGGCCCGAACGGCTGCGGCAAGTCGAACCTTGTGGAAGCGCTGCGCTGGGTGATGGGCGAAAGCTCCTATAAGGCGATGCGCGCCTCGGGCATGGACGACGTCATCTTCTCCGGCACGAACAACCGCCCCGCCCGCAACAACGCGGAAGTCACGCTCACCCTCGACAACGCCGACCGTACGGCGCCTGCCGCTTTCAACGACGACGACACGATCGAGATTTCCCGCCGGATCGAGCGTGAATCGGGCTCGACCTATCGGATCAACGGCCGCGAAGTCCGCCAGCGCGACATTCATATTCTCTTTGCCGACGCCTCCTCCGGCGCGCGCTCGCCCGCCCTCGTCCGCCAAGGACAGATCGGCGAGATCATCAACGCCAAGCCCGAATCCCGCCGCCGCATTCTCGAAGAAGCCGCCGGTATCGCGGGCCTGCATGCGAGGAAGCACGAGGCCGAAACGCGGCTCAAGGGCGCCGAGCACAATCTCGAGCGGCTCGAAGACGTGATCGTGCAGGTCAACAGCCAGATCGACAGCCTGAAGAAGCAGGCGCGGCAGACGACGCGCTACAAGAACGTCGCGAACGACATCCGTCGGCAGCAGAGCATTCTCCTCGCCCTGCGCTGGCGCAACGCCGAGAATGCGGTAACGGAAGCCGAGCGCGCGGTGCATCTCTCGCAGCGTACAGTCGCCGAAAAGCAGAAGATCGAATCCGAAGCGGTGAAGCTGCAAACGCTTCTCCACGAGAAGATTAATCCGCTGCGCGAGGCGGAAGCCGCCGCGGCAGCAGCGCTGCAGCGACTCAACATTGCGCGCGCCGAGCTTGAGCGCGAGGAAGCGCGCGCGAAGGCGCGCGTCGACGAACTCGACCGCCGTATCCAACAGCTAACGCAGGATTTGGAGCGCGAGCGTTCGCTCGGCGCCGACGCCACCGAAGTGCTGGCGCGGCTCGATCGCGAGGAAACGGCGCTTTCTTCGGAGGGGGAGCACAATCAGGGCGGCGAAGAGCACTTACGGGCGCGCCTTGCGCAGGCGGAAAGCGAACACGCTTTGAGCGAAAAGGCGTTCGGCGAAGCGACGGTGGCGCAAGCCGCCTATGCCGCGCGGCGCGAGCAGCTCGACCGCGCGATCGCCGAGCAGATGGCCCGCCTGCAGAAACTGGAGACGGAAATCGCGGCGCTCGACGGTGGTGCCGAAGGCGTCATGTCGGAAGAGACGCTTGCCATGGTCGACGATCGCGCGGTGCGCGCGGAAGCTGCGCGCTCGGCGGCGCTGCAAGCTTTGCAGCTCGCGAGGAAGCCACTGACCTCCGCCGAACATAATCTTCATCGCTTGGAGACCGAGGCGAAGGCGCTCGCAAAAGCCCATAACGTCGCGGAAAAGAAGTTGTGGCCGCCGGTCGTGGAAACGATCCAGGTCGAGGCCGGTTACGAAGCCGCGCTTGCGGCTGCGCTGGGCGACGATCTCGATGCGCCGATGGATGCGGCTTCCCCCATGCACTGGGCGGGCGCGGGCCCCGTGCCGGGCGATCCGGCGCTGCCTGAAGGCGCTTCGCCCCTTTCGGGTTTCGTGAATGCGCCGGCGGCGCTCGCCCGGCGGCTCGCGCAGATCGGCGTCGTAGCGCGCGACGACGGCGCGCGGCTCGCGCAACGGCTTTCGACCGGCCAGCGGCTTGTCTCGAAGGAAGGCGATTTGTGGCGCTGGGACGGCTTTGTCGCCAAGCCCGACGCCCCGACCGCCGCGGCCCGGCGTTTGGCCGCGCGCAACCGCATCGCCGAGCTCGATGGCGAGATCGAGAACGCGCGCAAGGAAGTCATCCGCCGCCAGGAAGACGTGAAGAAGGCCGAAGCCGAT
>Ga0207707_10003947_pt1 | contig 13173 bp, 13 predicted proteins | sample KBSC83BmetaG_FD_184336 | JGI IMG/M metagenome (GOLD analysis project Ga0207707, IMG submission 184336) | Corn rhizosphere microbial communities from Kellogg Biological Station, Michigan, USA - KBS C8-3B metaG (SPAdes) (version 2) | ecosystem: Host-associated > Plants > Roots > Rhizosphere ... | reverse complement strand
AAATGGTCCTTCCGGTCGGCGCTCGCGCGGGGGGACGTGGCCGACGAGAGCAAACTCGGCCTCAGCCAACAGGCGATGATGGCCGGCAACAGGATTTGTGACCGTTCCAAGCTTCTCACCCGCCAGCAGCGATGCTAGCACCAGCTCACCCGCTCCTTCAGGCAGCGGTGCGACGGCCGAGAGTATCAGTGCCGGAGGGCCGCCCAAATAGACCGTCACCGGCAATGGCTCACCACGCTGCTCGGCCTCGAAATAATGAAATCCGCCCCCCTTTCCGATCTGCCAATGCATCCCGGTCGACGCCCGGTCGTACCGCTGCATGCGATAGATGCCGAGGTTGTGCTTGTGGTCTGTTGGGCTCTCGGTGTAAACGAGCCCGAGCGTGTTGAAGTAACCGCCGTCTTCGGGCCAGAGCTGGATGAACGGGATCTGCTCGAGATCGACCGTCTGCTGCCGGCTTTCTAGAACCGCGCCGTTTCCGGTTTTCTTGGTGCCGAGTTTACGGGCCGACAAAGCGAGATCGCGATATGCCCATAGCTTGCCAAGAGTTGGCGGGATCAATCGTTCGGCGGCCTCGACCGCTCGCCGCACGAAGGCCTCGGGCTTTGATCCGAATGCAAGATCGATACGTTTCCTGGTTCCAAAGAGATTTGTAACGACCGGAAATCGAGAGCCTTTTACTTTCTTAAAAAGAAGCGCTTTTCCCTGCTGATCAATGACACGCCGGTGTATCTCGGCGAGCTCGAGATAAGGATCGACCTCAGCGGCGATCTCGACGAGCTCATTCTCTTCTCTCAGCGTGCCGAGGAAAGATCTAAGGTTTCTATGCATAAAAGGTAACGCCGGCATCCTGCCGGCTGTCGTGAGGGCGTCCCGCCCTCACATCGGCAGCGAGACGCTGCCGGACCAGCCGCCGGGACGGCGGCGTTACGACATTACTTCCTTAGGTCCGGCTTGCTCAGGTCGAGGTCGTCGGCCTTGATAACATCGATCTTCATGCCCGGAAAGCGCTTTGCCAGATCGTCCTTGAACACCGAGTAATCGCCAACGATGATCAGATCGCCTCCGAGCAAATTCTTAGACGCAAAATCACGTATCTGAGCATCGGTGACGGCATTGACGTTCGAGACGTACGAGTTAAGCTCGTTCGGCGAGATGCCAAAGCTGTAAAGCTCGCCGACTGCAGCGGCGAGACCGTTCGTCGTCTCGAGTCGGCGACCAAAGTTTCCGGTCAATGTCGATTTACGAGGAATAAGCTCATCACTAGCGACTGCTGTCTCCGCAAGGCGCTTTAACTCGGCGATCGTAAGTTCTGCGACTTCAGCAGCCGACGGATTTTTTGTCTGTACTGAGGTCGCAAAATTACCAAAGCCCGCGCGCCAGCCAATGCTGCTGCCAGCGCCGTAACTAAGGCCTCTTTTAATGCGGATCTCTTCGTTAAGTCGCGCGGAGTAGCCCCCTCCAAGAACCGTATTCCCCACGGTCGCGGGATAAAAGACGGTCGAGGTTCTTCCAACCTGAGACAGGTGATCATAATAATTCACCGCAGCCTGGCCCGAATTCGGAAGACCGATCACGAGTATTCTGCTAACGACCTTGTTTTCGTTCGAGGCCGCGCCGTTGCCGATCAATGCCGACGAGTTTGCGGAAGAAACGGGCTTCCAACTGCCGAATGCATGATCGACGAGAGCAGCGGCCCGATCAAGAGTGATATCACCAGTGAAGACCAAAACCGAATCCGGCGAACGATAATTCTGCGAATGAAAATTAAGCACGTCGGCCGTAGTTATCGACGGGATGCTTGATGGAGTTCCTCCGGCGGGATGCTCGCCAAAGCTATATTTGCTCGCAACATAGTTTGCAATAAAACTCGGCTGCTTAAGGTTGTAGGTCAGCTCGTCGAGTGTCTGCGATTTGAGCAGGTCGAGTTCTTCCTGTTTGAATGCCGGATTCAGAACTACGTCGGCGAGAATACCCATTGCCTTTTCAAGCTTATCTGGCGTCACTGTGACCGAAACAAAAGAACTGTTCCAACCGGCGCCGCTCTCGATCGAGCCGCCCAGGAATTCCATGTCTTCGGCGATCTGTGTCGCCGAGCGGGTCTTGGTTCCTTTTGTCAGCATGTCGGCGGTCAGGTTTGCGAGACCCGCTTTATCGTCGGGCTCAGCAGACGCACCGGCCTTTACCAAGAGCTGAACGGTAACTAGCGGGCTGCTCTCCCGCTGAACCACGGCAACGGTCAAGCCGTTGGACAATTTCTTTTCCTGGACTGCCGGAACGGTCACCGTTTTCGGAGCCGAGGCGGCCGGCGGTGTTTCGGTCTGCGCAAAGCCACTGAGCACAGAGGCACAGAGGAACGTGAACCCGAGGAGCAGTATTCGGAGATCAACTGACTTGGTCTTCATCATTTTCCACCTCCCGTTTTGTTGCCGGCAGGTGCGGCGGTCTTGTTGTCGGTCGCGTTGAGGTAGTAGATGACCACTCGGGTGTTATCGGCGAAATATTTCTTCATCACACGCTGCACATCGGCCGCGGTCACGGCTTGATATTTCTGTATGTCGGAATTTACCGCTCGCGGATCGTGCTGATAGGCGACGGCCCGCTCGATAGCGATCGCCTTGCCGTCGTTGTTCTGGCGGCTGCGGACGATGTCGGTGATGAGCAGGTTTTTGGCCTTTTCAAGCTCCCTCGCGGTCACGCCGCCGGTCTGGATATTTTTTAGCTCAGCCATCAACGCGGCCTCGAGCTTTTCGGGCGTGCCGTCCTGTGACGCGACAGCCGTAAACTCAAGCGTGCCGCCATCCACGCGGTCTGAGATCTCAAACGTCGCCTCCTGAGCGATGTTTTGCTTATACACGAGACTCTGATAGAGCCGCGAGCTATCGCCTTCGGACAAGATCTTTTCCGCAACTCGCAAGGCGGGGATATCGGCATCGTCGCTTCTCGGTCCAAGATAGGTTATTGCGACGGCGGGAAACGGCACATTCGGGGCCGTCTTAACAAACCGGGACTCGCGCGTGCGCGCAGGTTCCGTCGCGGTTACGCGCGGGATGGTGGTGCTAGGTTTTGCGATGCGGCCGAAGTATTTATCGACCCAGGCATCGAGCTGTTTCTGATCGAAATCGCCGACGACGATCAGCGTTGCGTTGTCGGGCCGGTAGTAGGTCGAGTGAAATTTCTGCACATCTGTAACAGTCGCCGAATCGAGATCGGAAAGTGTGCCGATGGTCGTACGCTTGTATGGATGCGTCGTGTATGAAAGCTGCTGGATGTACTCATTAAACATCCCGTATGGCTGTGAGAGAACGCTCTGGCGAAACTCTTCTTCGACCACGGCGCGTTCCGACTGAAAGTTTGCTTGGTCAACAGTCAGATTCGCCATCCGGTCGGCCTCGGCCCAGATGAGCGTTTCGAGATAGTTTGACGGTATCGTCTCGTAGTAATTCGTGAAATCGTCCCAGGTCGAGGCGTTATTGTATCCGCCGACATCCTCGGTCAGGCGGTCCATCATCTCGGCCTTCATGTTCTTGGTCGATTTGAACATGATGTGCTCAAAGAGGTGGGCAAAGCCGTTGCGGCCGGGCGGATCATTCTTCGAGCCGACGTCGTACCAGACGTGAATCGCCACGGTTGGGCTCGAGTTGTCCTCGAGCGTGACGACCTTGAGGCCATTAGCGAGCGTGCGCTCCTTGATATCGAGCGGCGCGACCTTGACCTGTGCCACGGCGGCCACTGACAGAGTCAGACCCGCCAAAACAGTAAGTATTACTTTCCTCATATTCGGTCACGGTGAACCAGAGTATACGACAACTTTGACGCGAGGTTTCATCGACCCGGTTTTCGAAAGCGGTTGTCGCTGAACCGGACCCGCGGCGCGCCCGTCGGCTCCGGCATCTTACCGTTTTGACGCAGGTCATTGCGAATGAGTTCGCGGATATATTCGCTGGCCGAAGCATAACCATTGTCGATCCAGTGTTCCAGCATCATATCGGCCAGTTCCTCAGATAAAGCCAGGCTGACGATGTTCCTACGATTTTTAAGCATACGACTAAAGGCCCTCCTCCGTATTTCCGATCGACTTGTCCCATTTTTGTGTATTAACCCTGTAGGCCATCGTCACAACAGTGTCGGTAGTTGCGTTAACATTGTCGGGCAACGTAATAACAGTGCGCGAAATCGTAATACACCGACAGCCGTAACTATTTGTATTTGTGAGAGTTAATATATCTGGCGACGATTTTGGGGTATCAAGAAAAACTTTTCTCATATCGCTCAGGCCGCAAATAGCGTGTCACGGCTGCAACACGATAGCATAGATGCGATAGATTTGAAAGTGGTATTTAACATGGTGTTCATTGCTTGCGAGTCAGGCGAAGTTCTCGCCTAAAATGATGCGCGGAGCTCCTATGAGTAGTCGTAGAAACCCTTACCCGATTTGCGGCCGAGCCAGCCGGCATCGACGTATTTTTTGAGCAGTGGGCACGGGCGGTATTTGGGATCGCCGAGGCCTTCGTGAAGGACGTTGAGGATGGCGAGGCAGACATCGAGACCGATAAAATCGGCAAGCGTGAGCGGGCCCATCGGGTGGTTCATGCCGAGCTTCATGATCTCGTCGATGGCCTCGCGTGTTGCGACGCCTTCATGCAGGGCAAAGATCGCCTCATTGATCATCGGCATCAGCACGCGGTTTGAGATAAAGCCCGGATAGTCGTTACATTCGACCGGGACTTTGCCCAGCTTTTCCGAGACTTGTTTGACCTTTGCGTAGGACTCGTCGGACGTCGCAATGCCTCTAATAACCTCGACGAGCTTCATCAGCGGAACGGGATTGAAAAAATGCATGCCGATCACTTTGTCAGGCCGCTTTGTCGCGGCCGCGATCTTTGTGATCGAAATGGATGAAGTATTTGATGACAGGATCGCGTCCGGACCAGCGATAGAGTCGAGCCTTTCAAAGATCTGCCGTTTTATATCAAAGTTTTCGGTTGCTGCTTCCACGATCAGGGAGCAACTCTTGAGGTCGTCAAGATCGGTCGACGCTTTGATCCGGCAAAGGATCTCGTTCTTTTGGTCTTCGGTGATCGTTTCCTTTTTTACAAAGCGGTCGAGGCTCTTGCTGATATTCGCTAACCCGCGATCGACAAAATCGCGCGACACATCGCACATGACCACATCAAATCCCGCACTCGCAGCGGTTTGCGCAATGCCGTTGCCCATTGTCCCGGCGCCGACGACGCCAATCATTTCAGTCATATTAAATGTTTAGTTTTTTCTTTATTTAGCGCGATTTGGGTCCAAACCCCATAAATTCCGACGGGAAGTCCCCAGAGAGTTGTGATCGCAACAATGCTCGCAACAAGGCCCCATGCTGGGACGGGGTGGAATACAAAAACCATACGAAGTCCGCCAATTGCCTGAGCCAATACCAGCGAAAATCCGATGACAAATCCAAAGATCAGAATCCCAAGAAGAAGAGTCTTAGGGTCGGTATCCTTCATTTCAAGGTAAAACTGTTTTGCCTGAAGTCCCGCATTGAACATAATCGCGAACTCCAACAAGGCAAAAAGAGTCAGACCGGCTCCTGCCAGGCGTTGGTGTTGAATCAAAGTCATGCGATTACCCTGATAAAATCTAACGAAACCGGACCTCAAAAACAAATAACGGTCGGCAAATTACCGACCGCTACTTTCTGGATGAGACTCGATACTACTGCCAACTATTCGGCGGCGGCGGAGTGGCGCCGGCTGCGCCGGGAAAACGGCCATATTGAGGGCCGTCAAAATATGCCCTTCCGGCGTCGCCGAAGATAAATACCAAACCGTAAACGCCGACCGCGGTGCCAAGTGGGAAATTCATACACGCCATGATGCAAGCGATGATGGCCCAGATCTTTGCCCAGCTTTTTTCCTTTCTGAGGCCGTAGCCGGCAACAATCTTTGGTATCGAAAACAGCGCCGATGTCACGAGAATAAAGCCCATTACGAAGATCATAATACCGCCGATCAACGCAGGTGGCGGGCCGTGCGGATCAGGCGGTGCCGTGGCAAGGACAGCGCCGAATATGACCGTATACATCAAGCCGATCAACAAAATGACGCCGAGCTGCAAGCCGGTAAGCACCCAAAGCAGTATTCCTAACAATCGTGCCTGTTCTTTTCCATTCATACGTGCTTCCTCAAACGAAGTTCCTCAGGATAATATACGACTAATCGCCGTCAATGTTGCCAAAATCGACAAGCACGCAGACGCCCCACTCGTCAGCGGCGTACAATAGTTAGTCGCATTACGCCCTTACTCCGTGCGGGCTTCTGCAAAATCACACCCGCTCGACTGCCATCGCGACCGAGTTTCCGCCACCGAGGCAGAGTGCCGCGATGCCGCGTTTGGCATTTCGACGCTTCATTTCGTAGAGCAGCGTCGTCAAGATGCGTCCGCCGGAGTTGCCGATGGCATGACCAAGGGCTACCGCGCCGCCGTTAACATTGACCTTTTCCATATCGAGGCCAAGCTCCTTCATAACTCCAAGCGCCTGGACGGAAAATGCTTCATTCAATTCGAAAAGATCGACATCCTTCATATCCCAACCCGCCTTGGCGAGCACGTTTTGCACGCCTTTGACCGGGGCCATCATGATCAGCTTGGGCTCGATACCCGATACGGCCGACGCGATGACACGGCCGAGTGGCTCCACGCCGAGCTTTTCCGCATTTTCAACCGATGTCACCACCAACGCCGATGCTCCGTCATTAACGCCGGGCGCATTACCCGCCGTGACCGTTCCGCCCTCTTTCTTGAACGCTGGTTTCAATTTCGCAAGAGTCTCGACAGTCGTTTCCGGCCTGACGGGCTCGTCATAATTGAGAACGATCGGGTCGCCTTTTTTTTGCGGTATCTCGATCGGAACGAGCTCGTCCTTGAAGCGGCCGGCGGCCTGCGCCTCGGCGGCCTTGCGATGCGAATTAAACGCATAATCATCCTGCTCTTCGCGCGTTATGTCGTATTTTTCAGCGACGATCTCGCCCGTGTTTCCCATATGCCAATTCTCGAACGGGCACCACAGACCATCCTGGATCATCAGGTCAACGACCGTCTGATTTCCCATGCGATAACCGTCGCGGGCTCCGGGCATGGCGTATGGAATATTCGACATCGACTCCATTCCGCCGGCGACAACGACTTCAGAATCACCGAGCTGCACGGCTTGCGAAGCCAGCGCGACCGCCCGCAGACCCGAGCCGCAGACCATATTCACGGTCAGTGCCGAAACCTCGGGCGGTAGACCCGCTTTCAACGCCGCCTGACGCGCCGGTGCCTGGCCGATGCCAGCCTGAACCACGCAGCCCATGATCACCTCATGAACCGCGGCTGCGTCGACCTTTGCACGGCAGATCGCTTCTTTAATGGCGATCGCTCCCAGGTCCGGCGCCGTGAATCCCTTTAACAACCCCTGAAATTTCCCCGTCGGCGTTCGTGCCGCGCTAACTATAACTGCGTCTCTGTTAGTCATGATATTTAGTGCCTCAGATAAGAATTCTATGTGTATAACAAACAGTTATTTTCTCATTAACGATTAGCGTCCGCAACGAGCGCCTGAATGAGCCGGTTTAGAACGCGGATTATGCGTATTGAGCGGATGATACGGTGAAAATCGTTTTGAAAGCTCATTCGCCAATATCCTCATTCCAAACTTCCGGTTTCGCAGCAATAAATCTACCGAGCAACTCTTTGCATTCCGCGCTATCCAGATCGACCACCTCAACGCCGTTCTCGCGCAGCCAGTCGATGCCGCCCTGAAATGTTGCTGATTCGCCTACGATGACCGTGCCGATATTGAATTGCCGCACCAGACCGCTGCAGTACCAGCACGGAGCGAGCGTTGTGACCATGATCGTGTCGTGATAATTTCGCTGACGGCCGGCCTTGCGAAAGGCGTCGGTCTCGCCGTGTATAGACGGATCGTTTTCCTGCACGCGGCGGTTGTGACCGCGGCCAAGCAGCGTGCCATCGACGCGAAACAACGCCGCGCCGATCGGTATGCCACCCTCGGCCAGCCCCTGCCGCGCCTCTTCGATCGCGACCGCGAGCATCTCTTCGTAACTTTTCATTATTAACTAATAGCTTCTAACTGTTAGAAATTAAAGTTACCGGTGCGAAAAGTCTTTCAATCCGATCATGATCTAACGGTTAATAATGAAGAGTTGAAAGTTAGTAGTTTCGGTATGCTAACCTACTTTTATGCCACAGGATTTTGCGCCGGGTGATTTTCTGGTCTTTCAGCTCGAGGCTGGGTACGGCCTGCTCCGGGTTTTAGGAAGCGAAGGACAGGACGGCGACAAGGTTTGGCACCTATTGGCTTATCGCGATCTCTTCCTGGACGTCGATTCGGCGGAGCGGGCCGCAAATGTGAATAATCTCACCGTCGAGCTGCCGCATGTTGCGTTGACGAACCGCGCATTTGAGAGCACGCAGGTCGCAAAGATCACTTCGGCGCCGATAGATCCCGCTCAGACCGAACGGCTGGCGAGCTGGGATTCTGATCCTCAGCACAAGGTCCACGACCGCTCTATCCGGCTGCTGCTGGGTTTACGCTAATTTTCGACGTTTCAATTCGCGCGTGATCATTTCGAGCTGGCGGCTCATGTGGCCGGCGGCGGAGGTATTCTCTTCAGCTCGGCGGATCAGGTAAGGAATGGCGTCGGCCACCGGCCCATAAGGCACGTACTTGGAAACATTGTAGCCACGCTTTGCTAGTACGTAAGAGATGTTGTCGCCCATTCCAAAAAGCTGAGAGAAAAAGATGCGCGGGTGGTTTTCCGGCAGGCCAAGCTCGTTCATCCGCCGCGCCAAAAGCTGGGTGCTCTGCTCATTGTGGGTCGCGTTGACAAAAGCCATCTCGCCGAGATGCCTGAGGGCGTATTCAAGCGCCTCGTTATAATCTTCGTCCGTCGCTGCCTTATCGACGTGGATCGGCGAGGCGTAGCCGTTCTCGGTCGCACGCTCGCGCTCGGCCTCCATGTAGGCGCCGCGCACGAACTTCATCCCCAGCCAGTAACCGTTTTTTGAGGCCTCTTTTCGCGCGTTTCTTAGATACTGCAGCCGGTCGGTCCGATAAAGCTGGATCGTGTTAAAGACGATCGGCGTCTCGCGATTGAATTTTTCCATCATTTCGGTCGCGATGCGGTCGATGGCGTCCTGCAGCCAGGTGTGCTCGGCGTCGATAAAGATGGGCTGGCCAACCGAATGCGCGTGTGAGCAGATCTCGTCGATGCGGCTATGGATGCGTTCGGCTTTCGCCTGGCTTTTAGCATCGAGTTTTTTGCGAGCGCTAAGACGCTCAAGCGTGCCAAACGGTGCGATACCAGTGACCTTAAAAACGGCGAAAGGCATGTTCGAATCGTCTTTCGCCCGATCGATCGTCCTTATGATCTCGTCCCGCGTCTCATCAAAATCAGCTTCGGTCGATTTCCCTTCGACCGCATAGTCGAGAATAGTACCGACGCCGAACTTTCCGAGATGCTCGATCACCTTATCGCATTCTTCTATCGTCTCGCCGCCGCAAAACTGCTCAAAGATCGTGCGTTTGATCATGCCTTCAACGGGCAGGCCCATCGACAGGGCAAACTTTGCCATGCGTGTGCCAACGCCGCTGAGAAACGGCGAATTGAGCATCGAAAACAGCCGGTATTTTTCTTTGAGCTCCTTATCCGAGAGATGTGCGAATGCGGTCTCAGTATCCTGGAGGTCCAGGTGAAATTCGGTCATAGAAGGGCTAGAGGTGACTCCGGACACAAAGTTAGAGACTAGTAAAATCGGTCAAATTTGTAAAATCCGGTGTTGTCCCGGATAAGCAAAAAGTAAAAAGGCAAAAGTTAAAAGGTAATGCGTTCGTGATTGTCTCGTGCTTTTTAATGCTTTATCATTTGTATTTTTGCGTTATGAGTAAAGCTCTTCCTAAAAGGTCGGAAAATTATTCCGAGTGGTACAACGAGATCGTCAAGCGTGCCGGCCTGGCCGAGAACAGCGCCGTGCGGGGCTGTATGGTGATCAAGCCATACGGTTTTGCGATCTGGGAAAAGATGCAGCGCGCTCTTGACGATATGTTCAAGGCGACCGGGCACCAGAACGCCTACTTCCCTCTTTTTGTGCCGAAATCGTTTCTCGAAAAAGAGGCCGAGCACGCCGAGGGCTTTGCCAAAGAGTGCGCTGTCGTGACGCATTACCGTCTTAAGAATAGTCCCGATGGCAAGGGACTCGTTGTCGATCCGGCGGCGAAATTGGAAGAAGAGCTGATCATCCGCCCGACGTCCGAGGCGGTGATCTGGAATACTTACAAAAATTGGGTCCAATCGTGGCGCGATCTGCCGCTCTTGATCAACCAGTGGTGCAATGTCGTGCGTTGGGAAATGCGCACGCGATTATTTTTGCGGACCACAGAATTTTTATGGCAGGAAGGACACACGGCGCACGCCACAGAACAGGAGGCCGTCGAGGAAGCCGAGCGAATGCTCGAGGTGTATGCGACGTTTGCTGAGCAATGGATCGCAATGCCGGTCGTCCGCGGTCTTAAATCGCCCAATGAGCGTTTTGCGGGCGCAGTCGAGACATATTGTATTGAATCATTGATGCAGGACGGCAAAGCCCTGCAGGCTGGGACATCGCATTTTCTTGGTCAAAATTTTGCAAAGTCATTCGACGTAAAATTCGTCAATAAAGAGAACCAGCTTGAGTATGCGTGGGCGACGAGTTGGGGTGTCTCAACGCGCATGATCGGCGGTTTGATCATGGCGCACTCAGACGACAATGGTCTTGTGCTGCCGCCAAAACTCGCGCCGATCCAGGTCGTTATCGTACCCATCTATAGATCGCCCGAAGATCTGGTAAAGATCTCTGAACGCGTCGGCTCGATAGTTGGTGAGCTTCGGTCGCGAGGTGTCTCGGTTAAGTACGACGATGATGACCAGCAGCGTTCCGGTTGGAAGTTTGCGGAGTATGAGCTAAAAGGCATTCCTGTTCGCCTTGGCATCGGGATGCGCGATATAGAAAACGGTACCGTCGAGGTCGCTCGCCGCGATACGCTTTCGAAAGAGTCGCGGCCTCTCGAGGGAATTGCCGAGTACGTTACGCTGCTGCTCGATGAGATACAGCAGAATATTTACAATAAGGCGCTCGCTTTTCGCGAAGAGAATACGTTTCGCGTCGATACCTGGAACGAATTTAAAGAGCAGATCGAGAAGGGCGGATTCATCCTTGCACACTGGGACGGCACTGCTGAAACAGAAGAAAAGATCAAGGACGAGACCAAAGCGACCATTCGGTGCATCCCGCTCAATACACCTGACGAACATGGCGTCGACGTGTTTTCAGGAAAGCCGTCAAGCAAACGGGTCGTATTTGCAAGGGCGTATTGAAACCGATAAATGTCGGCGGCTCTGCCGCTCGATTTGCGGAAAGCTATGCTTTTCCGATAATTTGGCACACCTGCTTATTTTCTGACCTCCGTTACTCATAAAAGGCTTTCTATATTTCAGAAGGATGCGGTGAAACAGATCGTTGCCGACGCTTTCGACGAGGCGAGGAGATCGGCGGGTATTTTGATCTTTGCTTATGTGATCATGCTCGATCACACTCACCTTTTGACGGACAATGCGCGGGAAATGAAAGAGGTCCTGCGTGACGTCAATGGAATTTCCGCAAAGAGCATCGTGGACTATCTTAAGAACAACGGCTTCGAATCATCGTCAGCCAAACTTCGGATTCAGGAACGCGAAAATAAGCACAAGCATTCGGTTTATGAGCATCATCCAAACGCCATCCGGATAACGGGCGAGGACGCTTTTATACAGAAGGTGAATTACATTCATCTAAATCCAGTACGTGAAGGTCTGGTCGAACATCCGGATGAGTATTTGTACTCGAGCGCGAGACAGTGGCACCGGCGAGCTTTGGAAAAAGAGCCGTTGACCGTCAACTTGGAAAAGATCAAATGGAGAGCGGCGGCATAGCCGCAAATCCTTGTGGCGGCTAAACGGAAAAGCCGAGCTTTTCCGCAAATAGAGCGGCAAAGCCGCAGGCCGGGCGTGGAGTTTACTCTTCCCGTTCGGGAGCTTTTGGCTGATCTGTCGCCGGCTTATCATCGCTCAAACTGATCCCAAATATCTTCGGGTTGTTGATAAACTCGGCCAACTTGTCCGGGCTGAATGTCGCGCGGATGACGGCGGCGTTTTCTTTATCGATCGTCACGAGGACCACTCTCACGTTTTCGCCCGCGTCGCGCATGTACATATAGGCCTGTTGGCCCTCGCGCGAGCGAATGTGAAAAATTGACGACCATTCCGGCCCGAACGAATTTCGCATCGCCGCCTGCATCTCGTTGTCGACCTTGTCCTGGGCAAATTTGAGATGATCGAACACTGTCAGGCTGAAGCTTCTGACGCCGGCCGGGTGCGCGATGCTGACGATGGCCCGCGCGGCCCACATGACGAACAGATTGACCTTTTTCGCGTGATACTGCGTCTTAAGGTGATAAACGATCGCTTCGTATTCTTTGCGCGTCTTCGTTTTTGCTTGTACCGCTGAGGCAGCGGCAAACGTGAGTAGAATGACCGTCAACAGAGCAGCAATTGTCCTTGATCTCATCCGACTTCCCTCCTAGTTTGCCGGCTTCTGCGGTGCCGAAGCGGTCTTTGTGTCACGCTCAATATCGATCTTTGGGATGTTCATTCTGCCGCTGAGTTCGACCAGCGTTTCGATATCGATCATGCCGATCACGTTGACGACCGCGACGCTCTTTGTATCAGAGATCACCACGGCTGCGCCGCTCATATCCGGACCCGTGAACATCGTATAAATATCGACCTTTTGGTTGTTTCGTTTGCTGCGGACATTTGCGACCTTTTCCCAGCCTGGGTTGTTCAGCTCAGCTCGGATCTGATCGACGTCGGTTGGATCATATTGATTTTCCTGCTCAAAGTTATAGACACGCACATAAATTCCCTTCAGCCCGCTGATCGCCTGCGCGACCGTTTTTGCGTCGGGGTCGTTAACCTTCGCCGTCACCCGTTTCGCAAGGTCCAATAGTTTGCCGTCGACGTTTACTTCGATGACGTCACGCGCTTTGCTTTCAAGCGACGAGAGTCTCTCAAAATGCAGACGCGCGTTCTGTGCCGCACCGAC
>Ga0207707_10003945_pt1 | contig 13178 bp, 10 predicted proteins | sample KBSC83BmetaG_FD_184336 | JGI IMG/M metagenome (GOLD analysis project Ga0207707, IMG submission 184336) | Corn rhizosphere microbial communities from Kellogg Biological Station, Michigan, USA - KBS C8-3B metaG (SPAdes) (version 2) | ecosystem: Host-associated > Plants > Roots > Rhizosphere ... | reverse complement strand
TCGGCGAGGACCAGCTTTTCTATTGCCGCCAGCGCGGCATTTCTACCGAGGACGCGGTCAACATGATCGTCAACGGCTTTTGCAAGCAGGTCTTCAAAGAATTGCCGATGGAGTTCGCCGTCGAGGCGCAGAAGCTGCTCGGCGTGAGCCTGGAGGGAAGCGTCGGGTAAGCAAGATAGTTGGCAGTTCTTAGTCGTCAGTTGCCAGCGGGATTTCGGAGCGCGAGACTGAATGGAAATTTATCTCGATAATAATGCGACCACGCGAGTATTGCCTGAAGTTGTCGAAGCGATGATGCCGTTTTTGACCGAGCGCTACGGCAATCCGTCGAGCATCCACCGCTTCGGCAGCGAGGTCGGACAAAAGGTCGCAGCGGCGCGCGAGCAAGTCGCTGCATTGATCGGTGCCGCTGATCCCATCGAAGTGATTTTTACCAGTTGCGGCACCGAAGGCGACAACGCGGCGGTTCGCGGCGTGCTCGAAGCTCGTGCCGGCAAGCGTCATATTGTTACGACCCAGGTGGAGCATCCGGCAATCCTGGGTTTGTGCCAGCACCTGGAAAAAAAGGGCTACCGGGTGACCTGGCTGGGCGTCGATGCAGACGGCGCGCTGGATCTCGCCGAGTTGCGCGCGGCGCTCGACGACGACACGGCGCTGGTCTCGATCATGTGGGCGAACAACGAAACCGGCGTGATTTTTCCGATCGAGAAGATCGCCGAGATCGTCCGGTCGAAAAACATTCCGCTTCACGTCGACGCAGTGCAAGCCGCAGGCAAGCTGTCGCTCAAGGTGAAGGAGCTGCCGATCGATTTGCTGACGATATCGGCGCATAAGTTTCACGCGCCCAAGGGAATCGGCGCGCTCTACGTGCGGCGCGGCCTGACTTTTTCGCCGTTCATGATCGGCGGCCACCAGGAGCGCAATCGGCGCGCCGGCACCGAAAATGTGGCGTCGATCATCGGCATGGGTAAGGCGGCCGAGATCGCGCTGGATCGCATCGGCGACGAGGTCCGCGTAAAAGAACTGCGCGATCAGCTCGAAGCTTTGTTGCTCGAATCGTGTCCCGGCAGCCGCGTGAACGGCGCGGGGCAGCCGAGGCTGCCGAACACGGCCAATATCAGTTTTCGTTATCTCGAAGGAGAATCGATTTTGGTCTTATTGGATCAGCAAGGTATTTGCGCCTCGACCGGCTCGGCGTGCACGGCGGGATCTTCCGAGCCGTCGCATGTGCTGCGCGCGATGAAAGTGCCGGCGGATTGGCTGCAAGGAGCGGTGCGGTTCAGTATGAGCCGATTCAACACTCGGGAAGAAATTCTTTATGTAAACGAGAAGATGCCGGCAATCGTCCAACGCTTACAGGGCCTTTCCGCCCTCGGGCGGCTGCGTGAGGGCGCGTCGGGAATGGTCAGCGACAAGCTTGCGGCCAGAGGGTAGCGCTATGGGTTTGATGCAGATTTCCCGCCGGGTCGACTATGGTTTGCGTGCGGTGATCTATCTTTCGGATCAGGAGGTCGGGAAAAGCTGCTCCATCGGTGAAATCGCCGAACGCCAGGGCGTGCCGCGGAAGTTTTTGGAAAAAATCATTCAGGACTTGATCCGCGGCGGATTGATAAAGTCGAAGCGCGGCTCGCTGGGCGGTTACAGCCTGGCGCGGCCTGCCGATCGGATTACTTTTTATGATGTGATCGCGGCGATCGAAGGACCCATCGCAGTCAACGCGTGTCTCGACCACGAGTTGGGCTGCGACCAGATCCCGCGCTGCACGATGATCGGAGTGTGGAGGGAGTTGCAGCGGGGCATTACGGAAGTTCTTAGCCGGACGACGATCGCCGCGTTGCGACAGCCCGCCTGCAAGGAATTGACGGGATCTTCTTCACTTTCGAGCGCGGCTTGACCAGACCGCACTCTAACGGGAGGTGACGACGATGGCCTATGAAACCGGATTGAGTATGGAAGAGCGCGTGACCTCGCTGTTTCAGCCGGATACGCTGCTGCCGGACCAATATCTTGATACCTATCGGCACAAGCTCCATCTGGAGCCGGAAAAAAAGCTGATGCTGGCGATCCTCGAGGACGCCGTCGCATGCTATCAGAAGTATTTCTTCGCCAAGGACATCAAAGGCAAGGTGGCTTTTCAGGAAGCCGCGGAATGGATTCAGCAGGAGGCCGGCGAGAGTATTTTCGCCTTTGACAGTGTTTGCGAGGGATTGGGATTGAATCCCAAATACGTTCGACGCGGGCTTGAAACCTGGAAGGAAAATTCCCTGGCGCAGCGGGCGCAGGCCAAGGTTTATCACCTGAAAGCGCAGCCGCGGAAGCACAAACGCGCCGCCGCGCTCACGCGCCGGCCCAGAGCACGACTACGCCGCGTGGCGGGCCGCTGACCATTTTGTAAGAACAGCACTTGGAAGCGTGTGTTCGCCGCGCTTTGTTTTGAAAGCCATTTGTTCTAAATAAATTCTCGTGAAGCGCCAAAATCCGGCTTTCCGAAAAAAGCGCAGATCGAAGCTGCGCGAATTCTTCGACAGCTTTCGCTATCGTTGCGGCGAGCTTTCGGTGCGCGCCTCCATGAAGTTTTTACCTCTGGTCCCCGCTCCGGTAACGTCCGCCTTTGTGCGGGTCATGGCGCGGATCACTTTTTTCTTTCTGCGCGACTATCGAACCCACATGTCGCTCAACGTCGCGGCTGTGCTGGCTGAAGAGATGCCCGAAGCGAAGGATCGTGAACAGTTGGTCTGGCGTGCTTGGCTCAACTTCGCGGAGGGCGTGCTCGAAACCATTCGGGTGATGCATTTCTCTAAGGACCAAATCCTCGCCACCGTGCGTCTCCAGGGCGAAGAACATTTGCGGAGCGCTCTGGGACGCGGCAAGGGTGTGCTCGCCCTGAGCGCTCACCTGGGCAGTTTCACCATGATCGGCGGCCGCCTCGCTGCCGGCGGCTATCCGTTCAGCGTGGTGATCAAGCAGCCCCGCGACCAGCGCTTTGCCAAACTGATGGACGATTATCGCGCGCAAATCGGCATCCATACGATTTCTGCGAAGCCGCGCCGTTTGGCTGTGCGCGGCATCCTGCAAGCGCTGCGCGAGAACCGCATCGTGCTGATCATTGCCGATGAATTCCGTTCAGGGGATGTCATGGTCGATTTCTTCGGCATGAAAGTTCCGGCTCCGCGCGGACCCGCAACGCTGGCCCTGCGCACCGAGGCGACGACCCTGCCGATGTTCGCGGTGCGCTACTCCGCGGATCACGTCGAGTTGACCGTCGATGCGCCGATCACACCGGTCCAAGAGGACGATCTCGAAGCGAGCGTCGTTGCCACCACGGCGCTTTACACGCGCCGCATCGAGGCGGCGGTGCGGAAAAATCCCGAGCAGTGGAATTGGATGGGGTTGCCGCGGCGCGATGGCAAAACATCGCGGGCCGAGATGGCCCGTATGTCGAAGGAATCCAGAAAAGCGCACGCGGCACAAGCTCACTCCGACCCAAGCAACCCGGACGCTACTTCCGCGTAAGGAATTTCCATAGCCATAAGCCAGCCATAGCTCGTTGTCGCTCCTGATCCTGACCCCCGTGAGTCTGCGAACGCTCTTCATTCCCGTACACCCGGGTTATCGAAGATAATCCTGGCCAGTCCGTGTTCTGATCTGTCATTTTGTGTTCATCTTTGTCGCTGTTAAATTCCCGGTAACTTGCCGGCAAAGGCATTAAAGCATTTAAAAATAATAGCCTTCTGTATATCCCGTCTTGGCATCTGATTCGCTTAGTCGCTTTGGAGCATTCCAGGTTTACGAAAGTAAGTAATCGGCACTGACTTTTCCCTGGCGATCGTGGAGTGCTGTGGAGGCCTAGTAGTACCCATAATTTACAATATCTATTTGTGTCCATCCCGATGCGAGACCTAGCCCGCGCCGACACATTATTCAGCCTGGAATGGCAAGAATATTTTGACCATTCGCAAGTGCAGTGACTCCCTCGCAGAGGCTATCAGTGTCGAGTCATTGTTAGATGACAGCGTCGGATCCTTTTATGAGTGACAGGACCCAACTTTTGCTATTCAATCTCGGTGAACGCCGCTACGCCGTGAATCTCTTCTCGGTCGAACGAGTAGTCTTCATCGTCGACATTACTCCACTCCCGAAGGCGCCGGAAATTGTTCTTGGCGTGGTCAATGTCGGGGGCGAAATTGTGCCGGTTTACGACCTGCGCAAGCGCTTCCGTGTCGCTAACCGACAAATCAAACTTAGCGATCAACTGATTCTGGCGAAGACCTCCAAACAGAGGGTTGCGCTGACAGCGGATACAGTCAGCGGCGTGCTGGATTTGCCCGCAGAGCGCATCACCACGGCGCAGAAAATTGTCACCGACGTACAGTACGTGGAGGGCGTGGTCAAGCTTGAAGACGGCTTGGTTCTCATCCACGACCTCGATGAATTTCTCTCTCCCCGTGAAGAAATAGCTCTCGATCAGGCTTTGGAGGAAGTCACCGAGCCGATGCTGCGCAATGTCTGATCAATTATCCGCGCAATTGCTCTCGGAGCTAGGTGAGTTTGTCGCCCATCGACTCGGCTTGGAATTTCCGAGGCGTCGCTGGCCTGACCTTGAAAGGAGTATGCGCTCGCTGGCGCGTGAGCTCCAATTTGACGATGTCGAGTCCTGCGTTCATTCGTTTGTCTCATTGCCGACGACGCAAGCTCAAATCGAGGCGTTGGCCAGCAGTTTAACTATTGGCGAAACCTATTTTTTTCGTGAGCGCCAGAGTTTTCAGGCCCTGGAGGGGGAGGTCTTGCCCCGGCTGATCGAGAACCGCCGCGGCAAAGACCAGCGTTTGAGAATCTGGAGCGCTGGCTGTTGCACGGGCGAAGAACCTTACTCTCTCGCCATTCTCCTTCGACGGCTGATTGGAGAATTGAACGATTGGCAAATCACCATTTTGGCGACCGACATTAATCCCCGCTTTCTTAAAAAAGCCGAAGAGGGTGTTTATGGCGAGTGGTCATTTCGCGGCGTGGCTGCGGCGCTCAGAGAGCGATACTTCGTGAGGAAAGCCGGTGGCCGGTTCGAGGTTCTCCCGGACATCAAGCGGATGGTGACGTTCTCTTATCTCAACTTAGCAGAAGACAATTATCCGTCACTTTTGAACGGCACGAATGCGATGGACATCATTTTATGCCGTAACGTCCTCATGTACTTCACTCCAAAACGGGCAATACAGGTGGTTCGAGAATTCCATAATGCGTTGTTGGAAGGCGGCTGGCTGATTGTCAGTCCCAGCGAGAGTTCCAATGCTCTCTATTCGCAATTTGTCGCCGTGAATTTCCCAGACGCGATCTTCTACAAGAAGGACGGTCACAAACCGGTAGCCAGGGCGCCGGTTGGCTTACCAGAGCAAAATGAAGCCGATCAATCGGCTGTTGCTTTTTCCCGCATGCCTCCACCCGAGCCACAGGTTTCTCTCGCGAATGTCAACGATGATTTCGTCGCACATGACGCTGCAGAGCGAAAAACGAGTGAATCAAGGCAGCCTCTCTACACCAAGTCTTGGGATTTCTACAGGCAGGGACTCTATGATGACGCGGCGCACACCCTTGCGACCTTGCTTGCAAAGGACGCCGATAACTGCAAAGCGATGGCGCTTCTGGCGCGTGTCCATGCGAACCAAGGAAAGCTCGCCGAAGCTACTCAATGGTGTGAAAAGGCCATCGCGGCCGACAAGCTGGATCCTGCCTGTTACATCCTTCATGCAATGATCCTTCAGGAACAAAACGCGATCGCGAACGCGATGCTCGCGCTCCAGCGGGCGCTCTATCTCGATCAAAGTTTGGTGCTGGCTCACTTCGCATTGGGAAATCTCGCGCGACAGCAAGGAAAAACGCGCGCAGCAAGCAAGTGTTTTGATAATGCGCGGCGGCTTTTAGCGACTTATTCCGCCGAGCAAATCCTGCCGGAATCGGACGGAATGACCGCCGGTAGGCTAATGGAGATCATTGGCTCGATACTTAGCACCGAGTTAATCCGCGGCAATCATCAGAGAAGCAAAGCCACGACAACAGCAACCGCTGGAAAACAAACATTGGAGAACGAGCCGCAATGAAAGATGCCAAAGCATCTTCAGAAGAGCCGCACGGTGAATCCACCGACGGTCTCGATCTTCCGGAGATTAAAACGCCGCAGCAGCGAGCGCGCACCGAGGAGCAAACAAAAAAAGTGCTCAGGGACAGAGCGATAAAGCTTGCGCAGGAGGCTGAGGCGGAGAAGACGACTGAAGAAAGTATGGAGGTCGTCGAGTTTCTTCTGGCGCACGAGAGGTATGGCATTGAATCCTGCCATGTCCGTGAGATTTATCCCCTGAAAGAGATCACCCCGGTGCCGTGCACGCCGCCGTTTGTCCTTGGCATCATCAACGTGCGCGGGCAAGTCCTCTCCGTGATTGATATAAAGAAGTTCTTCGATCTTCCGGAAAAAGGCCTCACCAACCACAACAAAGTTATCATTCTCCAAAACGATAAGATGGAGTTCGGCATCTTGGCGGACGTTGTTGTAGGCGTAAAATCGCTCCGGCTCAGTGAGCTTCAATCTGACCTGCCGACCTTGACGGGGATACGAGCCGAATATCTGAAGGGGCTAACCGAAGAACGTGTTGTGATTCTGGATGCGGAGAAGTTGCTTTCTGCCGAGAATATCATCGTGCACGAAGAAGTACCGGTCTAAACGCTGGGTAGTGGAGGTAAGGCCATGAAATGGTTTTTGAATCTAACATCGCGCACCAAGCTTTCGATCGCCATGGGCTTCATGATCGTCTTACTGGCAGTGGTGATCGTGATTGCCTATTCGAGCATCAAGGGCATTCAGCAGTCTCAGAAAAGGCTCTTTGATACCGAATTTACCAACGTGACCGATCTGCTGGAGGATTTAAGATATCAAAACGGCATCCGCGCCGCTCAATTGGACATTCTGCTCCTCACCGAGCGTGCCGAACAGGAAAAGTGGCACCAAGAAATCAAGCGACTTAGCGAGCTCGCCGAGCAAAATCACCAGAGCCTGCTTAAGCGCAATCGAGATGACGCCGCGCTCCTGGGCCAGATCAACGCATTAATCTCCGCCCGCAACGACTACAAACAGACTAGAGAAACCCAGGTGATCCCTCTCATCTATGAAGGGAAAGCTAAGGAGGCGCAAGCTTTAATCCTTGGCGTTCAACTTGAGCGATTTGCCAAGATGCGAAGCGTTGTCGAGCAATTGACCAAGGAAGCCTTCCAGAAGGCACAGAGCGCCGTAGAGGATTCTACGCGAAGTGCGCAGCGCTCTATTTTGCTGTTTGTTTTGGTGGGGGTGGGCGCGTTTTTACTATGCATTGCGATGGTGGTTTTCCTCGACAGGATTATGGTCCGGCCGCTCAACGAAATTTCGCAAGCGGCGGCCCAAATTGCCTCGGGAGATCTGACGATCCAGCTAGCAAGCAACCATCGCGCGGACGAAGTCGGCGTTCTTACCCAATCTTTTCATCGCATGACAGAGTACATGCGCGAAACCGCCAATGCGGCCGAGACCATTGCCAACGGTGATTTGAAGGTCAAGGTGAAAGTGCGTTCGGACAAAGACACGCTGGGAAATACTTTAAACACGATGATAGAAAATTTGCGGAAGAGCACGGCGGAGATTGCCGAAGGGGCGAACGTCCTGGCGTCGTCGTCCAGCGAAATTCTGGCGGCGATGACCCAGGTCGCCTCTGGCGCGGCGGAGACGGCAACCGCCATCAGCGAGACTTCCACAACGGTGGAAGAGGTCAAGCAAACCGCACAACTGTCAAGCCAAAAGGCCAAGCATGTTTCCGACAGCTCGCAAAAAGCCACTCAAGTGGCACAGACCGGGCGCAAATCGGTGGAGGCGTCGATTGAAGGAATGAAGCGCATCCAAACGCACATGGAATCGATTGCCGATAGTATCGTCAAGCTGAGCGAGCAGGGTCAAGCCATCGGCGAGATCATTGCGACTGTCAGCGACCTTGCCGAACAATCGAATTTGTTGGCCGTCAACGCGGCCATCGAAGCGGCGAAGGCAGGCGATCAGGGAAAAGGCTTCGCGGTGGTGGCGCAGGAGGTGAAGAGCCTCGCCGAACAATCCAAACAGGCGACGGTACAAGTGCGCAACATTTTGAACGATATTCAAAAGGCGACGAGCGCCGCAGTATTGGCAACCGAACAGGGCAGCAAGGCGGTGGATGCCGGGATGAAACAGTCTACGGAAGCCGGCGAATCGATACGGGTGCTGACCGAGACGATTTCGGAAGCGGCTCAAGCGGCGACTCAGATCGCTGCCTCGAGCCAGCAACAACTGGTCGGAACCGATCAGGTCGCCCTGGCGATGGAAAACATCAAACAGGCCAGCACGCAAAACGTCGCGGGCGCCAAACAAGCGGAGACTGCGACTCACAATCTGCACGAATTGGGACAACGGCTCAAGCAGTTAGTGGAACAATACGAAATTTAGAAAAGTCGGCGCGTAATATTCTAGCGACCTGGGTGCCGACGTAGAGCTTCCGAAAGCATTCTAAGACTCCACGGAAGCAGCGGAACAAAATAGCCCACAGACAAAAGCAGCACAGCGGGATCCGTGATGGCTGAAACGGACAAAGATTTTTTAAAAAAATTGCTCGCAACCTTCAAAGTCGAAGCCGAAGAGCACCTGAAACAAATGACTGCCGGGCTCATTGCCCTGGAAAAAACACCGCTGGCCGAAGCGCAACAAAGGATCGTCGAGACCGTATTTCGCGAAGCACATAGTTTGAAAGGCGCCGCCCGGGCCGTGAACATGGCTGAGGTGGTGAGCCTCTGCCAGGCTTTGGAAACGGTATTTTCCGCTTGGAAGCGCAACGAGATCACGGCCTCGCCCGAACTATTCGATCTTCTCCATCAGACAGTGAATAGTTTCGGTCCCTTGTTGGGCTCGCCCGTCGCTGAAACAGCTGGCGCAAAGGCGCGGAGTCGAGAGCTTGCGCGGAGTCTGGAAGAAGCGCTAAAGCGGCCGACGGTGCCGGCGCAACGCGAAACTCACAAGCAGAACGAAAAGGAAGATCACATAGCTGCACAGCCCCAGCCAGCCCCGTTCCAGGCCGACGAGAAACCGGAGCCGATGGATACCGTGAGGATAGCGGCGGCAAAGCTGGACGCGGTGTTTCTCAAAACGGAAGAGTTGCTTGCGGTCAAACTCGCCACCAGCCATCATGCCGCCGAGTTGAAAGAGATCGCCGCCGCGCTCGATGGATGGAAAAGAACGTGGGCGAAAATCCAGCCCGAGGTCGTAGCAATCCGCACAACCCTGGAAAAAAGCGCTCGCGAGACTGCGGCCGGGAGTAGTCAGTTAACGAAAATCGGTGAGTTTCTCGACTGGAACCGGCGCGCTTTGACAGAGTTCGAAACCAAACTGGCCGCTCTGCAGAAATCCACGGAACAAGATCATCGAGTGCTGGGTGGAATGGTCGACGACCTCTTGGCGGACATGAAGAAAGTGCTGATGCTTCCCTTCAACTCGATCTCGGAGACTTTTCCCGGTCTGATGCGCAGTCTGGCCCGTGATCAAGCCAAACAGGTGCAGCTCGTGGTCGAAGGAAGCGAGCTCGAGCTTGACCGACGCATCCTTGAGGAGATCAAAGATCCGCTTATTCATTTACTGCGAAACTGCATGGACCATGGCATTGAGAAGCCGGAGGAGCGCCAGCAGAAAGGGAAGCCTCCCCAGGGGACGATCAGGGTTGCCATAGCGCAGAAGGACAGCCGCAGCGCCGAAATCCTCATCGCCGATGACGGTCGAGGCATCGACCTGGCAAAGGTACGCGCGTCCGCCGTAAGGCTCGGCCAGATCGCGCAACAACACGCTGAAACATTAACCGACAAAGAGACTCTAACGCTTGTTTTCCGCTCGGGAGTTTCAACCAGCCCGATCATTACGGATATCTCAGGCCGTGGTTTGGGTCTGGCGATCGTCCGCGAAAAGGCGGAAAAGCTTGGCGGCACGGTCACCGTCGAGTCGCTTCCCGGCGCGGGCACGATGTTTCAAATGATTTTGCCGCTCACGGTGGCCACTTTTCGCGGGATACCCGTTCGCGTAGGGGAGAGCGTCGCGGTTATTCCCTCCTCGCATGTGGAGCGTGTCACTCGGATAGAGAGAGAAAAGATCAAAACGGTCGAAAACAAGGAAACCATCGAGCTCGATGGAAAGGCAGTTTCCCTGGTTCACCTCGCCGACCCCCTGAATCTCCCGAGGCCCACTCCAGCGCAAGAAACCAATGCCAAATTGCTGGCAGTATTGATCCGGCAAGCGGAGACTCGCATCGCCTTCGTTATCGACGAAGTGCTCAACGAGCAGGAGGTCCTGGTGAAGGGTCTCGGCCGGCAGCTAGTCCGTGTGCGCAACGTCGCCGGCGCGACGGTGCTGGCAAACAGGGAGATCGCGCCCATACTCAACGTCTCCGATCTGATGCGATCGGCGGTCAACGCGGCTGGCGGCAGGACGGTGAGAGACGTTGCCGCCGCGCGCGTGGACGAAGAAAGCGCCGACAAAAGGTCGCTTCTCGTTGTGGAGGATTCCATCACGGCGCGTACATTGCTCAAAAGCATCCTGGAAGCGGCCGGATTCGACGTCAAGAGCGCCGTGGACGGCATTGATGGGCTCACGCAGTTGCGCAGCGGCGCATTCGACCTCGTCATATCGGATGTGGAGATGCCAAGACTGAACGGTTTCGAGCTCACGGCTAAGATCCGAAGCGACAAGAAATTGTCTGAGTTGCCTGTAATCCTGGTGACGGCCTTGGAGTCCCGGGAAGACAAAGAGCGAGGAATTGACGTCGGGGCCAATGCATACATCGTCAAAAGCAGCTTTGATCAGAGCAACCTGTTGGAAACGATCCGAAGGTTGATCTGAATCAAGGGAGTCGGCGTAGCTGGAGCCGCGAAGGTTAAACTAAGGGAGCATCGGTAACGCAGCGATGATTAAGGTTCTGATCGTGGAAGATTCCGCCGCCGTGCGGGAGTTTCTAGTTCATATTCTGAGTTCCGACCCCGATATCAAGGTGATTGGAACAACTCACAATGGCGAGGACGCGTTGCAGGCGTTGAAGGAAGTCAAACCCGACGTCATCACGATGGACATACACATGCCCAAGATGGATGGCTTCGAGGCGACCCGCAGAATCATGGAAACTTCGCCCACGCCCACCGTGATAGTGACTGGAAGCTCGGATCCACGGGAAGTGGGGACGACGTTTCGCGCCTTGGAAGCAGGTGCCCTCGCGGTGGTGCCGCGACCTCAAGGATTCGGCCATCCGGATTTCGCTGCAACCACGAAGGAACTCATTCAAACGGTAAAGCTGATGTCCGAGATCAAAGTCGTCAGGCGCTGGAACAGTGCGCGACGCATGGCCTGGACTTCGGTGCCCAGTGGCATCAAACCGACGGGAGCTAGCGCGGAGATCGAGATTGTTGCCATGGGCGCTTCTACCGGCGGACCGATTGTCTTGCAAACCATCCTGTCCCAACTGCCGAGGGATTTTTCAGCACCGGTCGTCATCGTTCAGCACATGGCTGCCGGCTTCACCGCGGGTTTCGTCGAGTGGCTGAATCAAACTTCGCACCTTCCCGTCCATGTGCCGTCTCATGGAGACGTCATGCTGCCCGGGCACGCCTACGTCGCGCCCGAAGATTTTCAGATGGGAGTGAAAGCAAAAGGGCGCATCGCCCTGACCCAGGACGCGCCTGAAAACGGGCTCCGTCCCTCGGTCTCTTTTCTCTTCCGCTCCTTAGCCCGGGTTTATGGAAACAAAGCGGCCTGCGTTCTGCTCACCGGCATGGGAAAGGACGGTGCCGCAGAGCTGAAAGAGATGAAGGAGCACGGTGCAGTGACCCTGGTTCAGGATGAAGAAAGCTCTGTGGTCTACGGCATGCCGGGAGAGGCGGTAAAGCTGGACGCGGCCGTGTACGTGCTCTCGCCGGAGAAGATCACGGCAGCGCTGCAGACACTGGTGAAAAAGGAATCGGAGAATAGGTACGGAGCGTGAATGTATGACAGCACAGAACAGAGAGAGCGATCCTAAGATCGAGATTGTCATTGCCGAAGACAGTCCGACTCAGGCGCAACAGTTGAGCTACCTCCTCGAAGAGAGCGGCTTTCAGGTCACCGTGGGAACGAACGGGAAAGAGGCGCTTGACGCGGCGCAACGGCGCAGGCCCTCATTGATTATCAGCGATATCGTGATGCCCGAGATGGACGGCTACACGCTCTGCAAGAAAATAAAATCCGATGAGAAACTGAGGGATACTCCCGTTATTCTTCTTACTTCGCTTGCGAGTCCGCTTGACATCATCCGAGGTCTGGAATCCGGCGCCGATAACTTCATTCCCAAACCCTACGAAAAAGTCGATCTGCTCTCGCGCATTCGCCATGTTCTCGCCAACACCGAGTTGCGCAAGGGTCAAAAGGCTCAACTAGGTCTGGAGATTATTTTTTCCAATGAAAGGTATCTAATCACTTCCGATCGCCAGCAGATTCTCGATCTGCTCCTGTCGACCTACGAAACCGCGGTGCAGAAAAATTTAGAGCTGACGCATTCGCAAAACGAATTAAATCTGCTCAATGAACAATTGGACCAAAAAGTCCGGGAGCTCCAGGTCACAACCCGGTTTCTCAATAACATCCTCGACAGCTCGACTGAATATTCGATTGTTGCCACGGACCTCGACGGCACTATTCTGGCTTGGAACGAAGGAGCCCGGCGCAACTACGGCTACAGCGCAGAAGAGATGGTGGGCAAAATGAGGTTTCAAAACTTGCACACAGCAGAGGATGTGGGTTCAGGCGAAGTCGACAAGTTCCTCGGAGCGGCGTTTAAGATCGGCCAGGCCGACGGCGTGTTCGAGCACGTGCGCCGGAGCGGCGAATTGTTCCCGGCATCGGCATCGGTCACGCTCCGGCGTGATGCTAATGGTACCGCCATCGGTTACCTTCTCATCTCTAAAGACATCACGCATGAAAAAGCGCTGGAAGAGCAGCTGCAAAAAAAAAACGAGGAGTTGGAGCAGCAAAACCTCCGCGTTCAGGACGCCAATCGTCTCAAGAGCGAGTTTCTCGCCAATATGTCCCATGAGCTGCGCACCCCGCTCAACGGCATCATCGGGTTTGCCGAGCT
>Ga0207707_10003942_pt1 | contig 13181 bp, 10 predicted proteins | sample KBSC83BmetaG_FD_184336 | JGI IMG/M metagenome (GOLD analysis project Ga0207707, IMG submission 184336) | Corn rhizosphere microbial communities from Kellogg Biological Station, Michigan, USA - KBS C8-3B metaG (SPAdes) (version 2) | ecosystem: Host-associated > Plants > Roots > Rhizosphere ... | reverse complement strand
CGGAACGCCGGCACGCGGAAATGGCGGAATGGCAGACGCTGCGGTCTTAAAAACCGTTGAGGGTAACCTCGTGCGGGTTCGAGTCCCGCTTTCCGCACTAGGTCAGTGTTTTGGTTGATCTGACGGGGGTTCCTTGTCCTTGTGATGCTCGTTGGTCACCAATTGGTCACATGAACTCGTCATCAAGCTACGCATTCTCACACGCAACTGGCGCTTGAAGCGCCCCACTCTCCCCAACGGGCGATTCCATTGATTCGTCCCAGTTACTTGCATTAGGTAGTCGGGGTCGTCGTCACTCATCTGCTTGTAAAGCACGATCTCTTCGTAGGGGGTGTGCGTGACTCCGTTGAATCGACAGTAGATATGAGGATAGGCATAAAACTCGTCGCCCTCCCAATTAATTCGAACTATGTTAGAGAACGGAATCCGTCCCACAATGATCGCCATAATCGATGTGGTCGTTGGAGTAGCGACTTCCTGCCATCGCTCGAAAACCTCGGAATATTCAACGTATTTCCAAGGAGCGTCGTACACCTCGAGCCCGTTGAAATAGAGATCCTTTATCTCTACGACGGACCAACCACTCCCACCGTACGAAGTTTCTTGGTCGGGACGGTAGCGGTCCTGTCGTTTGATATCGCGGAGCAACGCTCGACCGCGGGAACTGTTTCCCTGCGGAACAGGAGGCAAGTTCGTTGCGATTTCGCTCCGCATTACCAGGTTTCGTGCAACGACAGTCTCTGGGGATGGATGTTGGGTAGTGCGCCACAGCTTTCTAAGCAACCAAAGGGCCAGATCGAGAATCTTCCCGCCGACTGCTACCAGTACGCCTTCCACCGAAGATGCCCTCCCATAACTTCCCATCAGTGCATCCAGCCGCTATGCCGCGTCCCGCTGCATGTCCATCGTCACGTGTGAGTATTGGCTCAGATTCGCGCTAATATGATATATACTGCATACGATTCGTATTGGATTATAGACGACGGTGCATCAGCGTCAATTCTGGCATCATCTTGCTCTTGTGCATCGGTCAATGTTTGATGGCCAGCCACAACAGTAAAGCGTCCATGATCAACACACAAACCGTCAACCAAACTTCAAGCGTTTCTGACGTCATCGAAGGCTCCTTCGCTGCCCTGTACCGATTGCGCGGGCTGCGTTCTTCACATCAACCGCCAGCGGCTTGATTGTCTCGGGATTCGACCGTACCATGAGAAAACCTCCTCGGAGGGTCTGAGGTGAGCACAACCCTGGGGTCCAACCGTTAGGCTGTGCTCACCTTTTCTATGCATTCGTACGCCGCATGGCGCCGCCCAAAGTATTCCACTGTTACGGTAGAGAGGCAATATTTCCACTTGTCAATACAGTCTATTGAATGTCATAGACTACGCAATGCGTTAGATTGAGGCAGCCCCGCCCCATAACCCGTTCACACCAGTTCGCACCCATTCTCGTCTGGCTGCGTCCGTTCTCGTCCGGCGGTGTCTGTTCCTGTCGCGCATTTACCGGCTATTTTTGATCGCTTGCCCAGCACGCGCCGCGTAACATTCCCCATTGCTGACTGCGCGAACGAGTAACAGCGCGAAGAAACATTCGCGCTGTTGATTCGTCATGGTCAAGTTGGTATCGACAGGTCTCTGCAAACGAATTGCAAACCGTTTGCAAACATGCACCGCTTCGCCGTCCACTGCATACACCCGCAGATTCGCATACGTACAGGCAAACGGGCAGAACGATGCAGCACTACACAGGGGTTCGACAGAATCCCGCTTTCCGCAGCAGATATCTATGTCCATCGATTGGACTAATTTTCCGCCGAAATTCTCCCGCTCCAGAGCGTGATGTTGCGCGACCTGAAACGGGCGCCGGATCTGTTCTGGCGCCCGTTTCACGTTCATTGCGTTGGTTGTCGTACGAATTGCTTCCTACGGGTGCTCTTCGACGGTGCCTCGCCAACCCCCGGTTGGGAAGCCGCGCTGCTCGATGAACTCTTTGAATCGCTTCAAATCGCCTTCAACCTGCCGATCGACCATCCCGAGTGAATCGCCGACCTTCTCTGTCATGCCCTGCGGCTGGTAGCCCATCTGCAACGTCACTTCGGTGCTGTCGGCCCCGAGTGAGCGAAAGGCGACGACGCCCGCATTCGGCGAGCCATCTGTGCTTGTCCAGGCGATACGCTGATCCGGAACCTGTTCGGTGATCCTGGCGTTCCACTCTTCTTCTTTGCCGCCGATTTTGGCGCGCCAATGGAGACGTTTGTCATCCAACTGGCGTACTTCTTGGACGCCCTCCATGAACTTGGGAAATTCCTCGAATTGCGTCCATTGATCGTAGGCGACGCGAACGGGCACGTTCACGTCGATTGATTTGGTAACGGACTCCATTGAAACCTCCTTGAACTTGCGTAAGACGGTCGTGTCGCATCGCCTTACCCCCCCACGACGCAAGACTCGGGCCGTGCCAGCCCGGCACAGCGACATACGTCCCAACGCCGCGCAATCCGATTTTCGGACCGGCTCGTATTGCAGGAAACGAGCAGCCAAGCGCGAAATAGCCAGATGTTTTCCGGATCAACGGACAGGTTGTCAGCGTGAACGCGAAAACTCTGCCGGCTTCACCGATATCGATCAGACCTGTGGCCCCAGCCAAACCGGCGGCCGACGAGTGCGCGCTGGCGAATGCGATCATTGAAACGGTGGCCTATGCCGATATCTTCGATTACCCGTTGACGGCCGCCGAAATCCATCGTTATTTGATCGGCCAGCGCTGTTCGCGCGAAACGGTGCAAGCGGCGCTCGATGATGCCACGCTCGCTGTACGTCTACGCCGATCCGATGATTTCTACACGCTCGCGAGCCGTGAAGCGATCGTCACGACGCGTCAGCAACGTCAACGACTCTCCGGTCGCTTCTGGCCGCGTGCGCGGCGTTATGGCCGTATGATCGCCAGCCTGCCCTTTGTCAAGATGGTCGCCGTTACGGGCGAACTGGCGATGGACAATGTGCGCGACCACTCGGATATTGACTACTTCATTGTTACCGAGCACCGTCGCCTCTGGCTCTGCCGGCTCTTTGTTCTCGGCGTCGTTCACGTGGCGGCACGCTTCGGTGACACCGTCTGCCCAAACTACCTGCTTTCGGAACGAGCGCTGGCGCTCGGCGAACGCGATCTCTATTCGGCCCATGAAGTCGTCCAGATGATCCCGCTCTCAGGCCTGGATACGTATGCGCGCTTCCGTCAACGAAACCAATGGGTCTACGACTTCCTGCCGAACGCGGTCGGCGCCCCGCGCCATCTGCGCACGATGCCGCAAGCGCGCCCGGCCCGGGCGCTCGCAGAATCCGCACTGCGGACTCGCATCGGAGCGCTGCTCGAAGATTGGGAGAGCGGCCGCAAGATGCGGAAATTCGCCGCCCTGACGATGCATCATCGCGAGGCATCGTTCTCACCCGACTGGTGCAAAGGGCATGTGCACGATCACAGCCGGCTGATTCTGGCGGCGTTCGAGGAGCACAAGGCGAGTATCGAGGGGAATGCGTGAGCGAGATCCTCTTCGGTCAATCGTACTATCTGCGCTTCGATCCGAAGCTGTGGGAGGCGATGCAGCCGTATCCGCCACTCGGCACGCTCTACGCGGCGTCGTTCGTGCGGGCGCGCGGCTATGATGTGGCGCTCTTCGATGCCATGCTGGCGTCATCCGAAGAGGAATGGCGCGACGCGCTGGCGCGCGAGCAGCCACGTTTTGCCGTGCTCTTCGAAGATAACTTCAACTACCTCTCGAAGATGTGTTTACTGCGGATGCGTCAGGCGGCGTTCGTGATGATCGAGATGGCGCGGCGGGCCGGTTGCACCATCATCGTCTGCGGCGCTGATGCCTCGGATCACGCGGAAAATTACCTCGATCGCGGCGCGGACTACGTAATCTACGGCGAAGGCGAACAGACGCTGGCCGAATTGCTCGATACGCTCACCGGCCAGGCTGATCTACCGTTGAACTCGATCCTCGGCCTCAGCTATCGCGATGAGATCACCGGAGAGATCGTCACGACATCGCGCCGTCCAGATATGCGCGACCTCGACACGCTCCCCTTCCCCGCGTGGGATCTGGTTGATATCCCGCGCTACCGCGAGATCTGGCTACGCCGCCATGGCTATTATTCGATGAACATGGTCACCACGCGCGGCTGCCCGTTCCACTGTAACTGGTGCGCGAAACCGATCTGGGGCCAGCGCTACAACGCGCGCAGCGCCGACAACGTCGCCTCCGAACTCAAGTGGCTCAAAACAAACTTTTCGCCTGATCATATCTGGTTTGTCGACGACATAATGGGTCTCAAGCCGGGCTGGATCGAACGCTTCGCCGAGCGTGTCGACGAACTTGATGCGCGTGTTCCGTTCAAGTGCCTCAATCGCGTCGACCTGCTGCTGCGCGGCGATGCGGTCGGCGCGCTCAAACGGGCCGGCGCGCGTACCGTGTGGGTTGGAGCGGAGTCCGGTTCGCAGAAGATCCTCGACGCGATGGAAAAAGGCACGCGTGTCGAGCAGATTTACGACGTGAGTCGACGCCTGCATGAAACTGGTATCGAAGTCGGCTTCTTCCTGCAATTCGGCTATCCCGGTGAGACGCGCGCCGACATCGAGCAGACGCTGCAAATGGTGCGCGACTGCCGGCCCGACGACATTGGCATGTCGGTGTCGTACCCGTTGCCGGGTACCAAGTTCCACGAGCGCGTGCGCCACGAACTCGGCGTGAAGCAGAACTGGCTTGATTCGAACGATCTGGCGATGCTCTATCACGGCACCTTTTCGACCGACTTCTATCGCCAGTTACACGTCGTGCTGCACACGGAATTCCGCCTGCATAAGTACCGCAGCGAACTGCGCCAACTCTTCCGCCAACCAGGCCGGGCGCGACGCCAGCAACTGCGCCATGCGGCGGCGCTCGTGAAGCTCGGTGCGACCTTACCGCTCGCGCGCCGCCGCCTGAACCAGCTTGAAAGCCAACCTTCGAGCGGCCTCGGGCCGCTGCCGCCGATGCTCCGGCCCGAGGCGGCCGCCACGCCGAGCCCGCAAGGAGAATCGTGATACGCCCAACCTACGGCGCTCCGCGGTCGCGCGCCAGCGTCGACGACGGGGTTGAAGGGAGCGGTTCGCAGCGATGAGCATGGATATCCTCCTCGTTCATAGCTACTGCCTCGACGAAGATCCGCACGAACGCGCGATCATGAAGCCGTATCCGCCACTCGGCATCCTCTACATCTCTTCACATCTCAAAGCAAAAGGCTTCAGCGTGCAGGTTTTCGACTCGACGTTCAGCACGCTCGAGTGCTTCCAGGAGTTCGTGCAGCGCGAGCGCCCGCCGGTCGTCGGCTTTTACGCCAACTTGATGACGAGACCAAACGTTGTCCGTTCGGCGGCATTCTGCAAGGGACTCGGTTGCACGGTCATCGTCGGCGGCCCCGATTCGGCCAATTATCCCGAGGAGTACCTCAACCAGGGCGCCGACATCATCGTCATCGGCGAAGGTGAACAGACGGTCGAAGAACTGCTGCCGCATCTGGCGCGCTATGGGCCGACCGGCATGCAGGCGATCAACGGGATTGTTTATCGCGAAGGTGACGGCGAGCTCGTTACGACCTCACCGCGCGAGTACATGAAAAATCTCGACGCGCAGCCGAATCCGGATCGTGGCGCTATCGACATCAACAACTACGTTCGCGTCTGGCGCGAGCACCACGGCATGGGCTCCGTCTCGCTCATCACGGCGCGCGGTTGCCCCTACAAGTGCGCCTGGTGTAGCCATGCCGTTTACGGCTATACCCACCGGCGATGCACGCCGGAACATGTCGCCGACGAGCTCCAACTGATTCTCGAAACGTACAAGCCCGACATGGTCTGGTACGCCGATGACGTCTTCACGATCCACAAAGGCTGGTTCTATCGTTATGCCGACGAACTGCGTCGTCGCGGGATTCGCATCCCATTCGAAACGATCTCGCGCGAGGATCGACTGAGCGAGGACGTCATTCGCACGCTTGCGGAAATCGGCTGCCATCGCATCTGGGTTGGCGCTGAAAGCGGCTCGCAGAAGATCCTCAACGATATGAACCGACGCACGAAAGTCGAGCGCGTCGAAGAAGTCGTCCTTCAGTTGCAGCGCTATGGCATCGAGGCCGGCATGTTCATCATGCTCGGCTACGATGGCGAAGATATGCAGGACTTGCAGGATACTGTCGACCTGCTCAAGCGCTCCAACCCCAACCTCTTCCTGACGACAGTCGCGTATCCGATCAAGAACACGCCCTACTACAAGGCGGTGCAGGAGAAGGTCATTCCGCTCAAGTCGTGGAACGACGGCTCCGATCGCGATTTCACGGTCGCCGGTCGTCATTCGCGGCGCTTCTACCAGATGGCGACGCGCTGGATGGTGAACGAGGTCGCCCAACATCAAGAGCGGCAGAAAGATCGACCGAACTATCCCCGGCTCGCCAAGGCACTCGTAAACGCACGCATCGGACGAGCGGGTATGTTGCTGACTGAGCGTGAGGTCGAGCATGGTTGACGCACGACCGCACGCCTTCGATGGCGTCGCCCCACGCTATGACGCGGCCTTCACCGACCAGCAACTTGGCGTCTGGCTACGTGAGGTCGTCTGGCGTGAGTTGGACTGCGCCTTCGCGACGGGTGATACGGCGCTCGACCTCGGTTGCGGCACCGGGGCGGACGCTCGTCATCTCGCCGAGCGCGGCGTGCAGGTCATCGCCACCGACGCATCGACGGGAATGCTCGATGTGGCCCGCCACAGGGCGGAACTCGCTGGACTGGCCGACCGAATCTCGTTTTACCGTCTCGACTTGCGCGATGTGGGTGCGATCGGCTTGCCGACTGCATTGACTGATTCAGAGCCGCTCGCCGGCGCCTACAGCGATTTTGGCCCGCTCAACTGCCTGCCGGATCGACGCGCGCTCGCGACGACCCTGGCGCGAGTGATCCGCCCCGGCGGCAGCTTCGTCGCGGTTGTCATGGGTTCGCTCTGCCCATGGGAAACGTTCTGGTATGCGTTCCACGGCCATCCGCGTACCGCCATTCGCCGCTTCCGTTCAGGCGTGCGCTCACAGGTCGGCGACGGCATCGTCCGCGTCTGGTATCCCTCACCACGCAGGCTGCGCGCTGAATTTGCTCCAGTTTTCGAGCATGTTCGGACAATCGGCGTCGGGATTACGTTGCCTCCATCCAACCTGGGCCATCTCATTCCGAAGGCACCACGACTCTTCGCAGCGACTAACGCGCTTGACGAACGTCTACGCAGACATCGCCCGTTTAACTGGCTCAACGATCACTACATGATCGTTTTTCGGCGACGAGGGACGGAGTAGCCGCCGATGGAATCGGTCGTAGCGCTGCAGTCGTCCAACCATATCGAAGCTTTTTCGGCGGTCACTCCATTCCGCTTCGACTGTCCGACCTGCGGCTCCCCCATGACGATGCAGGACGATCACACGTTGACCTGTGCCGATTCCCGCCACACCTTCGAACGAATTGACGGCATCTGGCGACTGCTCCCGGCCGAGCGCGCCGCGTACTTCGATCAGTTTGTGCGCGAATACGAGACGATTCGCCGACATGAAGGGCGAAATCACCGGACGTCCGAACATTACGAAGCATTGCCATTCAAGGATCTTAGTGGGCGCTACGCAGCTGACTGGCGGATCCGTGCCGTCAGCTTCAAGGCGCTCGTGTCACGGATCATGAAGCCGCTCGAAGCACGCCTGAGGCGGCCGCTGGTCATCCTCGATCTCGGCGCTGGGAACGGCTGGCTCTCGAATCGCCTGGCGCAGCGCGGGCATCACCTCGCGGCCATCGATCTGCTCATCAATACCGCCGATGGGCTCGGCGCATGCATGCACTACCGATCGCATTTCACACCGATCCAGGCAGAGTACAACTGCCTGCCGATCGCGGCTCATCAGGTCGATCTCGTCATCTTCAACGGTTCACTGCACTACTCCACGAATTTCGAGCGAACGCTTGCCGAAGCGCTGCGCGTTCTCCGCCCCGAGGGTCAACTCATCGTCCTCGATTCGCCGCTTTACCACCATGCTGAAAGCGGCCACGCCATGGTGCGCGAACGCGAGGAATATTTCACCCGCGAAGTCGGCTATCCGTCAAACGCGCAGCCGTCGGAGAATTTTCTGACCTACGAGCGCCTGCATGAGTTGGGCGACGCGCTGGGCATCGGCTGGCAACTCCACGAGCCGTTTTACGGAGTGCGCTGGGCCGCCCGGCCGTTGCGTGCGCGCCTCGGTCATCATCGGGAGCCGGCGCGCTTCATGCTCGTGAGCGGGCGGCGTGGTCCCGCGATTGGTCCGACTCATCCGACAGTGCGTCGCGCCTGGCGACTCTTCCTGCGCGCGACGAAACCGATCAAGGCGCTGCGTCAAGGTACGATCGTCATCGAGCGCGCAGCCGACATGCCGCTGGTCGTCTTGCCGCAGGTCTTCAATCCGCGCTTGCTCCGCTCTGGAGAGTTCTTCGCAGAGCAAGTCAAGGCTGGACTCGTTCGCTCAGGCGAAACAGTGCTCGATCTCGGCACCGGTTCTGGCATCTGCGCTATCGCCGCCGCACAATGGTCGAATCACGTCGTCGCCGTCGACATCAATCCGGAAGCGGTGCGTTGCGCCCAGATCAACGCGCTGCTCAATCGCGTCGAGCAGCGCATGGAGATCCGCCAGGGAGATCTGTTCGAACCGGTAGGCGACAAACGCTTCGATATCGTGCTCTTCAATCCGCCGTTCTACTTCGGTACGCCCATCGGTTTGCGAGATCATGCCTGGCGCTCGAACGACGTCGTCGCGCGTTTTGCCGTGCAATTCGCGGACCATCTGACGCCACATGGTGCGGCCTTCGTCATCCTCTCAACCGACGGAGAAACCGACCGTTTTCTCACTGCTTTCCACGAACAGAATTTGACGATCGAACCGGTCGCCCGGCGCGACCTGACGAACGAAATCTTCACGATTTATCGCCTGACGGCCGAGGGACAGGGGCACGATGATCATTCTCTTTAATCCGCCGAGCAACGCGACTCGCAAACCGGTGCTGCCGATGTCGTTGCTGGCCGTCGGTGCGCTGCTCGACGGCGTACACGACTATCGCATTATCGACGGCAATCTGGTGCACGATCCGCTCGAAGTGCTCGATCAGGCGATTCGCGAGACGGGATCCGATCTGCTCGCCATTACGGTCATGCCCGGACCGCAGCTGAGCCATGCCGTGCCGATATCGCGCGAACTCAAAGCGCGCCACCCCTCGCTCACGATCGTCTGGGGCGGTTATTTCCCAACCCAGCACTACGATGTGACGTTGCGCGCCGATTATGTCGATTATGTCGTGCGCGGTCACGGTGAGCTGATCTTCCGCGCCTTCGTCGACGCCTTCGTGGCCGGCAAAGACCCGTACGACATCTCTGGGCTTGCCTATCGGCATCCGCTTAGTGGCGAAGTCGTCTCGAACCCACTCGCGCCGATCCCGCACCCCGATCGCATGCCCGACTTTCCCTATCATCAGATCGATATGCCGCGCTATGTCCGGCCAACGTTCATGGGCCGCCGCACGCTGCCTCATCATTCCAGCTACGGCTGCCCCTTCCGCTGCAACTTCTGCGCGGTCGTGAACATGGTCAACGGCCGCTGGTTCACGCAATCGGCCGAGCGAACGGCTGGCGTGACGCGCCGGATGGTCGAGAACTGGGGCGTCGACTCAGTCGAGTTCTACGACAATAACTTCTTCGTTCACGAGAAGCGCACCGCTGAATTTGCCGAGAGGATCATGGATCTTCAGATCGCCTGGTGGGGCGAGGGGCGTATCGACACGCTGCTCAACTACTCCAACCGCAACTGGGAACTAATGCGCGATGCCGGTTTGCGTATGGTTTTCCTCGGTGCCGAGTCCGGATCCGACGAGACACTCAAACGGATGAATAAGGGCGGCACCGCCTCCACCGCGAAGACGCTCGCCATCGCCCGCAAGATGGCCGACTACAAAATCGTACCGGAATTTTCCTTTGTGCTCGGCAATCCGCCCGATCCGGAAACGGACGTCCGCCAGTCAATCGAGTTCATTCGTACGGTGAAGCAGGTCAATCCGGCCGCCGAAATCATTCTCTACATGTATACGCCAGTTCCCCTGGCCGGTGAGCTCTACGATCAGGCGAAGGCCGAAGGCTTCGCCTTCCCGGAAACGCTCGAGGGCTGGATCGACAATAGCTGGCAGGAGTTCGCCCAGCGTCGCAGTTCGAATATGCCGTGGCTCGATGACCCTCTACGTCGCCGCGTGCATAACTTCGAGCGCGTGCTCAACGCTTACTACCCGACCGTAACCGATCCGAGGCTCGGCGGGTCGTGGCGGCGCGTGCTCCGCTCGGCCAGCGCCTGGCGCTATCGCACACGCTATTACAATCATCCGCTCGAACTACGCGCGTTACAAAAACTGCTCGCCTACCAGCGACCTGAGACGAGCGGATTTTAGGGCCCGGGAACGAGGAGATCACATGCGTTCGCCACTCAAGATCGCGAAACGGCAGTTGACGCTCCAAACGCATCGGATTCATACGCTGCCGATCGTGATCCTGATGCCACACAGCCGTTGCAACTGCCGCTGCGTCATGTGCGACATCTGGCGGGCGAACCGGAACGGCCAGGAGATCGCACCCGATCTCCTGGCTGAGCATGTCGAATCGTTCCGCAAACTCGGCGTCGAATGGGTCGTTCTTTCCGGTGGTGAAGCGCTAATGCATTCAAACCTCTGGGCGCTCTGCGAGGAGATCAAGGCGATGCCGGCCAAGATCACGCTCCTTTCGACCGGGTTGCTCCTCAAGCGCAACGCTGACAACGTGGTGAAGTGGTGCGACGAAGTCGTGGTTTCGCTCGATGGCAGCGGTGAGGTACACGATGAGATTCGGCGCATCCCGCGCGCCTTCGAGCGGCTCTCAGAGGGTGTCGCTTCGCTAAAAACGATCGATCCGATGTTTCGCGTCACCGGCCGCTGCGTGGTGCAGCGGCGCAATTTCGCCGACTTGCCGAACATCATCGAGGCTGCACACACGATCGGGCTCGATCAGATCTCGTTTCTAGCAGTCGACGTCTCGTCCAGTGCCTTCAATAGGCCGCAGCCGTGGGGCGACGAGCGTATCTCCGATGTCGCGCTGAGTCCCAACGAGGTCGCCGAGCTTGAACAGATCGCCGAAGACGTCATCGAACGCTTCGCGGACGATTTTTCCAGCGAATTCGTCGCCGAGAGCCCGGACAAGTTGCGCCGAATCCCGCGCTATTTCGCGGCGCTCAATGGCAGCGGTGACTTCCCGAAGACGATCTGCAACGCGCCCTGGGTGTCGACGGTCATCGAAACCGATGGCACGGTGCGCCCCTGCTTCTTTCACCAGAGCTTTGGCAATGTGCACGATCAGCCGCTGGACGAGATTCTCAATTCGCCCAAGGCACACGCGTTCCGTGCCGGCCTCGACGTGACGCGCGACGAGATCTGTCGCAAGTGCGTCTGCACCCTGTCACTGGCACCGACAGCGACCATCTGAGACGATGCCGCCATGATCGACCTGCATTCGCCCGCTTCACCGGTCCAATCGGCTTACGACCGCATCGCCGGTGACTATGATCGGCAGGTCGCAGGGGATGCATGGATGCGCGAACGGCTCTGGCAGCGCTACATGGCGCTCTTTCGACCAGGCGACCACGTGCTCGACGTTTCGTGTGGGACGGGTATCGATGCCATCTTTCTCGCGCGATCCGGTATCCGCGTAACCGCGATCGATATCTCTCCCGAGATGATCGAGCGCTGCCGCGCACGCGCCGAAGAGGCGAAGCTCGACGATCTAATTGAGGCATTGGTGCTTGACCACGCGCAACTCGGGAAACTCTCATCAGCCAACTACGACGGCATCATTTCCGCTTTCGCCGGGCTAAACACGTCGTCTCATCTGGAGCGCTTCGCGCGCGACGCCGCACAACTGCTGCGACCGAACGGCCGCGTTGTCGTCCATATGCTCAATCGCGTCAGCCTCTGGGAATGGCTATCGTTGCTCGCTCATGGCCGCTGGGATGACGCACGGTCGCTCGGTCACAATGCGCAACGCACCTTCGAGATCGGTGGGGTGCCCGTCGTTCATACGCTCTATTCCCCGCTCGCAGCCTACCGGCAGTATTTCGCGGCGAATTTCCGACTCGAACGCGCTTACGCGCTCGGCGTGCTCCGTCCGCCGCATGATCTGCGCAGGATACCCGAGCCGGTCACTCATCTGCTCGGACATCTCGAAACCCGACTTGGCGCACATCGCCCCTGGCTCAATCGGGGTCGTTTCTTCGTCCTCGAACTCGTCAAGCGATCGTCAGATGACGTACCGGCTTGACCCGTTTCCCGTTGGCTACCCGCTGCGTATCTGCTTCGTCATGCTGCATTATGCGCAAGACGCGGAGTTTCGCGATCCGCGCCGTTACTTGAGCAAGACGCCGATCCATTCGGCCCTTCCGGAGGCGCTCGCGGCGCTCGGTCACGAGGTGCATCTCGTCCATCAGTTCCCGTGCGATCATACGTTCAGCGCGCATGGCGTTCGCTACCATTTCGTGGCCGAACGTGGATCGATTCGGCGGCTGTCGCGTGTTGCCGGTCGACTCCGACATCGCGATCCGGCACTCTACGAACCATCGCTGCGCACGATTGAACGAGTCCGCGCGCTTGAACCTGATATTCTGCACGTGCACGGCACCACACTCAACCTGAACCTACGCTTGCTGTTTCGGCACTTTGGGCATCAGGCACCGTCCGCCATCCTGCATTTCCACGGCGGATATCCGGCCCGCTCCAACTTCGGTCGCCGTTTGCAACGCTACAACTTCGCGCACGCGAGCCGCTACGCGTTCACGACGCGAGAGCAGGCACAGCCGTTCGTCCAGGCAGGGCTCTTACGCGAACCAGAACGCATCGTCTCGCTCATCGAGACGTCCAGCGCATTCCAGCGTCGTGACCGGACCAGCGCGCGTCACGAGACCGGCATGACCGGCGATCCGGTCTGCCTTTCAGTCGGCCGCATGCACCCGATCAAAGACCCGTTCACGATGCTCCAGGGCTTCGAACGTATGCTGGCGGAACGCCCGAAGGCGCAGCTTTAC
>Ga0207707_10003939_pt1 | contig 13189 bp, 11 predicted proteins | sample KBSC83BmetaG_FD_184336 | JGI IMG/M metagenome (GOLD analysis project Ga0207707, IMG submission 184336) | Corn rhizosphere microbial communities from Kellogg Biological Station, Michigan, USA - KBS C8-3B metaG (SPAdes) (version 2) | ecosystem: Host-associated > Plants > Roots > Rhizosphere ... | reverse complement strand
GACGGGCCATAGTCCAGGATCAATTCCTGCGCGAAAGCCTTAGCTTTTGCTGTTTCACCGAGATCGATGCTCACCTTACAAAGTCTTTTTAGCAGCTCAAATCGATCCCGATCACGGGCCTCCGACCGGTCAACCTTGATCAATGCAAGAGCCTTCTCCCCGATCGCAAGCAGCCTCTCTCTGGCGGCTTTTTGGTCGGACGACGACTTTAATGGGTCTTCGATCTCATGGTTAAGCCGTTCGGTCAGCGTGAGAGGAAATTGGTAATTTACCGGGTCGAGCGCTATACCGTCTGTCAGGATCCGCATCGAAAGCGGTTCGTCGCTGTCACCAATGAAATCCGCTGCATTCAACCTGATCGCGGCATTGTTCTTATTCGCGGCAACCTGTTTCAGCCACGCGTCACGCAAAACCTGATATTCTTCCGAGTCTATTGCCGCCTCGGGCACGTCCACGTTAAAGATCAGCCGGTCCGAGATCTCTGGATGATGCTCGACGAACCAGAGTCGATGGCGTAACCGGCCCGACGCGCTCGCTGCGGTCTTCTTCGTATGAAGATTGTTATTGTAGTAGACGGCGAGTCTTCGGTGGGCGTCGACGTCCTCCGGATGTGTCTTTAGCGACTGCTCTAAACTTAAAGCCTGCCTGCTCGTGATCGGTTTCTCGGTCGCATTGTTGATGAGCTTTTCGACCAAAGTATCCAGCGAGAAGGAATCGCCCCCTAACTGTTGCTGCTGGCCGGATCTTGAAACCGTCGATGTCGAAGTGTAGTCGACCCCGATCTTTTCAGCGTCGATGCCCTTCTGAACGAGATCTCGAAACTGGGGATATTCCTGCGGGGTTATTACATCTTTGTTTATGGTGACCTCTCGATCGATCTCAGCTCCGCCGGCAGCGAGCTTGTACGAGAGCACAACGCGGCCAACCGGGCTATCAATAGTCAGCGGCGGTGGCATTTGTCCGAGTGTCACCGTCGTCGGGACTTTCAGTATGTACCTTTCATTAAACGTCTGCGCGCCGACGATCAACGATGTGCGCCTTGTCTCGGCCTTCAGGAAGGCATGTATGGCAAGGACGTTCTGCATATTGACGCCGACCGGGATCGTAAGTTTCCCTTTTCTTGCGAAGCCGCCATAGCCTGGAATTTCGCTCTCAAACTCAACGGCAAAGGCACCGTCGCCGTTTTCGACATCCGTCGTTTTCACGACACGGCCGTTGCCGCCGACGCCAAGTATTCCCAGCATTATCTTTATGAACTGCGGATCGGATGCAGGGGCACTGTCAAAAACGCCGCGCGACAACATTTTGGCCCGTCCGAAATAACTGTTGAGCGAGTGGGCCCTAAGCGTTCCATCCTCTCCATACGTGACGGTCACTTCGCTTTCAAAGCGGTTGTCCTTGGGTCGATCTCTTGGGATATCAAGCAATCCGGGCTGGGACCCCGACAAGAGCATCTTTTTGCCGACAAGTAGCTGAGAAACATCACCGAGTCGTGTATTCGGCGCTGTCGCATCCGCGATCGCCTTCAATGACGGAATGTAGAGGATCGCATGATTGAAATAGCTCATCGCGGCAACGGTCGGAAACCAGTCGCTGCCGGAAAGACGGGTCAGCACCGGAACGCTCTCGATGCCTTTCACCTTCAACAATGTGTAGATCAGCGTCGTGTAATCTTTGCAGTCGCCGTATTCATTCGCCAGTATCCGGTCAGCCCGGTGCGGCACCCATCCGTCACGACCCACATATGTTTGCAGGTAGCGCACGTTTTGGTTTACCCACTTATAGATCGCGGCGGCCTGAAGCGCCGGATCGCTGATACCCTGTGTGACCTTGTTCGCCAGGGCCTCGATCTCGGGCGTTACGACAGCCTGACTGCGAACGGCCTCGCCAAAGTACGAGCCAAGCTCGGTAAACTCCTTAAACGTCGTAAGCGAGAGATGCGGGCTGATACTGTCAAGATCGGTCATCGCCATCTCGACCGGCACCGATCTAACGTCACGCGCATTCCAGTGCCAATGTGCTCGCCCGTCCGCATCGGCGGTTTTTCCGCCGCTAAGCCCATCGGCTTCGAAGAACACGGGATAGTCGCTCGCTGATGTTACATCTACATCGATCGAGTTCCAGTTGTAAATAAGTGGAAATGTCTCAAGTCCGCTGAAGTTTTTGCCAAATACGGGCTTTAAAGTTCGGATCTCGATCTTATGCCCAGCGGAATCGCCGGGCGCCAGGTCATCAAACGAGATCTCCAAAATTCGCAGAGACGAAAATCCGGGTGCGGCCTCACCCTGAGGCGAGACACGGTCCTTGATAGCTTCTGTCGGAACGGCGGTCTTCCGGCCATCCGCCCGGAGGATGTATGCGTCAACAGTTTTCACCAGTTGCAAGTCACCGTTGTAGGGAAGCCGAAATTTAGCCAACTGGTCGATACAGTCTTTGTCGTTACACCGGGCTTGTACTTCCAGGGTTTGGATGGCCGTTCCGTCCGAATTAAGTTCGTAGCTGCTCGAATACTTCTCAAATGTGATCTGGCGAGAGCTGCCTTCCAGAGAAAACGGAGCGGTCTTTTTAGTCGCGGCGGTAAGAGTCGTCTTTGTTTGCCGACCGACGGTCTTTTTCTGCCCGAAGCCGAGCGAAACCGACAGAGCAACAATGCACAAAAAGATCAGACTTCGTGACCGATAATATGAAGCCGTGGTTTTAATGCTCGCGTTGTCCATAAGGTCGGTTCCCTTTTTGATCAAGCCATTTTATTTGATACCTATCCCGTGACCAAGCTTTAGACGCCAAAGCACGGCAAGTTTTGCATATTTTGAACTTTACGGTTCCAGCTGCAAACCCCAAGAGAACCGCCCAACTACAGACCCGCGAGCGATTTACGATAAAATGCATTTTACCTAATGCGCAATTTGTTGCTTTTGCTTTCCCTTTTCTCTGCTGCCGCGGGAACGTCGTGCGCGCAGGACATTCCTTTGCCGCTAAAGCAGCTTGCTGACATCCCGCTGACGGGGCGGGCGTCGCGGCTGGATTACGTCAGCTTCGACCCGGCGAGTGGACGACTATATATCGCGCATCTGGACGACAGCATGTTGACGGTCGTCGACACCCGCGCGCAGAAGGTCGTCGGCGACGTACGCGATCTTAAGAATGTCCACGGCGCGCTTGCCGTGCCAGAGCTGCATCGTATCTACGCAACAGCGACCGGCTCGAACGAGCTCGCTGTGATAGACGACCAGTCGCTCGAAGTGCTCGCGCGCATTCCGACCGGCAGATATCCCGACGGCATCGCATATGCCGCAGCCGAAAATAAGATCTACGTCTCGAACAAGCTCGGCCATTCCGACACCGTTATCGACGCCGCAACGAACAAGGCCGTCGGCACGATCGAGCTTGACGCCAAGGCTGGGAACACCCAATACGATGCCGGGCTCGACAGAATCTATGTCGCGGTCGGCGGTGCAAATCAGCTTGTCGAGGTCGATCCTCGCGCGGACAAAATAGTCGGTCGCTTCGACCTCGTCGGCTGCAAAGGCTCTCACGGTTTGTTGATCGACGATGAGCGGGCGCTCGCGTTTGCCGCGTGCGAAGATAACGCGAAACTTGCGGCTTTTGATCTAAAGGCAAAAAAGCTGCTCGCAATTTACGATGTAGGAAATGACCCTGACGTTCTGGCCTTTGACATAAAACTCCGCCGTCTATACGTCGCCGCCGAGAGCGGAGTTGTTACCATCCTGGATGAAAAAGAGAACGGCGGATTGGCGACCGTCGGCAAAGCCCACTTTGCGCCGCGGGCGCACACCGTTGCGGTCGACAGCTCGACCGGCCGCGCTTTCTTTCCGCTGGAAAACATCAACGGCAAGCCTGTCCTACGCATAGTCGAACCCACGCAGAAATAACGTCATCGAAAACAAAAAAGCGGCGCCATGCTCATAGCGCCGCTTCCCAATGAAAGTTCTCGCACTCAGTGTGCGATCACCGATTAGTGAAATTAGTGAAAGATCGTTCCGTTATAGCCACGGCCGCCGCGGTTGTATCGACCGCCACGTTGAGCCTCAGAAAAGCCCTGAAGGAACGCTTGCCGATACGCCTGGCGATAGGCATCCTTGCTGCCCATCGAGCGGTCATAACCGTTGTCGGCGTTCCTAAAGAGCGACGTCCCGGTCGGATTGTTGTGGCCCTCGCGAGCGTCTTCGGCGCCCTTACGCAGGCCGTCGTTGTAGCCATTCTGCTGTGCGATCTGGTAAATGCCGTTTCCGTTCCCGTAACCGCCATAGTTCCCGTATCCGCCATTAGATGGATATCTGCCGTCCGGATAATATCCGCCGTTGTTTCCGTACTGGCCGTAGCCGCCGCCATAGTAGCTGCTCTGGCCCTCGTTAAATCCACGCAGAAATGCCTGTCGATAGATAGCGCGATACTGGTCTTTGCTGCCCATTCGCCTGTCATAACCGTTGTCACCGTCTTTGTATAGCTCGGTTCCGGTCGGATTATTATGACGCTCGCGGGCGTCTTCCTGGCCCTTGCGGTAGCCGTCGTTATAGCCGTTTTGCTGTGCGACCTGGTAAATGCCGTTACCGTAACCGCCATTCCTGCCGTAGCCGCCATACTGCGCCTGCGCGGCATTGTCGGCAATGACAATTAAGCCAAAAACAAGCGAAATGGCCGCCGCCATCCTCAATATCCCTGACATATATTTCGTTTTCATAATGGGTCCCACCCCTCCGGGCCGGTATTTTGCAAATGACGTGCCAATTCAAAAATGCCCAATTATTGCGGGTCCTTCGGGGCAATTGCCTACAGTTGCGTAACCCTATGCGTCAAAACGTTTAATGCCCGGCTTTACACATCTTTGCGTTCACTTACCGACATTCGACATTCGAACGCCGCAAAATGTCGTCATATATAACGTGCACGGAGGTTTAGTGCGAGGGCGACAACCGGTATTCCATAAATTCCTCGCCCGCTCCGTGCACATTCATATATAAACAGGAGAACTGATCATGCTTAATACATCCATAAAGATTTTTCTCGCAGGGGCGATCTTGCTCATCGGCATTACGGCCGCCTCGGCGCAGGTCGATCCGCAATCAAAGATCACGACAAATGTTCCTTTTTCGTTTGTTGTTGACGGCAAGACCTACCCGGCAGGAACTTATTCCTTTGGCCGGCTCGACACAAACGGCGGCGACAGCTCGCAGCTCGTCATGTACGGTCCTAAGGACTTGCAAGCGATCCTAAACACGACCCCGACCATCGCCGCAACCGAGGCAAAAGACACGCATCTCGTCTTTGAAAAGGTAGCAGGCCAATATTTCCTAACCCAGATCTGGGGCCAGGGCGACGCCCAAGGCGCAAAACTGATCACCTCCGACGAACAGAAAAAGGCCATCGCCGAAGCCGCCGGCTCAGGCGCAACCGACTCGACCTCAAGCGCAAACAGCGATCAATAACTATCGTTGTACCGCTGGCTTCTAGCCGGCCGTCGTGGTGGCATCTTGCCGCCACACTGTGGGCAGGATGCCCACAGGACAGCCGCCAGGATGGCGGCGGTACTCGCTTGACCTAACCACCGCAAGATCCTCCCACATCAAACAAAAAGGCCCCGGCAGCACCCGAGGCCTTTTTTTCTAAAAAGCTCCCCTCCTTACGAAGGAGGGGTGGCATCCCGATGCATTTTATCGGGATGACGGGGGTGGTTCTCTGTCGCTCGGCAGAAACCCTTAAGCTCCCTTTTTGCTCAATTGCCACTAGCTTCAGCTAGTGGAACAAGCAAACAAAAATCCCCGGGCTTTAGCCCAATTTCAGCTCGAAAGCATCCCAAGAAGTTCGGCTAATGCCGATCAACTTTCTGACCCTTTCCCACTAGCTAAAGCTAGTGGCAATTTACCGAATAAGCCGCGCGGCGCGTTACGTTTGCGAACGGGCCAGATCTAAAAGTTCGTTGACGATCGGGTGCGTACTCCATCGACCGAACCAACGATACTTGGCGAGGAATCTGATCTTTGAACCGAATTCGGTTTCGTTGCGGAGATAGATCGTTACACGCTGCGGGTCGACCCATATATTTCCGCGGACGTCGACTATCTCCGAAATCGGAATGGCGATCTCTTTGCGAAAATTCGAAACATAAAGCTTATCGCCAAAAATGCTCACCTTTTGTAGCGGCCAGCCGAGCCAGATCATCCAGACGCTAAAACCGACAAGCATCACCGCGATGTAGCCGGTCTCAGAATTCGGCAGAGCGAACATCGTCCTTTGCCGCCACAGCAAGTCGATCAGCCCGAGAACAAACCACCACGGTAATATAAATTTATAAAAAAACGTAAACCGCGAAGATATCTGCCGCATCGAGCCAACATTCTACATTAAGTTAGCCCGCCCACCCGCCACTTGCTAAAACTGGTGACAATCAATAAATTTAGCTCTCATTTATCAGCGGATCTGTCGAATAAGTTGACAAAATTACAGGTCAAACACCTCAATTCTATCTTTCAGGTCAGGAGACTAATCTATTCAAATCGTTTTCGCGAGAGCTTTACGTCTTTCAGAGACTTGCGTACAAAGCGCCTTGCGGCTGGAAGGCGTTTTTTTTCTGCCGCTTCAAGTTTTGCTAGCAAATTAATCAATTGCGTACGCTGAGTTGGAGTTAGATTTTGCAACGCTTCATCCTTCTCCATGTCGGAAATGATTTTTTTCCTATTTACCTTTGCAAGTCGCCCTTCGTGAGCACTCTTATACGAATCTGCAAAGTTCTTGGTAACCTCCGAAAGTCCTTTTATACCGATACCTAGATATCGAATAAACAACAATAAAACGACATAAGGTGTAGCGTCGATGATTCTCGAAATAGCATCGGCAATTACCAACTCCGTTGAGCCCTTTCGAATTTCCGCAATACTAATTTGTCTGTAGGTGGTGTGTGAATAACGAACGAAACTCGATTGAGCAATTCTTCCATAAACACTGTCAATCACCGTTAAGAAAGCTCCGAATTCGCGGACATTTAGGCTGTGCTCCTCCAGTCGAATGATAATCTCAATCAAACTAATCTCATCTACCGCATTCGGTAAAAAGGACGATGATAAGTCCTTCGCAAGGCTCCTATTCAATCGTAAGGCTATATCGGCCATTTGCTCACCAATTTTTAATTATGCTTGTTTCTTTAAATCTCACGCGCGTGTTGGATGCTTTGCTCCAGAGCTCGTTCGCTGTCATGGCGACGAGAACGGCCGACTCCCGCATTCCAATCTCGTCTGTTTCAGAGTCTGGATGAGCTCGTTGATTGCGCGTCGTCCTTAGGTAATCCAATAGGGCTTTAGTTCGAGCTGAGATTAGTCGTTTGTCGTCCGCCTTCCACCGCAAACGATACATAAATTCAATCACGTCTTTGAAGTCTGCATCCCATGCGTCTTCGATCTTTCCTTTAACTTCTATCTTTATCTTCCTACGTTTAGCAATCTTTCGTAAAACCCCCTCCAAACCTCGTCCGGCAACAAACAGCCCAACTTCATCAAAACCAAGCGAGAAAAGGTTTCGAGCAGTTCGAAAATCAGGCTCTAAATCTCTTGGAAGATCAAGACTCCGCACAAGGAATTCCTCGTCTTCACGCTGGAGTGCAGAATAGCCGAATAAGAGTTCGTCTGTGTCCTTAACCAACTGGTGGATTTCTTTCGCCAGCCGTTTGTCTGGGTAACGGTTCCAATTGTCGTCTTCAATTATTGCCTGTTGTGATAGAAATCCGTACGCATAGGCTGACTGTGCTAGGCGCTTGTGATACAGAAGCAATTCTTCCCCGTGGAAGACTAAGTCACTAACTAGGGGAGCTACTTCAGATCTAGTAGAGGGATTGTCCGGCGGCGTCTCATGGTCGGAGCCAGTGAAACCGAGTTTAGCTAGTTTGTTTCGAGCCTTAGATAGCTGGCGGCAAGCCTCAAAAAGGTCGTTGCCGGTGTCAAAGGATGAGCATCGGACCGAATTACCATGCATTCCGCGTGAGTCGAGAACAACTGGATTCACACAGTCACAATACTCATCCCAAGAACTCCAAAGCCATGGCATAGTTAGAGTATTCTTTTCTGTAAGTCGGCAATCCGTTTGAGCAACTCAGATATGTATCCCAATGTTTCGTTCAAATCGGGAAAGTAACAGCTTGGGTGACCACACTCGTTGCGTTTGTTCAGCAGCCCGTGATAGGCCTTCATCTCGGTCTTACTACACAGTCCCAGCACCTTCGTGGCCTCAATGCGGGCATACTCGGTTGAGACTTCACGCAAGTCTTCCACTGTGGTGAACGTCCAGTTCGCGCGCGCGGCCCTCAGTCTTGTGAATCCGTCCGATGCAAGCTTCTCATCAAGAAAGTCGACAAATCCAGCCCACGCCATCACGTGGGCAGCACGGTATAACTCATTTTCTACACAACGCAACGCCTGTCGAAAAAGCTCATCTTGGTTCAGTGATAGACCTGAAAGCTTTAGATACGTGCTTCCAAGGCTTATGACTCGCGATCTGGAATCCTCGTGAATACCAAGTATTGCGTGAGCTTCAGCTTCGAACTGACGTATTCCGACGATTAGGGACTGAATGCTAGCTTTCTCGCGATTTTGCAAGGACATTCTTGTATAGGGATTCGAAAAACTTGTCGTAAATAGATGCGTCATCCGTGGCAGCAATTTGCAGCTGGATATTAACATTTACCGTTAATGATCCGGCATCTGATCCAGAGCGAGTACGGACGCCAGAATCACCTTTTTCTTCACGCGGGGATCGCTTACGGCTCATGTCGGGCGGGACGAATTCGAATTCGGCAAGCTCGCATAAACTCTTAAAAGTACTAACTGTAAATCCGACCACGTTAGACGCGAGTCCAGTTTTTGAGCTGAAATAGTTTCTTAGGGCCTCGTCGTCTTTTCGATTTGCATCCGGATATACGCTGAACAAGTCAGAATATGCCGTGCGTACCTGTTGAGCCATCAAGGCTCTAGATTTTTCCTTATGTTTGTACTCGAGCCAAATGTCGTCATTGGGCTTACCGCCGTCGTCAGCAAATCCAAGAAATTTGATAAGCGGAACAAGGCGACGATCATTTTTGCTCTTAAGTCCGTGCATCTCTAGCCAAGTTTGTTGCACCTTTTCTGGTTTGCCCGCTGACTGAATTTCATTAAACAATTTCTTAATGTTTCCAGGAGACTGTGTATATGGAAAATCTGCCATTCTTCCTCCAAAAGTAAAAGCTTCGCCCGTTTCCGGACCAAGCCTCTCGAATTACAAACAATTAAACTGCAACTGCTCGCAAGTTGGGACACTTGCGCCCTGGAGCGTCGTTTATCACCGGAAAGATAGCATGAAAACGTCGGCCGGGAAAACTTGCGGCGTTCAGCCGGATGGCGAAATTGCCGGCCGTGCACTATCAGAGGGTGTAATGGAAGAAATTACCAGAATTTCCACCAAGGCTGGGGTTTGTCGGAAACACTGGACTCATTGGAAGCAACGAACTTAGTGTTCATCGTGCCGACGAAGCCGGTGTATGTCTGGATCATCTCATCGGGGTCCTTCGAGAGATCGAGTGGACATTCGAGTTGAGGGTCGAAAGCCAGATAGCCGGCTTCGGTTTGGAATACCTTTAGATATTTCCAGATCTCTTCAAAGACCCGCTTCGCATCATCGCCCTCATGCCAATAGGGCACGGTCACGGTCGCCTTTCCGTCCTCGATCGTGATCTGTATTCCGTTTCCATCCTCAGGTCCGTTCAGTTCTATATGTCGCCATTGGCGTCTCGCTTCTTCCTCGGTAGTTTTCAGCGACTTTGCCACGGCAGCATAGTCAAACTGAAAACTTTCCAAAAGCGGATTGGCAGCGATCAACGCATCGGCAAGCTTCGCTTTCAAAACTTCCTTTTCAGCTGATGGTTCGCTTTCGTCCCCATCTTCATCCTCAGAAAAAAGACGTTCAAATGCGTCCTCAACCGACTCGCCGTCGTCAGGCTTAAATAGATAAATGTCGTAGCTCATATCGATGGCCTTCTTCTTAGCGGAAACATTGTCCAGTCACAAAAAGCTGCGCCCATTTCCGAGCGAAGCCTCTCAAATTACAAACAATTAAACTGCAACTGCTCGCAAGTTGGGACACTTGCGCCCTGGAGGGTCGTTTGATCGCCGGAAAGCTAGCATAAAAACGCCGGCCGGGAAAACTTGGGTGTTGTCTAAGCGAGATAACTTGCCAGGAACATACCGTAGTTTTCGGCATTGTGGGCCGCTTTTTTGATCGATATGCAGTATTGCACCCCTGGCCATTCGTAACCTGCCGGAGCATCGACATCGACGGTTCCCCCGGCCATATGCGATAGCTCGTGCAGAAAAACCTGCACCTGACTCTGTGCATCGAATGCTTTATAAGGCAGGTCAAAATAGGCGTCAAAAAACTTCATATCCAAGGGCCCGTTGTCAGCGGTCCATTGCTCGGTCGCCTCTATGACATTTACCCGCTTGCCTTCGTAGAATAAGGTTCCCTGAATCCTTGCCGTCCTGACCCGACGGGCGGCCGTCCCGCCAAATTGTATCTCCTCTGACTTGAAGTGCACAGCTCGCCCTGTTTCTGTTCGCCCTGTGCCTGTGGTGTCGTGGCCTGTCAGTTCGCGTTGCACATGATAGAGACCTCCGTCAACGACCAGCTTCATCGAGTTGATCACTTTCATCACCGCGTGAATGTTAGATTCATCCGTGCCAAAGTATTTCGCCAATCTTGTCTGGAACCGATCGTTGTCATCAAACGCCTCTCTAAGCGCCGAGTCGAGACACAAACGAGCGTCGCTGATCACCTTCTGAATTGCTAGTCTGTCAACAGGGTCAAATCCAATTAATGCGGGCATTCTTTTTTCCTCCACTTGAGATGTTGCGGCCGGCGATATGCATCAGCGATATATCGGACCTTGTACAGAATCCGCTACGATGAAAACGTTCAAAAATACAAAATGATGTTAGGTCGAAACTACTGCATGCGCATCATTTCTCAGTTGTTGCTGTGTTAAGCCGGCGTCGCGCCCACGGTAGCACCAACAGTGCAGACGAGCAAGTTGTTGGTGCAACGTAACGAGAAAAAGGCCCCGCCGGATGATGATAAGAATTGGGGGGCAGGCGTGAGATATTGCGATTTTCTTTGACCTAACTTTACGCGGGCGAATCCAACGATGATCCGACTCGTGCTTTCGTAATAATTCTGCCGCCATCTACGATGGCTTGCGGAATCTATCTATACCACCCCGCGGGTTTGCACCCGTGGCTCTATGCTTTTGCCCGCTACGCGGGCTGTTTGCCGCGAAAGATCTGGGTGACGGTGCCTTCACACGGGGCGATCATTCGTCGTAATAGGTAATTATCTTTCGGGCTGCGAGGAATAATTTCACTTCGCCGGTTTCGGTGGTTTTTCTGCAGCGGTCAGTGATGCGATTGCCGTCCGGATCATATTCGTAAACGACGTCGCGCCTATACATCGGGCCAAGGCTCGACTTTTCGACGAGCTCGATCGGCCTGCCCTGCGTGTCATAGCTCGAAAGCTGCGTCAGGTAAAGCGCGCCTTTGTCGTCATAAATATATCGTTCTATTTGGTTGCCGTTAGAGTCATATTTTTCAAGGACACGCCCGGGATTGGGCGTATCTTCGCTACCCTGCCGACGGCCGCCCACTTTTGGGACCGTCACCCGATCCTTCGACAGAATCTTGCCGTTCGGATAGTAGTCGATCGTTGCGGTGCTTGAGATCGACGCATCATCGATCTGTGTACGGAGAAGGTCGCCGGCCTTGTTGTAGGTGTTTATCGTGGTCCTGGTCCCCGAATCGCGCCAGGTCTTTGTTTCTTTGAGCAATCGCCTGCCGTCGAAGTCTCGTTTTATCGATCCCGCGAGAACGCCGTGGTCGTAATAAGTTTCCTCGACGATATTCCCGGCCTGATCATAAGCGCGGCGCTGGGCCGAGTTGAGACCGCCGCTATCGTAGGTGTTCTCGATCACCCGATTCCGACTGTCGTATTTATATGTGAGGGTCGTCGAGCAGCATCCGATCGTAACGGTGACCTCGCGGATCTTGTTTCCGCGTTCGTCATATTCGAACGTCGTTTTGAGCTCCGGAGTGTTTTCCTTATACACGAGCACAGAGACCACTCTACCGCCCGAGAGAGTAAAGTCGGCGTGCCTGTTCAGTCCGGCGGGCGGAAAATCACTCTTACCGTAGAATTCGGACCATCCGGTTTGAATTCCATCGCGGCCATATATGTTGCTCACGCGGTGTACGACGGAGCCATCAGCCTCGTAATACGCGCGAAAGGTTTCATTGCCTTTGCGGTCAAAACTCACCTCGTCGACCCGCCAAGGTTTTTCGGCAGGGTCGCCGCTGCAGTTGTAGCTTTCTTGCCGCAGACTGCGAATCTGCCCCTTGAGACCCATATTGGGACGTGACATGCCGACCGTCTGCGCGTAAGAGGTTGAGATCAAACCTATCGTAATGATCAAAACAATGACCGCTCGACGCATGATCTGAGTATACAACGCGCCGGACGACGCGAGGATTCGGCAGCGATTCTTCGACCGAAAATTCGTGCCGCTGTGTGCAGCGACGGCCGAACCGGGATCGGTTACGGCTCGAGTGCCGAACGGTGCACCGGAGATCCGTCCGCCAGCCGCGCCTTATGCTCCGCCAAGGGTCGCGCCCTCTGCACCGGACCGTCCGATTCTTCGACGATCGATGGCATCCCAACCGGTCTCCCTCGTAGCGCATCCGATCGGCCTGGTGGCGCGCCTTTCCGGCAGGACCGTTCCAATAGAAAAGCCCCGATCGCTCGGGGCTTTGAAGCTAACTGCCGATCGCTGATCGCTTACCGCTTATCTCTCATCGATCGGCGTGTATTTCAGGTCGCGCGGGCCGATGTATTCGGCACGCGGGCGAATGAGTTTGTTGTTGGCGTACTGTTCGAGAATGTGCCCGGTCCAGCCCGAGATGCGGCTGACAGCAAAGATGGGCGTGTAGAGATCGAGCGGGATTCCCATCAGATAATAGGTCGAAGCCGAGTAAAAATCGACGTTTGGGAACATTCCCTTCTTCTCGTGCATGAGCTGCTCGATGCGCTGAGACATATTGAACCATTTCATCTCGCCCTTTTTCTCGCCCATGTGTTTCGAGTAGCGGCGGAGCCATGTCGCGCGCGG
>Ga0207707_10003938_pt1 | contig 13189 bp, 9 predicted proteins | sample KBSC83BmetaG_FD_184336 | JGI IMG/M metagenome (GOLD analysis project Ga0207707, IMG submission 184336) | Corn rhizosphere microbial communities from Kellogg Biological Station, Michigan, USA - KBS C8-3B metaG (SPAdes) (version 2) | ecosystem: Host-associated > Plants > Roots > Rhizosphere ... | reverse complement strand
TGCAGCGAAAGTCGGAGACCGCTATTGCCCGCAAACTCAATCGAGAAGCCATACCCACCAGCACCGGACAGCCATGGAATCGAGGCTTGATAGGCCGGCTCCTTAGAAACGAGAACTACATCGGTAACCTCGTTTTTAACCGACGATCGTGCAAGCTGAGGGATAAAAATGTATACAACCAGCCCGACGTTTGGATCAGGAGTGAAAACTGCATCGAGCCGATCATTGAGCGTACCGTTTTCCTGCGCGCGAGGAAGATCATCGAAGAGCGTCGCGTGGATTTGCCGGAGGGAGAGATGTTGGCGCGTTTGCGCCGGACGCTCATGAAGGAGCGACGCTTGAGCCCCGCGATCATCGACAGGACAGCCGGCCTTCCTTGCACAGCAACGTATATGCAGCAACGGCGAACGCCTTCACCGAGGCAAGCAAAGAGCCGGAGGGCACGCTCGCAGGCCAGATTTATATTGTTAAGAGCCTTTCGCTTGCCCCTGAAATTCGGAAGCTGGAAGGTTAGCTGTATAAGATTGGCTTCACGACAGGAAGCGTCGAAGCGAGGCTTGCATCGACTAAAGACGACCCTTTTCTGCTCGCACCGGTCCAGCCAGTCAAATCGTATTCGGTTTATAACATCAGCACGGCCAAGATGGAAAACCTGCTTCATCGGTTCTTTGGCGATGCGCGTATAGACATTGAAATCCAAGACCGCTTTGGAAGGCCATGCAAACCTCGCGAGTGGTTTTTGGTACCGTTGGAAATCGTTGATGAGGCCGTAAAGAGGCTGATCGACGGAACGATCGTCCGATACAGCTTTGATCGGATTTCCGGGCGTATAGTTGAACGTACTGTGTAGCAAAGGCATGGTCAGGACGTAAACTATGCCATGCCCTGGTACATGATGGACGCGCGGCGGCGACCCATATTGATTGATAGGGACAAATTTGCACCGCCGGACGATCTATCAGTTCTGCCGCTTGTACGTTTCGTACCGGGAGATTCAGTGATCTGGATGGTGTCAGAGCGGTAGCTACCGCGCTGGGCCGCCACAAACTGGTAGATGGATTTCACAAAAATAGTATACCATCGTTTCTACAACCTGGTGGGGAGATGTGGAAATGAGGGAAGCTGATATCTATTCTGTCGCCGAATTTGAGGCACTAGTCGACAAGCGGATGTCGGAGCTTGGTGCCACTTCTGTAAAACTGATGGCCGTGCTGTTCATGCGGGAGGGGCAATCGCTCACTGATAAGGAAATTCTCATCGCCTCCCCGGTACCCGGTACTCCTGGCCCCCTGCCGATCTGGCGCATTTGCAAGGCTCAAAAGGGACACCCGGCCGCGGCCTCGTGCGCTTGAGATTTGATCAGCACCGGAAGCGAGCGGGACCGATCCTGTCTGGATCGAGACGGGCCATCACTGCGACTTGGGGCCGCGTTCTCTGCGCGCTGAGCCGGAAATGTTCAGGCGCACTTTTGCTACAATTGCAGCGCTAAATGGCCGTGCGTTCTGGCTTGAGCAACATTTGTTGTGGAGTGAGGGGTAACGTTGATTGTGGGCCATCGCAAGGCCCTACGGAAAGATTGCTAGCCCAGATCACCCTGGGGCCCAGCTCGGCAGCCGCATATCGGCGGGGAGGGCGCGTGCATCTACCGAAAGCGAAATCGCGGGACGAAATCGGCCGAAGAGTCCGATTCTATGTGGCTCTGGGCTTGGTGACGGCAGCGACGCTGATGCTGCAGATCATCGAGACCAGAATCATTTCCGTTATCTCATGGTACCACCTGGCCTTCTTCGTCATCAGTATTGCCATGTTCGGCCTGACCGCTGGCGCGGTCTTTGTCTATTTGCGCAGGGAGAGGTTCAGACCGGAGCAACTGTCCTACGACCTAGGCGTGGCGGCGCTGGCCTTCACCTTAACGACCGATCTTGCCATGCTCGTGCAACTGACGTTGGTGACAGGTGCTTCGCCGTCGCTCACCTCCCTGGTCGCTTGGGCAGAATTCGCGCTCTGTCTCGCCGTTCCATTTTTCTTTTCGGGCGTTGTCGTGAGCCTTGCCCTGACGCGCAGCCCCTATGCAATCGGAAAAGTCTACGGAGCGGATCTGATCGGTGCGGCCGCTGGGTGCATCGGTGTCCTCCTGCTGCTGAATGTGATGAGCGGACCATCAGCGGTGTTGTGGGTCGGTGCGCTCATCGGGCTCGCGGCGCTCGGCTTCGCCGGCTCCGGACTCGGCACCCTGCCCGAAGCCACGTCGCTCGGGCACAAGCTCTTTCGCTATCGCCGAAGCATCGTCGCAGGCTGCCTACTCTTCGCGATTGCGAACACGCTCACGGCCTATGGCGTTCGACCGACGATCATCAAGGATCACGTGGAAACCCCGGCCGATCTTGCGTACGATCGCTGGAATTCGTTTTCCCGCATCACCGTCAGTCGGAGCGAAACGGTCCCGCCGGCGATGTTCGGCGCCTCGCCGCGCTTGCCGCACTCGACCATTGAGCAGCGGGCGCTGAATATCGACGGCGGCGCCGGCACCGCCCTGTACCGCTTTGATGGAATCCTCCCGAACTTGGGGTTCCTGCGCTATGATGTGACGAACCTTGCCTATGCCATTCCAGACCTGAAAACGGGTGCCGTGATCGGCGTGGGCGGCGGTCGGGACGTCCTGTCGCAACGCCTCTTCGGCCTGAGTGACGTGACGGGCGTCGAGATCAATCCGATCATCATCGACGTCCTGGAGCGCCACTTTTCCGGCTATACGGCGATCGCCTCATTGGATGGGGTGAAGTTCGAGGTCGATGAGGCGCGGAGCTGGTTTGCACGCACCCCGCGCTCCTTCGATGTCATCCAGATGAGCCTGATCGATACCTGGGCGGCGACAGGCGCCGGCGCCTTCACGCTCACAGAAAATGGTCTTTACACAGTCGAGGCCTGGCAACGCTTTCTCGATCGGCTTAACCCAGTTGGCCTGTTCACGGTGAGCCGCTGGTACGCGCCCGGTGAAGTGAACGAGACCGGTCGATTGGTCAGCCTTGCCGTCGCGACACTTCTTGCAAGCGGCGCCGCCACACCCAGACGCCACCTGTTCCTCGCCGCAGCCGGTAAGGTTGCGACACTGATCGTGACGAAGTCGCCGCTCTCGCCGGCGGCGCTCAGGGCACTCGAGGACACCGCCAAAGCCAATGAATTCACGGTGCTGTTAAGCTCGGACACGTCCGCGCCATCCGCCGTGCTCGAGAAGATCGTCAGTGCAACGGACCGTCGCATGCTCGACCGGGCGACGACCGGCTTCTATCTCGACCTCACGCCGCCGACCGATGCGCGCCCTTTCTTCTTCAACCAGTTGCGGTTCGCCACGCTGTTTGACGCGGACGTGTTCTCGCACTTCACGCACACCGGCGTGTTCGCGGGCAACCTCGTCGCGACGCTAACCCTTGCCATGCTCGTTCTGATTTCGGTCGCGCTGGTCGCCGCTACGATCATCGTCCCGCTGCAGCCGACGGTCAGAGAAGCCGGCTGGCAGCTGGCCGTGGGCGGCACCGTTTATTTCGTTCTGATCGGGAGCGGGTTCATGATGGTCGAGATCGCTCTCCTGCAGCGAATGAGCGTCTTCCTCGGTCATCCCGTCTACGCGTTGAGCGTCGTTCTGTTCAGCCTGATCCTCTGGGCAGGCTTCGGCAGCCTGGCATCCGAGCGCATGCGCCTTGCCGGAAGATGCAAGCTGTTAGCCTGGAGCGTGGCGAGTGCCGCTTACTTGCTTGCGTTGCCGTTCTGGCTGCCTCCGCTCTTGGTCGATCTTGATGGAGCGGGCCTTCTCGTTCGCGCCGGCCTCTGTGTTCTTGTCTTGGCGCCGGCAGGCTTCCTGATGGGCTTTGGATTTCCCACCGGCATGCGACTGGTCTCTGCAATCAGCGCGGGGCCCACACCATGGTTCTGGGGCATCAACGGTGCTGCAGGCGTGCTTGCCGCAAGCGTCGCCGTTGCCACCAGCATTGCCTTCAGTATCGATACGACGCTCAGGATCGGAGCCGCCTGCTACCTCCTGGTCGCCGCTCCCGCAATGTTATTGATGTCCGCCGGCGCCCGATCCAGCCACATCGCTCTCCTATCCCTGCACCCGAGCCAGCCCACCAACGTATAGGATACCGGGCGGCGCGACGACGAGGTGAATAGAATTCGAAACGCGACATTTGGGGCTCTCAGCGGGTGCTGGGCCCTAGCTTGCTCATTGACGCTACGCGAATGCTCATTCCGGGACTGAGCCGTGAATCCCAGAAGCGGCAAGGCTGGATTGAGGTCAAAGCACGGGAGTGGCGGCCCAGCGCCAAGCTCTGCTTCTGGCCACTCTTCGGACTCGGCACAATGTCCGACTTGACTCCGTTTTGCGCTCCAAACGGGACATTGACTAGCCGCTACCGATCGACCGACAACAGCCTCGTCGAATCTTCAACGGCACTTCCGGGCGGAATGCTTGAACGCACTGGCTCCTCACCCTTGACGACGCCCGATCAAGATTGGAAGTTTGGTGCAAATACTACAACGAAGAACGTCTGCACGGGGCGACCCGGCAAAAGCTTCCGATTGCGTTGCTCAGTCATGATGGCGCAGCCAGCCTGCCATAATGACAAAGACCAGAAAACTCTAGCATCCGGCGGTCCAAAGAAATGTTCTCGGAGCACTGACCAGGAAAATTCCAGACCTGCTGGCCCGGACATGGGAAGCACTTCAGCCCAGCTGCAGTCTATTCGAGATGCATTCCGGATTTGGCGATGACCGACCGAAAGATTGCCAATTCGCTCTTCAGCCGCGTCGCGAGTTCGCTCGGTGTGGACGGAATGACCTGCGCGCCTCCCGACGCAAAGCGTTCCTTCACGGCGGATGAATCGAGAGCTCTCACGACGTCAGCGTTGAGTTTTATCGACGATCGCCTGAGGCGTTCCCTTTGGCGCGAACAATGCCGTCCAATTTGAAGCGTTCACGTCCGCCACGCCCTGCTCCTGGAGCGTCGGCCACTCGGGATTGAGTGTCGATCGCTTCGCCGAGGTGATGCCCAGGACGCGCAAGGTCCCGCTCTTCACGTTCGGAGCAATCGAGGAACTGGCCATTATGCCGAGCGGCACAACGCCGGAGATAAGCCCCTGCAGAGCTGGGCCGCCCCCTTTAAAGGGCACATTTTGAAACTTCGTGCCCGTGCTCAAGGCTAGCCACTCCAAAACGAGGTGTGTGATGCTGCCGATCCCGGGCGTGCCGATGTTGACCGAGCCGGGATCTTTTTTGCTGGCTGCAATTACATCCGCAACCGATTTGTACGGGCTGCCGCTGTTTGCCGTGAGCACGATTGGCGCGTCGCTGACGCCCGTGATCGGAACGAGATCGCGCTCGACGTCGTATGGCATTTTCTCGAGTAGGGCGGGGTTCAGCGAGACATCGCCGCCGCTTGCCATCACGAGCGTATAGCCGTCCGGGTCAGCCCTGACGGCGGCCGTCATGGCGATCAGGCCGTTGCCGCCTGGCCTGTTTTCCACGACGACCTGGTGGCCCCAATACTCACCGAGTTTGGCGCCTACAAGTCGCGCCGCAATGTCGGTGATACCCCCGGGCGCGTAAGGGACAAGGATGCGAACGGGCCGGTTTGGGAAGGTCTCGGCATTCACTGGAGCGGCGAGTGCAACGAAAAACGCCGCAACTGTGATTATCTGAAACATTGCGTGCTCTGCTTCCTGCATTCTAGAACTACTGGCGAGAGTGATTCTCGCTCTCGCCAGTTCGCGGGTCAGTGTGCAAGCGGATCGGGGCGAAGCTGCAGCCGCACCGCGCGCGGGCGATTCGCCGTTCCGCCTTCAAGGTGGAACATTGCTCTCGTTCCATACGTGGACCACAACCCGCTGCCCTTCCAGCCAGCAGCGGCATCGTCGACCCGGCCATCCACGTTCTTGGGGAAGAAGCCCATCGGATAGGGAACGGTGAAGTTGACGAACTTGCCGTCGACAAGCGCAAGGATCGAACTGTTCAGGTTACCCATCACGATCGGCACGTTCCGCCCGAGACCGAATGTGTTAAACCAGTCGACCCAAACATAGTAGCTCGCCTCAGCGCTGCCCGCATCTTTCACGTCGCGCATTTGAGGGCCGGGCAGTTGGTACAGCGTCCAACCTTCGGGGCAGTGTTTGCCCGTCGCGGTCGGACCGTTCAGCACGTTGCACTTGCGTCGATCGAAACTGCCTACGTGTCCGCTCGCGAGTGCCACCCAGTAAACGCCGTCGGCATCGATATCGCCGCCCCGTGGGCCATAACCAGGCAACGGCGGCTCATAAATTTCGGAAAGCGCCGTCTCGATCGCGTTGGAGCCGAGCGTAGTCCGCACGATCGCGCCCGGATACCCAATGACGGTGCCCCAGACCGACCCATCAGTAGGGCTGACGGCCACCGCGTACTCATTTACTGCGATGCGCTTGTCCTTCCCGGGCTCGACCGGCTTGTCAGGCTCGACATACTCGCCTCGCTTGCCATCACCGGACGTATCCAGGACGAATGGCGTCCACCCCTGCGACTGCACCTCATCACCAGTCTGTTCGAACTTCTGCACGTCAAGCCAGCCCAGTACGCCGGGACCAGCCACGCCGGCGCTGAAGAACAGCATGTCGTGGTTACGGGAGAAAGCGAGGTGGTGGGTGGGGAAGCACGTGCTGAGCAGCGTGAATTTCGTGGCGGCGGGATCGTACATCGCGAGATTGCGGTTTGACTCCTTGATCGGGAATGCCCTTGCCGATGGCTGGGTCGATCCGGCCTTGCACCAGTCCGGGTTAGCCGGCGGACGAATCTGTGACGTGAGCCATATCCGGCCTTTTTCGTCCATCATCGGATTGTGCGTGATCGTCTGGCTGTTCCAAATCGTGTTGGGGCCCCATGTCGGCGAGAAGCCATGCGGGCGAGCGGTGACATTCGGCGTGTTCGGATCCCGGACCGGAATTTGGACTTCACTATCGGCGTTGGTTGCCGGATCCAGCACCGGCATAAAGTCCGTGCTATCCTCGGGCGATCCATAGATCTTGCCCTTGCTGTTCACTGACGGATTCCACCGGTCGGTCGAGATTGCGTCGTGCAGATAGGCTGTGGGATCGCTCCATTCCCACTCGGTGACCACGACGTTGCGAGCGATCCCCTGCGGACGCGGTGGGGTCGCGAACGGGAGTTCGCCGGCGGCGATGTCGTCCGTCCATTTGCCGAACAGTTCGAGCGCCTTCTGCGTGTCCAGGCGGGTGATGTCACGCGCCATGAACATCGATGCGCTGCCGGCCTGCAGCCGTTCCGCCCAGGCGTCTGCCGAGTCCTTGAACGTACCAAGCCGCTTACTGATGGTCCGGGTGCCAGGAGTGCCTAGGGCGTGACAGGATTGGCAGGCACCGCTCTTCACGATGTTCAGCCACTCGCTCTGGCTCTTGATGTGCTCCATCGGGAATTCGTTTTTCCCGGGCACCGACAACAACGAAAACCAGTAGATCGGCGGATAATATTGCGCCGCCGCAGCCGGCGTAGGAGCAGGCACCGCCGTCAGGTCGAAAGTCTTACCCGGGCTCGCCTGAACTTTTGCGGAGTCAACAAGCCCGTACCCTCGGACCCAAACCTGGTAATTGCCTTTTGGCAAGTCCGGAATGAGATAACGGCCGCGATCGTCGGTGACGACAATCTTCGTGTATCGCGTGGGTGTGTCCGTCGTCTCGGCAATTACCCAGACGCCAGCCTCCGGCCCCTTCGCGCTCCTGACGACGCCCCCAAGATCATCGCTGCCGACGGTCACCGCAGCAGGACTGCGCTGTTGTGCGTTGGCGCCGACGGGCATCGCAACCGCCGCCAAGGCAGCCATATACATCGAGGCTACCAGATATGGCAGCCCCGCAAACGTTTGATTTTTCATGATGTTTTTACCCCCGTAGGCAGGTAGTTTTGACGCGCCGAGGCAATGTTGTCTACCTGCATAGCGTAGAAGAATGGCTTCCATGCTTACCGGAGGTGGTCAGCAGTTTATGTCGCGGGTCCGTTGAACGGACGGATACCGACACCACTGGCGCCTCGCCTTTGATCTGTTCGCGCCCGACCTCGCAAAGCCGCGCAGGGAATTCTGCAAGAAATCGCTGCGCTTCAGGCACTTCTTCCAAGCCGCGGGTCTCCTCAACGGCCAATTTCAGCGGAATACCCTGAAAAATTCCCTGTTTGCAGGGAATTTGACCAGAGACTGGTGCGATCGTCACTGCGTCGCAAGCCAGCCATTGGTGCGTTGGACCTGATTCGGCCAAGCCGATGTCGTCTTTTGAGCAACAGGTAAGCCCCGCAGCAAAGCATGCGTGGCACCGTTCAATCAAATCCCGAGATAGGCCTGCCGTACGCGCTGGTCGGCAAGCAGGGCCGCGCCGGTGCCGGACAGCGTGACGCGGCCGTTTTCCAGAACGTAGGCCTTGTGGGCTATTTTGAGCGAGACCGCCACATTTTGTTCGACCAGCACGCAGGTCGTTCCCGCGGCATTCAGGTCGCGAATCGTCTGCAGCACGTTATGAACAATAGTCGGAGCAAGCCCCAGCGACGGTTCGTCGAACATGATCAGCTTCGGCTCTCCCATGAGACAGCGGGCGATGGCGAGCATCTGCTGCTCACCGCCGGAAAGCGTTCCGGCTGCCTGCCAAAGGCGTTCTTTCAGTTTAGGAAACATCGCCTCGACACGTTCGCGGTTCTGGACCCGCTTCCGGCGCGCCCGCGGCAGCATGGCCCCCATGTCCAGGTTTTCGCTCACCGTGAGCGCCGGAAATATCTGACGAGCCTCAGCAACCTGCCCGACACCGAGGTTGCAGACGAGATGGCTCGGCAGGCCGGCGATGTCGCCTCCCTCAAACAGGATGTGTCCGGAGGCAGGCTGGTGCATTCCCGCGATGGTGCGGATCAGGGAGGTCTTGCCGGCGCCATTGGCGCCGACGATCGCCACGATCGTTCCTGCCTCGACGCCGAGCGAGACGTCTTCGAGCGCCTGCGCATCGCCATAGAATACATTCAAGTTCCTTACCTCGAGCATCACAGCGACTCCGCGCCGAGATAGGACTCGATGACGGCGGGCTCGCGGAGCACATGCTCCGGCGTCCCTTCGGCGATCGCTGCGCCGTGGTGCAGTACCAGGATTTTCGAGGCGAGCGCCGTTACCGCGCGCATGACGTGCTCGATCAGCAGGATCGTCAACCCGGCGCGGTTCAATTCGCGAAGGATCGCAACGATCCGGTCGGTCTCGGTCGGCCGCAGGCCGGCCATGACTTCGTCGAGCAGCAACAGCTTGGGCCGTGTCGCGAGCGCACGCGCCACTTCAAGGCGCTTGCGGTCCGGAAGGGTGAGGCTTGAGGCGATCTGCGCCCGTTTGCCGACGAGATCGAGGTGCGACATGACCTCATGCGCAATACTGCGTGCGGCCGACAATGTGCTGGCATGCAGCAGCGCCCCGACGATGACGTTGTCCTCCACAGTAAGTGCCGGAAACGGCTTCACGACTTGAAAGGTCCGGCCGATGCCGCGTTGCGCGATCTCGTCCGCGCGTAGGCCATCCATTTTTTCTCCTGCGAAGGTGATCGTTCCTTCGTTGGGCGCCAGGGCTCCCGCAATCATGTTGAACAATGTCGTCTTGCCAGCGCCGTTCGGGCCGATCACGGCAAATATTTCGCCGGCCTGGACGTCAAAGCTCACACGGCTGATTGCGGCGAGCCCGCGGAAGCGCTTGCTGACGTCGTTGACAGAGAGCAGGGGAATCATTTGGTCTCCCTGCCGAGCCCGAGCCGACGTGCGAGCCATGGCCATACCCCGTTAGGCTGCAGCGAGATGATGATCATCAGGGTGATGCCATAGAAGATTGCCTTGGTGCCCGGCGCGTTCAGGCCGAGCTCCTGCACCAGGCCGGTGAGACCCTCGCCAAGCGGCGTCAGGATGATCGCGCCAACGATCGGGCCGAACACGGTGCCCAGTCCGCCGATGATCGGCGCAAGGATGAGTTCGATCGAGCGGCCGATGTCGAATACCTGGGAGGGAAACAGGTTGCGATAATAAAATCCGTAGAACACGCCGCCGACCGCAGTCATGCCGGAGGAGATCAGCATCGCCATCATGCGGGCGCGGAAGATGTTGATGCCCGCCGCCTGCGCCGCTTGCGGGTCCTCGCGGACCGCGAGCCAGCGATAGCCCAGCGGAGACTGGCGCAACCGCGCCACCAGGATCGTGGCCGCAGTAGCCAGTGCCAGCGCCAGGTAATAGTACAGCAGCGGTCCACCCCCGAGGTTCCACCACTTGCCCGCGGCTTCGCCATTGACCGGCAGGAACAGCCCGCCGGCGGCGCCCGTGATCTGCAGATGATCGAACCCGATCCGCGTGAATTCGGCGAACGCGATCGTCAGCAGCGCGAAATAGACGCCTTCGATGGAAAACCGCCAGCCGAGCCAGCCGATGAACATGCCGGCCAACGCGGCGACGGGGACGGCGATGAACACGCCGAGCCAGGGACCGATGCCGAACAGGGTCCACAGTGCGGTCGCCGTGTAGGCGCCAAGCCCGAGATAAAGCGCGTGGCCGAGGGACAGTTGCCCGGCAAAGCCCATCAGCAGATTCCAAGCCTGGCCGAGATAGGCGAAATAGAAAACCAGGATCAGCACCGACAGCAGATAGCGGTCGGCCAGGATCGGCGCCAGCAGGAATGCCGCCAGCAGCAATAGGCTGAGCGCCTTGCCGCGCGTGGAGGTTTGAAGCCAGATCTCGCTCACAAGCGACGCCCCATCAGTCCCTGCGGGCGCAGCACCAGGACGACGATCAGCAAGGCAAAGGAGAACATGCTCTTCATCGACGGCTGGATGTAGAACCCGGCCAGCGCTTCGGAAACGCCGATCAGAACGCCGCCGATCAGTGCGCCCACCATCGATCCCAGTCCGCCGATGATCACAATGGTGAATGCGAGCAGCGTATAGGCCTGCGCGAGGCTCGGCGAAGCGTCTGCGATCGTTGCCATCAGCGTCCCCGCCGCGCCGACGCAGGCAAGGCCCAATCCGAACGTCACGGCATAGAGTTGTTTCACATTGAGCCCGACGACGGCCGCGCCTGTCAGGTTGTCGGCGCATGCACGGATGGCGGTGCCGGTGCGGGTATGGCGGAAGAACAGCAATAGCGCGGCCGCCACAGCCATTGCGGCCAGTGCGGCGAACACCCGGACCTTGTCGAGGAACATCGGCCCGACGGCGTAGCTGTCGAAGCTGTAGGGCAAGTCGATCGGCCGCGCATCGGGGCCGAAGATCATCAGCAGGCCGTTGACGATCACGGTCGCGAGCCCGACCAGCAGAATGAACTGTTCGTGCTCGGCCCGGCCCACGAAGGGATTGATCAATGCCCGCTGCAGCAGATAGCCGATCCCGAAAAAGACGGCTCCGATTGGCAACAACACCAAGAGGGGGTCGAGATGCAGCACCTCGAACAGGAGGAACGCCGCATACATGCCGATGACAGTGAATTCGCCGTGGGCAAAATTGACGACCCGCATCACGCCGAAAATGACTGATAGCCCCAGCGCCATCAATCCATAGACGAGACCGGTGAGCACGCCTTGAACGATGACATTCAAGGTGATCGCCATTCCTTGCTCCAGTTCCAGCGCTGCGTGATCTTCAGGGAGGAGGGGGAGCACCACGCCGACGCGTGATGCTCCCCGACAGGACAATGTGGTTTCGGCTCAGGTGCGGCCTTGCCATGGGGGCTCGGGCAGCACCGGCGTCATGGTGGCGACGTCCGCGGGCAGTACGACGGTCGGCGTCCGGTTCCGGTTTTGCACGCAGCTCGACGGAATATCGTTATTCTGTCCCTTCTCGTCGAACTTGATCGGCGGCCCGATCATCGCATGGTCGGTGAGATTGGTGGCCTTCAGAGCCTTCATCAATTCCGGCCCGTTGGCCGTGCCCGCGCGCTTGAAGGCGTCGGCCGCGATCAGGAGAGCGTCAAACGTGAAGCCGACGTTGAAGCACTCCACGGCGAACCGGTAGTTCGGCTGCTCCTTCTTGAAAGCGGCCTCGAGCGTCTGGGTGATCTTCGATTTCGGATTAGCCCACGGAATGGCGTCGACGTGATAATCCGCGAGCGGCCCGAGCGCCTTGTAGAATTCCTCGTCATAAAGGCCGGGCGCGCCGGGCGAGATGATTCCCATGGGTAGGAATTTCTGACGAACGATGTCACGCACCAGCTTGATGGCGTCAGCCGCGCGGGTGACGACGAGCAGCAGATCGGGATTGAGGCCGCGGATCTTGGTGACCTCGACCGAGAGGTCCTGGGCCTTGGGATCATAGGAGATGGATTCGAGGAGTTGGAACGGGAGTCCGGATTTCGGGAACACCGCATCCATGCCCTTGCGCTGTGCCATGCCGAAATTGTCGTTGGCGTGCAGGAACACGGCAGTCTTGGGCGTGATCTTTGTCGCATCGATCAGCGCCTGAATTTGTTTCAGGCCGTTGGCCACGAGCATGCCGCCCGTCGGGAAATTGCGCACGAGGAATTTGTAGCCCTGTTCGGTCAATTGCGGTGCCGCGCCGATATTGACGATGAGGGGCACCTGCCGCTGCTCGCAGACCTGCGCGATGGCGAGCGTGCCGGCCGAGTCGAAAGCGCCGACCACGCATTGCGCACCATCATTGATGGCCCGCTCCGTCTGCGTGCGCGCAACGTCGGGATTGGACTCCATGTCGATATGCACGAGCTCGACTTTGTGGCCGAGCTCTGCGAGCACGGAAGCGGAGACAAGCGCGCCGCGATGGCAGCTCTGTCCGGCCTGCGCGAGATAACCGGACTGCGGCAGCAGTACCGCAATCTTCAGCGCTTTTGCTTGCGCCCGGATAATAGACGGGGCGGCCATCAGGATGGTGCCAACCGCCGTGCCCGCTAGAACGCGGCGGCGGCTGAATTTACGATCATCAATCGGCATCAATATTTCTCCCTGAACGCACCCGCCGTTTGGCCGGCAGGCGCTGTGTTGCTTTGCGGCGCCGTTTCGGAAATACAGCGCCAATCTTGCTTTAAACTATCGCGTGGACCTTGCGTCCCCACAAGTCATTACGGCCGGAATGACATAGTCCTTTAGCCAAATGGCCTAGGTCCTTTAGCCAAATGGCCGAGTACCCACTTTTCTTGGATCGTGAGTCGT
>Ga0207707_10003936_pt1 | contig 13191 bp, 9 predicted proteins | sample KBSC83BmetaG_FD_184336 | JGI IMG/M metagenome (GOLD analysis project Ga0207707, IMG submission 184336) | Corn rhizosphere microbial communities from Kellogg Biological Station, Michigan, USA - KBS C8-3B metaG (SPAdes) (version 2) | ecosystem: Host-associated > Plants > Roots > Rhizosphere ... | reverse complement strand
GTGCTCGCGTTTCTCGGTCGCGCAGCCGATGCGCGCTCCATTCTGCAAAGCGTGGCAGAACGATTTCCGCGCCTGGGCGCGCGCGCTCAAACCATCGGCGAATTCCGCACGCTACTCAACGATCTGGCCGGCAAGATCGAGCCAGACGGATCCATTCCGGATCACGCCAGTGTTGCCCTGGGCCGGCTGCGCCGGGATATCGACCGGCAGAAAAAATCTATTCAGGACTCGCTCGAGCGCTTTCTGCGCGCGCATCACGAAGAAGGCGTACTGCAGGAAGAGTTCGTCGCTATCCGGAATGAGCGATTCGTAGTACCCGTAATTTCGGGACAACGGCGGAAAATCGACGGGGTGATTCATGGCGCCAGCTCGAGCGGGCATACGCTTTTTGTCGAGCCGCTCGAGACCATCGACCTGAACAACGAACTGGTGCGTCTCACCGAAGAAGAGATGCGCGAAGTGCACCGCATCTTGCGCGAACTCACCGACCGTCTGCGCGGATACTCGGATTCCATTCTCGCCACGCTGATGACCATGGGCGAGCTGGAATTGATCTTCGCAAAAGCGCGCTTCGCGACCGAATTCGATTGCGTCCGGCCTCGCTTCAGCCCCGAAAATGCGCGCCGGCTGGTCTTGAAAGATGCCCGGCATCCGCTGCTCGAAGATGTTTTGCACCGCCATCAGAAACGCGCGGTACCGATCAGCCTGCAACTCGACGCCCAGTGCCGGACTCTGCTCATCAGCGGTCCAAATACGGGCGGAAAAACCGTGGCTCTGAAAACGACCGGTCTCCTGGCCCTGATGGCGCAGTCGGGACTTCCAGTTCCGGCAACCGAAGCGGAATTTCCAATTTTCGAGCAGGTGCTCGCGGATATCGGGGATTATCAATCCATTCAGCAAAGCCTGAGCACGTTTTCGGCGCACATCTCGCATATCCGCGAGATGATCCTCGATGTGACACCCGGCACTCTGGTGCTGCTCGATGAAATCGGATCGGCTACGGATCCGGAGGAGGGCGGCGCGCTGGGCGTGGCGGTGGTCGATCATTTTCGCGCGTCGGGCGCGTTCACCTTCGCCTCGACACACCTGGTTGCGCTGAAGATTTACGGCGCGAACACCGAGGGTGTGTTGAATGCGTCCATGGGTTTCGACGAAGTGACGCTCGAACCCACTTATCAACTCCGCATTGGATTGCCGGGGAAATCGGCGGGCATCGACATCGCAGCGCGTCTGGGCATGCCTGAATCGATTATCCGGCGCGCACGCGATTCCATGAGCGACCGGGAACGCGATGTTTCACGTTTTCTCAGCGAGCTGCACCGCAGAATCGAGGAAGCCACGGCGATCGAAAGCCGGCTGCAACAGATGCAGGTGGACCTGGCCGCGCGAGAGAAAGAGCTGGCGCGCGAGTGGGAGAAGCGGGAGTCCGCGAAGCTGAAAGAGCTGGAGCAGCGCTGCGACCTCGTGCTGGCGAAGTTCGAAGCGCAGGCCCAGGAGACGATTGAGCGCATCGCGCAAACCGCCGAACGGAGAAAAGCGGTCGACCAGGCGCAGCGCAGTGTCGCCAAAACCAAGCGCGAGCTGCGTGAGGAATTCGAGACAACGGTGCTCGAGACGCAGAATGACGCGCGGCAAGGCGAGCTGGGTCGAAAGGTCAAAATCGAAGAAGGCGCGCGCGTACGGCTGAAAAATATTCGCGAGCCGGCGCGCGTCCGGCGCATTATGGGCGAAGATCGCATTGAAGTCGAGGCAGGATTTATGAAAATGCAAGTGCGAGTCGAGGATGTGCTCGAAGTGCTGCCGTCAGCCGATGCCGGCGCCAGGCTGCCCAAAAATGTCAGCTTCCGCCCCGCCCCGCAGCTTACGCCAGCCGTGCAGGAGATCAACGTGATCGGCGAACACGCCGAGGAGGCATCCGAGCGTGTGGAGAGATTTCTTGATAGCGCCGTGATGGCGACTTCGACGCGCGTGCGCATCGTGCACGGCCACGGTATGGGCGTGCTGCGCAAAGCCATTTGGAAGCTGCTGGCCGCGAGCCCCCACGTCGAGAAGTATTATCAAGCCCCCCAGAACGAGGGCGGAGCCGGCGCGACGATCGTCGAGCTAAAGGACTGAAAGCACCTCGGCGGCGTGCCCTTCGGGCTTGACGTTCGAAAAGATTTTCTCGATTCTGCCGTCCTGATCGATTAGAAACGTAGTACGCGCAATCCCCATCACTTTTTTTCCGTACATATTCTTCTCTTTGAGGACGTCGTAAGCGACTGCGGTTTTCTTATCCACATCGCAAAGAAGCGTGAAAGGCAGATCGTATTTAGTTTTGAACCGCGCTTGTGCGGCAGGTGTGTCAGGTGAGATGCCAAGCACGAGGGCGCCTTTTTTGTTGAACTGTTTAATCGCGTCACGAAACTCGTGAGCCTCTTTGGTTCAACCCGGGGTGTCAGCGCGAGGGAAAAAATAGAGGATAACTTTTTTGCCTTTCAGCTTCGAGAGCTGGAACGGCTCGCCTGTATCGTCCTGGAGCTTGATTTCGGGGGCTTCATCGCCTGGTTTGAGCATTGAATTTGATTTTAACGCCGAGTCGCTGAGGCGCCGAGAAAAACCTTTACCCCAGTTTCCTGCGAAGCACTTCGTTGACAGTTGCCGGGTTCGCCTGGCCACGCGATGCCTTCATCACCTGGCCAACAAAGAAGCCGAATACAGTTGTCTTCCCCGAACGAAATTGTTCAAGTTGCTTGGGATTCGCGGAAATCACCTCATCGACAATCTTGTCTAGTGCACCGGCGTCGGTGATCTGCTTTAAACCTTCACGATCGATAATTGCGGAGGGTGTGTCCCCGGTCTCCCACATCTTTGGGAAGATTTCTTTTGCCTGTTTCCCGTTAATCTCGCCGTTGCGGATCAGCTGAATCAGTCTGCCCAGATTTTCCGCGCTCACTGGCGACTGGCTGACGTCCTTTCCCGCGGCCTTCAAGGCTCCGGCCAATTCTCCCATGATCCAGTTGGCAGCCGACTTCGGGTCCTCCGCAATCGCAGCGGTCTGTTCGAAATACTCGCTGACGGCTCGATCGGCCGTGAGCCAATTCGCATCGTACTCAGGTAACTTGTAATCGGCTACGAAACGCGCGCGCTTCACCGACGGCAGCTCGGGCATGGCGGCGCGAACGCGTTCCCGCCAACCGTCGCTGATCCGCAGAGGGACCAGATCCGGCTCGGGAAAATAGCGATAGTCATGCGCGTGTTCCTTGCTGCGCATGCCAACCGTTTCACCTGTGTCCGCATCGTACAGCCGCGTTTCCTGCGCGATCTTTCCGCCGGCTTCCACGATGGCAACTTGCCGCGCGATTTCATAATCGAGCGCCATTTTCAGAAAACGGAACGAGTTTAGATTTTTGACCTCGGCTTTCGTTCCGAGCTTTTCCACGCCCTTGAGCCGCACAGAAACATTTGCGTCACAACGCAGCTGGCCTTTTTCCATATCGCACGCCGAGACCTCGACAAACTGCATCATCTGTTTGATTTCGGTAAGAAGCGTATACGCTTCATCCGAGCTGCGCATATCGGGATCGGTGACGATTTCAATCAGCGGCGTGCCACTGCGGTTCAGATCTACGTATGAGTAGCGGTCGGAATCGGGAAAGCCTTCGTGTACGCTCTTGCCGGCATCGTCTTCCATGTGGACGCGGGTGATGCCGATCCGTTTTTGTGCACCATCGACGGCAATGTCGACCCGGCCGTGCTCTCCCAGCGGCTCGTCATATTGCGAGATTTGATATCCCTTGGGCAGGTCCGGATAAAAGTAATTCTTCCGCGCGAAACGCGATACGGGACGAATGCTGCAATTGAGCGCCATAGCGGCTCGCATGGCCATCTCGACAGCTTCGCGGCTCAAAACGGGAAGCGCGCCCGGGAGGCCCAGACATACCGGGCAGACGTTCGTGTTGGGTGGCGCGCCGAAACTGGTGGGGCAGCCGCAGAAAATCTTACTGGCCGTGGCCAGCTGGACGTGCACCTCCAGCCCGATGACGGCCTCGTATTTAGAGATCACTTCAGGCGGAGCGAGTTCCGCGACGGGAGAAGACATTAAAACTATTATAGGAGCGGCAGGAAGCTGGTGCCGTTTCGGCAACGGCTCGGAACTACGTCCGCAGAATGGCCGAGCATGCTCGGCCGCTACGAGGCACACGAATCAGCGAGAGAAGAAAATCAAGGCCAAGTCAGCTAGTTACGCTGGCGGGGCTGAAGGCGCGGCGGCCGGTGACGTCATCGGGAGATCGGTGTTGATAATATCGGCCACCACCTTCCATTTGCCGTCCGTCTGTTTTTTCCAGACTACGACGTATTTTCCGCGATCGTTCATTGGTTTTCCGTCCGGTCCGTTGAGCATGAGGCTGTAGACGCCGAATTCATATGCCATGTCCCCAGCCTTGGCGACGTCCACGCGGCTGGGGGAGAAACTGAGCGCATATCCGGGATTTGTCGTCAGTTTGGTCCATTCGACCCGGATCGCGGGTTTGCCCATGCCGATTGGCTCGTTCGGCAGAAAAATGGAGGCATCGTCAGTATAAAAGTCGACTACCTGGTCCACATTCTTAGCCGCCGCGGCTTTGGCCCACTCGGCATCGAGATCGCGGATCGCGCGCTCTTCAGCCTCACGATTGCTTGCCGTTGGCATACTAAGCTGGCTACAGCCCGCCAGGAACAGTGACAAGCAGAGAAGAGCTGAGAATCGCACCATGGCCATCGACTATATCAAACGCTCACGGCGGTTTCGAGATTGTATACTGAAATTTCAGCCGGGAAATGTGAAGATTCACCCAACGCAACAAATCGGCCGCATTTTGCCCATCGCAATCAGGAAAATGAAATGAGCTCGGTCGCAATCGACAGCCAATTACACAAAGCGATCCACTTTTATCAGGCCGCCATCGGCAAGAAAGTCGTAATGGCCGTTACAGGCGTCGTGCTGTTCGGCTATTTAGTCGGGCACCTGGCCGGTAACCTGCAGGTTTATCTGGGCCAGGAGAGAATGGACAACTACGCAGCGTTCCTGCACGCCACGCCGGTTTTGCTGTGGTCGGTGCGCGCGTTGCTGCTGGTCAGCGTAGTGCTGCATATTGTCGCTTCCATCCAGCTCACGCGCCTCAAACAGGAAGCCCGGCCCACGGGTTATGTAAAAAAGGAAGCGATCGCTTCGAGCTACGCATCGCGCACCATGATGTGGAGCGGCCCTATCATCCTGGTGTTCGTGATTTACCACATTCTGGATCTCACGACGGGCACGGCCGGCACCACGCAATTCCGCGACCTGCGAGCCTACGAGAACCTGATCTACAGCTTCCGGCGCATTCCCGTTTCGGCATTCTACATTTTTGCGATGGTGCTGCTCGGCATGCATCTTTATCACGGGCTTTGGAGCATGGTCCAGAGCGTGGGGTTCAGCCACCCGCGGTATACGCCCGCGATCAAGCGCGCGGCCGCATGGGTATCTATTCTCCTGGTAGCCGGATTTATTTCCATTCCGATTGCGGTGCTGACGGGATTGGTTGGCTCAAACCTTTGATGGAACTCAACTCGAAAGTCCCTTCGGGGCCCATTGAAAACGCATGGGACAAAGACAAATTCGAAATGAAGCTGGTGAACCCGGCGAACAAGCGGAAATATAACATCATCGTGGTGGGTTCAGGCCTGGCGGGTGGCGCGACCGCCGCCTCACTCGGCGAGCTCGGCTATAACGTCCAGTGTTTCTGTTTTCAGGACAGCGCCCGCCGCGCGCACTCGATCGCCGCGCAAGGCGGCATTAATGCCGCGAAAAATTATCAGAACGACGGCGACAGCGTCTTCCGTCTGTTTTACGACACCGTAAAGGGCGGCGATTTCCGCTCCCGCGAGCGCAATGTGTACCGGCTCGCGCAGCTCAGCGTCAACATCATCGACCAGTGCGTAGCGCAGGGAGTTCCGTTCGCCCGTGAGTACGGCGGCACTCTCTCCAATCGCTCGTTTGGCGGAGCGCAGGTTTCGCGCACATTTTATGCTCGCGGACAAACCGGGCAGCAGTTATTGCTGGGCGCTTACCAGGGGCTCGAGCGCCAGGTGGCGGCCGGACAAGTAACCATGTATCCGCGAAGTGAAATGTTGAGTCTGGTGGTGATCGACGGTAAGGCGCGCGGCATCGTCACGCGGAACTTAGTCACCGGGGAAATTGAGTCGCACGCGGCCGATGCCGTGGTTTTAGGAACAGGCGGATACGGGAATGTGTATTACCTGTCCACCAACGCCCGCGGTTCCAACTGCACCGCAATCTGGCGGGCATACAAGCACGGTGCGGCATTCGCGAATCCCTGCTTTACCCAGATTCACCCCACCTGCATTCCGGTGTCGGGCGAGTACCAATCGAAGCTGACGTTGATGAGCGAGTCGCTGCGCAACGACGGCCGCATCTGGGTGCCGAAGACGGCGCGCGACAAGCGGCCCCCCAACAAGATCCCGGAGCAGGAGCGGGATTATTATCTCGAGCGACGGTATCCAAGCTTCGGAAATCTGGTTCCGCGCGACGTGGCATCACGCAATGCCAAGGCGGTTTGCGATGAGGAACGCGGGGTCGGGGAAACGGGTCTGGGCGTCTACCTGGATTTCACCGATGCCATGGAGCGCCTCGGTGTGAGCGTGATCCGCGAACGCTATGGAAACCTGTTCGATATGTACGAGCGCATCACGGGCGAAGATCCCTATCAGGTGCCCATGCGTATCTACCCGGCGATTCACTACACGATGGGCGGTTTGTGGGTGGATTACGAACTCATGAGCACCATTCCCGGACTGTTCGTGATCGGCGAAGCCAATTTTTCAGACCACGGCGCGAACCGGCTGGGAGCAAGCGCGTTGATGCAGGGTCTGGCCGACGGATATTTCATTCTGCCGTATACGATTGGCAACTACCTCGCAGGTACCAAGCTGAATAAAGTGCAACCCGATCATGCCGATTTCAAACGCGAAGAAACAGCGGTCGCTGAAATGACCCAGCGCCTACTGTCTATCAAAGGCAAACGCACGGTGGCGTCGTTTCATCGCGAGCTGGGCAAACTGATGTGGGATTACTGCGGCATGTCGCGCAATGCCAAGGGCCTCGAATTCGCCATCGGGAAAGTTCGCGAACTGCGGCAAGAGTACTGGCATAACGTTGACGTGGTCGGCAGCGATAAAGAGATGAACCAGGCACTCGAGCACGCCGGGCGCGTAGCCGACTTTCTGGAGTTGGCCGAATTAATGTGCATCGACGCACTCCACCGCAATGAATCCTGCGGCGGGCACTTCCGCGAGGAATATCAAACGCCCGACGGCGAAGCCCTGCGCGACGACGAGCATTACGCGTATGTGGCGGCATGGGAATTTGCGGGCGTCGACAACCCACCCGTGCTGAATAAGGAACCGCTGGAATTCGAGTACGTACATCCGTCGCAACGGAGCTATAAATAATGCGTCTCACGCTTCACATCTGGCGCCAAAAGAGCGCAAGCGATCCGGGCCGCATGGTGCAATACGACGCCCCCGACGTAAACCCGGATATGTCGTTTCTCGAGATGCTGGATGTCGTCAACGAAGCCTTGACGCTGAAGGGCGACGATCCCATAGCGTTCGATAGCGACTGCCGCGAAGGCATTTGCGGAACCTGCGGCTTCATGATTAACGGCGTGGCGCACGGGCCGCGGCGGGGCACGACGGTATGCCAGCTTCACATGCGGAAGTTCAAAGACGGCGACGTCCTGTATCTGGAGCCGTGGCGTGCACGCGCGTTTCCCATAATTAAGGACCTCACCGTGGACCGCGGGGCGTTCGACCGAATCATCGCAGCCGGCGGCTACATCTCGGTGCCGGCCGGCAGCGCTCCGGACGGGAACGTGATCCTGGTGCCGAAGGAGAACGCGGAAATTGCGATGGATGCGGCCGCATGTATCGGGTGCGGCGCGTGCGTGGCGGCGTGCCCCAATGCATCGGCCTCGCTATTCACGGGAGCGAAGATCACGCATCTGGGCGTGCTACCCCAGGGCCAGCCCGAGCGCCGCGAGCGCGTGATCCGAATGGTGGCGCAGGCCAATGCCGAGGGCTTCGGCTATTGCACCAATATCGGCGAGTGTGAAGCGGTTTGCCCGAAGGAGATCCGGCTCGAGGTCATCGCGCGCACCAATCGCGACTTCATTGCCGCAAGTTGGGCGCGGCGCGAGCGCTTTCGCAACGATGCCCCTATATCGGAGCCGTTGGCCGGCGGACGCAGATAATTTCGCCTGGTCATCCAGACAAGAAACAGGTGGCGGTGATGTTACTGGTTTGCTTTGCGCCAGGTAAGCGTCACAAATATCGACCGGCCAGGGACGGGCAGGGTATCGAACCTTGCATCCAGCGCGACCGGGTCGAAATATTTCGTCGAGACGGCAACCTGCTTCTGGTACGCTGTTGTTGTTAAGCTGCTGCATCTTGTGAGTAATGACGGTGATCCGGCATTCCACGGCGGCAGACAGCCGCTTGTTCGGAGTTCCCACTGCCGGCTCACACACCGCTCCTAATTATTAGGCTGTCGTTCGTGCCCGATTGAGCACCGTTGGCTATGCGCGCCCGGGAGCCCCATTGTCCAGCTCGCTTTGCTTGCTCCGGACCTGTTGTTGATAAGTATCTAGCCAGTACTATAGTATAAGTCGACTTCTGCCCGCTTTTGTGACGGTTCGAAACGCTTCTACTAGCACGAAGCCAGGGGACGGTAGCGGTACCGGAGGAAACAGACCAGTCTCTTTCACGCGTGCAACCCAGTCGGTCCACAATCCGTGAGTCGGTTCCCGGACTAGAATAGCCGCAATGTCGAAATCCCAACCCGCGTCTTGAGCCCCACCGTAGGTGACGCACACTCTCCACCGGTTGCGGTACACTGGTACGGCCCAGTGCCTTGGGGCCACCAACCATAAGAATCTTTGCGGCGGACAAGAACCCATAAATGTGAATCAGGGGGCTTCACCGCCGACCCTTCAACGATGCCCATATTCCCAACTAACTCCCCCCGCTGAGGCCGCAGAATTTCGACAGAACCATGGAATCCGCCGGATAATTTACGTTTGATCCCCCTATGCTTCGGTGAATCGACATAGGCAAGAGACTTCTAAGCGTGTTTTTCCATGTATACCGCAAGAGCGGTCTCGCATTGTATTTTTGTTGCCACCAGCCATCCCCAAAACGATCAAATGTTGGCGCGCTCGTCCGGGTGAAGAATGCAGTCTTTTGAACGACCTCGTTCAGCTCGAACATCGCATCTCGCCGCAGGAACTGAAAAAGGTTATACACCGTAGGAATGTGAATGTCGTCAAGAACCAGAAGGGAGCCACTCTCCAGATTGGGGTAGAGATAATAGTACTCAAGGTCCGGAAAAGGGTAGCCGTGTGGGCCGTCAATCAATACTAATTGCATCTTTTCCGTGAAGTGGTGGAGCGGCAATGTGGCCTGGGTTGGCCCCTCTACAAAAGTGACCGCGTTCCGACGTAAAAGTGGCGACCGTTGTACATTAGTGACGCTACCGTTTCCTCCGTCCGAGGCAAAGACGGTGTGATGATCGCTCAAGTGAGAGAGCAGGAGCGTGCTAGCACCAGAACCAGTTTCGACCGAATTGTGGATTCGTAGCTTGCGGGCAGCTCGCGCAATGGCTTTGAACGTCCGTGCTGAGAAGGTGCCTGCAGTGTGTAGATACGGACCCACCTCAGCGATCCGTCGGTAAATCTCGTCAAAAGAAGTATCCACTATTACATCTGCCGTCAATACGTATAGCTTACGTTCCTGAGGGCGCTGGACTTCGACGCCCAAATAATCGTTTCGATGCCTTCCTTCGTTCTCGCCCCAACGTAATCGTCACTTGAAATCACTTGCGGCGCAACCCCGCCCGGCAGTACAGATCGAATGGGAAGCCTCGCGTAAGGCCCAAAACGCTTCGCAACAGTCCAGTTTATTACACCTTTCGATGTTGCAGCCGGTGCGCATTATTCTAAAGTCAGGGCTCAGGATGGCGATCATCCGTGAAACTGCACCACGATAACGGTTGAGATTTGAGTGGTATGCCGCGCCGCCGTCATCCCTTGCACCTTGCAGGTCTTCACGTCGAGCGCCACATACAGTGAAGCCGTACCGTTCGGCGCGGCCCAGCGACAGCGGCGTTGAACCTGGGAAGCCGATTTGAATAGTTGCGTCCCGTTGCGATCGAGGACGACGCGAAGTGGCGCGGCGTCCCCGTATGGTCGAACAATCAAGCCGCGCATGAGTAGTATCGAAGAAGACCACCGAGGCGTTCGCGGCAGTGGACGTTTCGGCGAGTTGTTGTTCTGGTCGGGCAAGGGAACAGGAGGACGTTCCCCTTGCCTTGATGGTTCCTCTCCGAATGAAAATGGGCGATGAACTCGTTCAGCGCTCGATGTCGCGAGCCTTCGCCGAACAGAACCAGCTTAGAGAGGCATTCCTCCTTGACCGAGCGCACCGAACGCTCGGCGAACGCGTTCAGATTCGGGCTCCGCGGCGGTAGAGTCAAACAGTGGACACCGCCGGATCGCAACACATCATCAAATTCCGCGCAGAATTTCGCATCGCGGTCATGGAGCAGGTAGCGATGGTTGCAGAGGCAGCCGGACGTTTCGTCGACCGCATTGCGGGCCATCTGAATCATCCACGCCTCGGTCGGATGCCGGGTCATACCAGCGAGAGTCACCCGACGGCTTTCCAGATTCAGGAAGAAGAGGACGTAATAAGTCACGAGGCCGCGCCATGTCAGAACCTCGACGGTGAAGAAATCCGTTCCCGCCAAAACAGCCATATGCGCCGAGATGAACGCTTTCCAAGTAGTCTTCTGGCTGCGCTTGGGCGCGGGTGCGATGCCGTGGCGCTTCAGGATGTTCCCGACGGTCTGATCAGAGACCTGATGACCGAGGTTGGCGAGCGCGCCCACAATGCGATCGTAACCCCAGCCGGAGTTCTCCTGAGCCATGCGGACGATTAAAGCTTCGACGGCTGCATGTACACGCGGCCGACCGGGGTACGCGCGGCGCTTGGATCCGTCGAACTTCCTGGCAATCAGCCGTCGGTACCATGTGAGAATGGTCTCTGGCTTCGCTACACATGCCACGTCGGCCAGACACTTGCGGCCAAGTCGCTTGCCGATCTCGGCCAGAGTGGCCCTTTCCGGGTCCGAGAGCCGGAGCCGCGCGGGAAGCTGTGAACGTAGAATGCGATTCTCCGCGGCCAGGTATTCGCACTGTAGGAGCAGGCGCTGGTTGACCAGTCCTGTAATGTACGCCAACAGCCGCACCCATTTGTTTTCCTGCATCATGAACGAATATCATAACCGGTCCCTTGCATGGCGCGGTTCCGACGAGTATTTTGGCCGAACGGGGACGTTGTCGGTCAGGTCCAATTCATCCAGCGGATCCCCGGCATTGCCGCCTGATCACCGGTCTCGCCGGTTAACCCGCGGCCCCTCCACGCTGTTTGCGACAGATCCAATCATTGCGACCGCTGTGCATGAAGTTCGTGAATGCTTTGACTCAACGCGAATAGCTGTTGTTTCTGAGGTGATCCTTCTGGGAGTCTTCGGATTTCATCCGCGAACCGGTCTAGTTCTGCATCTGCCTCGTTGGAATGCATCGAAGCCAACTGGTTTATCGCCCAGAACATGAGCTTTTGTTGTTGCGTGCCGCTATCCACGCGCAGGACCGAGCTGAGTGCCTTCAGCCGATCCGGCTCACGGGTTACCACTCGAATCCTCGCTTCGCAAAACTGCATCTCCTCCTCGCCGCTCGGAAAGGGATCTCGTTTCCGGATGGATTGCTGGATCACGGGAAGCGAGCTCAGCGCCCCGCCGTCGCAGAGCTCGTTGGCTGCCCACGTCGCCACAGCGCTATTAGATATGGCATCGTGCTCTGTCGTTAATGCGTTTTCAAGGAACTCAATCCTACTCTGTGAATTCGGCACTCTGTTCAGAAGTGCTTCGTGGAGAGCAATCTGCGTGGCCGGCCAAACCTGTTGAGATTCGTCCGGCGGGAGATGGTCTTGTCGCAGGTTTCTCAGATATTGCAAGGCATCCGAAAGGTTGCTCTCTCCAATCTTGCGGACCGCATATGCGCGAACGGTAGCATCCTTAAACTCCACGCGCCGAAGTTCACCCGGCTTCAATCCCAGTTGAGACTCTGCAACCACGCTAATACTCTCCGCTCGTCCTTCCACAACGCGCTCAAGCGTCTCAAGAGCTATACGGCTGGCTGAGGGCTGTGACTTGGCGGTCGTAGCGATCCGATCCAGCACTGCCTGCTCGACGTTAAACGGCGCGGGACTGGAAGCCAAGCACAAGGATGGAAACATGAGACCTGTTAACAAAATCGTTCGGTATTTCATTGCGTCAGTCCTGTTCGTAAAAACTCTAGTGGTCATGATTGGTAGCGAATACTTCCGCATCCTGTTCAGTAGCGTGTCCAACATAGTCCGGAGATGAGAATGTATCGAAAACAGTGTCACCGTGATATGAGCGAGTTTCGGTCGTGTAACCGCCCTCGACGTTGCAGACAGTCCTGGCCGCTGTCGAATCGACCAAAATGTTGGTGGGGCTAATAGAGACAGTTTTCACCATCCAATCCAGATCCGCGTCGTTCCCAGAGATCGCCGCTTGTGAGCCCTGGTACGCGTGGCGACCTTCATGCAAATGCGAATTCGTAAAGTACTTCGTGCGCGGGTTTCCACAAGGACTGTCGGATAAAGAGTTTAAACGACTTTGTACGAAATATGGGTTGAATATTACGGAAGTTTGCGCCGTACGCTGCAGGGTCGTCTGCCCCCCGCTGGACAGGGCAGCTATTGTGTAACTGCTAATGGCATGAAGTACGGTGGCCGTATCGCCAGTGGCCGAGTTAAAAATATCTCTCGACCGAGCTTGGAACCAGTCGTATACCTGGCCACTCGCATGAGAGTCAAGTTGGGCGCCTGAAATGATCCACTGGGCAATCGACAAATCCGTTCCACCGTAAACCGTGTAATTGGTGGTTTTGATCTTCGCAGGGTCCGGCCGCGCCCCTGATGCACCTGAAGATTTGGGCCCGGCCAAAGACTTCCGATTCGCGATGTTTCGCACCCCGGCCTGAAACTCCAGGTTGGATGGCAGCCGGTTCGCGACGGGTCCCGGGG
>Ga0207707_10003932_pt1 | contig 13196 bp, 10 predicted proteins | sample KBSC83BmetaG_FD_184336 | JGI IMG/M metagenome (GOLD analysis project Ga0207707, IMG submission 184336) | Corn rhizosphere microbial communities from Kellogg Biological Station, Michigan, USA - KBS C8-3B metaG (SPAdes) (version 2) | ecosystem: Host-associated > Plants > Roots > Rhizosphere ... | reverse complement strand
CGCGGCTGAACACATCGCGTCCGGCGTAGTCGGTGCCGAAGACGAAGGTGGCCGAGGGGGCGTGGTTGACGAGCGACGGTGCCAGGATCTCGATCGGATCGTGCGAGGCCAGCCACGGCGCGAACGCCGCTACGCAATAGAGGACGATGAGCACGGCGAGCGCGATGACCGCGGATGGGTGGGCGGCGTAGCGCGCGAGCGCGCCCTGGAACCGGCTGCCGCTGTCGCGCCGGCGCGCGAGCCGCCAGAGCGCCGCGCACAGCGACACGACCAGGATGCCGGCGGCCAGCCAGCGGAGCGCGAACACCTAGGCCGCGCGCACGCGGGGATCGGCGATCGCGTACAGCACGTCCGCGGCGATGGTTCCGAGCACCACGAGCACGCTCGTGACGAGCACCGACGACGTGACGAGCGCGTAGTCGCGGCTCCCCACCGCCATCGCCGTGATGTACCCCATGCCCGGCCACGAGAAGATGAGCTCGACGAGCACCGCGCCGCCGAGCAGCGACGGCAGCGTGATCCCCGCCAGCGTGATCACCGGCAGCAGCGCGTTGCGCAGCACGTGATGTCCGGCGATCGCGTGTTCCGGCACGCCCTTGGCGCGCGCGGTGACCACGAAATCGAGCCGCATGGCGTCGAGCATCGCGGCGCGCTGGAATCGCGCGATGCCGGCGCACGTCATGAGCATGAGCGTCGTGACCGGCAGCACGAGGTGCCGCAGGTGATCTCCCGCGCGCTGCCACCAGCTGTTCGTGGGTGCGGCGATCACGTTCTCGATGCCGCTGATGGGAAAGATCGGCAGCCAGTACGCGAACAGGAGCGCGAGCATCAGCGCGAGCCAGAAGTCGGGCATCGAGTAGAAAAACAGCGAGATGCCGCGGCTCCCCCAGTCGGCGAAGGTGCCGCGCCGCCGGGCCTCGAGCACACCGAGCGCGATGCCGAGCGCGAAGCTGGCGAGCATGCCGAAGAACATGAGCTCGAGCGTGCGCGGCACGTAGTCGATCAGGATGTCGCGCACGGGCCGGTGTTGCGACAACGAGTAGCCGAGATCGCCGCTGGCGACCGAGCGCAGATAGCAGACGTATTGCGCGGACACCGGCCGGTCGAGGCAGTAGACGTGTCGCCAGTGCTGCAGCACCTCGGGTGCCACCGGCACGCCCTCGCGAAACGCGAACGGGTCGCCCGGCGCGAGGTGCAGCAGCACGAACGTCAGCGTCGTGACGACCCAGACGACGGCGATCCCCTGGAGCAGGCGGCTCGCGAGCAGCCGCCTCATGGACTAATGCGCGCTCGCCGCGAGCGCGACGCTCCCGCTGCCGGACGTCGCGGCACCGTCGCCCACCGTCCAGTCGGCGAGATGCACGAACCACATGTCGGCGCGCATGGTCGCGGGTTGCACGTGCGTGCTCATGCCGGAGACGAGTGAGCTCTCATAGAGCCAGATGGCCGGTGCGTCCTCGATGATCGTCGCGTACGCCTGATGATAATACGACTTCGCCTTCGCGGGGTCCATCGCCCGAACGGCCGAATCCACATACGCGTCGAACTGGGCGCTCTCGTACTTCCCGGCGTTGCTCGGCCCGTTCGCGCGCGCGGCCTGCGTCGTCCACTCCTGCTGGATGCCGGACGGCGTGGGATCGAGTCCCATCCCCACCAGCGCCGCCTCGAACTGGTGCGCCTGCTGGCGGCCGTTGAACGCGGCGAAGTCCACGCGCTCGATGTCGACCTTCGCGCCGACCTGTTTGAACATGTCCTGCAGCAGCACCGCCATCTGCTGCCGCACCGTGCTGGTGCTGGGCGCGAGGATGGTGAAGTGCAGCGCCACGCCGTTCTTGTGGCGCACGCCGTCGGGACCCATCACCCAACCGCGCCGGTCGAGAATCGCGCGCGCGCTGTCGGGCGCGTACGGCAGCCGCGGCAGCGTGGAGTCGTAGCTCCAGAACGCCGAGGAGAAGGGACCTGCCGCCACGGGAGTGAGCGAATCGAGCACGGTGTTCACCGCGCGACGGCGGTCGACCGCCATCGTGAGCGCGCGCCGCACCTCGCGATCGCCGAAGATGGGATGCGGCGAACGTCCGTTGGCGGCGCGCTCGTTGAGCAGCATGTAGAAGACCTGCAGCGCCGGATGATGCACGGCCTTGAGCTCGGGGTGGCGCGCGAGCTGCGCGACATCCTGCGGGCGCAGATACTCGGTGAAGTTCGCCTCGCCCGAGAAGAGCCGGAGGATCGCCGCATCCGGGCTCGGCGTAATGCTCCAGATCAGTCGATCGACCTTGGGACGGCCGCGATGAAAGGTCGTGTCCGCATCGAGCTCGATCGAGCTTCCGCTCACCCACCGTGCGAAGCGATACGGTCCGCTCCCCACCGGCTGCCGTCCAAAGGGCGCCGTCTTGAGCGCTGAGTCGGGGATGGACTGAAGCAGGTGCGCGGGGAGGATGCGAATCTGCGAGCCCGCGTTGTAGAACTGCTCGGGCGACCGCGCGTGGAACCAGAACACCGGCGTGAGGCTGTCGCGCGCGGTGACGGAGTCGACGATCGCGATGAGCGGTCCCACCGGAGAGCCGACGTCCTTCGATGCGTTCACGCGAAAGCTGTACACCACGTCGTTGGCGCGAACTGGCACACCGTCGTGCCAGTGGGCCTTGGGGTCGAGATGGAAGGCGATCGAGAGCGAGTCGGCCGACCACGTCCACGAATCCGCGAGCGACGGCCGGAATCCCGCGTCGCCAACGGTGTTGAGCGCGTCGCCGGGCTCGACGAGCTTCTCGAACATGAGCGCGCCCACCTGCGACGCCGTCTCGTTGGTCGTGAGCGGCGGCAGTAGGTTGTCGGCATCGGCCGGGAGGCTCATCACGAGCGTCGAGGGGTGCGTCGCCGCGTTGCGATCGTGACCGCCGCAGGCGGCGAGCAGCAGCAGGGCGATGGCGGGCAGGGCGCGGTGTGGTCGCATGGCGTGCTCGGGAAGCTAAGGCATGGTGGGGCCGTCGGGCGACGGCGCAGCCCCGGCGACGCTCGCCGCCGCGCTGAGGGACCGATCCCTCACGGAAAGACGATCGATGCGCGCGCGCGATTCACCTGTCGTCGAAGCGCGCCCTCACTCGCCCGTATGGTCGCGATACTCGGCCGAGCCGAGCAGCTCATCGCGCTCGGCGATCGAGCGGGGGCGAACACGAACGAGCCAGCCCTCGCCGTACGGATCGGTGTTCACGAGTCCGGGCTCATCGGCCAAGCGGGGATTGATGGCCAGGATCGTCCCGCCGATGGGCGAGAAGAGCTCCGTGACGGAGTGGGCGGCCTCGGCGGTGCCGAACACGTCCAGGCGGGCGAACCGTTCATCGAGCGCGGGAAGCTCCACGAACTCCATCGCGCCCAGCTCCTGCTGCGCGTAGTCGGTCATCCCGATGGTGGCGTCGTCGTCCGTCCAGGCGACCCAGAGATGCTCCTCGGAATAGAGGAGCTCTTCGGGGACGTTCGTCACCGGCGGATCAGCGTTGGGAGCTCAGTGCGCGCCAGACTTCGACGACGCGCTCCTCGAGGGTCGCCAGATCGGCATCGTTCACGATCACGAAGTCGGCGCGGGCGCGCTTGAGCTCCGCGGGCATCTGCGCGGCGATCATGTTCATCGCCTCGGTGTGCGAGAGCCCGCGGTCGCGCACGAGACGCTCGAGTCGCAGCGGGCGCGGAGCATCGACGAGCACGAGCCTGTCGAAGTCGTCTACGAGGCGGCGCTCGAAGAGCAACGGGATGTCGCAGACGAGGATGCGGTCGCCGCGCTCGCGCGCCTCGCTCACGAGCTCTTCGCGCAGCCGCGACACCTCGGGATGCACGATGGCGTTGAGCGCCTCGAGCTCGGTGGGCTCCTGGAAGACGAGCTGGCGCAGCGCGGCGCGATCGAGATCGCCGTCGGGGCCGAGGACGTCGTCGCCCCAGCGTTCGACGATGGCGCGGTGGCCGGCGCTCCCTACAGCGACCGCATCGCGCGCGAGCGCGTCGGCGTCGATGATCGTGGCGCCGCGTGCCGCGAGCATGCGGGCGACGGTGGATTTTCCGGCGGCAATGTTGCCCGTGAGGCCGACCAATAGCATGGGTGCACGATAGGTGGCAGCGGCCTCAGTACGCAATAGGACAAATCACAACAGCGGCACTTGATCCTCGTCGCGGCGTGGCAACTCGTGACAGTGGCGGCAGCGGGCCTCGTACGACTCGCGGCCGCCTACCATGATCGTGGGCGAATCGTAGCGGGCTGGACGGCCGTCGAGGAGCCGCTGGTTGCGGCTCGCGGGGCCGCCGCACACCACGCAGATCGCGTGGAGCTTGTCCACGAGATCGGCGACCGACATGAGCTGCGGCATCGGACCAAAGGGCTCGCCGCGAAAGTCGGTGTCGGTACCGGCGAGGATCACGCGCGCGCCCTTCGCGGCGAGCGTTCCCACGAGGTTCACGATCCCCGAGTCGAGGAACTGCGCCTCGTCGATCGCGACGACGTGCACGTCGGGGCGCAGGTTCTGGGCGATCTGGAGCGACGAATCCACGGGCATGGCCTCGACGGTGCGGCCGTCGTGGCTCGAGATGGTGTAGACGCCGCCGTACCGATCATCGATATGGGACTTGAAGATCTGGACGTTGTTCTTCGCGATGATCGACCGGCGCACGCGGCGGATGAGCTCTTCGCTCTTGCCGCTGAACATGACTCCGGCGATGACTTCCACCCATCCGCGTCGTGCCCCGAAGAAAACCGGGTCCATCGGCGCCTACGAGGGGCGGCGCGACCGCGGGGGCGCGTCGCGGCGCGGCGCGTCCCGCCTGGGTCCGGAGGGCCGTTCGCGCGGCGTGAGGCCGCGCGGTCCGCGCTCACCCCGCTCGCCGCGCTCGGAGCGGCTCGAGGGGCGATCGTTGTCGACGCGCATCGTGAGCCGTTTTCCGCGGACGGTGATGCCGTTCATCTTCGAGGCGACCTGCTCCGCCACCGGCGTCGAGATCTCGACTATCGAGTGCGTGTCGCGCAGCTCGATCTTGCCGATCTGGTCGGAGCTGATCCCCGACTCGTTCGCGATGCTCCCCACGAGGTCGCGCGGCGTCATGCCGTCGGCCTTGCCGGCGTTGACGAACAGCCGGCTCATCTCGCCGCGCGACGCCGGTGTGCGCGAGGGCGCGCGCGCGGAGGTACCGCGCGTGGCGCCCCGTGCTCCGCGGTCGCCGCGCTCGGGGCGTTCGCCGCGATCGGAGCGGACGGGGCGCTCGCCGCGCGCCGGACGTTCCCCGCGCTCGGCGCGGTCGGCGGGTGCCTTGGGCGCCGCGGCCGGGGCGCGCTCCGCCGCCGCCGGACGTTCCGCCGGCGCGGCCTCGCGCCTCTCGCGCTCGCGTTCGAGCAGCCGCAGCGCGGCCGCCGCTATCTCGACGCCGTCGAACTCGGTGAGCAGCGGCTCGAGCGCGATGAGCTCGCGCGCATTCACCCCACCGGCGAGCGCCGCGCGCAGCTCGTCGCGCACCTTCTCGTCGCGCGACCGCGCGCGCGCCCCCGGTCCCGAGAGCACGAACGGCGTCACGCGTCCACCGCCCGCGAGCACGCGCAGCGCGGGAATCTGCCGCGCGGTGGCGAGCGCGATCGTGGAGGTGCCGGCGCCCACGAGCGTCTGTAGCGCCTCCGCCGACAGCGGCGACTCGTAGAGCACGAGGAGCGCCGCGTTCTCCACCGGCTCGCCGCGGGTGATGACGATGGACGGCGCCTCCTCGCTGATGCCGAGTGCGCGCAGCGTCTCCGCCACCTCGCGCGCCGCGTCGTCGGAGCGCGCGTACACCGCCGCGCGCTCCGGATCCGTGTCGTCGAGCAGGCGCCGCAGCGCGGTGCGCCGGGCCTGCGGCGCGATCGCGACGTAGCGTAGATCCACCGTGAGCCCTTCGACCACGGGCGACACGTTGCTGCGCCGCGCGCGGCGCGCGTAGCGCTCGGCCAGCGCCTCGACGGCGGGAGTGAGATGCGACGCGACGATCACCCGCGCGGCATCCTTCGGCACTTCGGCCATCACGGCCTCGAGCGGCTCGCCGGCCGCATCGCTCATCACGTCGGCCCACGCGAGGATCAGCGTGTCGAGCGAGTCGAGCTTGATGGCGGAGCCGCGAATGAGCTCGAGAATGTCGGCGGGGGTGCCGGCGACCACCGTTGCGGGGCGAAGCCGCTGCAGGCGCATCGCGCGGCGCCACGCGGTGACGGGGAGCACGCGGGCTGGCGGACCGGTGCGGGCCCGCGTCGCCGCCTCGGCGATGATCACCGCCGTGTCGGCATCGGGGGTGAGGATGAGAAGCTGCGTGTCCTCGCTCTCGGGGTCGAGGCGCTCGAGCGCCGGCTCGATGAACTGCGAAACCGCGGCCGCGTCGTGCGGCAGGACATGCAGTACGTTCTGATTTCGCGCGACCGCCGGCCGCTCGTGTTGCTCCTGCTCCTCTTGCTCCACCAAACCCCCGATTTTCAATGGCGCGGCAACGTGCCGACGACTAAAATATAGCTGGAACTCCCCACTCACTCCAGTCGCCCGAGCTTCGCCGTGCCAGAACTCACGACGCTGCGCGCGTTCACGCCCTCCGAGAACGTCGCGTTTCTGAAGGAATCAGCCACCATCGCCGTGTCCGCGCGTGCGCGCGCGCTCAAGGCGCAGGGTCGCAAGGTCATCGATCTCGGTGCGGGCGAGCCGGACTTCGACACACCCGAGTTCATTCGCCGCGCGGGACAGCGCGCGATCGATGCGGGGGCCACCAAGTACACGGCCACCGAGGGGATCATGCCGCTGCGCGAGGCGATCGCCGCGCAGACGGGCGCGCGGTGGCGCGGCGGCCCGATCACCGCGGGAGAGGTGGTGGTGTCGAATGGCTCGAAGCAATCGCTGTTCAACGCCTGCTTCACGCTCTTCGGCCCGGGCGACGAGGTGTTGATCCCCACGCCGAGCTGGACGAGCTACTACGAGATGGTGGCGCTCAGCCGGGCGACGGCGGTGCCGGTGATGGGCGATCCGCAGCGCGGACTCAAGGTGACGGCCGAGTCGCTCGAGGCTGCGGCGACGGCGAGCACGCGCGGCGTGATGCTCAACTCACCGTGCAACCCCACCGGCGCGGTCTACAGCGCGGACGAGCTGCGCGACATCCTCACGCTCGCGGACGAACGCGACTGGTGGGTGCTGAGCGACGAGATCTATCGCCGCATTGCGTACGCGGGTCCCACGGCGTCGGTGCTCGACGTCGCGACGCGGCGCGACCGGCTCATCGTCATCGATGGCGTGGCGAAGGCCTACGCGATGACCGGATGGCGCATCGGGTGGGCGGTGGCGCCCAAGGCTGTGAGCGCGGCGATGGGTGCGCTGCAGTCACACACGACGTCGAATGCGGCGGCGGTGTCGCAGCACGCGGCGCTCGCGGCGCTCACCGACACGACGGCAGCGGAGACCGCGATCGCGACGATGGTGGCCGAGTTCCAGGCGCGGCGCGACGCGGTGGTGCGCGAGGCGCGGGTGGCGCCTGGGCTCGAGTTCGTCTTCCCCGAGGGCGCCTTCTACCTGTACGCGAAGGTGGCGACGCCGCGCGGCGGAAACGGAACGGCGTTCGCCGCGGCGCTGCTGGAGCAGCACGAGATCGCCGTGGTCCCGGGCGCCGCGTTCTTCACCCCGGACTGGGTGCGCCTGTCGTACGCGGCGCCGAGGGAGCAGGTGGTCACGGGAGTGCGGCGGATGGTCGAGCTGTATCGCGCGTTTGGTGGCTGAGGGGTGACCGGCGTTCGAGTTCGGGGTACGCGGCGGGCATCGCGAGACGGTAGGGCGAGTTCAGGCTCTAAGCTGCGAGCTGAGAAGCATTGAGCTGTGAGACTTTACGAGGGCGAGTCAAACAAGCGGGGCTCGCTTCCGTGCGGTGAGGTGGTTCGTGGCGCGCTCGCACGGTCACGCGAGGGTGGGGCGGATGCGCGAGTGTTCAGCGTGCGCGACTTCCATCGGATTCAGCTTTGGCAGCGTGCGCACGTGCTGGCGATGGCGATCCATGACATCGCGCGAGAGCTACGTGGCAGCGAGTACGCCACCCTTCGATCGCAGCTCACACGGGCCGCAGATTCGGTCGCAGCGAATATCGTCGAGGGAGCGGGAGCGTCCAGCGCGCGGGAGTTCGCTCGGTTCCTGGACATCAGCATCAAGTCCGCGTCGGAAACCGAATACCACCTCCTCGCCGCGAGAGATCGGCGCGCCCTCTCGGACCAGCGTTGGCGGGAGCTTTCGAGCGAGACGGTAGAAATCCGCCGGATGACCTACGCGTACCGGAGGCGCTTGTTAGACTCGCCCTCGTAGAGTCTCCCGGCTCAATGCTTCTCAGCTCATGGCTTACAGCCTGAACTCGCCCTACCGTCTCGCGATGCCCGCCGCGCACACCGAACTCGAACGCCGGTCAGTCAGTCAGCCCGTCGTTCGTCGAGGCACCAATTCGCCCTGGTCCGGTAAATCTCCTGCCACTTGTGCTCCCGCCAGCCGAGCACGGAGAGGAAGGTGTCGCCGCCGAACTGCCAGCCCTGGAGGACGATCTCGTCGATGCCGTCGCCGTCGACGTCCAGGTGGTCGAAGTAGCGGCGGAATGCCGCCGCCGCGAGCGGTCCGTTGATGCGGTGCGAGAACGTCGCGCGGTACACGCCCGCCGTGTCCCGGTCCGCGATCACCACGAGATGCGTCGTGCGCGTCGCGATCGATGCGGGGTGCGCGGCGTTGACGTCGATGAACGATGCAATGATCGTGGGCGCTGTGCCGACGCCCGTGTAGAACGCCATCGCGCGGAAGTTGAGCGAGTCGAGCTTCTCCGGCTTGATGCCAACGGACTTGGCCACGTTCTGCGCGACCTCGCGCGCGATGCGATTCACCGAGTCCTGCGACATCATCACGCCAATGCGCGGCTTGCCCAGCGAGGCGTTGGAGGCGAGAAACTCGAGCGTGAAGTCGGAGGGCAGGCGGCCGTTCACGCGCACGCTCGCCATCGGCGTGAGCGTGGCGCAGCCGGGAAGGGCGTAGAGCGCGTCGGCGGTGTCGCTCCACATGCCGCGCTTCACCTCCACGGTGCCGTTCGCGACGCCGTTCTGATAGAGCGGATAGCTGGTCCCCTCGTGCTGGTAGGCCTGGTCGAAGCGGCGCCACCCGGCGGTGGTGAGCCGGATGGGGCGCAGCTCGCCGCCCACCATGGCCGCGATGGGCACCATGCGCGGATCGCTGCTCTCGCCGAAGACCTCGAAGAGCACCTCCGGCTTCTTCGACAGGTCGAGCTCCTCGCCCGGCGCGATCTGCGGCGGCCCCGCCGCACGCCCCGCGCGCACGAAGTCTTTCGCCTTGTCACATCCGGTAGCGACCGTTAGGATGGTCGCGAGCGCCACGAGTTTGCGAATCACAGGGGAGTGATAGAGGAATCGATGGACGGCGTGCGCAGTGCGGAAGGGCTCACCGAAGATCGTGCGATCGCGGCGGACCCCGGAGCGCTGACGGGAGCTGTCGGAACGCTCAGGAGCGCTCACGCCGCTCAGCGCCACCTGCTCCGGGCAATACCCGGCGTGCGCGCGGCCACCGGTGGGGAGTCGCCGCTCGAACGCCAGCCGCGGGACACGGAGCTCCCGCATGTGATAGACGCGGAGGGCGCGGAGGATGCAACTTTGCGCGCGCGCCCCGTAACCGGGCCCCCGGTGGCCGCGATCCGGGCCTTCCTGGACGGCACCCAGCGCAGCGAAGTGATAGGGTGGTACGGCGCCGTACCGCTCGTGTACGGCACCGCCGGCGCCGTGGTGCGCGAGCGCGTGGAGCGCCGGCTCGTCACCTGGGGGCGCCCGTCCATCAGCCACCGGATCTACGCGCCGCTCGCCTACGCGCCGCGCGCGGCGCTCGAGGGCGCGCTCGGCGCGATGGTCGAGGACACCACGCGCCCGGCACCCGACGGCACGATCGCGCCGCCGCACCCCACGCTGCTCCTCGAGCGCGCGACGCTCGCCGTGTCGCGCGATCGTGAGCGCCTCGAGCTGGCGCTGGCGGAGCAGTGGTGTGCGTCGCGCGGCGAGCCGATCATGATCGACGGCGGCATCGGCGCGAACGAGGCGGTGGCGCGCTCGTCGTGCGCGGTGGGCGTGGTGAAGAGCCACCGGACGCTCTACGCCGAGGGCGACGCGCTGTCGGTGGTGCTCGGCCTCGCGCGCGGCGAGCGGTCGAGCGTGATTCGCGTCGCGCCGCGCGGGCGCAGCGAGGTGCTGAGCTGGTACCTGCGGCTGCGCGATACCGCGGGGCGAGACGCGCTGTGGGGACTCGTGCGCGTGGAGATGAGCGCGAACGTGCCAACCGAGATCACCGCGCGCGCGGACGAGCTGTCGCGGTGGCTGCTCGCCGAGTCGGCGCCGCTGGCCGCGCCGGACCCGCGGTGGGACCGCATGGCGTACGGCATCCGGAGCGCGGAGGAGTTTCTGCGCGCCACCACCGGATAGCGCGCGGCGACGCTCTCCTCGTGCCGCGCGACGTCCGCCGCTTACCTTCCATCGCTCCGCGCGGCGCCGCCGCGCCAGTGATCGCATTCGAGGCTCCATGACCGCACCGCTCGGACTCGTCGTCGCCACGGAACGCGCGCCGAATACGCCGCATCAATTCCAGTTCTGGACCGCCATCGACTCGCCGGTGGGGATCGGCACGATCGTCCGCGTCGACGGACGCCAGCCGGTGGACGGGCACATCCCGCAGGTGTACGGCGTGGTGACGGAGGGATTCAGCTACACCGACCTCGCGTCGCCGCTGTTCGACGTCCTCGGTCACGACGGCGATCCGGGGCAGAGCGCGTTCGCGCCCACGGAGCGCGCGGAGGTGCGGCTCTACAGCGCGGCGGTGCTGCGGCACGTGCCGGAGGAGCCGCTCCAGCCGGTGCCGATGGGCGAGGTGTTCCTGGCGACGGAGATGGACGTCGCGATCGCGCTGCGCATGGACAGCTACCTGCGCGAGGATGCGAACACCGGCATTCCCATCGGGCTCTATCGTTCCGGCGGGATGGACTCGGCCATCTATCTCGACGCCGAGTTTCTCGTGGGGCCGGAGGCGGCGCATCTCAACATCACCGGGGTGTCGGGGCTCGCCACGAAGACGAGCGCGGTGGAGTGGCTGCTCGCGTCGCTGTTCGCGCACTTTCCGGAGAAGAAGGGATCGGTGGCGGCGGTGTGCTTCAACGTGAAGGGGCCGGATCTCTGCTTTCTCGATCAGCCCGCGGAGCTCGACGAGGAGGATCGCGCGATGTACGACGCGCTCGGCGTTCCCTGCGAGCCGTTCCGCGACGTGCACTACTTCGCGCCGTTCAAGGCGGACAACCTGTCGCTCAACACGCTGCGGTCGAACGAGGAGCTGCTCGCGAACGTGCAGCCGCTCACGTGGGGGCTCACGGAGGTGCTCCAGTTCGCTGAGGTGCTGCTCAACCGCGACGACGTGGATGCGAAGGCGGATGCGCTCATCGACTTCATCAAGGAGCGCGTGCTCGACCGCGACTTCGAGGATCGCGTGCTCACGAAGCCGCACCGGGTGCGCTCGTTCGCGGATCTGGAGGGGTGGTTTCGCGACCTGCTGAGCGGGCTCGAGGACAGGGGCGACGAGCACTGGCGTACGCATCACGTGGCGACGATTCGCAAGGTTCGGAACCGGCTCTCGAACATCTCGACGCGGTGCGCGGGGCTGGTCACGAACGACGGGCACACGAGCGATCTGCCGTGGGGACACTTCGCGGACCGCGCGGTGTACGTAGTGGACGTCGCGCTGGCGGAAGAGGATGCGCAGGACCTGATCTTCGCGCGGATCGTGTCGAAGCTGCGCGAGCACCTCGAGCGCCGCGATCTCGGAGTCACGCACGTGGTCGTGTTCGTGGACGAGCTCAACAAGTATGCGCCGGCCGACGGACCGGAGACGTACGTGCGCAAGATGCTGCTCGACATCGCGGAGCGCGGCCGCTATCTGGGGCTCGTGCTCTTCAGCGCGCAGCAATTTCGCTCGCAGGTGCATCGGCGCGTGGTCGGCAACGCCGGAACCGCGCTGTACGGACGGATGGATGGCGACGAGCTCGCGACGCCAGGCTATGCGGTGCTGAGCGCCGCCACGCGAACCAAGCTCGCAACGTTGTCGAAAGGACAGCTGATGGTACGGCACCCGCATTTCACACAACCGATTTTCGTGTCCTTCCCTCGCCCCGCGATGATGCGCGGGCGCGATGGCGTGGAGCGCTACCCGCAGGCGGCCGACGTGCCGCGCGACGTGGGCGTGCTGCGCCAGCTGCGCCGCTTCGATCCATCGCTCACGCTCGCGTGGGTGCAGGACGTCATCGGGTTTTACGAAGACGAGGACGTGCTGCGCGCGCTGCACGCGACGCTCGCGCACGCGCCGGACAACGCCGGCGCGTACTTCAAGGCGCAGTTCAGGAAGATCGTGAGCGCATCGCCGGCGCCCGCGCCCGCGCGCACGCCGCTGCGCGTGCTCCCGGACGATGATCCCTACGCGATCTGAGCCGGCGCGCCGCCGGCTCGGTCGCGCACTGCTCGTCGTGGCGGCGATCGCGCCACTCGTCGCCGCGCCGGCGCGCGCGCAGAACGTGCTGCTGCGCATCCAGCCGCATCCCGGCGACACGATGTACACCACGTTCGTACAGGACGTCGAGATGGTCGGTACGCGCAACGTGCATTCGGTGGACACGACGATGACGTCGCGGATGAACATCGTGATCCTGTCGCATTCGGTGGTGCAGGCGAACGACGCCCACGGCACCACGGTGCTGGCGATCACCGACTCGGTGGCGATGCAGGGGCACGGCACCGGCGCGGGCGCGCCCACGGAGACGCTGCGTCGCGCGATGCAGGGCCGCCAGGCGCGCCTCCAGATCTCCCCCGACGGCTCGGCGACGCTGCTCGCAGCGTCCGACGACGTGTCGCCCGAGGTGGAGGCGGTGTACTCGGGGATGCCGGCCACGCTGCCGGAGAAGTCGGTGGCGATGCACGGCACCTGGCAGCGCAATTCGTACATCCCGATCAGCCGGCAATCCGATTCCACGCACGCGGCCACGCTTCACACCGTGTATCGCCTCGACTCGCTGTCCGCGGACGGCGCGATCGCGTACATCTCGATTCGCGGCACGATATCGCGCGACAGCTCGTCGTCGATGGCCTCCGAGGGGCTGCGCGTGACGTC
>Ga0207707_10003931_pt1 | contig 13197 bp, 14 predicted proteins | sample KBSC83BmetaG_FD_184336 | JGI IMG/M metagenome (GOLD analysis project Ga0207707, IMG submission 184336) | Corn rhizosphere microbial communities from Kellogg Biological Station, Michigan, USA - KBS C8-3B metaG (SPAdes) (version 2) | ecosystem: Host-associated > Plants > Roots > Rhizosphere ... | reverse complement strand
TGCTGTCCAGGACGAATGGCGTCCAGCCCTGCGCCTTCTGTTCGTCGCCCGTCTCCTCGAACACCTTGCGGTCGAGCCAGCCGAGCACCGGGTTCTGCGGCCCGCCGGCGCTTGTCCACAGCGTCTGGTTCGCGTCCTCGGCGAAAGCGAGGTGATGCGTGGTGAAGCAGGTGCTGATCAGCGTGAACTTGCCGCTCTTCGGGTCGTACATCGAGAGGTGGCGATTCGCGCTTTCGAGCGGGAAGACCTCGGCGGACGGATGGCCCTTGCGGCAGAACTCCGGGTTGCGCGGCGAGCGCACGCGCGCCGTGAACCACACGCGCCCCTGCTCGTCGAGCATCGGATTGTGCGTCGTCGTGTGGCTGTCCCAGATCGCCTCGCGCCCCCAGTACGGCGAGGGCGCCATCGGATGTTCCTTCGACGAGGGCGTCTCCGGGTCGCGCACCGGGTGGCGGATCTCGGTCGCGTCGTTGGCCCTGGGATCGAGCACCGGGACGAGGTCCGTGCTCTCCTCCGTCGCCCCGTAGAGCTTGCCGTACGCGTTCACCGTCGGGTTGCGCCGGTCGGTCGACGCCTCGTCGTGCAGGTAAGCCTTCTCGTTGCTCCAGTCCCAAAGCGTGAGGACCACGTTGCGCTCGACGCCCTGCGGCCGCGGCGGCCTGGCGGCCGGGATCTCGCCCATGGCCACGCGGTCGGTCCACTCCGCGAACTGCTTCAGCATGCGCCCGGTGTCGTTGCGTGCGATCGCGTTCATCATCTGCGTCATCGCCTGGCCCGAGGTGATGCGCCGCGCCCACGCTTCCTGCGACGACTTGAAGTGGCCGAGCGCCTTCGGCACGGTGCGCGTCGCCGCCGTGCCGAGCGCATGGCAGCCGACGCAGCCGTTCGTCTTCACGACGTTCAGCCATTGCTCCTGGCTCGCCGCCTTGCCGATCGGGAACTCGGCCTTGTCCGGGATGCCGAGCATCGAGTACCAGTAGATCGACGGGTAGTACTGCGCCGCCGAGCCCTCGTTCGGCGCGATCGCCGCCTTGAGCCGCAGGCGATCACCGATCCTCGCCTTCACCTTCTTCGAGTCGACGAGCCCGTAGCCGCGCACCCAGACGCGATAGCTCGCCTTGGGCAGCTGCGGGATCAGGAAGCGGCCGCGGTCGTCGGTGACCACGATCTTCGCGAACCTCGTCGGCAGGTCCTCGGTCTCGGCGATCACCCAGACGCCCGCCTCCGCCGCGCGGCCGTTGGTGACGATGCCGCTGATCTTGCCGGTCTGCGCTGCCACCGGCATGGCCAGCGCCAACAGCACGAGGCCGAGCTTCACGCCGGCGCGGGCACCGCTTGCGGACGCGCCTCGCGGATGGGCAGGTGGATGCCGGCGGCGAAGACGCAGAGCGCGATGTCGGCGAACCACATCCAGTCGTAGCTGTGCGTGGCCTCGAACGCCTTGCCGCCGAGCCAGGCGCCGAGGAAGCCGCCGACCTGGTGCGAGAGCATGACGATGCCGAAGAGCGTCGCCATGTAGCGCGCGCCGTGCAGCTTGGCGACCAGCCCGATGGTCGGCGGAACCGTGGAGAGATAGGTGAAGCCGATCGCCGCGGCGAAGATGAAGAACACGACCGGCGTCTTCGGCGAAAAGAAAAAGATCAGGATGATCACCGCCCGCGCGAAATACACGCCCGCCAGCGCGAGCTTCATGCGGCGCATCTGGATGTGCTTGCCGATCCACAGGCTGCCGAACATGTTGAACAGGCCGATGATCGAGAGCGACCAGGCCGACACGCTCGGCGGCAGCTCGCACAGCGACACGACGCCCGGCAGGTGGGTGGCGATGAAGGCGATGTGGAAGCCGCAGGTGAAGAACCCGGCGGTGAGCAGCAGGAAGCTCGGGTCGCGCAGCGCCCCGCGCACCGCCTCGCGCAGCGTGCCGGCGCCCGCGTGGCCGCCGGCGTGCGCCGCCGCGCTGGGCGTGACGAAAAGGACGAGCGGCACGGCCACCAGGCCGATGGCGCCGACGATGACGAGCGCCGGCTGCCAGCCGGCGACGCCGATGAAGAGCTGCGCGAGCGGCACGAGGATGAACTGGCCGAGCGAGCCGCCGGCGCCGATGATGCCGTTCGCCACCGAGCGCTTCGCCTCCGGCAGCCAGCGCGCGATCGACGAGGCGAGCTGCGCCGGGCCGCTGGTGCTCGCGCCCGCGGCGGCGATGATGCCGATGGCCACGATGAGCGACCACGCGCTGGTGGCCAGAGGGATGAGCGCAGTGCCGGCGGCGAGCAGGATGGCGCCGGTGAGCATCACCGGGCGCGGTCCCCAGCGGTCGGAAATCGCCCCGGCCACCGGCTGGCCGATGCCCCACATGAGCTGCGCGACACCGAAGGCGAGGCTGATGGTGGCGTAGCCCGCAGCGGTGGACGAGTTGATCGCGCTGATGAAGAGCGGCTGCGCCGTGCGGATGCCGAGCGCGATGCCGAAGATCGCGCCGGCGGCGATGGCAAGAGCGAGGGTATTACGTGTTGTTGACGACATAGGGTTCCATCTTAGCCCGCATGTCGTCGGGAATCGGCAGCGCGCGCCAGCTGTCGAGCGAAACCAGGGCTACCTTGTGGCGCGCGCGGAATTTATCCTCGCCGCCGACGCTGCCGTTCACCACGAATTCAATCGACGAGCGTCCGAGGCGCGCGATGGCGAGCTCGAGCACCAGCGTGTCGCCCAGGCGCGCCGGGCGCGAGAACTCGCAGCCCGTGTTGACGATGGGAAAGCCGATGCGGCGCTGGAGGTGCATCTCCTGGAACGGCAGCCCCACCGCCTCGCGGAACCAGTCCTCCACCACGCCGCCCACCATGTCGAAGAAGTTGACGAAGTAGACGATGCCCGCGGGATCGCAGTGCGAGAAGCGGATCAGCCGCTCGCGGCTGAATTTCAGAGGACGCGGTTGAACCAAGCGAGCGAAAGCAGCGCCGCGGCGAGCACCAGCATCGCTCCGGCGGCGGCGAAGAAGGCGCTGATCTCGGTCTTCTTCGTCTCCATGACGAGGCGCGTGTTCATGGTCTGGTAGATCTTCTTCAGGTCGACCGCGTTGCCGGCGTAGAAATACTCGCCGCGCGTCAGGTCCGAGATCGCCCGCAGCGTGTCCTCGTCGAGCCGCACGTGCATCGACCAGCCGTCGAAGCCGACGATCTTGCCCTCGGGCGTGCCGACGCCCACGGTGAAAATCTTCACGCCCCGATCGGCGGCGAGCCGTGCAGCCTGCACCGAGTCCGGTCCCGTGGTGCGCTGGCCGTCGGTGAGCAGGATGATGACCGCCGAGCCGTAGGAGCCGGGCGGGACCGGCTTGAAGTCGGGCGGCGGCGGCTTGCGCTTCTCGTAGGAGAAGCTGGCGACGTCGTAGCCGCCATCGGGGAAGAGCGTGGCGAGCGAGACGATGATCGCGCTGCCGATCGCGGTGGCGCGCTGCAGCTGGAAGCGATCGATCGCGGCGTACAGGTCTTCCTTGTTGCGCGTCGGCGCCTGCGCCACGGTCGCCGTGCCGGCGAAGGCGACGATGCCGATGCGCACGCTGTCGGGCTGCCCGGCGATGAAGGTCTTGGCGGCGTTCTGCGCGGCGACCAGGCGGTTCGGCTCGACGTCGCTCGCGCGCATGCTGCCCGAGACGTCCATCGCGAGGATCACCGTCTCGTGCTGCGAAGGCAGCGTCATCACCGCGTTCGGGCGCGACATGGCGACGATCAGGCAGGCCAGCGCGAGCAGCAGGATCGCCGGCGGCACGTGGCGGCGCCACGAGGCGCCCGCCATCGCCGTCTTGAGGAGCGCGAGGTTGGAATAGCGCACGGCGAACTTCTTGCGCCGCCGCAAGAGGTACACGTAGAGCGCCGCGAGCAGTGGCAGCGCCGCCAGCAGCCAGAGGAACTCAGGCCACTGGAACGTCATTCACCCTCACGGCGGATCTTCTCTTGCGCAGGTCGGCGAAGCGCAGCACCGTGTCGACCAGGTCCGCGCCGGTGGAGAGCTCGAGCGTGTCGACGCCCGCGTTGACGAGCGAGGTGCGCACGGCCATCTCGCGCTGCTCGGCCGCGTCCATGAAGCGCTTGCGGAAGCTGCCGTCGTGCGTGTCGACGAAGAGCTGCTCGCCGGTCTCGGCGTCCTGGAAAACGAGCAGGCCCAGGTCGGGCAGCTCGTTCTCGAGCGGATCGTGCAGCCGCACGGCGATCATCTCGTGGCGCTGCGCGAGCTGCGTGAGCGGCCGGTCCCAGCCGGGCTCGCTGAAGAAATCCGACACGAGGAAGAGGAGCGAGCGCCGGTTGATGTAGTTGAACGCGCTTTTCAGCAGGGTATCGAGCCGCGTGCCCTTGCCCTCGGGAAGCTGCGGCCGCGAGCCCATCGCGTGCAGGATCGAGAGCACCTGGCGCCGCCCGGTGCGCGGCGTGATCACCCGGTCGACGTCCAGGCCATAGAAGATGGCGCCGACGCGGTTGCCGTGGCGCGTCAGGAGCCGCGCGAGCAGCGCGACGAAATCCGCCGCCACGGTGGCCTTGGTGGCGTCCTGCGAGCCGAAGTCGATGGAGCGGCTGAGATCGAGCAGGAACCACGCCGTGATCTCGCGATCCTCGTGGTACTCGCGCACGTAGGGCTGCTGCAGGCGCGCAGTCACGTTCCAGTCGATGTGGCGCACGTCGTCGCCGTACTGGTATTCGCGCAGGTCGGCGAGATCGAGGCCGAAGCCGCGGAAGAGCGTGCGGTAGTCGCCGTGCAGCAGGCCGTCGAGGCGGCGCATCACCGTCCACTCGACGCGCCGCAGGACGGCGTCAGGACTGCTGCGGCGCGGGGGCTGGGGTTGTTTTTGCATGCGCCTGCATCGGCTTCTCGGGCACCCGCACCTTCTGCATCATGCGCTTGACGAGTTCGTCGGCGGTAAGCCCCTCGGCGAGCGCCTCGTAGGAAAGCACGAGGCGGTGGCGCAGCACGTCGGGCACCAGGTCGACGACGTCCTCCGGCAGCGCGTAGTCCCGGCCGCGCAGGAAAGCGAGCGCGCGGGCGCACTCGATCAGGTGGATCGAGGCGCGCGGGCTGGCGCCATAGGTGAGGTACTTGTCCGGCTGGCGGGTCGCCGACGCGAGGCGCACGGCGTACTGCACCAGCGCCGGCTCGACGTAGCCCTTGCGGCACTCGCGCTGCAATTCCAGCAGCTGCTCGATCGACGCCACCGCCATCGGCTCGTGCGCCGGACCGGTGACGCGCTCGACGATGACGAACTCTTCTTCCTCGCTCGGGTAGCCCACCAGCACCTTCATCATGAAGCGGTCGACCTGCGCCTCGGGCAGCGCGTAGGTGCCTTCGGTCTCGATCGGGTTCTGCGTCGCCATGACGAGGAACGGGGTCGGCACCTTGTGCGTCTCGCCGGCGATGGTGACCTGGTGCTCCTGCATGACTTCCAGCAGCGCGCTCTGCACCTTGGCCGGCGCGCGGTTGATCTCGTCGGCCAGCAGCAAGTTACAGAACACCGGCCCGAGCGAGGTGCTGAAGTCGCCGCTCTTCTGGTTGTAGATGCGCGTGCCGACGAGGTCCGCCGGCACGAGGTCGGGCGTGAACTGGATGCGGCGGAACGAGCCGCGCACCGTGGCGGCCAGCGTCTTCACCGTGAGCGTCTTCGCCAGGCCCGGAACGCCTTCCACCAGCAGGTGGCCGCCGGCCAGCATGGCCACCAGCACGCGCTCGAGGAAGTGGTCCTGCCCGACGACGGTCTTCTTCACTTCATACAGCACGCGCTCCATGAGCGTCGCGGCTTGTTCCATGAATTTCCTTTAGAAGGGGTTGAGGCCGATGGCGGAAGCGGCGTTCTCGATCGGCACCGCGAAGCCGATGCCGACGAAGACGCGCTGCTCGGTCGGGTTGAGCAGGCCGGTGACGATGCCGACGACTTCGCCGTCGAGCGTGACGAGCGGGCCGCCCGAGTTGCCGGGGTTCACCGCGGCGTCGAACTGGATCAGGTTCGACAGCACGCGCTTTCCTTCCGGCGACACGTAGTCGCGGCGCAGGCCCGACACCACGCCCGACGAGACGGAGGGACCGATGCCGAAGGGAAAGCCGACCGCCACCACCTGATCGCCGGGCGCGAGGCCCGCGGTCGAGCGCATCACCGCCGGCATCATGTCGTCGGGCAGGCTCTTCGCCTGCAGGACGGCGAGATCGTGCTCGGGCCGCGTGGCGACGATCTCCGCCTCGCTCTCGGTGCCGTCGAAGAAGGTCACGTGCACGCGCCGCGCGCCGGCGACGACGTGCAGGTTGGTGAGGATCAGGCCGCTGTCGACGATCACCACGCCGGTGCCGCGCTGGTACTCCTGCTTGCCGGTTTCCATGGCTTTCGTGCCTTCCTCGCCGTCGTCGGGCGCGCTGCGCACGGCGACGACGGAAGGGCGGATCTTTTCGTATGCCTCGGTCGCCGTCGGAACCGGCGGAATCTCGCTGATGGCGCGGTGCACCAGCGCTTCTACCTGCTGTTCGGTGAGCGCCGGGGCGCGGTTGAGCCAGAAGGCGGCGACGACGGCAACCAGCACCGCGGCAATCGCGCCGAGCTGGAGCTTGCGCGACTGGAACCCGCGCTTCGCCGGTTTCTTCGCGGGTGGCCGGGCCGCAGGCAGGACCGCCGGCGGCAGCTTGCGCGGCGGCCGGGATGCACTGTAAACGGCGGCGCGTCTGTTCATGGGCACGACTCCGTTTTAGTGTATCAGCGATAAATGCGCTACCTGGAAGATTACGCCGCCGGACAGAAATACGCCGGCCCCGCGCGGCTGCGCGTGGACGCCGATCGGATCCGCAGCTTCGCCGCGGAGTTCGATCCGCAACCCTTTCACCTCGATGACGCCGCCGCGCAACAATCGATTTTCCGCGGCCTTGCCGCGAGCGGCTGGCACACCGCGGCGATGACCATGAAGCTGCTGGTGGCAAGCGACCTGCAGCCCGCCGGCGGCATCGTCGGCGCCGGCTTCGACGAATTCCGCTGGCCGCTACCGGTGCGGCCGGGCGATGAATTGCGGGTGGAAGTGGAAGTGCTGGAAGTCCGTGAATCGAGGTCCCGCCCGGATCTGGGCGTCATCAAGATCCGCACCACGACGCTGAACCAGCACGGTCAAGCCGTGCAGGTCAACGTCGGAAACCTGATGGTGCCAAAGAGAATTCTCAGCGGGTAGAGACCTTCGTGCCGTACAGGCGCGCGCGGCTCGCGTAGCAGACGGCGCAGCGCACCAATCCGCCCGACAGCCCGCCCGCCGGCCGGTATTCATGCAGCAGCGCCGGGCGGATCTCGTCGCACACGTCGCAATAGACGCGCGCGTCGCTGATCATGGTGAAGGCGAGCCAGCCGCACTGCGAGCAGCGCGCCGCCGTGCCGAGCGACGCCTCGCGCTCGACCAGGCGCTCGAAGCTGACCGCGCGGATCGAGCGGCAGCTCGCGCAGTAGACGTGCGTCGCGTCCATCAGGTCCTTCGCAGGCGCTGGAAGAGCAGCGCCCCGCCGACGAGCGCGCCGGCGAGCATCAGCAGGTTGGCCTTCGGGAAGGCACGCGCCTTGGCGCGCGTGATCTCGCCCGCGTGCGGCGCCATCAGCTGCAGCCGCCGCTTCATGAACTTCGCGCCGAGCTCGGAGACGCGCTCGCCGAGCACGCGCTCGGCTTGCGGCAGGAGCACGGTTTCCTCGTCGGCGACGTGGTGCATCACCTCGCGCATCAGCTCCATCACCGTCGAGTCGTACTCCGGCGCGCCGGCGTCCATGCCGCGCAGCGCGCCGATCAGGTTGCGCATCCTGTCGTGCTCGGGAATGAGCTTGCCGACCGTCGCCGTGTCGATGCTGCCCATCGCCGGATAGAAGATTTCCTCCTCCGCCTGCGCGTGCACCTCGAGCGCGAGGCAGATCGACGCGACGAGCGCCTGCTTGGTGCCGGCGCTCGTGCCGGTCTTGTAGCGATGGAAGGTAACGAGGACGCGCGAGTGGTCCGCGCGGATCATGTCGGTGATACTGGGCGCTACTTTCGTCAGCAATGCTTGCATGTGTCTTTCCTCACGTGGCGCAAGGCGCGAAGCAAGAACAGGTCCCGCGCGGCGGACGGCGATCGTGACGCGCCGCACCAGCCCGGCGATGCCATCCGTGGGCGCGCACGGCGTTCCCGGAGATGGAGACCGCGCGCGCGTTGCGCAGCACCTCGCCACCCGCCGCGCGGATCACCCGCTCGGACTGCGCGACATAGAGCTCCGAAAGGCGCGAAGGAGCGCCGCGGTCGAGCATTTCTCCAGCGGCACGTTCATCACCGCCATCGTCGCGAAGCGCCAGAACCAGTCGATCATCCGCGGGCTGACGCGCTGGCTCTTCAAGTAGTCGAAGGCGGACAGGCGGTCGAGCTCCGGCACGTCCTCCTCGCCGAATTTCATCGCGCGCCACGTGGGGGCCGATGTCCACCACGTCGCCGGTCGCGGCGTGCGTCCAGCTGCGCGCGCGGCCGCCCGGCGCGGCGCCCGCAGTCCGGCAAGGCCGCCTCCGACGACGAGCACATCCGCATGCACGGCGCGAGCGACGCAAGCGCCGTGCGGGGCGCGCCGCCGTGCAGGCTATAACGAGCGACAGACCCCGTAGATGCCGACGCCCGTTTCCGCGTAATTCGCCGCGGCCGCCTGCACCGCCTGGTTGGGCGCGCCTTGGGCCCACGCGCGCACGGTGCCGCTACCCGGCTGCCCGTCGTCCATCTGCGTGTCCATGGCGATCGCCACCTTGTCCGGAATGCCCGCCGAGCAGACGATCAGGCCGGAGAACCCGCCCAGCACCGCCGCGGGAGCGGCAGCGCCGTCGCCGGTCTGCACGCCGATCTGGCCGGCGAAGGCATTCGTCGGCTGCAGCACGCCCGAGCCGGCGACGAAGCCCGCGCGGCGCAGGTGATCCCACCAGCTGCATGCTTCCACCGCGGCGGCGCAAACGGCGCCCCCGTTGTTGTACGTGCCGGCCACCACGCCGTTGCCGTCGCCGGAGGTGGCCGCCGGCAGCGTGCCCGATGCGGCCCAGCGCCCGCTGGCATTGATGTCGTCGCCGGGAATCGCCCGGTAGCGATCCTGGTAGCCGTAATAGGCGGCCGAGATGCCCGAGAAGTCGGCGATGGAGTTCTTGATCTTGGCCTGCGTGATCATCTCCTGGCCCTTGAGGATCCCGCCGAGCAGCAGGCCGATGATGACCAGCACGATGGCGATCTCGACCAGCGTGAAGCCTTTGTTCCTGGAATGCATCCTTATCTCCCTGTAGACAAACCTGGCCGGGTAGCAGCAAGTGGCATGCCACCGGGCATGCTTTGACCGATCAATGACTTACCCGCGTCTCCTCATGGCGACGTCGTCGAAATCCTGACGGTGTGTCGCGGTCGTCGACATCATCGACCGCCGGCCCGCTCCTCCATTTCCTTCAGGCGCCGGGCGAGGAATTGCGCCTCCTGAGGGTCCTTGATGTTGCCGCTGGCGAGCATGCCACCCAGCAGGATGCGCGCGGCCTCTAGCTCGTTCATGTCTTCGAGGATGAAGACTTCCATCTGCCGCGCCCAGAGAGGCACGTCCGGCGAGCGGGTGAAGCGATCGATGGCCGCAGCATAGCGGCGGGCGAGCGGCAGGTCCTTCAGCCGGTGTTTGGCGATCAGGGCAGCATGCGCCAGCGAGGACCAGCGCCGGTCCGGGTCGGCGAAGAATTGCCGGTAGACGAACTCCAGCGCGATGCGCGTGCGCGCCGGGTCCGGGTTCTCCGCGTACACGCGCGTGGCGGCAAAAAGGGGGTAGTCGCTGCGCGGATCGAGGGCGAGGATGGCATCGAGCCAGGACACGAGGCGGGCGTAATCGAGGCGCGCGTAGGGGATCGCGTTCGTGCCGCCGTAATCGTAGGCCTGCAGGTACAGCATGCCGAGTCGGGCGAGCGCTTCGGGCTCGCCAAGCGAAGCGAGCCGCAGGGACGACACGCTCGGCGCGGGCGGCAGATCCGCCGCCGCGGTCGCCACGGGCGGCGCGGCGCTTCGCCACGCGATCTGCGTGGCGAGCGCCACGGCGAGCGCGGCCCAGACGAGCGGCGGCACATCGACGAATGGTCGCGCGTCGGCTTTCAAGAGGCGCGGCGCTGGAAGTCGAACACGCCGGCCGCGGCAAGGAGCGCCGCGTAGATCGCCAGCGTGCCGAGCGCGCCGGCATAGGTACGCCAGTCGGGCACGCCGTAAAGCAGCCACTCCGTGCGCGTCACGCGGTCGAGCGCCGGCAGCAGCAGCGCGACAGCGTCGACCGCATGGCGCGCGAAGCGCTCCACGAGCGAATCCTCGACCAGCGGGCCGCCGGCGATCGCCTGCATAGCGCCCATTGCGCGTCCAAGAAGGTAAAGGCCGGCACAGGCGAAGAGCGCCGATACCGGGCTGCTGAGGCTCATCGCGAAGAAGAGCGCGGCGGCCGCCACCAGCATGAGCTCGAAGGCGAGCGACACGGCCCATGCCGCGACGGTCGCCGGCGAAGCCCACGTGAGGAGCGGCGCGGCGAAAAAGCAGGCGAGCACGACGCCGCACAGCACGAAGCCGGCCAGACGGCCGAGGTACTGCGTGCTGCGCGCGAGCGGCAGGGCGAGCGCCAGCTCGAGGCGCCGGTCGTCGATTTCCCGCCGCACGGACGCGATCACCTGCGCGGCGATCAGGAAAACCGCGCTTAGACGAAGGAGGGCAGCGACCACCGCCGCCTGCAGCAGGCGGCTCTCCGTGATCGCGACCCGCGACAGAAAAGCGCCGAGCCCGACCGCGACGACGAGGGCCGCTGCCGCCAGCCACACGAGCCCGCTACGCCGGGCTTCGAGGAGCGCGAGGCGGGCGAGAATGGCGGTGCTCATCCGTTCGTTTGTAGACTAGTCGCGTACACCATGCAACACGCCGCACTCGCGAACGCGACATGGGCTTTCAGCCAGCGCTACTGGCGGCTGGTGACGGTCGCCATGCTGCTGCTCCTGCATATCGCGGCGTTCCGCGGCGTGGCAGACCCTTGGGCGCGCGCGCTGCTGCTCGCGCACCTCGGCCTGCTGCTCCTCTGGCAGCCCTTCCTGCGCGCCGAGCAACGGGTGTCCGCCACGCAGGGCGTGATCCTGGCCGTCGTTGCCGCCGTCGTCATGCTGCGCCTCGACTGGTGGCTGCTCGCTTTCTGGGTGGTGGTGATCGCCGGCCTGGTCGGCGGCAAGGTGTACCAGCACGACGCCAAATGGCAGCGCCGCTCCTACCTCCTCATGCTCGCTTACCTGCTGGCGCTGCTCGCCATCGTGATCCTGCCGGAGATCGCGCCGCGGCGCGAGATCAATGCCGACACGCGGCGCGCGGCCGAATACACGCTGCCCTTCTTCTTCGTCGTGATGGCGCTTTTCCCGGCCGAGCGCGAATCGGGCGAGGCGCCGCAGGTGATCGACTTCTTCTACAGCGTATTCCTGATGCTGCTGCTGGTCGTGGTGATCCTGGGCAGCTTCACTTTCATGACCGTGACCCGCTCGGGTTACCTGGAGTCGCTGACCTACACGGTGTTCGTCACCGCCGCCGCCGTGCTGCTCGTCGGCCTCGCCTGGAACCCGCGCTCGGGCGGCGGACTCGGCGTTTTCTTCGCCCGCTATCTTTTCTCCATCGGGCTGCCGGTCGAGCGCTGGCTGCAGGTGCTCGCGGACCTGCTGCGCGCCGAGGCGAACCCCGGGCGCTTCCTCGAGCAGGCCGTGGCGGCGCTCGCGCGCCTGCCGGCGCTGTCGGGCGTCGCCTGGCGGGCCGGCGAAATCCGCGGCGAGGCCGGCGCTCGTACGCCGCAGGTCGTCGAATACTCGAACGCGGAACTGGAGCTGCGCATGTTCTCGCGCTATCGGCTGAGTCCCGCGCTGCAGTGGCACTTCCAGCTGCTCGGCCGACTGCTCGGCGAGTTCTACGTTGCCAAGCTGCGCGAAGAGAAGCTGCGCGAGGCGAGCTACCTGCAGGCGGTGCACGAGACGGGTGCGCGCACCACCCACGACATCAAGAACCTCCTGCAGTCGCTGAACGTCCTCGTGTCGGTGGCCACCGAATCCGACGCGCGCGACGCGGCGCGCCTGAATGCGCTGGTGCGCCGCCAGCTCCCCGTGGTCGCCCAGCGTCTCGCCCAGACCCTCGAGCGGCTGCAGCGCCCTCAGCCGGAGGGAGAGAGCTACATCGCCGCCGCGGCATGGTGGGAAGGGATGGCGCGCCAGTACCAGAACGAGGGCGTGGATTTCCTGCCGGCGACGGTGGCGGCGAGCGCGCGCCTGCCGCGCTCGCTTTTCGACAGCGTGGCCGACAACCTGATCCGCAATGCGCTCGCCAAGCGGGCCGAGCAGCCGTCGGTCCGCGTGCAGGCCTCGTTCGACGGCGGCACGGCCCTCTCGCTGCGCGTGCGGGACACGGGCACGGCCGTGCCGGAAGACCTGGCGGCGGGATTGCTTCGCGCGCCGGTATCGTCGAGCGGCGGGCTCGGCATCGGCCTCTACCAGGCTGCGCGCCAGGCCTCGGCGAGCGGCTACCGGCTCGCGCTCGAGGCGAACCGCGACGGCGACGTGTGCTTCGTGCTTTCCGGGCCGGCGCTCTAGGGCAGGACACCCGCCGCGGCGAGCCGTCCGTACAGCAGACCGATTGGTATCCACAGCACTTGGTCGTCGAACTCGCCGCCCGTCGCGCCGCCGGGCGCCGGCGCATGAGTGATGTAGATCGTGTTGCCGTCCAGGTTTGCCGCTTCGTCGTTCCTGCCCGCCGCGAGAGCCGCGGCCGGACTCTGCGCCGCGACGAAATTCTTTCCGGGCGAGAACACGATGGCGACGACGGTGCCGGTGTTGGTCACCGAATTGTCGGCGGCACCGCAGCTGCCGGGCGCCGGCGCGGGGACGGAGACGCTCGACTTGCACACCAGGAGCTCTGACGCGCTCGGCAGGCAGGACATCCCGTTCTGCTTGAGCGCGGCCTTGGCCGTGAAATGCGGCACCACGCTCGTGCCCGAGCAGCCCGAGATATTTCGCGCGACGGCGTAACGCACGCGGTTGCTCCAGCCGTCCAGCGCATAGCCCGATGCGTCGGTCGGGTGAAAACCGAGCGTCACGGCGGGCAGGTAGCCGTCGTTGTAGTTGGAGCAATCGCCGCCGCCGGCCGGCGCCTCGAGGCCATTGGACGCGCTCGATGCCGGGCAC
>Ga0207707_10003930_pt1 | contig 13200 bp, 9 predicted proteins | sample KBSC83BmetaG_FD_184336 | JGI IMG/M metagenome (GOLD analysis project Ga0207707, IMG submission 184336) | Corn rhizosphere microbial communities from Kellogg Biological Station, Michigan, USA - KBS C8-3B metaG (SPAdes) (version 2) | ecosystem: Host-associated > Plants > Roots > Rhizosphere ... | reverse complement strand
TGACCACGCCGCCGGACTGGCCGGCGCCGATCACGTAAGGCTGCTTGCACTGGGCCTGGGCCTGTTTCTCGGTGCGGGCCCGGTCGTTGGGGTTCTGGAACGAGGCAAGGCCCCATTTCCCGACCAGTTCCTGGCCGCGGATGGTCGCCGGCACTTCGGGCTCGACCCCCGGCTCCGGCGCGGGCTGGGAAGACGAGCCGAAATTGCCGAGGCTCATGCCACCGCCGCAGGCCGCCAGCAACATCGCCAGCGCCGAGATCACGGACAAATTGGCAATCCCTCGCGCGTAGCCCAAACTGAACATGGCATTCCCCCGGAACAAGATCTTGGCCGCACCCACTTCGCAGCCAAGCGTAAAACTGCAGTCGGAGCAACAACTACGCCCGAAACCCAGTCTGGTTTCTCGAGCCTCAGCATCCTATACCAGCCTCAATAAGGCCTTAACCACCTTTGCTTGACGGGAACTTCGCCAGGCTATATTTCGGGCCCGCTATTAGCACTCCGAAGGCACGATTGCCAAAGGTGCGGGTCATTTTGGCGCCATGACGGCGTCGAATAAGGCCTCATTCCGATCCGCCTTCACTAGCCGAGCTGATCTGTAAAGCGAGCGTTCAAAAGGAAACGTCATGGCCAAATCCAAATTCCGTCCGCTGCATGACCGCGTCGTGGTCAAGCGTATCGACGCCGAAGAGAAGACCAAGGGCGGCATCATCATTCCCGATACGGCCAAGGAAAAGCCGTCCCAGGGCGAGATCACCGCGGTGGGACCGGGCGGCCGCGACGAAAGCGGCAAGCTGATCCCGATCGACCTCAAGGTCGGCGACCGCGTGCTGTTCGGCAAATGGTCGGGCACCGAGGTCAAGCTCGACGGCGATGAGCTCCTGATCATGAAGGAGTCCGACATCATGGGCGTGCTGGTCTGATTCGATAGCGCCGCACATCCTATCGTCATGCCCGGGCTTGACCCGGGCATCCATCTATCTTCGAAAAGAGTCTTGCGAGCGCGATGGATTGCCGGGCCTACGCCGCGCCGAAGGGGCTTCAGCCCCGTAGGCGGGTCAAGCCCGGCAATGACGATGCAAAAAGCGCCAGGCGCCCCAATCAACCAATTCCAGGAGTATTTCAAATGGCTGCCAAAGACGTAAAATTTGCCGGAGACGCGCGCGACCGCATGCTGCGCGGCGTCGATGTTCTCGCCAACGCCGTCAAGGTGACGCTCGGGCCGAAGGGCCGCAACGTCGTCATCGAGAAGAGCTTCGGCGCGCCGCGTATCACCAAGGACGGCGTCACCGTCGCCAAGGAGATCGAGCTCGACGACAAGTTCGAGAACATGGGCGCGCAGATGCTGCGCGAAGTCGCCTCCAAGACCAACGACACCGCGGGCGACGGCACCACCACCGCGACCGTGCTGGCGCAGGCGATCGTCCGCGAGGGCGGCAAGTCGGTCGCCGCCGGCATGAATCCGATGGACCTCAAGCGCGGCATCGACATCGCGGTCCACGCCGTGGTCAGGGATATCGAGAAGCGCGCCAAGCCCGTCGCGTCCTCCTCCGAAGTCGCCCAGGTCGGCACCATCTCGGCCAACGGCGATGCCGCCATCGGCAAGATGATCGCTCAGGCGATGCAGAAGGTCGGCAATGAGGGCGTCATCACTGTCGAGGAGAACAAGTCGCTCGAGACAGAGGTCGACATCGTCGAGGGCATGAAGTTCGACCGCGGCTATCTGTCGCCCTATTTCGTTACCAATGCCGAGAAGATGACGGCCGAGCTCGAGGACGCCTACGTGCTGCTGCACGAGAAGAAGCTTTCGGGTCTGCAGGCCATGCTGCCGGTGCTGGAAGCCGTGGTGCAGTCCGGCCGTCCGCTCCTGATCATCGCCGAGGACGTCGAGGGCGAGGCGCTCGCAACGCTGGTGGTGAACCGCCTGCGTGGCGGGCTGAAGGTCGCCGCCGTCAAGGCGCCGGGCTTCGGCGACCGCCGCAAGGCCATGCTGGAAGACATCGCGATCCTGACCGGCGGTCAGTTGATCTCCGACGAACTGGGCATGAAGCTCGAAAGCGTCACCGTGAACATGCTGGGACGCGCGGGCAAGGTCGTGATCGACAAGGAGAACACCACGGTCGTCAAGGGCGCCGGCAAGAAGAAGGACATCGAGGCCCGCGTCACCCAGATCAAGGCGCAGATCGAGGAGACCACGTCTGACTATGATCGCGAAAAACTGCAGGAGCGGCTTGCCAAGCTCGCGGGCGGCGTCGCGGTGATCCGCGTCGGCGGCGCGACCGAGGTCGAGGTCAAGGAAAAGAAGGACCGCGTCGAGGACGCGCTGAACGCGACCCGCGCGGCCGTGCAGGAAGGCATCGTGCCGGGCGGCGGGGTGGCGCTGCTGCGCGCCAAGAAGGCGGTCGGGCGCATCCACAACGACAATGCCGACGTTCAGGCCGGCATCAACATCGTGCTCAAGGCGCTCGAAGCCCCGCTCCGCCAGATCGCGGAGAACGCCGGTGTCGAGGGCTCGATCGTGGTCGGCAAGATCCTCGAGGACAAGTCGGAGACCTTCGGCTTCGACGCCCAGACCGAGGAATATGTCGACATGGTCAGCAAGGGTATCATCGACCCGGCCAAGGTGGTGCGGGCCGCGCTGCAGGACGCCTCCTCGGTGGCCGGTCTTCTGGTCACCACGGAAGCCATGGTCGCCGAAGTGCCGAAAGAGCAGGCGCCGGCGATGCCCGGCGGCGGCGGCGGCATGGGTGGAATGGGCGGCATGGGGTTCTGACCTCCTGCCGTTTCAGCAAGGGTTCGCGAGAAGGCCGCCTCCGGGCGGCCTTCTTTTTGGCGGATGACACACGGGTTTGCTACCAAGGCGACGTCAATTCCGTCCAGCCTCCGAGGAAATTTGCATGCGCGCGTTTTTGTTGGTCGCGGTGGGCCTGTTCGCAGCCACGCCGGACTTCGCTCTGGCCCAGATGAAGCTGTCGACCAAGCCCGATCCGAACGCCGTCGAGACCCGTTACTTCACCGCGATCGACGGGCTGATGGACGGCAATGCCGACGTCATCCTGAAGGAGGTGCGGCAGGGCAAGACCGTCACCTCGGCGTCGCTCGATCTCTGCTACCCGGCCGAGAAGAATTCCGAGCGCAAGGACCGCTTCGTCGTCAATCTTTCGGTCAGCGGCCAGACCCTGACCGGGTCGACGCAAAGCCTCGTCGAAAAGAAGCCGGTCGCGGTCAAGATCACGCGCAAGCAGAATGGCGACACCTTCGATTTCCGCGGCCAGATCACCGTCGGCCAGACCGTGACCGAGGTACTCTCGTCCGAGAATTCCGATATCAGTGAAAAGGAATTCCAGGACAGCCAGACGGTCGATGACGGCATCAATGCGACGCCGAAGGATTTCACCGAAGTCTCGCCGGAATCGGTCGGCGTGCGGATCAAGCTCGAGGCCGCGCTGGACTTCCTAAAGAGCCTGAAGGGCCAGGACATCGAGATCGGCGTGAACAGCCTCAGCATCACCTGCGACGCGCTGCGTTCCGGCCAGCAGACGCTGGCGCTGACCGTCGATCCCGACCGCGCCGCCGCCCTGATCGCCAAGGCGAAGTCGCTGCCGGGCGTGGTGGCGGCGGGCTGGACCACGGGCCTCGTCGAGATGGACCGCACCATCCGCTTTTCCGCTGCCGACTGGCGCGACGGCGACAAGGTCAACCGCGACAAACTGGCGGCTGCGATTTCGAGCGTGCTGTCGAAGACGCTCGCGGCCAAGCCCGCGACGTCGAGCTGGAGCGCGACCACCGGCAAGCTGAAGCTGACCTTCAAGCGGCAAAGCCCGCTCTATCCCGCGCTCGACCTCACCGACACGATCGAGGTCGACGGCATCGTCTCGCCGGACAAGCCCGGCGGATCGGATCATCTGATGCTCTGGATCAGCAGTCCCTCCACCACCACGAGCGACGAGAGCGCAGGCCCCAAGCTCACGCTCGCGGATGATGCCGCCAGCGGCGAGGAGGAAGGCGATTCGCGCGACGAGACCGGCTCGATCGAGGCGCTGACAAAAGAATTGAAGGGCCAGCGCTGGGACGCCGACAAATCGGTGTGGAAGTAGCGCGGGCTCGCAGCCTCCGCGAATATCATCGTCTCTGCCACGCAGCCGGGGTCTACCCGGTTGCGCATCGCAAGTCACGCGAGCCGCTTGGCCCGACTTGCGATGGAGCGGTGTAACGCCTGCTCACCGCCGCGTTCAGTTGGTGTTGAGCCGGAAGCGCAGCGTCCTGGGCCCGACGAAGAAGACGGAGTCGCCCTGCCGCTTCCAGGTGGTGACGTCGGTCAGGGCGGCGATCAGTTCATCGTCGGCCTGCGCCTTCGCCGGCGGACAGGGCCGGTCCTCCATCTGGCCCGCGACAAAGATCACGGTGTTGCCCGCCACCGAAAACTGGCCCTTGCCGCCCTTGCACCAGAGCTCGAGGACAACCTCGCCATTGTCGCCGATGTCGAGGTCGGGCACCCGCTTCGATCCGGCCTGGGGCAGCGCGTCCAGCGTCATTTCCATGCCGAAGGGAAATCCGGTCTCGGCCTTGGCCGCACCCGCCGCGGCAACAGATGCGAGCAGGACCAGGGCAACACCGGCCCGACACATACCAGAATGGATCGAACGCATGAACACCTCTCGAACTGCAACCTGACGCTCCGGCGCCGTTCTATTCGACGGGTGCGACGTTGAACAGGTTCGCCGCGGCCAAAAAATGCCTCAAAAAAATCCCCGCTCGCCTTGCGGCGGCGGGGATTTCTTGCCTCGGTCTTGCGGGTCTACGGCGCCTTCAGCACCATGAGGGTGAACGGATAGACATAGGCCTGCAACGTCACGAGGATACCGACCAGACAGGCCAGGATGATCGAGTGCCTGAACACGTAGCGCAGGATCGAACCTTCGTGGCCGTACCAGTTGGTCGCGGTGGAGGCCACCACGATCGACTGCGCGTCGATCATCTTGCCCATCACGCCGCCGGAGGAGTTGGCGGCGGCCATCAGCACCGAGGACAGGCCGAGCTGTTCGGAGGTGATCTTCTGCAGATTGCCGAACAGGATGTTCGAGGCGGTGTCCGATCCCGTCAGCGCCACGCCCAACCAGCCGAGCAGCGTGCCGAAGAAGGGATAGAGCACGCCGGTCGCCGCGAAGGCGAGGCCGAGGGTGGCGTCGATGCCGGACAGCCGCGTCAGGGTCCCGATCGCCAGCATCGCCGAGATCGTGATCAGCGAGATCGCACACAGCTTGATAGTGCGGCCGTATTCGCTGACCAATTTCGCCGGCGACAGGCCTGCGAGCAAGCCGGAGATGATCGCCGCGATCAGCATGCCGGTCCCGGTGAAGGACAGATACGTGAACCCGAATACGGCGCCTTCCTTGGTCGGCTGCGACACCACCGGCGGCACCTTGTTGATCATGTTGTGCAGATCGGGCACCGGATAGTTCCAGGTGAAGATCGAGTTCGCCCAGGTCTTGAACGCCCCATTACCCCAGATCAGCATCACGATGCACACGATGATCCATGGCAACAGCGACCTCCAGAGCTCGCTCTGGCTGAGCGGCGTCTTGTCGAGGGGCTTTGCCGCCGCCATGGTGGCGGCCGATTCATCGCGCCCGCGCAGCGCCGGCGAGAGCCAGAGCTGCTTCGGTTGCCAGACCCTGAGGAACAGGATCAGGCAGCCCATCGAGATGAGCGAGGCGCCGATGTCGACGATCCAGGGATTGATGTAGTTCGAGATCACGAATTGCGGGATCGCGAAGGAGACGCCGGTGACGAGGATCGCCGGCCAGACTTCCTTCATGCCTCTCCAGCCGGCGAACGCCCACACCACCCAGAACGGCACGATCAGCGAGAACACCGGCAATTGCCGGCCGACCATGGCGCCGAGAATGTAGGGATCGAGGCCGGTCACCGAAGCGAGGCCCTGGATCGGCGTGCCGAGCGCGCCATAGGCCACAGGTGCGGTGTTGGCGATCAGCGACAGGCCCGAAGCCGCGAGCGGCGAGAAGCCAAGACCGATCAGGATCGAGCCGGTGATCGCGACCGGCGTGCCGAATCCGGATGCACCTTCGAAGAACGCGCCAAACGAGAATGCGACGAGGAGAAGCTGCAGGCGCCGATCTTCCGTGACGCCGCCGACCGCGCGCTTGAGCAGCTCGAATGTGCCGGTCGTCACCGTGAGCTGGTAGAGGAAAATGACGTTCAGCACGATCCAGCCGATCGGGAAGAAGCCGGCGACAACACCGAGCAGCGAGGCGCGGATCGACATGCCCGCGGGCATGGTGAAGATGAAGATCGCGATCAGGTTGGTCACGATCACCGCGATGATCGCCGCGATATGCGCCTTCACCTTGCCGCTTGCAATCAGCACCAGCAGCGTGACAACGGGAATGGCCGCCGCAATCGTCGACAGCGCCACACTCCCTCCCAGGGTGCCTGGGTAATAGTTTTGATTCCACATTGCGTTTCTCCCCCACGCGCTTACGGGGCACGTCCGCCCATGTGGCGTGCCTAACGCGGTTGCAGGGGTAAACCATCCAATGTGCGAAATAATCCCGCGGAATTTGCCGTCGGCAAATTTCGCTCACAAGGTCGCGAAGTCGGCCGGCCCCCTGCCTCGCGCCGTAATCACCATGCTAGGGTTGAGTCGCGGGCCCGGACAAGACAAGTAGCACCATGATACTTATGACTTTAGTCTAAGTACGCTCGAATCCCCAATTATCTCAGGCTTTTGGCCCGCTCTCCTGGAGAATTTTCCCTGTGAACAATATCCGCGCGACGCTCGCGATCGTCTGGCGCATCGCAGCACCCTACTTCCGTTCCGAGGATAAATGGGCCGCCTGCACCCTGCTCGCCGCCGTTATCGCCATCGAGTTGTCGCTGGTCGGCACCGACGTCTTGATCAACCAGTGGCGAAATCGGTTCTACACCGCACTGCAGGAAGTGAACTACGAGGGTTTCGTCCGGGAGATGATTGTCTTCATCGCGATCGCGACCGCTTCCGTCCTGCTTTCGGTCTATCAGCTCTATCTCAATCAATGGCTGCAGATCCGTTGGCGCAACTGGATGACGCGCCAATATCTCGGCGATTGGCTGCACGATGCGAATCACTACCGCCTGCAACTCCAGGGCGATGCGGCCGACAATCCGGACCAGCGCATGTCCGATGACATCAAGATTTTCGTCGAGAGGACGCTCGAGGTCGGCGTCGGCCTGTTGAGCGCCGTCGTCTCGTTCCTGTCCTTTGTCGTGATTCTCTGGGGCCTGTCGGAGGCCGCGCCGCTGCATCTGTTCGGCAGTCCTTACGCGATCCCCGGCTATCTGGTGTGGGCCGCGCTGGTCTATTCGATCCTTGGGACGGCCCTGACGCAATGGATCGGCGCTCCGCTCGTCAATCTCGATTTCGAGCAGCAGCGCCGCGAGGCCGACTTCCGGTTCAACCTGGTGCGGGTGCGCGAGAATTCCGAGCAGATCGCGCTGCTCGACGGCGAGCGCGCCGAACGCGCCCGCCTGTTCGATCGCTTCGGCAACGTGGTGGCGAACTGGTACGCCATCATGAGCCGGACGATGCGGCTGACGGCCTTCACCCAGAGCTACGCCCAGGCCGCCGTCATCATACCGGTCGTGCTGGCCGCGCCGGCCCTGTTTGCCGGCAAGATCCTGATCGGCACGCTGCTGCAGGCTGCGGAGGCCTTCGGCAACGTGCAGAAGGCCTTGTCATTCTTCGTGGGGATTTACCGCAGTATGGCGGAATGGCGCGCGGTGGTGGCCCGCCTCGACGGCTTCGAGATGTCGGTCCAAAGCGTCGCACGTCTGAGAAAGAGCGATGATTCGATCCGCGTCAGCGCGGGCGGCAACGGCGGCGAGATCGATCTCGAGAAGCTCCTGGTGCGGCTACCCAACGGCACGCCGCTGATCTCCGCAGCCGATTTCCGCATTCGTCCAAGCGAGCGACTCCTGGTCACCGGCCCTTCCGGCGCCGGCAAGTCGACGCTGTTTCGTGCGATTGCCGGGATCTGGCCGTTCGGAAACGGCTCGATTGCGATTCCCGCCAATGCGTCGCTGATGATGCTGCCGCAGAAGCCCTATTTCCCGATCGGGACGCTGCACGCGGCGGTCGCCTTTCCGAGCGAAGCGAGCGCCTTCAGCATCGATCGGATCAAGGAGGTTTTGACAGAGGTCGGCCTGCCGCAGCTCGCCGCGCGGCTCGACGAGCAAGAGCACTGGAACCGGGTACTGTCGCTGGGCGAGCAGCAGCGGCTCGGCATCGCGCGCGCGCTGTTGCAGTCACCGCAATTCCTGTTCCTCGACGAGGCCACCGCCTCGCTCGACGAACCCTCCGAGGCCGCACTCTACCACCTGCTGCAGGAGAAGCTTCCCGGCACCACGATGGTCTCGATCGGCCATCGCGCGACGCTCGAGGCATTCCACCAGCGCAAGGTCACGCTCGCCCGCGACGGCGATCACTACGCGCTGCAGGGCGGCAGCGAACGCACCGCGCCGTAGCGCCTGTGCCGGCGGGGACGGGAAACGCGCGCGCTACGGCGGCACAGCGGGCCCTCAATCGCCAAAGGAAAAGGGCGGCGGATTACTCCGCCGCCCTTCCGTCATCCCAAGTCCGGAAGCTTACTTCAGGTTGGTCATCGCCGTCAGGTCAGCCGACAGCTTGGCGATGCCCGCAGCGCCGCACCAGTTGGAGCCGACACCAGTCGGGTTGATCGCGGTGATGTTGGTGGTCCCGCTTGCCCTGAAATCGCTGGTGAAAGCGTTGCAGTCACCCTTCGAAAGGTTGGTGTCGGAGTAACGCAGATCCAGCGTGAAGACCTTGTAGGTAAAGCCGATGCCGATGTTCCAGGTGTTGTAGTCGGCGTACTTGATACCGTTCGGGAACGGCCCGGCAAAACCGGGATTGGTGAAGGTCGTTCCATAGAACGAATCGGAGGTTCCGAGCCACTGGCGGCCGAACTCGCCGGAGACGTACATGCCGACGCCGCTGGTGCCGAAGATCGTGCTGGGCGCGGTGTACTTGCCGGTGATCGAGGTGTAGTTGCCGTAGGCGCCGGTGTTGAGGAAGTTCGGCGAATAGTACTCGTTCAGGCCGAATGCCCAGTTGTCGTTAACCGTGTAGGTAACCTTGCCGTAGACTTCGAAGAAGCTGACGTCCTTCTTCATCACGTTGCCATTGGGCAGGAAGTTGGCGGCGCATTCAGCGCTGAGCGGCCTGCCGGCGGCGTCAACGGGCGCACCGAAGAAGCAGGTTCCGCCCGGGTACAAGTAACCCCAAATACCGATGTCGAAGGCAAACGCGCCGAAGGTCGGGCGGATACCGCCGTAGACGTCGACTTCAGCCGCGGCGCGATTGGCGAAGGAAATGCTCTCGGCGGAGACGCCGGCGTACAACTGCAAGTCCTTGTTGATGTTGTAGCGCGGCTCGAAATAGGCGGCGACCGACGGCTTGTGGTTGGACTGGGTGATGCCGCGGAAGACGTAATCGCTCATGAGGGCGCTGCCGAAGGCGATGTCCCAAGGCTCAAACGCCGGCGGCGGTGGCGCCTTCATCGCCTTGACCGGCATATCCGCCGCAAGAGCCGAACCTGAAACCATTGCCAGCGCCGTTGCTAACAACACCATTTTCTTCATAACGATCCCCATCACTTTCCAAGAACCAGCCCGATTCCGGACGCCCCCAAGGGCAGATCGATAATCTGGCTGCAGACGAATTTTGCTAACCCGAAGCCAATCTGGATCGCGCCACCCAAGCGGTGAAGCAAAAAAGTCAAGCATCTGCCGCCTTTTTGGGCGTTTGAGCGATTCCAAGAAAGGTTGTTGCAGGGTGTTGCATTCCAACAACAATCTTGAAGCTTCTCGCCTGAAAAACGGCCCGCAAAGATACGGGCCGTGCGCATGGCGCTGCGCACGACCGGGAGAGGCCGCGAATCAGTCTGTGTAGCTCTGGGGCGGGCTCACCATGCCCAAGCAAAAGGCCGCGGAGCCCAGGGGCGTCGCGGCCTCGTTGCAGCCGATGTGAGGGGGCTTGCCTAGCCGTTGTGGTCGTCGCCGCCGGATGACGGGTTGTGGCCATAGGACGGAGCCGAGTGGCTCGGCATCGCCCAGCTTGGTTCAGCCGGAGCAGGTGCCGGCTCGGGAGCCGGAGCAGGCTCGGGTTCGTGCGCAGGCATTGGAGCCGCAGCCTTGGGCGACCTCTTCTTCGGGGCGCTCTTCTTGGGCGCAGCCTTCTTTGCGGTTTTCTTCGCTGACTTCTTCGCCGATTTCTTCGCTGACTTCTTGGCTGATTTCTTCGCTGACTTCTTGGCGGCCTTCTTCGCCGACTTCTTCGCGGACTTCTTCTTCGCCGCTACAACTTTTTTCTTCTTAGCCTTTTTCCCCTTGCTCTTTTTCGCTTTAGCCATCGAGATCCTCCTGTTGCCGCCGATTCATGCCCATCAGGCGTTTCAAGTCGACCGCGCCCTTTGCGCGGGGCCATTCGATCAATTCGGTCCTGGCCGCGGACCTCCCGTCGCCCAATCGAGAAGCTCAATCGTGTGCACGACAGGAACCGATGTGCCGCCGGCAATCTGCATCATGCATCCGATGTTGCCCGCGGCAATCATGTCCGGCTTGACGCTTGCGATATTGGCGACCTTTCGATCGCGCAATCTCGTCGCAATGTCAGGCTGGAGAAGGTTGTAGGTCCCAGCCGAACCGCAACACAAATGACTCTCAGGCACATCTTTCACCACGAAACCGCTCTTGGAAAGCAATTCTTTCGGAAGGGTTGTGATTTTCTGCCCGTGCTGCAGCGAACAGGCCGAGTGATAGGCCACGACAATGTCGCCGTGTTGGCGCGGTTGCGCCGCGAGCTCGAGGCCTGCGAGATACTCGGTGATATCCTTTGCCAGCGTTGAGATCCTCGCTGCCGGGCCGGCAAAATCGCGGTCCTCCCGCAGCATGTAGCCGTAGTCCTTGATCACCGTTCCGCACCCCGAGGTCGTCACCAGGATGGCGTCGAGGCCGCCGCGACCGGCCTCCGCCGTCCATGCCGCAATATTGGCGCGGGCGCGCGCCAGCGCGTCGCCGTCACGGCCCATGTGATGGGTCAATGCGCCGCAACATTGCTCGTCCTTGACCAGCACGACCTCGATGCCGTGGCGCGTCAGCACGTTGATGGCGGCCTCGTTGATGCGCGGCGCCAGCACCTGCTGAGCGCATCCCTGCAGCAGTGCAACGCGGGCACGACGCTCCCCGGCGGCAGCAAACACGCTGCCGCCGGCGGGGCCGGGCGGCGGCAGCCGGGAGGGCGCCATCGCCAGCATCGCCGTGATGCGCCGCAAAAGGCCCGGCGTCGCCGAGACTTTTGGCGTCGGCAAAAGCGCTGCGAAAGGCCTTGCGAGCCCGGCGAGCCGAAGGCTCCAGCGGAACCAATTCGGGTCCGGCAGCACCAGCGCGAGCAGCGATCGCAGCAGCCGCTCCGTCAGCGGGCGGCTGTAATCGCGCTCGATCCGGACCCGCGCCTGGTCGACGAGATGCATGTAGTTCACGCCCGACGGACAGGTCGTCATGCAGGCGAGGCAGGAGAGGCAACGGTCGATATGCTTGACCACCGCCTCGGTCGGCTTCTGGTCCTTCTCCAGCATCTCCTTGATGAGATAGATTCTCCCGCGCGGGCTATCGAGCTCGTCGCCGAGCAGCACATAGGTCGGACAGGTCGCCGTGCAGAAGCCGCAATGCACGCAGGCGCGCAGGATCTTGTCGGCTTCCTTGATGTCGGGGTCGGCGAGTTGCGCGAGGCTGAATTCGGTCTTCATGCCGCCCCCCGGATCATCCGGCCCCGGTTGAGGATTTGCTTCGGATCGAAGCTCTGCCGCACCCGCTCGCCAAGCGCGGCGACGCCTTGTGCTTGCGGATGGAAAACGTCGACGTTCCGCCGTACCTCCTCGGAGGCCCGCAGCAGCATGGCGTGACCGCCGGCCGCGCTGACGCGGCTGCGCACCAGCGCGGCCTGGGCGTCCGGCTTCGGCGGCAGCGCAGCCCAGATCAGCCCGCCGCCCCAGTCATAGATGACCTCGCCCCCGGTTTCGCGCGCCAGCCCCTCGCCGAGCGCGCCGCCCGCAGCCGGCGGGCAGACGATCCGCCAGACAGGCCGGGCGCCGAGGGCTCCGTTGGCCGCAAAGGGCTCGACGTCGCGGATCGAGCGCCAGACCTCGGCGGAGACCGCGTCTTCCAGCATCTCGGCGGTTCCGAACGGTGCCAGCGTCTTCGCAAGCGAGGCCGCGCGGTGGGCGGCAGAAGCCGGAATGCCCTCGAGCCGCACCAGCGTGACGGCACCGTCAGGCGACCCCAGCCGGTCGAGCCCACCGACCGACGGGCGCAGCGCGGAAGGGGGCAGATGGGCCGCCGCAGAGACGTCGAAGGGCGAGCCGAGCGCCGCGGTCATGGCGCGATTGGCGGTGAGGTCGTCGAGGGAGCTCAGCACCAGCGTCCGCTCGCTCTCCGGTCGCGGCATCACCTTGAGCGTCACCTCCGTCATGACCGCGAGCGTCCCGAACGAACCCGCGAGCAGCTTGCAGAGGTCGTAGCCCGTGACGTTCTTCACCACCTTGCCGCCGGTCTTGAAGCTGTCGCCGAAGCCCGACACCGCATGCGCGCCGAGTAGATGGTCGCGCGCCCCGCCCGCCTTGATGCGACGCGGCCCGGCCAGCCCCGTGCCGATCATGCCACCGACGGTCCCAAGCTCGGCCGTGCCGAGCAGCGGCGCGGTATCCATCGGCTCAAAGGCAAATTGCTGGTTCTTGGAATCGATCAGCGACAGCACGTCGGCGAGCGGCGCGCCCGCTTCCACCGTGATGATCAGCTCGTTCGGCTCGTAGGAGGTGACGCCGTTGAGCGCCGACAGGTCGAGCACGGCATTGGTCGCCATGACCTGGCCGATGCCGCGCCTGGAACCATGGCCGATGATTTCCAACGGCTGCTCGCTTGCAATCGCCGCCCGGACCACCGTTTCGACGTCCTTGGCGTCACGTATTTTCAGGATATCCACGCCAACCCGCCTGCTCTGCCCACGCCATCCTTGCGGCAACACCCTCGCATCGCCGCCCTCCTTCGCCCCTTCTAGAGCATGACGGGAAAAAGTGGAGGGCTGTTTTGCGAAAAACTTCGCGCCCCCTGCCACCACGCTTCGACCTC
>Ga0207707_10003929_pt1 | contig 13202 bp, 9 predicted proteins | sample KBSC83BmetaG_FD_184336 | JGI IMG/M metagenome (GOLD analysis project Ga0207707, IMG submission 184336) | Corn rhizosphere microbial communities from Kellogg Biological Station, Michigan, USA - KBS C8-3B metaG (SPAdes) (version 2) | ecosystem: Host-associated > Plants > Roots > Rhizosphere ... | reverse complement strand
GAGAGCTTCCCGAAGAGGTGATACACCAGCGGCCTCTGCAACGAATCGCGTTCGGCAGGCAGGTCGACTACCCGGTTGGGCGCGTACGAAAGCACGTCCGTGGATGGAGCGCCACCAAAGCGCTCCATGTTGATCGCGGTCTCCAGCAGCGAGTCGCACGTGGTGGTCACGAACAGATCGAAGTCCGTGATGGCGGCGAGCCGCCTGAGCGCCTGCGGCGGCTCGAACTGCGCATCCTTGATGATGCTGCGCAGGCGCACATAGGCTTCCTCGCGCCGGCCTCGCGCAGCCAGGAACCAGCACACGACGTCATTGAGTGTGTACGGCCGGGGCAATTCGGCGACATTGACGTTCAGTCGCGCAGCCAGCTTCTCGGCGACCCAGTCCAGCAGCAGCCGCGGCCCGCGATCGGTCTCCACCTGCAGCAGGTCGGGTCCGATGATCGGAATGACCCGTCGCTCCTCGATGAAACTGAGGAGGTCATCCCAGGCATCCTCATCCAGAGTGCTCGCCGGAAAGCCGATGACGGAGGCGTTGGTCATAGCAAGGAAGCGCGGATCGCCGGCATCGCGCACCGGTCTGGTTCTGTTTATTGGTTGCTGGCGATTCTGCGATCGAGTGTGCCGGAACGCTCCAGGGACCGCAATTGAGCAGACGTCATTCGGTGAGCCCATCGGCGGCGCCGGCGCTGCGACCGGCGTGCTCATCGCCATCGTCGAGGTTGACCCACCGGTGGCCCTTCACGGATCATTCGGCTCGCGATGCGGGCTCCAGCGAGGCAAAGCAGTATCGCGTTGGGCGCCGATGCTTCCATTCTGCCGTGACCGCGTCCTGATGGGGTGTCATCGAGCCTGGGTTGAACGACCAAGTCATTGTTTTAGCTGATATTGAACGACGGAGAGATGGCCGAGCGGTCGAAGGCGCTGGACTGGAATTCCAGTAACATCTTCACGGGTGTTCGTGGGTTCGAATCCCACTCTCTCCGCCACAAAAGGCAATAACCCGGGTCGCGTGCTGAGGCGTTCCAGCCTCTTGCACGACACCGGTCGGATACCGCCCGGCAGGGGTGCCCCGCATGCGGGGCACGGGAGAGGCCGCGAGGCTGAACCCTGGTCCGACTGGGAGCGCGCAGCGCGCGATTAGGCGGCCCAGCGGGCGAGGCCCGGAGGGCCGAGGTCATCCCCATCCCACGGCGCCTCCGGTGCCACAGGCGTGCCAATCCCCCGGCGGTGCGACAGGCGCGCTCCTCCGGTTGCCGTGCCCCCCGCGCCTTCAATGCACATCAACCGGCCACAGAGTCGCCGCCGTCTGGCGCCCCTGCTCATTCATGACCGGGCTGCGAGGCGCGAGCACGACCGGCGTGAGCGTCGTAGGTACAGGCGCCACAACCAAGTTCTCATTGCCCGCAAAGAACAGCGTGCCGCCATCCAAGCTGATCGCACTCGCGATCGTGCTGCCAGTCGGGCAAGCGACCGATCCGTTCGAAGAGGGTGCGCAGGCGGCGTAGTCCGCGATGTCGAAATATCCCAGGCTGGTCAAGTCAGGGTGCGCCTGTTGCGCGTCGAACACGAACACGCGCGGGTGGATCGTCGACTCATTTGCGTAAGCATCGGCACGATAGGCGAGCACGTAGACACGTGAGCCGTCTGGAGTTACCAGCCCGGCTCTCGCGTAGTAGCTCTGAGAAAGTGGGGAAGCCGTCGGCAGCGTCGCCGCGCCGATCAGGTTGAACGCCCCGTCGCGCAATTCGACGTTATCGAACAGCACACGGTCGCCGGTCTCACTCAGCGAGAAATAGTAGCTGAACGTCAGTCCTGCCGGGTTGATGCGCAGCACGGAGTCGGCCGCGTTCATGTAGAGCATGGGCTCGGGAGAGGCAGCGGCGGTCTGAGTGATGATCAGCCTCTCGCCATCGCGCGACATCGCGTACCAGGGACCGTCATAGAAATCCGTACGTAGCGGGATACTGAGGGGTGTCGGATTCAAAGACTGCGGCGTGATGTAGGCCATCTTGGCGAAGATGGCGGCCGGAAAATCCCCGACGGCGAGCCACGATCGTCCGTCATTCGTCGTCTGAATGCCGAAGCCCAGCGTGCCGAACGTGGGGTTCAGGCCGATGTTCGGTAGAGACAGCGACTGCTGCGTGGCGAGCGTCGCCGGGTCCAGGAGCCGAATCGCGCTGCCGGAGACGTCGGCATTCGATGTTGCCCACAAACCTGTGCCATTCTGCGTCAAGCCGACATCGTAGGCCGCCGCAAAAAGCACGTCCGAGGTCGTCCACGAGCTTCCGGAGTGGTGGAAGCTCATGATGGACTCAGTGGTTACGTTCGCAGCGTAGATGGAGTCTCGCTCGGCATCATATGCGAGCGAGCGCAACGAGCCCTGCGTCGGAATTGCGGCATAGCTGTACGCAGGAGCAGCCACCGCCGTGACCGTCCCCGTACTCGTAGTCAAGCCGAGGGCGTTGGAAAATCCGACGACGTGATTACCGGCCGAGAGCGGAGCAAACTGGGCGATGACCTCAGTGTCGTTGACGAGTACGACGCTGTTGGTTGTACCGCCTTGCAGCTGCAAACGGCCTGTCAGGGAGGCAATCGAGCTGAATCCGGTGCCGCGCAGAATCACCCGTGCCGGCTGCCCCGTCAGCTGGGTGTACGGCGCCAGGCTCCTCACCTGCGGCAACTCCTTGTCGAGGGTTAGGCTGAATGTTACGGGTGTCATCGTCGCGGAGGCCGGCGTGATCGTCACGTGCGCGGTGGAGATCGCCCCATCCGGTAGGGCGCCCAGTGCGCTCTGATCGATCGTGTAGGTCAGCGACTCACCGGTCCGGCCGCTGCTCTGGGTCAGCACCAGCCACGGTTGGTCACTCGCGCCGTTCCACCCGATGACCGGGCCCGCCACGACGTTGATGGGCACGGAGCCTGACAGCGCCGGCGCAGTGGTCTCGGCATCGACTCTCACCGGCACGTCGGCCGGCCGCATCAGGCCGACGCCGACCGTGAAGGCGACAGGCACCACCACGTCTGTGCTGGGATAGGCCCCCTGCAGACGGATGTTGGCTGTGTAGGCCCCCGCAGGGAGGTTGCTTGCGTCGGCAACGACCTGTTCACCCGTCCCGTTCGCGGTGAGGGTCAGCCAGCCCGAGGGCTGTCCGCTGGGATACTCGGCAGTGGCCGTAACCGGGGGATTCCACGAGGGCGGCGTTATGCCCAAGGTCGCCGAGGCCGTGGAATTTTCAACCGATGCCAGCGTCAGGCTGGTGGGATTCGCCGCCAAGCGAACATCGCCGCCGGTGGGCGCCGTGACCGTATAGCTGACACTGACGATGGACGAAAACGACCCGGAGCTCACCTGAACGCTGCCGTTATAGAGGCCCGAGGGCAGTGAGGCGAGGGCGATCGTGAACGAGGAAGCGGTGACGTTGGTGATGGCGAGCCAGGGACTGCCGCTCTGGATCGCAGTCGAGAATGCTGTCTGTCCGTCGGGCAATTGAACCGTGACAACCTGCGAGGCAGGCGTGCCGCTCGCCGCAGTCGCCGCGGCCGCCAGCGGTGAGACCTGAAGTATCTTTGTTACCGTGACCGTGTACGACAGCGTTACCGGCGAGTTGCCGATCTGATGAGCACACGCTGAGTCGGAACAGGCCAGCAGCGAGAGTTGCCCCGTGTAGGTCCCCGCAGGCAGTAGCGCGGCGGCGGTTATCTGCGCCGTCGCGGTCGTTCCCGTCACCGCTATCGGTATCACCGGGCTGAGCCCCTGACCCGTCATCTGTGCTGCGACATAGAGTGAGCCGGTGTACTGACCGGTGGCCGTGATGGTGACGATCTGCGGCGGGGGCGGCGACTGGCCTTGCCGGTAGGTGAAAGTGACAGAGGATTTGTCGGCGGAAAACTGCAACGAGGGTGGGGCGTTACCACCATTGCCACCGCCGCCACCGTTGGAACCCCCGGAGTCGCCGCCCCCACCTCCGCCTCCGCAACCGACCAGCAGCAGACTGATCGCGACAAGGCACAGCAGTGCAACCGGGGCTCGGAAGCACGAGCACACACGCTGAACCATCTGGAGGGGCTCCTGACTCATTGTTGTTTATTCTTCTGCAGCGGATCGGGCGCCTGGACCCCGAATGTTACCGCTACCTAAAACCTTATCTGAACCTTTCAGCCGCGTCCACCAGCCGGCGCGGTCGAGTCTCTGGCGGGGCCCGGGAGGCTCTCTTCCCACCAGAGGGCCCTCGCGGAAGGTGTCCCGATCATGCCGGGACCGTGACAGGCTGAGCCGCCAGGCTCAGCACCAGGCCCCGCTGGAGCCGCCGAATCCGGCCACCCCCATACCTTGTGGTAGGATCGCCCGCCCTGGCGGACCCCGCTCCCGCGGATGAACGGAGTGGTTGATTGCCATGGGAGTCAAAGAGTTACGCGCAGATTCCAACGGTCCATGGTAGCTCGTATCGGCTTCTCCGCGACGACCAGTCGTGAATCCCGTCAGGGCCGGAAGGCAGCAGCGGCAGCGGCGATGTCGGGTGCCGGAGCAAGAGCTGGTGCGGGCTACCTCCGTGGAATTGCGCAGCAGGAGCCCCAGATAACCGCCTATGGCTTACACCGCTCTAGCCCGTAAGTGGCGCCCGAAGAAATTCGCCGAGCTGGTCGGGCAGGAGCACGTCCGACGCGCCCTGGTGAATGCGCTGGAGACGGGACGGGTGCACCACGCGTTCCTCTTCACGGGCACACGCGGGGTCGGCAAGACGACCATCGCCCGAATCTTTGCCAAGTGCCTCAACTGCGAGACCGGCGTGACGGCCGAGCCGTGCGGGGTCTGTGCGACCTGTCGTGAGATCGATGCGGGACGCTTCATCGATCTGATCGAAGTCGACGCCGCGTCGCGCACCAAAGTGGATGACACCCGCGAGCTGCTGGATAACGTGCAGTACAGCCCGACCCGCGGGCGCTACAAGGTGTACCTCGTGGACGAGGTCCACATGCTCTCCACCCACTCCTTCAATGCGCTGCTGAAAACGCTCGAGGAGCCACCTCCGCACGTCAAGTTCCTGTTGGCGACGACCGATCCGCAGAAGCTTCCGGTGACGGTGCTGTCGCGGTGCCTGCAGTTCAACTTGAAGCGGCTCCCGGTTACCCAGATCGCGGACCGGATGCGCGAGATCCTCGATACCGAAGGCATCGCCTACGAGCCGCCCGGCCTGCGCCTTCTGGCGCAAGCGGCGGATGGGAGCCTGCGTGACGGGCTGTCGTTGCTGGATCAGTTGATTGCCTTCGGTGGCGGCAAGGCCGGAGAGGCTGAGGCCCGCGCCATGCTCGGCACCATCGCGCGCGATCACGTCGTGCGCCTGACGGAGTTGCTGGCTGCTCTGGATGTGCCGGAGCTGATGCGTTGCGTTCGGTCGTTGGAGGAATTCGCTCCCGACTACGCGCAGCTCCTGGATGAACTGGCGGGCTTGCTGGTACGCGTGGCCATGAAGCAGGCCGTGCCCGATTTCGACGGCGATGAGCTGTACGCGCCGGAGCTGCTCGAGCGTCTGGCAAAACAGCTCTCACCCGAGGATGTCCAGCTCTTCTACCAGACGGCCATCGTCGGCCGTCGCGACCTGGCTCTGGCGCCCGATCCGCGCAGCGGCTTCGAGATGACGCTGGTGAGGATGATCGCCTTCCGTCCGGCGGAAGGCGCAGGGAGCCTCGCAAATTCCCGGCCTGAGCCGCAGGTTCGACCGCGCCCCCTGGCAGCTACGCAGCCCAGTGCGGCGATGCGCGCGGGCGCTGAGGCCCGCCATCCGCCGCGGACCGAAGACACGCGCTCGGCAAACCCCGCCGGGACGGTGCCGCTGGATCAGGACATGCGCGAGCGCCGCAAGGCGCCCACGTCGGCGGTGGAGACCTCGGCGGCCGTCCCCGGCCAGCCGTCCGGTGCTTGGAGCACGATCCTCGCGCAGCTCGATCTCCAGGGCGCAGCGCGGCAGCTCGCGGGCAACTGCGTGCTTTTAGGGCGGCAGGGCACGGTCGTACGCCTGGGGCTCGATCCGCGCACCAAGGTGATGCGTACCCCGTCGCTGGAGGACAAGCTCGCACACGCGTTATCGAAGTATTTCGGCGAACCGGTGAGACTGGAGTTCGAGTCGGCTACGGTGGGTGCCGTCACCCCGGCGGCGGCCGACGAGCGCTCCTCCCAGGAGGAGATCGATTCCGCCCGGCGCGCCCTGGAAGCGGATCCGGGCGTCCAGGGCCTGCGTGAGCGCTTCGGCGCAACGTTGCTCCCGGACACCGTACGCCCGCTAAAATCTCAAGAGTGAAATCGCACCCAACGATCGAGGGCATCTGATGCGCGGCAATATCGGCAATTTGATGAAACAGGCCCAGGCGATGCAGGCCAGCATGCAGAAAGCGCAGGCCGAGATCGAGACCGTCGAGGTTCTCGGGGAATCCGGCGGCGGCATGGTGAAGGTCACCATGAATGGCAAGCACGAAGTGAAGAAAGTGCAGATCGAGCCTGCCGTGGCGGGCGATGACCGCGAGATGCTCGAGGATCTGGTGGCAGCTGCGATCAACGATGCGGTCCACAAGGTCGATGCGCGGGTGCAGGAGAAGATGGCGGCCCTGACCGCCGGGTTGAATCTGCCTCCGGGGATGAAACTGCCGTTTTGAAGCATTCGCCGCACCTGTCCCAACTCATCGAGGCCCTGCGCGCGCTGCCGGGTGTCGGACCGAAGACAGCTCAGCGGATGGCGTTCCACCTGCTGCAGGAGGGCCGCCCGGGAGCGCGGGTTCTGGCGAGCGCGCTCGATGAAGCGCTCGAGTGCGTCGTGCGCTGCAGCCGCTGCCGCATGCTCACCGAGGGCGAGGTGTGCTCGATCTGCTCAGCCTCGCAGCGGGATGCCACTCTGCTGTGCGTCGTGGAGTCGCCGGCTGACGTGGTGGCGATCGAGCAGTCCGGGAGCTATCGAGGGCGCTATTTCGTTCTGATGGGACACCTGTCTCCCCTGGATGGTATCGGGCCGGAACAGCTCGGTATCCGGGAGCTGGAGGCGCTGCTCGCCGAGGGCGTGGTGCGCGAGCTGATTCTCGCAACCAACCCGACCGTGGAAGGGGAGGCCACCGCCCACTTTCTGGGCGACCTCGCAGCCCAGCGCCGTATCAAGGCAACCCGCATCGCGCACGGTATCCCGATCGGCGGGGAGCTCGAGTACGTCGACGGGGGAACGCTCGCCCACGCGCTTGCCGGTCGACAGTCATTCACCTGAGACGCGGTAGCGCCGCCGCCGCCGTCCATGTGAGCGCAACCACCGCCGCGCCGGCGCCACCGTTCATGTCAGCGCGAGGCGCCCTGCGCCACCGTTCACGCCAACCCTTTCGATCCCGATGGCCTTCAGGTCGTCTTCCTGCCCCTCGGACCCCGGGACTGAATCAACTCCTCCTGAAGCCGCCGCAACCGGCGATAGCTCTCGTAGCGGCGCGCAGACATCGCTCCTGACTCGGCCGCCGCACGCACCGCGCATGCGGGCTCGCGCATGTGGCGGCAATCGTGGAAGCGGCATCCCGGTGCCAGTCGAGCGACTTCGATGAACCCCAGGTGCGCAGCGTCGAGCATGTCGATCGCGGGAGCAAAGTCACGCACGCCGGGAGAGTCGATCAGGTGGCCGCCGCGCGGCAGGTCAAAGAGGCGCGAGGCCGTGGTCGTATGTCTGCCTTCCTCTTCGCGGACCAGATCGCCCACTTCGACATTGGCGTGCGGGACCAAGCGGTGGACCAGCGACGATTTGCCGACCCCCGATTGCCCGACGAGCGTGGCGACCTTGCCTGAACAAAGGTCCAACAGCGCGCCGATGCCATCGTCCGAGCGTGCGGAGCACTCGGCGCAGTCATATCCGGCTGCGTGGAACGCATCCAGCTCTGCTCGCAGCTCCGGGGTAACCCCCAGCTCGCGCTTGTTGACGACGAGAATCGCCGGGATGCCCCCCGACAACGCGGCGGAAAGATAGCGATCGACGACGAACAGGTCCGGCACGGGAGTCGGCGCAATCACGATCATCAGCAACGATAGATTCGCGACGACAGGCTCGGAACCTCCGCGCGCGTTCGAGCGATACAAGGAGCTGCTGCGGGGAAGTACCTCCAGGACATGCGTCTCGGCGCTGCCGGCTCGCGCGCCCTCGGCTTGCGTGCCCCGCGCCGCGGCGCCACCGGCGGGCGCGCCGCCATCCATCCGGCAACGCACTCTGTCGCCGCAGACGACGGACAGTCCGCGCCCGAACGGCCGTGCCTTGAGCTCCTCGCCCGTAAGGGTCCGGACCAGGAGATGGCGGCCGAAGGCGGCGGTGACGAGGGCGTCGAAGGTCTCTTGCACGAGGCCTACAGTACAGGTCTGCTAAACTGCCCTCCACCCCCGCCAATGGCCGACGCATGAGCGCCGATAACCTGATTTGGATCGATCTGGAAATGACCGGGCTGCGGCCGGACACGGACGTGATCATCGAGATCGCCACCATCGTGACCGACAAGGAGCTCAACATCGTCTCGGAAGGGCCGGTGATGGCAATCCACCAGCCCGAGGAGCTGCTGGCGGGCATGGATGAGTGGAATCAGCGACAGCATTCCTCATCGGGCCTGCTCACTCGAGTGCGTGCGAGCCGGATCGGCATGTCCGAGGCGGAGGCCCGCACGCTGGAGTTTCTCGGGCATCTGGTGCCCGCTGGCGTCTCCCCCATGTGCGGCAACAGCATCTGTCAGGACCGACGATTCCTGGCCCGCCACATGCCGCAGTTGGAGCGCTTCTTCCACTACCGCAACCTGGACGTCAGCACCCTGAAGGAGCTGGCGCGCAGGTGGGCTCCCGCGGTCGCGGACAGCTTCCAGAAGAAGGGCACGCATCTGGCGCACGAGGACATCACTGAATCGATTCGCGAGTTGCGCCACTACCGGGCGCGATTGTTGGCTCCAGCGTTCTCGGGCTCGTGATGAGCGCGCCGCGCGACTCAATGCCCACGTTCGCGGATGTGGTCGCCGCATCCGATCGGATAAGTGCGCACGTCCTCCACACTCCGGTGATGCGCTCGGACGCGTTTGACGCGCGCACCGGTCGTCGGGTGTTCTTCAAGTGCGAGAATCTGCAGCGTGGTGGCGCGTTCAAGTACCGCGGCGCAATGAATGCTGTGTTGACGCTCGCCGCCGAGGGGCGGGTGAGTGCCGTCGCCACCCACTCCTCCGGAAACCACGGAACAGCACTTGCGCTCGCGGCAAAGGCGTGTGGGATGAAGGCCCACGTCGTCGTGCCGCGGGGCTCGGCGCGGCCCAAGGTCGCAGCGATAGAGCGCGCCGGCGCAGAGGTCATCGTCTGCGAGCCGACGTTCGAGGCCCGTGAGGCCGCTCTCGCGGAGCTGGCTGCGCGCGTGGAGGCCAACATCGTCCACCCGTTCGATGACGGCCGGGTCATTGCCGGTCAGGGAACGGCCGCACTGGAGTTCCTGTGCGACGAGCCGGAGCTCGAGGTCCTCAGCACACCCGTAGGAGGAGGCGGTCTCATCGGCGGGACGGCGCTCACCGCGAAGTCGATTGCCCGCGGCTGCGCGGTCGTGGGCGCCGAGCCTGAGCAGGCCGATGACACGTTCCGTTCGTTTCGCTCGGGCTCGCGGCAATCGGTCAAGGCGCCGCAGACCATTGCCGATGGTTTGCGGGCCACCCTCGGTGCGCTCAATTTCGAGCTGCTGCGCCGCTATGTGGACGATGTCGTGGTCGTCAGCGAGCAGCAGATCATCGATGCCATGCGCATCGTGCTGCAGGATTTCAAGCTGCTGATCGAGCCATCCTCGGCCGTGCCCGTGGCGGCTGCGCTTGCGGGAAAGCTGGGACGCGAAGGTCAGCGCATCGGCATCGTCGTCACCGGCGGCAATGTCGACCTCGACCAGTGTCCGTTCCTGCGGGGTGAGCAGGCGAGATGACTCGTGGGGATGCCGCTTCCGCAGATGTGACCCACCGGGGCGGATGTCACTGTGGAGCGGTTGCTTTCGAGGTGGACGCTCCTGCTGACCTCACGGCTCTGGAGTGCAATTGCTCGATCTGCCGCATGACCGGGTTCGTGCACCTCATCGTGCCACGGTCGCGGTTTCGCCTGGTGCGCGGGGAACGAGAGCTCACCGATTACCGCTTCAACACGGGTACCGCCCGGCATCTGTTCTGCCGCCGCTGCGGCGTCAAGTCGTTCTATGTGCCGCGCTCCAACCCCGACGGCTATAGCGTCAACGTCCGCTGCCTCGATCGGGCGAGCATCGCGAGCCTCACCGTGCAGCCCTTCGATGACAGCGACCGCGAGGCCTCCGACGCCAAGGTGCGCGATCTGTCGCGGGACTCAATCGGCAGGAAGCCCGACATGGGCCAGCCGATTTGAAACGCCGGCGTGAGCCGGCGGCCCGGCAGGGGCGAGGCCCATGGATGGGCCGAGCAGTAGTCCGATGTCTGCCGGCTCTTGCCCGCGACCTTCCGGTGCGGGACCTCGATGGCAAGGGTCGCCTGCAGGGCTTTACTAAGCAGGCGCGGTGGCGAGAAACAGCCAGGTTTCGACCACCGTGTCCGGATTGAGCGAGATGCTCTCGATGCCCTGCTCGACGAGCCAGCGTGCCAGGTCGGGATGGTCGGAGGGTCCCTGACCGCAGATGCCGACGTATTTACCGCGCTTGCGACAGGCCGCAATGGCCATCGCCAGCAGGCGCTTCACGGCCGGATCGCGCTCATCGAAAGCTTTGGCGACGATCGCCGAATCGCGGTCCAGCCCCAGCGTGAGCTGCGTCATGTCGTTGGACCCGATCGACATGCCATCAAAATGCTCCAGATACTCCTCGGCGAGCAGCGCATTGGTGGGCAACTCGCACATCATGATGACCTTCAGATCGTTCGTGCCGCGCTTCAGGCCATTGTCGGCCAGCAGCTGTACGACCTGAGTCGCTTCCTGCACGGTGCGCACGAAGGGCACCATGACCTGCACGTTCGTCAGGCCCATCTCCTCGCGCACTCGCCGCAGCGCGCGGCACTCGAGCTCGAAGCAGGGACGGAACGTCTCATCGACGTAGCGTGAGGCGCCGCGAAAGCCGAGCATCGGATTCTCTTCGGAGGGCTCGTAGCGTTCCCCGCCGATCAGGTTGGCGTACTCGTTCGATTTGAAATCCGACAGCCGTACGATGACCGGCTCAGGCGCGAATGCGGCCGCGATCTGTGCGATACCCTCTGACAGCTTCTCGACGTAGAACCCGACGGGGTCGGCGTAGCCGGCCATCTGCGTACGGATCTGGTCCTGCAGCTCGCCGTCCAGGCTGTCGAACTCCAGCAGCGCGCGCGGATGCACGCCGATCATGCGATTGATGATGAATTCCAGCCGCGCCAATCCCACTCCAGCGTTGGGGATGCCCGCGAAGTCGAACGCCCGGTCGGGATTGCCGACGTTCATCATGATCTTCACGGGGATCTTCGGCAGGGAGTCCAGCTCGATCTGCTTGCGCTCGAACTCCAGCAGTCCCTTGTAGACGTAGCCCGTGTCGCCCTCGGCACAGGACACCGTGATTTCCTGGCCCTCGGCGATCGTATGCGTCGCATCGCCGCAGCCGACGACCGCGGGAATACCGAGCTCGCGTGCGATGATCGCGGCGTGGCAAGTCCTGCCGCCGCGGTTGGTCACTATGGCGGAGGCTCGCTTCATGACCGGCTCCCAGTCCGGGTCCGTCATGTCCGCCACCAGCACATCCCCGTTTTGCACCCGGGCCATTTCCGACACCCTGCGGATGATGCGCGCAGGACCTGAGCCGATGCGTTGCCCGATGCTGCGGCCGCTGGCGACCACGGCCGAGCGGGATTTCAGCGAGAAGCGCTGGATCGTGCGACCCGCGCGGCTTTGTACCGTCTCCGGTCGCGCCTGCAGAATGTAGATCTCACCGGTAGAGCCGTCCTTGCCCCACTCGATGTCCATCGGCTGACCGTAGTGCTGCTCGATGATCAGCGCCTGCCGGGCGAGCGTCAGGATGTCCGCATCGCTCAGCGAGAACTGCATTCTCGCCGCCTTCGGCACTTCGACGGTGGCGACGCGCTCCTTCGAGCCCGCGGGCGCGTATACCATCTTGATGGCTTTGCCTCCCAGGTTGCGGCGCAGGATCGCGTGTTTCCCCTGACGCACCGAGCGCTTGTACACGTAGAACTCGTCGGGATTGACGGCACCCTGTACCACCGTCTCGCCGAGCCCGTAGGAGGAGGTGATGAACACGACCTCTCTGAAACCGGAGTCGGTATCCAGAGTGAACATCACACCGCTGGCGCCGAGATCGCTGCGTACCATGTGCTGCACGCCTGCCGACAAAGCAACTGCGGCGTGATCGAACCCCTGGTGGACGCGATACGCGATCGCGCGATCGTTGAACAGAGAAGCAAACACCTCGTGCATCGCTGTCAGGACGTTGGCCTCTCCGCGTACGTTGAGAAACGTTTCCTGCTGACCGGCGAACGAAGCTTCCGGAAGATCCTCAGCGGTGGCGGAAGACCGCACCGCGACTGCGATCTCACCGCCGTCGCTCATGGCGCGCAGCTGCTCGCACACGGCCTGATGAAAATCCTTCTGGAGCGGAGTCGATAGAATCCACTCGCGAATGCGCGCCCCGGTGGCCGCGAGCTTCTCGACATCATCGACGTCGAGGTTCGCCAGCTCCTTGCGGATGCGCTCGTCCAGGCCGCCCTGTGCGAGAAATTCGCGGTAGGCGTGCGCGGTCGTCGCGAACCCGCCCGGGACACGAACGCCTGCCTGAGCAAGGGAGCCGATCATCTCCCCGAGGGAGGAATTCTTGCCGCCGACTGTATCGACGTCGTGACGGCCCAGGCGCTCAAAGGGGACTACGTAGTCGTTCACTGAAGGTCCTCAACTCGCTGAAGGGAGCGTGGATGAGCTTGCTCCGGGACTCACGGAGTGAAACACTGCGGGCATCGCCAGTCGCGCAGGACTGAAGGGCGCAGTGAGCCGTCGAACCGTTTTCTTCGTGTCGGACCAGACAGGGGTGACTGCGGAGACGATGGGTCACAGCCTCATGACACAGTTCGAGGGCCTGCAATTCCGCCCTGTGACTTTGCCATTTGTGTCGAGCGTTGACAAGGCGCACGAGGCCGTGCGCCGCATCAATCGCGCGAGCGAGGAAGAGGGCGTTCGCCCGATCATCTTCAGCACCCTGGTGC